>Ga0182024_10024825_pt1 | contig 10627 bp, 8 predicted proteins | sample P32metaG_FD_120480 | JGI IMG/M metagenome (GOLD analysis project Ga0182024, IMG submission 120480) | Permafrost microbial communities from Stordalen Mire, Sweden - P3-2 metaG (Illumina Assembly) | ecosystem: Environmental > Terrestrial > Soil > Wetlands > Permafrost | place: Sweden: Stordalen...
ATACTTGGAGAGGTGCGAGAGCGGCCGAATCGGACTCACTGCTAATGAGTTGACGAGGGAAACCTTGTCCGAGGGTTCAAATCCCTCCCTCTCCGCCAGTTGTGGTTGACCCTGTTGGGTGGACCACTTTTTATGAGAGAGCGAAGCAAACAGAGAGACACCAAAATCAGAGGGGGAGGTGGCGGTGCCTGAGGGGCTCCAGAGCCTGGCCCGGCCGCCGCACTCAGGTGCTCGAGGGGACCTCTCCGGTATCCACCACGTACTGAGCGATTTCGCGCAGTTTGATATTGAGGTGCTGGGAAGCCTGGCGCAGCACCTCGAAGGCCTGCTCGCTGGTGATGCGCTCGCGCTCCATCAAGATGCCCTCGGCCTGGCCGATGACCTCCCGGGAGGCCAGCGCCTCCCGCAGGTTCTGAAGCAGGTCGACCTCGCCCTGAAGGGAAACGGCGGCGTCTTCGAGCGCCTCGGCCGTCCCGAGGGCGATGCCGGCGTGGGCCGCGAAGATCACCGCCTTGGTCCGGTCGATGAGGCCATAAGCGCCGGGCAGGCGGGCGTAGAGGTTGAGCGCCCCGAGCGTGGTGTCGCTGAACAGCCGGCACGAAAGCAGGCTCCGCAGACCGAGGGCTGCAGCGCGGGGCCCGAAGGCGGGCCAGCGGGGGTCGTCGGCCAGGTCCTGGGCGTAGACGACCGCCTCTCCCCTGACAGCATCGAAGCAGGGGCCCTGTCCCGCCTCGTGCTGGGCGGTGTCGGCCTCTAAGGCGAGAGGCTCCGAGTACACGGGTGTGGTGACCTCAGTCCCGGTCAAGAGGAAGATCGCGGCCACGTCACAACCCTCGATGGTGGCCACAGCAAAGTCGACGATGTGCTGGAGCGTCCCTAGCACCGTCGGGTCAGACGACAGGGAACGGGCGATCCCGACGAAGGTATTTGCCAGCTCTCCGTAGGCCTGCTCGGTCTCTGTCATGCCCTCCTCCAAGGCGCCTCGGCCCGTGCGCCGTGCCTGTGCCAGCTGCGCCCAGTGGCAGCACAATTATGCCTTCTGCAGTCAGGGGCCAGTTGGTGCCCTCGGCGCCCCCAGCCTCGAAGAAGGGTCTGTGCGCTCCTTCCAATGCTTACAGTGTTGGGTCCAGCGGCCCGAGTGACACCCGATTTGCGCTGTTTTCCTGAGGCGGCCAAAGCCCTGTGCCAGCGGCGCCTGGTGGTAGCATGACTGCGCCTTCTAAAGCGAGGGACCAGTGGGTGCCTCGCAGCGCCCCAGACCTCGAAGAAGGGTCCCGTGCGCTTTTCCACTGCTTACGGCGGTGGGCCCGTCTGTCCCGAGCTGGCCGCGTCTGGTCTCGCCGTGTCCCAGGAGTCGTTCGGCTTGTCCTGTCGACTTTCACCGGGGCCACTGGGATCGATGAACACGTCGCAGCAGCCGCCCTCTCTGAGCGGTTCGTCCCCGTTACCTTTAGAAGGAGCCGCACCAAATGCAAACACAAAATCCTTGCGCGCCTGCGCCCAGACCTAGGTTGGGCCGTGCCCGGTTGGCAACCGCAGCCGTCGCCCTGACCACTGGTGCGCTTTGTGCCGGGCTGATGGCCACCGTTGTGCCCGCCTACGCGGACGCGCCTACGCTGTCGGCGGCCTCGATCAGTTTTGGGGCTAGCACGACCTACACCATAAGTAATGTGCCGGTGGGCAGCCTGAGCGCCAACGGGACGACCGTCGTGCTGAGCGCCGGCGTCACCCGCGGCACCGAAGCGCTCGCTTTCTATAGCGGCGCGTCGGGCTACTCGGTCAGCTACACGCCCTCGGGCGGCTCGGCCACCGCCGACGCGGTGGACGCCGCCGTCGCCAGCGGGGCCAAGGTGACCTTGACCCTGGCCACCAACCTGGTCGGGGGGGACACGCTCAATATTACGGCCAAGGGGACCAACCCCGCCTACAGCGCCGCCACCCAGTCCAACGACATCACCGTCACCCCCGGCAACGGCACCGCCGAGACGACTGGTTCGGTCACTTTTGGCAACTCGGTGAGCGCCATCACCGTTGTGCCTGCGCCACTGGACGCAGGGGCGCCGGCGACCTACACCATCAGCTTCAAGGCCACCGACGCGCTGAGCGTCGGCGGGGACATCTTCCTGTCCGAGTCCGCCGGCCCGACCAACTTCAGCCCCGTCACCAGCGTCGAAGTGAGTGACAGCACCCAGGGTTGGGACTTCGCCGCCCCGGCGAGCGTCCTGGCCAGCGGAACGGCCAAGGTCCCAGTGAACGTGGCCATCAGCGCCGGTGATTCCGTCCGCATCGTGCTGGCCAAGGTCACCAACCCCCCAGCCGGCACCGTGAGCGACTTCGCCGTGCACACCACAGCTGATATCGTGCCCGCCGACGCTGCCCCTTACACGGTCAGCACCACGCCAGCCTCCACGACCACGACGACAGTTCCCACCACCACGACACAGCCCAAACCTGTGCCGGCGGTGGCGGCGCTCAGCACAAGGCCTACCGTGTCCGGCAACAAGGTCGAACTGAGACTGCGCTGCAGCGGGGCCACCTGCCAAGGCACGATCAGGCTCTATGCAGGCGGCACCCTGTTCTCCACCAAGAGCTATGCCATGTTCGCGGGTACGGCGTCCAGCTGGGGGGCCTACTTGAACAGCAAAGCCCTCCTGCGGCTGGTCAACTCCAGGTACCACACCCTAAATGCCACCGAGGAAGTCACCGTGAACGACGGCACGACCGTACGGAAACAAATAACCCTGGTCGGCCCGGTGGTGACCGCGCTCACGACAAGGCCGGCCGTGTCCGGTAACAAAGTGGAACTGAAGCTGCACTGCAGCGGGGCCACCTGCCAAGGCACGATATGGCTCAATTACGGGAGGTCCTCGCTCGCCAAGAAGAGCTACGGCATGGTGGTGGGCACCACGTCCACCTGGACGACGTACTTGAACAAGGAAGCCATGCACCTCCTGGCCAGGGCCAGGTACCACACCCTCAACGCCACAGAGACAGTCACCGTGAGCGACGGCCAGACCGTGCATCGACAAATAACCCTGGTCGGCTAGGCCGCATCTGACGAAGCAACCGGGCCCCCTCCGGGTTAGTGACCGGAGGGGCGGCAACACGATGGCCGTAAACCCCAAAGAACATATGACAGTACGCCCTAAAGAAGATGAAAGTCCCGAGACAAACTCACAAAGTACTTATTCGGGTAGCGGCATTACCGTTGATTATCAGTCTTCACGTTGGTTTTTGTCCCGCTAATGCTGCTACCCGTTAAGGCGCTCTCCGCTTCGGTCGTGCGCCTGCATGGTCTCCGCTCACATTTAACCGGGGCCGTCACTTCGAAGGCCTGATCTTCACGAACAAGATGACCGACATGGGATAGAGCGGGTTGGAGTACTGCGGTACCCTCTCGGTCCGCTCCTCCTGGAGATCGGGGTCCTCCACCACCGCAGCGTCAGCGGCTACCGCTTCTGCCTCGACCGGTCCGGCGTACGTCTCAGGCGTCTCACCGCCACCCCAACTGGTCGGGTTGACAAGGAGCACCTGCCCGCCGATCGGAAGTGCCTGCAGCGGAAGACGCAAGTTGGTGGCCGCGTTCGCGTGCCGCAGGCGGGCGGAGATGTCGGACCAGTTGACTACCAGCGGGTCGGACACCATCCCGAAGGGGGTGGCATAACGGAACCGGTCGCCGAGGTCGAGAGCCAGCACGGGCGTGTCGGTGACCTCGCTGGAGATCACGAGAGCGCCCGGGCGCAGGAGCGGGCCCAGTTCTGAGAACAGGTAGGCAACATCGCTCTTGGACGTCTCGACCGTTACTCCGCGGTCGACCACCATCGGGACCGCTGTGCAGGCGAGGCCGACGACCGCCCCCCAGAGAGCGAGTGTGCCCCATCGTGCTCTGGACAGACCTCCGGCCAGCGGGACCAGGGCCGGGACTACTGCGATCCCTAGATAGCGAGGGTTCCACGAGTTGACGAACTGCCCGACCGCCCACGCCAGGACCAAACTGATGAGCGGGACTGCCGCGGCCAGCGCGAGGGGTGAGGTAACGAGCCAATCGCGCCCGTCGGTGTGGACTGCGGGACGAGGCCTGTTGATCACGCAGACGGCTATCGCCACAACGATGCCCACCCAGGCTGCCGAGGCAAGCGCGTTGAAGGAGTCACCGAAGAAGTCGAGCACCGAGGGGTGGGGCGCCCACGGCGCGCCCGTGTGCTGGAGCTGGTAGAGGAACTGTGGCACCCAGGGCGCAAAGGCTGCGCCGCACGCCAAAGCGTAGAAAAACGTCGCTTTCAGGTGCGGCCGAGAGCGCCTCCCGAGCGCTGCAGCCGACCCTGCGATAACGGTTGCCGCGAACAGGTACAGGCCGTAGTACTGGAAGTACAGCACCGCCGCCATGAGGGCGGTGGCGGCTATCCAGTAGCGGCGCCCGGCCCCGTGGTAAGCCAGCACGAAGCAGGTGACTGCGAGGATGGCCGCAAGCACCAGCCACGAGTACATCCGTGTCTCGCTGCTGTAATAGTCCAGGTAGGCGCATGTCGCGACGAGGGCAGCAGCGCCACGGCCCGCCCTACGTCCGAAGAGCTTGTCACCCGACCACCAGGCCGCCGGTATTGCAAGCAGCGCCGCGATCATCGAGAGGGCATGGGTTGCCGGGCCGGACCTGCCGAACAGCTGTAGCCAGTAGTGCAACATCGCGTAGTACAGCGGTGGCGCACCGTCGTTGACGAGGTAGTGAGGGAGCGACCCGAGAGGATGGGAGGCGATCCCGATGGCTATTGCTTCATCGCCCCAATAGCCTGTCCACAGAGCTCTCCAGCGAAGCCCTAGCGAAAGGGCAGCCAGGGAAGCTAGAAGCGCAATATCGAAGTGCCGCCGGGCTGCCAGGCGCGCCGAGCCGGCCTGTACCCGGTCACCTAGCGCCGCCCATCTCTGGCCAAGGCCCGCGGGGTCGTTGGGCCGCGACCTGCGGGGACCACCCGGGAGCTCGGGCGCTGGCGCAGCGGATGGCCCAGTTGGGCGTGGGGCTGGCCTGGTCAGCAGATCTTCCATGTCCTGGTCCCTACCACCCGAGTGACCCGGCCAAGCGTGCCATGGAGCCGGGTGAACGTGGTCTAAGAAGCTACGGGCGAACGCTTTCTCAGAACGCTAGTCGCCGACCTCGGCCTGACGCTTCAGTTGACTGGAGGTGGAGGCGCTGGCGGTTGGCGCACAGGCCCGTCGCCACGTAGCTTCGTTGTCTATGGATGCCAAGGTTTTGCTGTGTGACTTCGCGGAGGTCAGCGGAGGCAAGCTGTTCGTTTCGGGAGCTGGTTTGGCGCTGGTTTCCAGCGCGACGCCGGCTCCGCCGTACCGCGTGAACATCACTCTCGCCGTCCTGGGCCTGATCAACATCGGGGACACCGATCTTCAGCACAAGATGACGATCGAGCTGGTGAACGTCGGCGGCAACGGCGAGACCCGGGTCATGCTCTCCGAAGACCTGCCCGACGTGGATACGGCGGACAAGGGGATGATCATCGCCTACTTCGTGGCGCCGCGCTCGCCCCAGATGCTCCCTGCGGACGAGTGGAGCATGCCGATGGCGATCCCTCTGTTCGGCCTTGGGTTACCTGTGCTTGGGCCCTATTACTTCAGCGTGCGGATCGACGGCAGGGAGATGGACAGGACATCGTTCCGGGTGATGCCTTTCCAGCCGCAACAAGGCGGCCCGCCCCCGGATATGTCAGGTGCCGGACCTGTGCCGCCCGCGGGCGATGTTGCGGGCGACGGGAGCCAGTCTGGGCTGCCGACGGGCGAGCCGCCGCTCTAACCGGCCCGGAGCCGGAGGAACAAGAACCCGTCTTGTTCCAGGACGTGGACCAGGCCGAGCGCCATAAGCCCGGCGACGGGCTGACCGATCGCGGGGGTGTGGTTTTCCAACCAACCACGGACGAGCCCCTGCCCTTTGCCGAGGGCGAGCTTGGGAGACAGAGTAAGGCACAGCTCGTCCACGAGTGATCCGGCGACAAGGCTTGCGTTGAGGTTCGGCCCGCCCTCACAGAGGATGTGGCTGATCCCCTCGTCTGCCAGCGCGGCCAGCGCGGAAGGGAGATCCACGGTCTCGCGGCCACTCACGACTACGTCAGCAACCAGCCGCGCCTCTGCCAACGCCCGTGCATCGGCGCCCCCGGGGGCAATCACGATCGGCCGCCCACTGCTCCCTACGAAAAGGCGGGACCCGAAGTCGAGGTGCACCCGGTGCGTCACTACAGCTAGGCGGGGTAGCGGGCTCTGACCTCGCCCGACGCGCGTCAATTGCACATCTTCGGGAAGTTTGATTTGCCCGTAGTTCTCTGCTCGGGCTGTCCCTGCTCCGACGAGTACCAGATCGGCAAGTGAGCGGAGTACGAAAAACAGTGCCCTGTCCGCCGGCCCGCTGATTTCTCCGGCGCGCCCGCCGAGTGCAATGGCCCCGTCGAGGGTCGAGACCATGTTGACCCTGACGAAGGGTCTTCCGGCCGGTGGCCGCACCTCGCGCGAGTACATCTCCACGAGGTCGACCTGATCGGTGGCCTCCGGCAGTAACGACCGCAAAGCCCGGCTCAGCTCTCGCCGGCGGGCTTGGGTACCAGCACGTTGCGTGCCCGGTTGGTGAAGCGTTCGAACATCCAACTTGGACCCTATCCCGCAACCCAGTTCAGCCGGGCTAAAGCCTGGGCGAGAGCGTCTAGCGTGGGCCGATATGCGGAAGGTGCCATGACACTGGTGAGCATCGACGATGCGCGCGGCTTCGTTCTTTCGAGCTGCCGACGGCTGGAGCCGGTGCGCACCTTGCTCATGGAGGCTGTCGGCCATGTCCTTGCCGAGCCGGTACGTTCCAGCGAGCCTGTGCCGCCTTTTACCAATTCGTCGATGGACGGTTACGCCGTCCGCTCCGTCGATGTCAGAGATGCGCCAACGAGGCTCCGGGTTACCCGGACGCTCATGGCTGGCGACGACCCCGGGACGCTCGTTGTTGGCGAGGGTGAGGCAGCCCGCATAATGACCGGCGCCGTGCTCCCGTCGGGCGCGGATGCTGTCTGCATGGTCGAGCACACCCGCACCGAAGACGGCTTCGTAATTATCGAGGAGGCTGTCGGGCCCGGTACCAACGTCCGCCCCGCCGGGAGCGACATCGCAACCGGAGACGAGGTTTTCGCGGCAGGCGCGCAGCTGAGCGCGGCTCATATCGGCGTGCTCGCAAGCCTTGGCATGGAAGAGGTGCTGGTGTACCCTCGGCCCCGGGTGGGCGTTGTCTCCACCGGCGACGAACTGACTAGCGGACCGGGCCCGCTCAAGTTCGGGAAAGTACGTGACAGCAACCGGCCCGCGCTCCTGGCCCAAGTAAAAGCCGACGGGTTCGTCCCCGTCGACCTCGGCAGCGCCGCCGACGAGCCTCTCGCCCTCACTAAAACTCTTCAGGAAGCGGCTCAGGAATGTGACGCCCTGCTGACCAGCGGGGGGGTCAGTGTGGGGGACCGGGACATCGTGAGGATGGTCGTGGAAAAGCTCGGTGGCCAACACGCCCGTTGGTTGCAGGTGGCGGTGAGGCCGGGAAAACCGTTTGTATTTTCTACGCTCCCTCCGAAAGGGACGCCTGTTTTCGGCTTGCCGGGCAACCCTGTTTCGGCTCTCGTTTCCTACGAACTTTTTGCGCGACCGTCGCTGCGGCTCATGGCGGGCCACGAGAACCTGGACCGGCCGCGCCTGGTTGGCCGCGCCGCGGTGGACCTGTTGCGCCGCCCGGACGGAAGGCTCCACCTCGTGCGCGTCCACGCCATTGCTTCGGCCGACGGCGCTTTGCAAGTAGAGCCTTCGGGAGGCCAGAGCTCGCACCAACTGCATGCTTTGGCCAGTGCGAACGCTCTTGCGTTCCTTCCCGATGGCGAAGGGGTCGCCGCCGGCGACATCGTCGAGGTGATGGTGCTCGACGCTGACGCGCTTTAGGTTTTTGGCGCTTTGCCGTTACCGCCGGTGGCAGGCCCGCGGCCCGGCACGTAGCCGGCCTTGGCCTTCCACATCGCTTCCCACGCGCTGTTGCCAGGCTGGAAAAGCGGCCTGAACCTGTCGACCCCGGTCGACCCTGCTCCACTTGCCGCGGCGGCGACCGCGACCGGGGGAGTTCGGGCGTCCACATTTTCTGCCGGGTCCCCTGCTCGTTCGGCAAGTGCCTGGGCGGCGTAGGCCCGGTCGGCCCTTGCGTCGGCCCTCGCGCCGGCTCGTTCGTCCGAGCGGATCCATTGGAGGAAGATCGGGATCACGCCCGCGAAGGTGGAGAGCTCGGTCGCCGACCAGAGCAAGCCTCCACCGGCGTGCGTGCTCTGGAGGGAGTACATGGAGGCAATCGGGCTTGCCTGTGACAGGATCACGACGCCCAGGAAAGCTTCGAACGGCACCCCGAGGGCCAGGTTGGCGATCCTTGCCCCGAAGCCCATCCTCCAGTGCAGGTTCGGGTCGAGGCCGACCATGGGCCACCAGTAGAGACATCCTCCGATGAGGAACGCCACGTTGAACGCGTCCATAAGGTCCATGTGGTGCATGGCGACGTTTACCAACGGGGTTAGGAAGAAGGCGAACATCGCCCCGAAGTAGAAGAACCAAACCAGCACGGGAAAGGTCAGGACGGAGAACGGGCGCGAGCGGAGCACCGTCAACCATCGTTTCTTGGTGCCCCTGCCCGCCGTTTGCAGCAGCAGGGTGGAGGGCGCCCCAAGTGCCAGCAACGGTGGGGCGACGACCATGAGGAGGAGGTGTTGAGCTACGTGCGCCTGGAAATATGAGCCCGTGAAAGTGGCCACGGGGGACTGGACGGCTAGTTCGATTGCGACCAAGCCCGCCATGAAGGACGCGGTCCGCCGTCCCGGCCATCGCCGGCCTTTCGATGCGAGCCGCCAGTCCGCCCTTAGGTACCAGTAGGCGATCGCGACGAGGGTGACCGCGACGACCATCGAAAAAGGCCCGGATTGCCAGGCGGTTAGGGCCGTATGAGCGTTGAAATGAACGGTGGGCATGCCGCCCATGCCGCTCGCGAGCTCGGTTCCCTTCATAGTGCCTGGTCTTTCAACTCGAGGAGCCGTACTGGATTGCCACCTGGACCACCTGGCTCTTCGCCCATGTTCCCACATCGCTGCCGAGATGCCACACCGTGAGCACGGTGCGGCCGGCAGCTAAAGCGTCGACCGTCGAGCCGGGCCCGAAAGCGACCGTCGTTGTGCCTGGTGGTGGGGGCGGCAGCCGCCGCCAGGCGTGGCTGGTCGCGGCCACGACTGCAAGTTCGTTCTCGCCGCCTGGCTGGGCGACCAAAACGAACAGCCCACCCCCCGGAGTTGCACCGTAGGAGAGCAGGCGGTCGCCCTTGGCTAGCAGTAAGCGGGCCGAAAGGGCCCAGGGCTTTCCGATGCCCGCCCAGGCCGCCAGCAGGGTCGTCCCGCCGCTCCCCGCATTGCGGCCCCCCGACAGGCCGATCAGCGCCACCAGCCTGTCCCCGGCCGAGAACAGGTCGAGGACCTGGGCCTGCCCGGATCCTGACGGGAGGGTTGGCCCCACGATCGGCCAAGTTCCAATGAGCTCCTCGAAGATCCCGACAACGCCCGGACGGCGGCAGCTCGTGCCTACGGTCGGGATGGCCAGGGGGGCCCCCGCTGCGCGTTGCCGTGGCGTGGAGGGCAGGTAGCCCACGGCGGTCAGCGGGCCCGGCTCGCAGGGCCGGTCGATGGGATTGCTTGCGAGTGCGTTGCCTGTGACGAGAGGCTGCCACGACGACAGGCTTCCGGTGCTTTCGAGCACTTCTGGGCCGCCACGACTGTTGACAAGGGCAAGCGCTCCGCCGCCAGGGCTCATCGCCAGTGCCGTAGGCCTCGAGGCTAGGCCCTGGGAGATGAGCCCCGTCGACCACGAACCACCGGCGTCGGCGGTCGAAATGAGAGGGGTGAAGGTCAGCAACTGGGAGGGCCGTACGCCCACCAGCAGCGAATGGCCCGCTGGGGCAAGGACGAGCCCGCCGTTGGTGGCGGTGGCGGTGGCCTCGACCTGGTTGGACCAGGTGCGTGCACCATCGCGCCGGAAGAACAACTGCCAAAACGTGTTGGCCGGTTGTCTCAGGTCGCCCATCGGTACCGTCGCCCAGGTCCCCCCGCCACCTTCGACCGAAGTCGCGAGCGGCGCCGGCAGGGCGGGGGGCGCTAGCCCGCCGGACGCTCCGCGAGGAGCGCCCGCGCCGCAAGAAGCAAGGCAAATTGCGCCGAGAGCCAGTCCCGCCGTGGCCCTTGCGGCAGGGCCCCTGCTCACGCGTAGGTTCCCGGGGCCGTTCCTGCTGAGCCCCGTGCTCATTCCTGGCACGGCTGGGCTACCTCCGGGGCGTGGTGACGTTCCTGAACTTGGGCGGTTGGGCACCCGTGAGCCGAGTTGCTCGCTGGGGTGACACCGGGCGTAACCCAATCGTGCTGGACAGCGGATAGCAGGTACAAGCCGAGAGGTTGACAAGTGATTGATCACTTACTAACATAGTTGGTGTGACCACTCTCCACCGCATGAGCGCCGAGGACCGCAGGGAAGGGGTGCTGCGCGCGGCGGCCGTTGCTTTCGCAGACGGTGGCTACCAGGGAACGACGACCCAGGA
>Ga0182024_10024826_pt1 | contig 10627 bp, 9 predicted proteins | sample P32metaG_FD_120480 | JGI IMG/M metagenome (GOLD analysis project Ga0182024, IMG submission 120480) | Permafrost microbial communities from Stordalen Mire, Sweden - P3-2 metaG (Illumina Assembly) | ecosystem: Environmental > Terrestrial > Soil > Wetlands > Permafrost | place: Sweden: Stordalen...
AATCGTCTTGTGATCGGGCACCAGCCGACCCGTCAGCCACATCACCTCGACGTTGCGCCCAGCTTCTCGCTCAAGCCGCCGGCTCGACTGAACCCGATTGAGATAGCCGTAAATGTAAAGCTTCAGTAGGACCGAGGGATGATACGAAGGTCGGCCGGTCGTCTCGGGGGCGACCCCGTCAAATCCCAGCGCCGCCAGATCGAGTTCGTCGACAAAAACGTCGATCACCTGGACGGCATTGTTCTCCTCGATCCAGTCCGCCAGGCACGCCGGAAAGGGTCGCAGCCGCCTCGTGAGATCACGCCACGATTTCTGCTCGTGCACACCTTCGCCCATGCGCTTATGCGCCAGTTGACACTCGATTGCGGGTATTCGTCGACGGCCTTGCGTGAACGTCTCTATGTCGAGAGCGGCCCGACGCCGATGGCTGGACTGCTGGTCTATACCGCGACGACCGATGATGACGGCACGCTGGGCGGACTCCAGCGGGAAGGCGATCCGGTACGCATTGAACGCAGCGTCAAATCCGCGTTGCAGGCGCAGACCTGGTGCTCCTCCGATCCGCTTTGCATCGAGAATATATTGAGCGGTGATGAGGGCTTATCGCTGGCAGCCTGCCATTCCTGCGTCCTGTCGCCCGAAACGTCATGCGAGGAATTCAACAGGTTCCTTGACCGGGCGATGCTCGTCGGTACGCCAGGAGATCCTTCCGCCGGATTCTTTGTCAGGCTGATAAGCGGAAGCAGCTGATGGCCGGCGCGCGCATGTGGCCGGCGGTTCTCCCGCGTCAGATCAGGGAGAATTCGCTTCGGGCTGCAGAGGTGAGAATCTACGACCTGCTTGCCAGCGCACTCGGAATAGGCTGGGTTGTCTTCTACAGCCGCCCGTGGCTTGGTCTGACGCCTACCGGTGAGGAGAAGGACGGCGAGTGCGACTTTGTCGTCATGCATCCGGCGCATGGTTATCTCGCGCTTGAGGTGAAAGGGGGCGCGATCTCCTATGACCCGGCCAACGATCAGTGGCGGAGCACGGATCGCAACCGCATCCGCCACAACATCAAGAATCCGCTTAGGCAGGCGGTGGCGTCAAAGCATGAACTGCTAAAGCAGGCAAAGAAACAGAAAAGCTGGCCGGGACGTTTTGTGCGCCAGAGACACGGCGTCATCTTTCCCGACACTGAGGCGCCCCCGCGCAACTTCGGCGCTGACGGTCCGCGGGAAATCTTCTGCTGCCGTGATGATCTTCCCGATATCGCCAACTGGATAAAGCAGCGCTTATCGGGGGGCACTGAAGACGATCTCGGGGCTGATGGAATCCGCGCGTTTGAAGAGCTTCTGGCTTCCCCGTTCCTTCTGCGGGTTCCGCTTGGTCATTATCTTGATGACGATGAACTGGCCATAGCAGCGCTTACGCCGCAGCAGTTTCATATCCTTGATTCGGTCGGCCATCTGAACAGGGTCGCAGCCGGCGGTGGTGCGGGCACCGGCAAGACCATCGTTGCAATGGAAGACGCGGTAAGACTTGCGCGCCGCAAGTTGAAGACCGTTCTCATCTGCCATTCAGAACCGCTTGCCGCGCATCTGCGTGAAAGACTGTCCAGGGCCGAGCCGCATGTGGGCGTGTGGAGTCTTATGGGCCTCTGCATCGAACTCACCAGGCACGCTGGTGTGCCTTATTCGCCAGCATCGGGCATTGAGAAAGGCATTGAAGGCCTGCTTCTGGCGGCACGGATCAAGCCATCGCTTCGTTTTAACGCCATCATTGTCGATGAGGCGCAGGACTTCAGGACGCACTGGTGGATCGCAATCGAAGAACTGCTTACTGATCCGCAGACATCCTGGCTTCACGCCTATTTTTATACCAACCAGAGTATTTATGGGGACTTGGCAAAGGAACTGGCCTCATTCCGGATCGTGCCGATTCACCTGACCCGCAATCTGCGGAATACGCGCTGTATCCACGAGACGGCTTCCCGCTTTTACAAAGGCATTCCTATTGCCCCGGATGGGCCGGAGGGGATGAAGGTTGAATGGGTTGAATGCCGTGCCGAACAGCTTCCTGCCCGTGCAGCGGACGCAGCGCTGCGTATGATCCGCGAGAAGGTCTCCCCGGACGACATTGTCATTCTGGCCGCAGAAGACAGGATGGTGTCGGATATAAGAAACCGGTCGGGATTCCCCGACGCGGTATCCGTGTCTCTGATCAGGGATTTCAAAGGGCTTGAGCGTAAGGCAGTCATCCTGGCAGCAGCGCGCGATCTCGCAGACGAAGCTGAACTAGCCTACGTATCATTGTCCCGTCCGCGTACGCAGCTCGTCGTGGTAGGCGAATCCCACATGCTGTCCTGGCTGGGTGCATTGCTTTAGGAGGTCTGTTTGGTGCGTCGGGCTCCGGACCGGGCTCTCCTCACCTGCTTCGCCAAGGCTATGCAGGTTCACCGAGCCAGCCGATTCCGCCAAGACGCGGAACTCAAGGCCCACGAGGGCAATTCGGTCCCACCAGCGCGAGAGCGCCTTCACCAACGGCACCGGTTCGCTTTCGGCTTTCCCTTCCCACACAGGGGTCCCATCGGCTTCGATGATGCAGATCGAGGCGGTCTTGAGCGAAACGTCTAGTCCGACATAAAGGGCCATCGGGTCTCTCCTTTGCTGGGCCGAATCAATCCCAGCACAAGGGTAGCGAGGGGGCTGGGATCGGATTACCCCAGCTCGCGCGAGAATAGTGAACCCCTCGAACGCCATCATTTTTCGGTTGCTTGAAGATGGGGACTGCGGTCCCCAAGCCGTCAAGTCCAAGTCCTGCGGGCAAAAAACGCGGACCGTGTAAACCCGCGAAATCCTGAGGCTCCCACCCGCTGCACCAACGTTTTGCAGATGCCTGCACTTGAGCCCGGCCCGAACGGAGTGACCAATCATTAGTCCGCAGGGCGCTTCCTTTATTCGTCCCCGGTGATTTGGGTGCGGTTATGTTCCGGCGGAATTTCCTTGTTCTGTCACACCACCGTGCTACACAATGCCTAACCGCAAGTGTTCTAACCTGTTGATCGACATGAAGTTTGGCGGGGCCAGCCGATCTTCCCCTCGGCTCCACCAGCCTTCTCCCGCTGCGCGGGCTTCGGTTCGGCAGGCCGCCGGCGGACACAGCCAAGCACCGCGATGGACCAACCCTCTGCACCGATGCCGCTGCTGCGCCATCGCGACTTCGTGCGCTTCCTCTATGTGCGGGTCGCGGCGTCGATCGCGCTTCAGGTCCAGGTGGTCGCGGTCGGCTGGCAGATGTACGAGCTCACCCGCAGCCCGTTCGACCTCGGGCTCGTTGGGCTGGTGCAGTTCGTCCCGGCCGTCGGGCTGTTTCTCGCCACCGGCCACGCCGCCGACCGTTACGACCGCCGCTTCGTCACCTGGATCGCACAGCTCATTGAGGCCGCTACCGTCGCCGTGCTGGCCTTGGCGACGGCGACCGGGCGACTGACGCCTGGGCTGCTGCTCGCCATGGCGTTCGGCGTCGGCTGCGGGCGGGCTTTTGAGCAGCCGAGCCTGCAATCGGTGCTGCCGAACATCGTGCCGGCGCGCTTGCTGCCGCGCGCCATCGCGGCCGCGACCTCGGCGTCGCAGACCGCCATCGTCGCCGGCCCGGCGCTCGGCGGCATCCTGATCGCGCTCAGTCCGACCCTGGTGTTCGCCGCCTGCGCGGCGCTGTGGCTTTCCGCCGGGTTTGTCATGCTGGGCATCGCCTTGGAGCGCCCGGCCGCCGTGCGGCAGCCGGTCGATCTGAAAACGCTGCTCGGCGGGCTCGCCTTCATCGGCCGCCGCAAGGTCGTACTCGGCGCGATCCTGCTCGATCTGTTCGCCGTGCTGCTGGGCAACGCCACGGCGCTGCTGCCGATCTTTGCGCGCGACGTCTTCAACTCGGGGCCGCTCAGCTTCGGCGTGCTGCGCGCGGCGCCGGCGGCCGGCGCGGTCGTCGCGGCGCTGGCGCTGACGCGCTGGCCGATCTCGCGGCGGGTCGGCCGGGCGATGTTCACCGCCGTCGCGACGTTCGGGGTCGGAACGATCCTGCTGGCGCTGTCGCCCTCACTCGGCTTCGCCATGGCGGCGCTGGGCGTCGTCGGCGCCGCCGACACGGTCAGCGTGGTGATCCGCCAGACCCTGGTGCAGCTGCATACCCCAGATCAGATGCGCGGGCGCGTTTATGCGGTCAACGCCATGTTCACCGGCACCGCGAACCAACTCGGCGATTTCCGTGCCGGCACCGCGGCGGCGCTGTTCGGGACCATACCGTCGGTGCTGATCGGGGGCTGTTGCACCATCGCGGTCGTGCTGGTTTCGACCGGGATTTTTCGCGGCCTCTACCGCGCCGACGGCTACCGGCCGGCGACGAATGAGCCTGGAACCCCGCCGGCCGAGGCTGCATCATGAGGCCGCATCATAATGGCGACCCAATGCGCCGGTTCATTGCGGCGACCAAGAAAGAAGGACCAGCCATGCGATCGATGACCCTGCGGCTGAGCTTGATCGTGCCGGGCCTCGTGGTCTGGTTTTGCGGCGCTGCGGCACCTGCCGTCGCGGCGCCCTGCGCCGGCGACTTCGGCACCTGGCTCCAGGGCGTCAAGCAGGAAGCTGCTACGCAGGGTATCTCGGAGCGCGCCATCCAGGTCGGGCTCGGCGGCGTGACCTACGATCCCAGCATCATCGCGCGCGACCACGCGCAGGGCGTTTTCCGGCAAAGTTTTGAGCAATTCTCCGGCCGTATGGTGCCGCCGCGGCTCGCCCGAGGCAAGCATCTGCTCCAGCAGCACAGCGCGACCTTCAGCCGGATCGAGCAGCAGTTCGGCGTGCCGGGAGCGGTGATCGTCGCCATCTGGGGGCTCGAGACCGACTTCGGCGCCAACTCCGGCAAGTTCGCGACCATCCGCTCGCTCGCGAGCCTCGCCTACGATTGCCGCCGCCCTGACAAGTTTCGCGGCGAGCTTCTGGACGCGCTGCGCATCGTCGACCGCGGCGACATGAATCCGGCCGAGATGCACGGCGCCTGGGCGGGCGAGATCGGCCAGACCCAGTTCCTGCCGTCCTCCTATCTCAAATACGCGGTCGATTACGACGGCAACGGCCGCCGCGATCTCATTCGCAGCGTGCCGGATGTGCTCGCCTCGACGGCGAATTATCTCAAGGGTTACGGCTGGCAGCGCGGCCAGCCGTGGGGCGAAGGCACCGCCAATTTCCAGGTCCGGCTCGAGTGGAACAAGTCGCAGGTCTATACCAAGACCGTCGCCTATTTCGCGCAGCGGCTCGCCGGCGAGCCATAGGCCGCCCGCGTAGCGGAGAGTGTCATGAGATCGATCCTGATTGCCGCCGCCGCGATGGTGTGCGCCGGCCTGCCGGCCTCGGCGCAAGAGGACGCGCCGGCTGCACCGGGCGCGCCGGCCGCACAGTTCGATCTGCCTGACGGCGCCGCCAAGCAGACCATCGAGACCATGTGCGTCGGCTGTCACGACCTGCGGCGCGTCGTCCATTCCAATTACTCGCCGCAGGAATGGCGCAACGTCGTCAACATGATGGTGTCGGCCGGCACGCCGCTGACGCCGCCGCAGAAGGAGATGGTCACGGACTATCTGATCAAGAACTTTCCCGGCAAGCCGAAGCCCGCGCCCGCCATCGTCGCCGGACCGGTGCAGGTCTCGTTCAAGGAATGGCAGTTGCCGACGCCCGGCTCGCGGCCGCACGATCCGCTGGCGACGCCCGATGGCGCCATCTGGTACACCGGGCAGATGGCGAACAAGCTCGGCCGGCTCGATCCCGCGACCGGCGCGATCAAGGAATATCCGATCAAGACGCCGTTCTCCGGCGCGCACGGCCTGACCTACGACCACGACGGCAACATCTGGTTCGCGGCGAACTTCGCCGGCTATGTCGGCAAGCTCGATCCGAAGACCGGCGACATCGCCGAATACAAGATGCCCGACCCGGCGGCGCGCGACCCGCACACGCCGCTGTTCGACAAGGACGGCATCCTGTGGTTCACGCTGCAGAACGCCAACATGGTCGGCCGGCTCGATCCGAAGACCGGCGACATCAGGCTCGTCACCATGCCGACGCCGCGATCTCAACCCTACGGCATGGTGTTCACGTCGGACGGCGACACCATCTTCTTCGACATGTTCGGCACCAACAAGATCGCCAGCATCGAGCGGCGCACCATGGCGATCAAGGAATACCCGCTGCCCGACAGCGGCAGCCGGCCGCGCCGCATCGCCATCACCAGCGACGACATCATCTGGTACGGCGATTATTCGCGCGGCCGCCTAGGGCGGCTCGATCCGAAGACCGGCAAAGTGACCGAATATCCGTCGCCGGGCGGACCGCGCACCCAGCCCTATGCGATCACCGCGCTCCACGACGTCATCTGGTACGTCGAGTCCGGCCTGCAGCCGAACGCCCTGGTGCGCTTCGATCCCAAGACCGAGAGATTTCAGACCTGGGTCATCCCCTCGGGCGGCGGCGTGGTGCGCAACATGATGCCGACGCCGGACGGCCATCACCTAGCGCTGGCTTGCAGCGCGGTCAACGGCATCGCGCTGGTCGAGATCAACGACGGCGCCATGTAGCCGTCGGCCGCGCATGAAGCCTAGCCTCCGATCCAGCGCTCCAGAAACACGCTGAGCCAAGCGCGCGCCGTGTAGTCGTAAACGGCGCGGTCGGCGAAATGCGTGTCGCGCGGGCGCGCGCCCGGCAGCTGCATACGCTCGTGGCCGCGGGTGGTCCAGTTGTGCATCATGGCGTGCGTCACGTCGGGATGGAATTGCAGCGCGTAGGCACGCCCGCAGCGGATCGCCTGCACCTCGAAGGTGTCGCCCTCCGCCAGAAGTTCGGCGCAACGCGGCAGGTCAAAACCCTCGCGATGCCACTGGTAGACGCGCTCCGGCCATTGCTCGACCACGGCGAGGCCGGCGGCGGTCGGGCGGATCGGATAGTAGCCGATCTCGGCGCGGCCCTCCGGATGACGAAACACCTTGCCGCCGAGCTGGCGCGCGCACATCTGCGCGCCCAGGCAGATGCCGAGGAACGGCTTGTCCTCCTTGAGCGGGACCGCGATCCAGTCGATCTCGCGGCGGATGAAGTCGTCCTCGTCGTTGGCGCTCATCGGGCCGCCGAAGATGATGGCGGCATCGTGCTCTTCCATCGTCGCCGGCAGCGGCTCGCCGAAGCGGGGACGGCGCAGGTCGAGCCGGTAGCCGAGCCGCACCAGCGCATTGCCGACGCGCCCTGGCGTCGAGTGCTCCTGGTGGAGGATGATCAGGATCGATTGCTGCATGACCAAGCGAACCGAGCGCGTCGGGCAAAAAAAATCCCTATCGCGTTCGCCGCCGAATGCAAAACTCTAGCTGCCCTGCCAAATGCGCATGCGTTGGTGGATGATCGGCAGCAGCAGCGCGTTCGGCACGAAGTGTATGAGGAAGACCGCGATCCTGTTGCTGATCCCGGCGATCACCACGCGCTTGCCGCGCATGAAGCCGTCATAGCCGATTTCCGCCACCCGCCGCGCCGGCAGCAGGAACATCCGCTCGCCGGCGCCGCCCACCCCTGGAATGCCGGCGCGGGCCTGGAATTCGGTCGTCACCGGCCCCGGGCACAACGCCGTGACCTTGACGCCGCGGCCCGCGAGCTCGCGATGCAAGGCCTCGCTGAACGAGAGCACGAACGCCTTGCTGGCATAATAGACCGCCATGCCGGGGCCCGGCACGAACGCGGCGATCGAAGCGACGTTGAGAATGCCGCCGCGGTGACGGGCGAGGCTGTCGACGAAAGCGAGCGACAGCTCGGTGAGCGCGCGCACGTTGAGATCGATCATCGCCAGCTCATCGGCGCGGTCGAGGGCCGCGGCGTCGCCGGCCAACCCGAACCCGGCATTGTTGACGACGATCGCCGGCTCGAGGCCGCGCGCGGCGAGTTCGGCGGCGATGCGGGAGACGGCGTCGCGCTCGCCGAGGTCGGTCGCCAGCACCGTCGGGCGCGGCCGGCCGCCGGCGGCGATTTCATCGGCGAGCGCCGCCAGCGCGGCTTCGCGCCGCGCCACCAGCACGAGCTCATGGCCGTGCGCGGCAAACACCCGCGCCAGCTCGGCGCCGATGCCGGCCGAGGCGCCGGTGACGAGGGCGACCGGCTTCATGCCTCGCCGCTGGGATCGGCGGCCCCGCCGCCGGAATCGGCCTCGCCGCCGATGCGCTGGCGCAGCGCGATGCGCTCGCGCGGCGACACGCCGAGCAGGTCGGCGGCGCGCCACAGCAGATTATCCTCGAGCTCGTCACGCTTGCCGTCCGCATAGACGATCTCCCACATCATCTCGATGATGCGGGCGCGGCCGGCCTCGTCGAGCGTGCGGTGGAGCAGGCTGGTGAAGTGATAAAGATCGACCGCTTCGTGCTCGGCCAAGGTCGCCTGGTCGACCAGTTCGTCGGTCGCGGCATCATCGAGATCGAAGCGCTGCTTGACCACCGCATGCAGCTTGTCGCGCTCGCGCTGCGACACGTCGCCGTCGATCGCGGCGGCATGCACCAGCAGCGCCGCCGCCGCCAGCCGGTAGTCGTTGTCGGCGAACTGGGCCGGATGCTTTTCGCCGTCGACGAATTCGGCGATGAAGGTCTTGAACGATTCGAACATGAAGCCTGCGCGGGCGCCCCCTGGTGCCATCTTCATATCGCGCGGCAAGGCGCGCCGTTCAAGGCCGAATGCGCCGCCGCCGGCACTTCGCGGCCTTGGGCCCGCGCTACGTCGCCTTGGGATCGAGGCCTTCGAGCGAGCGCCGCGCCGGCTCGACGCCCCAAAAATAGACCGCGACGATCTGCACCACCAGGAGACCGATTATCAGCCAGATTACGCCGGGCAGCCCGTAATTGACCAGCAGGAAGCCGACCGCGAATGGCGACACCACGGTGGCGGCGCGCCCCAGCGTGTTGCAGATGCCATTGGCGCGCAGCCTGATCTCGGTCGGGAACAGTTCGGGCGTATAGACGCCGAACAGGAGCGCGGTCTGGACATAGATGGCGACAATCAGCACCGCGCCGACGCTCAGGACCACCGCCGGATCGGACGCCGCGCTGAAGCGGGCATAGATCCAGCCGAAAATGATGGTGACCACCGAGGCGCCGATGATGCTCCAGCGCCGGCCGATGGTATCCGACAACAAGGCGCCGAGCGCGCAGCCGACCAGCGAGGCGGCCGCCAGCACCACCGTATAGCCGAGCGAGTTGGTGATGGTGAGGCCTTGGCGCAGGAAGAATTGCGGCAGGAAGATCACGAAGCCGAAGATCAGCGTATTGATCGTGATCAGCACCCAGCTGCCGACCAGGAGGCGCTGCAGGATCGGCGGCTTGAACATCGACGCGGCGGTGAGCTGCGGGATCGGCGCGGCGAGGACGGGCGCCGGCAGCGGGCCGGCGGCTTTGGCGACGTCCTGCTCGATCGCCTCCAGCAAGGCTTCGGCTTCCGCGTCGCGGCCGCGCGCCTCCAGCCAGCGCGGCGACTCCGGCAAATTCTTGCGCAGATACCACACCACCAGCGAGCCGACGCCGGCGATGACGAACATCGGCCGCCAGCCCCAGGTCGGGATGATCAGGTAGCCCAGGATGGCGGTGACCGGGAAGCCGCACACGGTGAGGAACGCCATGAAGGCGAGCCAGCGCCCGCGCGATGCCGGCGGCACGAACTCGGTCAGCGTCGAGTAGCCGACGACGATCTCGGCGCCCAGCCCGAGGCCCTGCACGAAGCGGCAGGCGATGAGCTCGGTCATGTCCTGCGCGAAGGCGGCGGCGAGCGAAGCAAGCCCGAACACCAGCAGGTTGATCTGGTAGGTGAAACGCCGCCCGAACCGGTCGCCGACGAACCCGGTGACCAGCGAACCGATCGTCATGCCGACGAAGGTCAGCGACAGGAACTGCAAATTCTGCGGCAGCGTAGAAAATTTGGTCTGGATCGTCGCGGCGAGCACGCTGCCGGCGACGTAGAGGTCGTAGCCGTCGAAAAACATGCCGGCGCCGATCAGCCAGAAGATGCGGTAATGAAACGGCGAGATCGGCAGCCGGTCGAGCCGCGCGCCGGCATTGACGGATGCAGCCACGTGATGATCCCCCCTCGGCCATAGTGGTCCGGTCTTGCAGGCCGGCTTGCCGCCGATGCTAATCGAGCGCCACCCCAAGCGCCACTCCCGGCCCCATTCCTTCTCCTGCCCCGCGAAGCGGGGAAGGGGGACCGCGCGCAGCGCGGTGGAAGGGGCCTTCGGCCTCGCCGATCTATCAGCGACGACCGACAAGCCGCGACTAAGAGGCCTCCTCCACGGCACCGCACGACCCTCCCCCTCCCCGTCACGGAAACGGACAAAGCAACTCCGTTCTCGCGATGCACACGCATCCGAGCCTTGCCCACGCCATTCCCAAAAAAACCTCCCGGCCAAGCAAGCGAGAGAGGCGGAGCGCCGATAGGCGCATCCATCCTTTGCCGCGCCACGCCATCGGATGTTGCCACCCGACGGCGCTTCGGGCGCGGCGCGCGCCACGAACGATCCGCTCACGCGAACCGTCCGCCTCAGGCGCGCCCGCCTCTCGGCGCTCCGCCGCGGCGCTTGTCGCGGCGAC
>Ga0182024_10024827_pt1 | contig 10627 bp, 10 predicted proteins | sample P32metaG_FD_120480 | JGI IMG/M metagenome (GOLD analysis project Ga0182024, IMG submission 120480) | Permafrost microbial communities from Stordalen Mire, Sweden - P3-2 metaG (Illumina Assembly) | ecosystem: Environmental > Terrestrial > Soil > Wetlands > Permafrost | place: Sweden: Stordalen...
AGCAGCGTGCCCCGGACCAGCGGCTTGACCAGGTAGCGCATGGCCGGGCCCTCGCCGTCATCGGTCACGATAGACCCGCTGACCAGGACGAGCCGGCGGGTGCCCTCCTTGCGCATGGCCTCGATCACGCTCCGGGTGCCGTCGCGCAGCACGGTGGTGGGCCCGGTGCCGCGCGGGCCGAACGCGGCGAAGACCGCGCCCGCGCCCGCCACGGCCGGGCCGATCGCCGCCGGGTCCATCAGGTCGGCGGTGATGACCCGCAGCCGGGGCGACTCGGGCACGGACAGCCGGGCCGGGTCGCGGACCACGGCCGTAACCTGGTGCCCGGCGGCGAGGGCCTGCCCGGTGAGGCACGTCCCGGTGGCGCCGGTCGCGCCGAAGATCGTGAGTTCCATGAGGTACCTTGTCTCTTGTAGCCCGTATGATATGGAGCTCATACTATATGAAGTCAGTAGAACCTGGCCACCAGGGGGAGGCCGCAAGGCGCCGGCGGCGCCTGGACCGGGAGGTCCGGGCCTCATTGCGCGACGTGAGCGTCCAGCTGTCCCTGCTCAACCATCAGGTCCGCGGCCAGCTGGAGCTCAAGGGCGCCGACCTGGAATGCCTGGACCTGATCAGCCGGGAGGGACCGCTCAGCCCGAGCGCGCTGGCCCGGCGGTCCGGGCTGCACCCGGCCACCATGACCGGGATCCTGGACCGGCTGGAGCGGGGCGGCTGGATCGTCCGCGAGCGCGACCCTGCCGACCGGCGCGCGGTCCTGATCCGGGCCGAGCGGGGCCGGGGCGCGGACGTGCTGCGCCTCTACGCCGGGATGAACAGCGCGATGGACCAGATCATCGGCCAGTACGACGAGGGACAGCTGGAGCTCCTGGCCGGGTTCCTGCACCGGACCGCCGAGGCGGGCCGGGCCGCGGCCGAGCAGCTCGCCGGCCGCCCGGGGGAGAGCCGGTGACGCCCGCGGCGGAGCTGCGGGTCGCCCACACCGCCGACCTCGATGCCGCCACCCGCCATGCGGCCCGGGCCCTGCTGGACGACGTGTTCCACGTCATGGCCGACGAGGACTGGGACCACGCGCTCGGCGGGATGCACGCCCTGCTGTGGGAGGGAGCCGAGCTGATCGGCCACGCGTCAGTGATCCAGCGCCAGCTGCTGTACGGGGGCCGGGCCTGGCGCACCGGCTACGTGGAGGCGGTCGCGGTCCGTGCGGACCGCCGCCGGGGCGGCCGCGGCGGGACCCTGATGGACGCGGTGGAGCGCATCATCCGCAGGGCCTACGAGCTGGGCGCCCTGGGATCCACCCATGCCGGGGCCCCCTTCTATGCGGCGCGGGGCTGGCTGCGCTGGCTCGGCCCCTGCTCGGCACTCACCCCGGAAGGCATCATCCGGATGCCCGGCGAGGAAGGGAGCATCTACGCCCTCCCCGTGGCGGTCCCGCTGGACGTCTCCCGCGAGCTCACCTGCGACTGGCGCGAGGGTGACGCCTGGTAAGCCCGGACTGGGGCGGGTGCAAGGCACCCGAATAGGGTGGCGGGTATGGACTATCGCACTCTGGGACGTAGCGGCTGCTCGGTGTCGAGCTTCTGCCTGGGAGCCATGACCTTCGGCCTGGAAACGGACGAAGCCGGCGCTCACCGGCAGCTGGATCTGTTCGTGGAAGCCGGCGGCACGCTGGTGGACACGGCCGACGTGTACAACGGCGGGACCTCCGAGGAAATCATCGGGCGCTGGTTCGCCGCCCGCCCGGCCGGCGTGACCGACCGGGTAGTGCTGGCCACCAAGGGACGCTTCGCCACCGATGCCTCGCCCAACGGCCTCGGGCTGTCCGCGCGGCACCTGACCCGGGCACTGGACGCGTCGCTGGGCCGTCTCGGGCTGGACGCGGTCGACCTGTACCAGGTCCACGCGTTCGACCCGATCACGCCGATGGAGGAGACCCTGCGCACGCTGGACGGGTTCGTCCGGGCCGGCAAGATCCGCTATTACGGGCTGTCCAACTTCACCGGATGGCAGCTGACCAAGGCCGTGCACCTGGCCCACGAGATGAACCTCACCGCGCCAGTCACCCTGCAGCCGCAGTACAGCCTGCTGGTGCGGGAAATCGAGTGGGAGATCGTGCCCGCCGCGATCGACGCGGGACTCGGGCTGCTGCCCTGGAGCCCGCTGGGCGGCGGGTGGCTGTCCGGCAAGTACCGGCGGGACCAGCGGCCGTCTGGCTCCACCCGGCTGGGCGAGGACCCGGACCGGGGCATGGAGGCCTACGACCGGCGCGGCGTGGACCGCACCTGGGAGGTCATCGGCGCCGTGGAGGAGATCGCCAAGGCGCGCGGTGTCTCCATGGCCGAGGTGGCCCTGGCCTGGGTGACCGGGCGGCCCGGGGTGACCTCGACCATCCTCGGGGCGCGCACCACCGAGCAGCTCGAGGTCAACCTGCGGGCCGCGGACCTGCGGCTGTCCACGGAGGAACTGGTCGCGCTGGACGTGGCCAGCGACCCGCGTCCCGCGGACTACCCCTACGGCGAGATGGGCGTGGAGCAGCGCGGCCGCCGCATCGGCGGCTGACGCCGGTCCGGGTTCATCCGGGGCCGGCCCGTAAGCCGGGCGGGCTGAGCGCCGGGCCGGGTCCGGTGCCGGGAGCGGCGCGGTGCTGGAGCCAGTCCGGCCTGACCGCGATCTGCGAGGTCGTCCCGCCCGACGGGACCATGGCCGATCCGGCGGCAATGACTGGGCCGGCGCCCTTAGAGCCCGATCCGGGTGGCCGCCGCCGCCCAGGCGCCGGCGTCCCGGCTGGACGGCTCGAAGCGGCGGAGCTCCTGGGTTTCGCGCAGCAGGGCGCGCATGCCGGCCAGGTCACCGGGGGCCGCGCCCAGCGTGCGGGCCTGGACCAGGATGTTGCCCAGCGCGGCGGCCTCGGCCGGGCCGGCCACCACGGGCAGGCCGCAGGCGTCCGCGGTGAGCTGGAGCAGCAGCGTGTTGCGCACCCCGCCGCCGACCATGTGCACGGTGCCCACTGTCCGCCCGGACAGCTCCTGCACCTCTCGCAGGCGGGCCCGGTAGGCCAGGGCCAGGCTGTCCAGGATGCAGCGGACCACGGCCGGGGGATCGGCCGGCGGCCGCTGGCCGGCCCGGCGGGCCGCGTCGGCGATCCGCGCGGGCATGTCACCGGGCGGCAGGAACACCGGGTCGTCGGGATCCACCACGACCTGCAGCGGCGGCAGCTTGGCCGCCTCATCCAGCAGCGTGGCCAGGAGGGCGGCCGGGTCGCGGCCGTGCCCGGCCGCGGACCAGGTGCGGACCGACTCCTGGAGCAGCCACAGGCCCATCACGTTCCGCAGATAACGGATGGTGCCGTCCACGCCGGTCTCGTTGGTGAAGTTGGCCGCCCGGCTGGCCTCGGTGAGCACCGGCTGGTCCAGCTCCACGCCGACCAGGGACCACGTGCCGCAGGAGATGTATGCGAAGTCCCGGCCCTGGGCCGGGACGGCGACCACGGCGGACGCGGTGTCGTGCGAACCCACCGCGATCACCGGCAGCGGGCCGCCTTCCCGGGACCCGCCCAGCCCGGCCAGGCCCGGCTCCCCGGCCACTCCCGGTCGCAGGGTCGCGATGACGCTGCCCGGCTGCCGCAGCGCCGGGAACAGCCCGGCGGGCAGGCCGGCCCGCCCGATCAGGTCCCAGGCCCAGTCCCGGGCCCGGGTGTCGTAGAGCTGCGTGGTGGACGCGTTGGTCACCTCCGCGCCGATCTCGCCGGTCAGCCAGTAGGCGAGCAGGTCGGGGATCAGCAGCAGGGTCCGGGCCGCGGCCAGCTGCGGCGTCCGCGCCGCCGCGGCCAGCTGGTAGATCGTGTTGATGGACATCTGCTGAACCCCGGTGACCTTGTACAGGTCGGCCGCCGGGACCTTGGCCAGCACCTCATCCACCAGGCCGTCGGTGCGGGTGTCCCGGTAGTGGACCGGGTTGCCGAGCAGCGCCCCCGCCGCGTCGAGCAGGCCGTAGTCCACTCCCCACGAGTCGATGCCCACGCTGGCCAGGGGGAACGAGCGGGCCGCCGCGGCCAGCCCGTCCAGCATCCCGCGGTACAGGCCGAGGATGTCCCAGTGCAGCGTGCCGAGCACCCGGACCGGCGTGTTCGGGAAGCGGTGCGCCTCATGCAGATCGAGCTGGCCCGCCCCGCCCCGGCCGGCACTGACCCGCCCGACCATGACCCGGCCGCCGGACGCGCCCAGGTCCACGGCGGCGACCGAGGTTCGGGCGACCGCTGGTGCCCCCGTCGACGCTGCGCCCACCGCCATGACCTCAGCGCAGGAACGCGGCGGCTACGCCCGCGTCGACCGGGATGTGCAGCCCGGTGGTCAGGGCCAGGTCGCCGGCGGTCAGCGCGACCACCGCGGCGGCCACGTGCTCGGGCAGCACCTCCCGCTTGAGCAGGGTCCGCCGCGCGTAGAACGCGCCGAGCTCCTCCTCAGGCACCCCGTACACCGCGGCCCGCTGGGCGCCCCACCCGCCCGCGAAGATGCCGGAGCCGCGGACCACGCCGTCGGGGTTGATCCCGTTCACCCGGATCCCGGACCCGCCCAGCTCGGCGGCGAGCAGCCGGACCTGGTGCTCCTGGTCGGCCTTGGCCGCGCCGTAGGCGACGTTGTTCGGGCCGGCGAACACCGCGTTCTTGCTGCAGATGTAGATGATGTCGCCGCCCATGCCCTGGGCCGCCATGACGCGCGCCGCCTCCCTGGCGACCAGGAACGAGCCCCGGGCCATCACGTCATGCTGGATGTCCCAGTCGTCCACGGTGGTCTCCAGCAGCGGCCGGGAGATGGACAGCCCGGCGTTGCTGACCACCAGGTCCACCCCGCCGAACGCCAGCGCCGCCTGCCGGTAGGCGCCGGCCACGCTGTCCTCGTCGGTGACGTCGCAGGTCACCGCGACCGCGATATCGGCCGCCCGCAAGGCCCTGGCCCCGATCGCCTCGGCCACTTTGGCGGCGGTGGCGCCATCCCGGTCGGTCACCACCACGCATGCGCCCTCGGCGGCCAGCCGCTCCGCGGTGGCCCGGCCGATCCCGGACCCGCCCCCGGTGACCAGGGCGACCCGGGTGGCCAGCGGCCTGGGCTTGGGGCGCCGCCGCAGCTTGGCCTCTTCCAGGGCCCAGTACTCGATGCGGAACTTCTCGCGTTCCGGGATGGGGGAGTAGGAGGACACCGACTCGGCGCCGCGCATCACGTTGATCGCGTTGACGTAGAACTCGCCGGCCACCCGGGCGGTCTGCTTGTCGGCCCCGAAACTGAACATGCCCACCCCGGGGACCAGCACGATCGCGGGATCGGCGCCGCGTATCGGCGGCGTATCCGGGTCCGCGTGCCGCTCGTAGTAGGCCCGGTAGTCCTTCCGGTAGGCGACGTGCAGCTCGACGAGCCGGGCCGTAACCTCGTGCAGCGACGCCGAAGGCGGCCGGTCCAGCACCATCGGCCGGACCTTGGTGCGCAGGAAATGATCCGGGCAGGACGTGCCCAGCGCGGCCAGCGCCGGGTGCTTCCGGCCGGCCGTGAAGTCCAGCACGGCCGGGCGGTCGGTGAAGTGCCCGACCTGCGGCCGGTCGGTGGAGGCCAGGCCGCGCAGGACCGGGGCCAGCGCCGCGGCCCGGGCCCGCCGCTCCGCCTCGGGCAGCGGCTCGTAGCCGGGGATGACCGGGCCGAACGGCTCCGGCGCGCCGCGGGAGTCCAGGTACCGCTGGGCGCCGGAGATGATGCTCAGCGAGTTGGCCTCGCACTCCTCGCTGGTCGCGCCCCAGGCGGTGATGCCGTGCCCGCCCAATATCACCCCGATCGCCTCCGGGTGCTCGGCGGCCACCGCGGCGATGTCCAGGCCGAGCTGGAAACCCGGCCGCCGCCACGGCACCCACCGCACCCGGTCCCCGAAGCAGGCCCGGGTCAGTTCCTCGCCGTCCGCCGCGGTGGCGAACGCGATCCCCGAGTCCGGGTGCAGGTGATCCACGTGCGGCGCGTCCACCAGCCCGTGCATGGCCGTGTCGATGCTGGGGGGCGCCCCGCCTTTCCCGTGTAGGCAGAAGTCGAACGCGGCGACCATCTCGTCCTCGCGCTCGACGCCCGGGTACACGCCGGTCAGCGCGCGGAGCCGGTCCAGCCGCAGCACGGCCAGCCCGCCCGCGGTCAGCGTGCCCAGGTCCCCGCCGGACCCTTTGACCCACAGCAGCCCGGCAGGCTCCCCGGTCACCGGGTCCGTCATCTCGCCCTTGGCCGAGGTGTTGCCGCCCGCGTAATTGGTGTTGCGGGGATCCGACCCGAGCCGGTTACTGCGCTGCAGCAGGTCGGTGACTTCGGGCGGTACCTGCGCGGCCATGTCATGACTCCTTTTCGGTGGGAGTTACCCCGCGACGGTTTTCGTTGCGTGCCTTGAAGTTCACCCGCCATGCTGCCGCGGAAACCGGTGCGCTGATCAGCTGCCCCAGCTCGCCGGGGTGCCGCCGACGCGATCGGCGATGATCTTGTCGGCGTAGCCGGAGCGCTGGTAGGCCGCGACCGGGTCGGGGTCCAGGCCCATGTCCTCCCGGAGCCCGGCCAGCAGCGGCCGGACGTCGGTGTTGTAGGCGTCCATGAACGCGGCGTTGGCGCCGAGGACGTCGCCGGCCTGCTGGGCGGCGGCCAGCGCCGCGGTGTCGATGAGCAGGGCCTTGGCCGTGGCTTCCTGGACGTTCATCACCGAGCGGATCTGGGCCGGGATCTTGGGCTCGATGTTGTGGCACTGGTCGAGCATGAACGCGATGCCAGAGTCGGGCCGCAGCGCGTCCGCGGCCACCACCTCGTGCAGGATGCGGAACAGCTGGAATGGGTCCGCGGCGCCGACCATCAGGTCGTCATCGGCGTAGAAGCGGCTGTTGAAGTCGAACCCGCCGAGCCGCCCGGCGCGCAGCAGCAGGGCCACGATGAACTCGATGTTCGTGCCGGGCGCGTGGTGCCCGGTGTCCACCACCACCTCGGCCTGCGACCCGAGCGTCATGCAGTGCAGTAGCGACGTGCCCCAGTCGGGGACGTCGGTGGTGTAGAACGAAGGCTCGAACAGCTTGTACTCCAGCAGCATCCGCTGCGACGGGGCCAGCCGCTCGTAGACCTCGGCCAGGGCCTCGGCCAGGCGATCCTGGCGGGCCCGGATGTCGTCCTGGCCCGGGTAGTTGGTGCCGTCGGCGAACCACAGCTTCAGGTCCCGGGACCCGGTGGCGTCCATGATGTCGATGCACTCGATCAGGTGGGTCACGGCCTTGCGCCGCACCCGGGGGTCAGGGTTGCAGACGCTGCCCAGCTTGTAGTCGTCGTCCTGGAACACGTTGGCGTTGATCGTGCCGATCGTCACGCCCGCGGCGGCGGCGTGCCCGGACAGCGCGGCGTAGTCGTCTACCTTGTCCCACGGGATGTGCAGCGCCACTGCGGGGGCCACCCCGGTGAACTTGTGCACCTGCGCCGCGTCGTCGATCTTCTCCTGCGGGGTGCGGGGCACGCCCGGCTGGGCGAACACCTTGAACCGGGTCCCGGTGTTCCCGAACGCCCAGGACGGCAGTTCGATCCGCTGCGCCCTCAGGGCGGTCTTCACGGCGGTCAGGTCAGGCATCTCAGGTCATCTCCAGGCAGCAGATCTCGGCCGCGGTGCCGTCCCGGGAGCGGGCGCGGTCCCGGCAGGCCCGATTCCGGGCAGGTTCAGTCCAGGTGAAATATCTCGTCGATCCTCCGGAACCCCTGGTCGGGATGCTGGCCGCCGAGATCCGCGAAGCACGGCGCCATGTCCGCCTGCCAGCGCTCGTTGACGGCGGTGCCCGCCATCCGGGCCAGCGCCGCCGCGTAGTCGTCGGTTTCCAGGTACCCGACCACGAGCCCGTCGCCGGTCAGGAACAGCGAATAGTTGGTCCAGCCCGCATCGCGCAGCGCGTCCAGCATTTCCGGCCACACGCCGGCGTGCCGCCGCCGGTACTCGGCCAGCCGGTCGGGCCGGACGCGGCCGAGGAAGCAGACTCGCTCCACGGTGGTCCTCCTCGCGAGGTCTTTGGTGCTCGTCCGGCCCGGCGGCGTGATCATGGGATGGGTGTCGCTATAACGACACTGATCCCATGATCACGCGCGCTCCGGCCGCTCTAGAACGCTCCGGCCGCTCTAGAAGTTGAAGTTGTTGATGTTGGCCTTGTTGAACACGAACGGCGGGCCGAGCAGGATGCTGTCGTCCGACCCCACCGTGAACTTGCCGAGCTTGCCGGCGGTGAAGGACTGACCCGAGGCGCTGGTGATCTTCTTGGAGGCGTAGTTGACCGCGGCGTACGCGGCCAGGTAGCCAAGGTTGGCCGGGTTCCACAGCTCGAACGCCGGGGCGACGCCGTTGGCCACGTACTTCTTCATCGAGTCCGGCGTGCCCAGCCCGGTCACGATGACCTTGCCCTTGTACTTGGACGAGGAGACCACCTGGGCGGCGGCCAGGATGCCGACCGTGGTCGGGGAGATGATGCCCTTGAGGTTCGGGTAGTGCTGCAGCAGGCCCTGGGTCACCTGGGTGGCGGTGGTCGGGTCGTCGTTGCCGTAGACGGTCGAGACCAGCTTCATCTTCGGGAACTTCTTCAGCTCCTGCTTCATGAACCCGATCCACTGGTTCTGGTTCGTCGCCGACGCGGCGGCGGACACGATCCCGATCTCGCCGCTGTCGTGGATCTCCTTGGCCAGCAGATCGACCTCACTGGTCCCGATCTGGGCGGTGGACGCCTGGTTCACGAACAGGTTCCGGCACGTCGGGGCGTCGGAGTCGTAGGTGACCACGGTGATGCCCTTGGCCATGGCGGCCTTGAGGGTCGGGCACAGCGCGTTCGGGTCGGTGGCCGACACGATGAGCGCGTTGGCGCCCTTGGTGATCGCGGCCTGGAGGGCCGGGATCTGGGAGGAGGGCGTGGCCGCCGTCCCGCTGGTCTCGGTCGCGGTCTCGCCCAGCGTCGACAGGGCGGCCATGGCCCCGCCGGACTTCACGCTGTCGGCGGTGGTGAAGTAGGGGTTGCCCAGGTTCTTCGGGATGATGAACACCTTCAGCCCGGTCTTCAGCGCCCCCGAGGCCGACGCCCCGGAGCTGGACGAGGCGGAAGCGGAGGAGCTGCCGGAACCACTCCCGGACGAGCTGCACGCGGCGAGCGTCGCGGAGGCCACCAGGATGGCCGCGGGTGCCCAGAGGGCTCTCTTCGTTGAGCGTCTCATATGTGAATCCTTTCAATCGGAGCCGTGCTAGTGCTGCGGACCTGGAGGGGATGCGGGCGGGGGGTGCGGTGACGGGTGCCGTGGTACCCGTGTCGCGGGGCCGTGCCGGGATGTGTCCCCGGGCCGGGCCTGATCGTCATGTCCCGCTCCCGGCCGCGGGGGACTGCTGGCTGCCCCGGCCGGGGGGCTGGCTGCCCGGGCCGCCGGGCCCGCCCCGGCCACGGGCCCACCGGGGCAGGCCCAGCTGCCGGAGCCGGCCGGCGTTGGGGGCGAACACGCTGACGAGCAGGAGGGCGCCGATCACGATGCCGGTGGCCTCCTGGTTGAAGTTGGTGAGCAGCAGGGCGTTCTGCAGCCCCGCGAACGCGATCACGGCCAGCACCACGCCGGCCAGCGTGCCCTTGCCGCCGAAGATGGACACCCCGCCGAGCAGGACGATCGCGACCACGTCCAGCTCGAGGCCCAGGCCGTTGTTCTGCACCGCGGTGGCCAGGCGGAACGTCCACAGCACCCCGGCCAGGGCGCAGACCAGGCCGGACACCACGTACAGCATGGTCTTGACCCGCTTGACCCGGATCCCGGCGAACAGCGCGGCCTCCGCGCTGGCCCCCATGGCGTAGATGGACCGGCCGGTCGCGGTGGAGTGCAGCACGATCGCGAAGATCACCGCCAGCACCACGAAGATCGCGATGTTGTACGGGATCTGGGTATGCGGCAGGGGCAGCACGCCGATGTTGGTGTACGTCGAGGGGAAGTTCGAGACCGTGTTCGCGCCGAGCAGGATCAGGGCCACCCCGCGGTACAGCGCGAGGGTGCCGATCGTCACCGCCAGCGAGGGCAGGCCCACCCGGGTGACCAGGATCCCGTTGATCAGGCCGGCCACGATCCCCAGCAGCGCAACGACCACGAAGATGGCCGGCATCGGCCAGTGATGGCTCCACAGGACGCCGAGCAGGGCGCTGGACATGCCCAGGATGGAGGCCACGGACAGGTCGATCTCGCCGCTGATGATAATCAGCGTCATGGGCAGGGCCATGATCGCGATCTCGCCCGAGGTGACCCCGGTGTTGAAGAAGTTGCCGCTGGTCAGGAACTGGGGGGAGGTGACCGCACCGAAGATCACGATGGCCACGACCAGGAGGAGCAGGCCGGTTTCCCAGCGCACCGACCCGCGTGCTGCGGCCCGGAACCAGGTTCCATCTCCCGGGCCATCGGGCCCGTCGGCGGGAACGGCGGCGGGGGTGGCTGCGGCGGTAGTCAGGTCAGGTTCCAACGCCGGGGCTCCTTCGCCGCAGTGCGATCATGAGGCGCACCGAGATGATCCGGTCGAGCGTGATGGCCAGCAGGAGCAGGAAGCCGGAGATGGCCTCGAGCCACAGCTGCGGGAATCCCAAGAC
>Ga0182024_10024828_pt1 | contig 10627 bp, 6 predicted proteins | sample P32metaG_FD_120480 | JGI IMG/M metagenome (GOLD analysis project Ga0182024, IMG submission 120480) | Permafrost microbial communities from Stordalen Mire, Sweden - P3-2 metaG (Illumina Assembly) | ecosystem: Environmental > Terrestrial > Soil > Wetlands > Permafrost | place: Sweden: Stordalen...
GCCTCCCACCCGCACTGGCGGGCGCAGCTCGAGCGCGCCCCCGTCATCGAGCGCTTGGACGACGAGTGGGCTCCTGCGTTCGGCGAGGGGGAGAGGACGCGGGGGGTGTCGACGCTCAAAGCGCAATCACGATGCGCCTTTCGCGGGCTTGCCGAGACTCGCCTGCGGGCGGAGCCGCTGGAGAGTCCCGTGCCGGGCTTCAGCGAACGCGAGCGCGGCGAGCTCGTGCACGATACGCTGCAGCAGATCTGGTCCGAGCTGGGCGGCTCCGCCGGGCTCGCCGAGTTCCTGGCGCGGCCGCAGGAGCTTTCTCGCCTGATCGCGGAGAGCGCGCGGCGCGCCATCGCCAGACTATGCGCGCGCCGCGACCCCGGCGTGCGCTGGCGCGAACGGGAACGGGAACGATTGCTGACCCTGATAGGGCGCTGGCTCGAGCTCGAGAGTCAGCGCGATTCCTTCGAGGTCGAGAGATTGGAATCCGGAAGCGAGATCGCACGGCATGCGGGGCTCGATTTCTCGGTTCGTATCGACCGGATCGACCGCCTGCCCAACGGCTCGCGGCTGCTGATCGACTACAAGACCGGTGCGGCAAGCCGGGACTGGCAGGGTGAGCGCCCCGACAACCCGCAGCTGCCGCTCTATGCGCTCTTGCATGGACGATCGCTGGTGGCCGCGGCCTACGGCAAGATCAACGCGGCCGAATGCACTTTCATCGCAGAAGCGGAGCGTGGCGGACTGTTTCCGGGAAAGCGCGCCAGCCGCATGGAAGGGATGGGAAGTCTCGCGGAGTTGATGGAACGTTGGCGGGAGCGGATCGACAGACTGGCGCGTGAATTTCGCGAGGGGCGGGCGGCCGTCGATCCGCTGCCGACGGCGTGCCGCACCTGTCATCTGCACGGATTGTGCAGGGTTCCGTCGACGTTGGATCTTTCCGATGCGCTCGACGAACTGCCGGAGGATGCGTGAGCCGGACCACGCCGCAAGATGCGGGCGCGCGTTCGCATGCCGTCAACCACTTGGGCTCGGTGCTGGTACAGGCGCCGGCCGGCAGCGGAAAAACCACGTTACTGACGCAGCGCTACCTGAGGCTCCTCGCGCTCGTCGATGCGCCGGAGCGCATCCTGGCGCTGACCTTCACGCGGATGGCCGCCGAAGAGATGCGTCGGCGTGTGATCGGCGCGCTCGGCGCTGCCGCGCTGCCGGAGCGTCCTGCGGGCTTCAACGCGGATACCTGGGCGATGGCGGTCGACGCCCGGGAACATCTGCAGTCGCTTCGGATCGACGTCGAGCGGCAGCCCTCGCGCCTGCGCATCGAGACCATCGATTCCTTCAATGCCTGGTTGGCTGCGCAATTGCCCATCGCCTCCGGCGCCGGCGGTAGGCTCAATCTGATCGACGACGCCCACCCCTCGTACGAGGAGGCGGCCAGGCGTGCGCTCGCGCACGACGGGACGGATGAATTCGGCGCGGCGGTCGAGCGCACGCTCGCCGTGGGCGATCAGCGCTGGCGTCAGCTGGTCGGACTGGTGGCGGCAATGCTTGCAGGGCGGGATCGCTGGCTGGGGCTTTTAGCAGGGCGCCTCGGGGCGGCGAGTGCGCTCGATGCGGCGCAGCTCGATCGCGTGAGAAGACACCTCGACGAGGACCTCGCGCTCCTGGTCACCCGGAGGCTCCAAGGGGCGCTGGATGTCCTGGGAGGCGAGGCGATGGCGAGCCTGCCGGCTTTGATGCGCGCCGCCGCGCGACGGCTGGGTTCAGAGCGGCCGGAGTGGTCGGTTTGGCTTGCACGAACCGGCCCGCTGTGTGCGGACGCGTCGGACCTCGAGCGCTGGCGAAGCGCAGCCGACTTGCTCCTCACCCACGATGGCCGGTTGCGCAAGCGTTTCAACCGAACGCACGGTTTCCCGCCGGACTGCGCGGAATTGAAGCCCATGAACGACTTACTGGCTCAGCTCGACCGCTTTCCCGGTGCGGCTCGCGCGCTCGACGGCGTTCACGGACTGCCCGAGCCCAAGTACAGCGACGGCGATTGGATCCGGGTGCGCGATGCGGCGCAAGTATTGGTGCTGGCCGCCGCCGAGCTGGACGAGGTGTTTCGCGAGCAGGGAGCCGTGGATTTTCCTGCCGTTTCGCTGGCGGCGCTGCGCGCGCTCGGTACCGAGGAATCACCGACGGATCTCGGCCTGCGTCTCGACTATCGGTTGCAGCATCTGTTGCTCGACGAGTTCCAGGATACCTCGGGCGCACAACTGGAGCTGGTGCGCATGTTGACCGCAGGCTGGCAGCGCGGCGACGGACGTAGCGTCTTCTGCGTCGGCGATCCGATGCAGTCGATCTATGGTTTCCGCCAGGCGGAGGTCCGAGCGTTCCTGGAACTCGCCGAGATCGGCATCGGCGAGCTGAAATTCGATCTGCGGCGGCTGTCGAGCAACTTTCGCTCGAGCCCGGCTCTGGTGCAGTGGATCAACGGCTGCTTCGAGCGGATCATGCCGCGGACCGATGACCGGCACCTCGGCGCAATCGCATTCCGGCCGAGCCATTCCGAAGTCGAAGCGGCCGGCGGCCGGGCGGTCACGCTGCGTGGATTCATGAGCGCGACGGCGGAAGCGAAGGCGGTCGCCGATCTGGTCGAGGCGCGGCGAACGGAACGGCCCGAATGGCGAATCGCCATCTTGGTGCGTGCGCGTACTCATGCCCGCGACATCGCGCTCGCACTTCGAGCCCGCGGCATCGCCTTCCGAGCCGTCGACATCGAACCCTTGCAGGACCGTGCGGTCGTGCGGGACCTGGTCATGCTGATCTGCGCGCTCGGCCATCTCGGTGATCGGACTGCCTGGCTTGCCGTCCTGCGTGCGCCTTGGACGGGGCTCGCTCTTCAGGATCTCTTGGTCATCGCGCGCGCCGGGCCGATTGTGTGGGATGCGCTACGCGACGACTTCGTGCTCGACACCTTGAGTGCCGATGGCGCCGAGCGTTGCAGACGCCTCAAGCGGATACTCGAGGACGCCTTTCGAGTCCGGAACCATACGGCGTTGCCGCGGTGGGTGGAGCGCGCCTGGCTGGCCCTCGGCGGGCCAGCCTGCGCCGTGGACGAGCGCGCGCTCGCGCACGTATGCACGGTGTTTGCACGGCTGCGCGATCTCGGCGAGCACGGCCTTCCGGATGCCGCCGATCTGGTGCGGCGATTCGCAGATCTCTATGCAGACGGCGGCTCCGACAGTCCCGTCGAGATCATGACAATTCACAAAGCCAAGGGCCTCGAATTCGATCTGGTGGTCGTGCCGGCGCTCAATCGGCATGCGAGGCAGAGCGGCGGCCAGTTGCTGCTGGCTCATCAATTCGCGCGCACGGAGCGGGACGGCATGGTGATGGCGGCGCGCCCGCCCGTGGGCCCCGAGGCCAATCGATTGTTCGACTTCCTGCGGGCGCAGGCCAGGGACGCTGCCGCGCTCGAATCGCAGCGGCTGTTGTACGTCGCGTGCACCCGGGCCAAGTCGGAGCTGCATTTGTATGCGGAGCTTGGATTGCGCGAGGACCCCGACGCCGCGCCCGGCGAAACTGCAGACGAGCCGCACGATGTGCTTCCACCGCATCCGGGAAGCCTGCTGGCGGTTTTGTGGCCGGCTGTGTCGGACCAGTTCGCCATCGATGCACAAGGAGTGACTGCGGACGCGCCGCCAGCTCTGCGCGGTGGGCCGCTGCGGCGCGTGCCGGTCGATTGGTCGGCGGATCAAGGGTCGGAAGGCGCCGCCGCAGCGGCCGCCTCGCAAGGAATCGCGGCCATGCTCCCTATCGCGGATACGCGCGAGGAAACCCCGGTCTTCGATTGGGTGGGCGAGACTGCGCGGCGTGTGGGCAGCCTGGTTCATGCCGAACTTCAAGTCATGAATCTAGGGACTCATGACGAGGCCGCCCTGCGCGCGCGCGCGCCGCACTTCATGCGCTGGTTGGCACTCAACGGAGTGCCGCCGGAGCGTCTTCGGGACGCAAGCGATCGGGTGCTCGCGGCGTTGACCGGTGTGCTCGATGATCCGCGCGGCCGCTGGATTCTGAAGCAGGGCTATCGGGACGACTTTAGGGAACATGCAGTGTCGGGTCACTGGCGCGGAGAGGTCGTGCGCGCGGTCTTCGACCGAAGCTTCATTGACGAGCCGGGCGTGCGCTGGGTCATCGACTACAAGACGAGCCGGCATGCAGGAGGAGGCCTCGAGGAATTCCTCGAACGCGAAGTCGAGCGCTACCGCCCGCAACTCGAGCGCTACGCCGTTCTCGCGCGACGGCTCGGGCCCGAGCCGGTTCGTGTCGGATTGTACTTCCCGTTGATGGGCGCGTGGCGCGAGTGGGAGCCGGAAGGCTGACCTCGATTGACCGGCGCCGCCGGAACGTCTAGTTTCGTGCGCATGAACGAAGAAAATGAGTCGGACCTGGAATCACACCGCCGGCAGGATGCGCATTCGCACCGCGCGGCAGTCGTCGGGCTGATCATTTGTCTGGTGTTGGTGCTCGGCGGTCTGTTCCTGGTATACAAGCTCAAAGCCATGTCGGCTCTTCAGGATTGCGTTATGGAGGGACGCACGAATTGCGCGCCGGTCGATACGAGCGACTGAGGGAAGCCGACCGTCGGGAGCCGCGTCCCCCCCCAAGTTTGGAAGACGCGGCCCCCCGAATGTCGTCTCAATCTAGGGCCACGCGTTCACGAGATTCGTGACATTCACGCTGCCCAAACCGGTCGTAAAATCCCAGCCGGCTGCTGCCGGATAAGCGACGTGCAACTTGCTGTCCGACGTGGATAGCACCCCGTAGCCGTTCGGATTCGGGTCGTAGCAATTGGCCGTGCCGTAGCACACCACATCGTTATTGCCGACCGTGATGTCGTGGAAGATGCAAGTGCTCGACTCGACGGTTCCCTTCGACGAATTGCACGCCTCGATCCGGCCCGTGCTCGGGTTCGCCGCGCTTCCGTATTCCCGCTTGGCAAGGTCATAGAAGACCGGATCGGGATTTCCCTGCCGGCCCCCGGCTTTCTGATCGATCAATGCCTGGATGCTCGCGAATTGCGGTGCCGTGAACGAGGTCCCGCCGGCGCTGTTGTTGAAAACATCGATCGGCTTGCTGTAATCGCAGGGGGCTCCGCCCTGGGCGGCGTCCGACATGCACAACAGAATCGCATGGTCCCAGAAACCGTTCGAGGCGAACAGCGACACGTCGGGCAAATCGCGCGCACCGTCGTTCGGCATGCCGTAGGTGCCTTGCTGCCAATAGGGTTTCGGGTATACGAAGCTCGGCGCGCCGCTCCCAGCGATGATATCGAGCGGGGCCGTTCCATTGGGATTGTTGCAGAAGGTTATCGGATTGGTATATCCCAAATACTCGTAGAGCACACTGCCTGCGCACGAGTCGTTCCACGGCGTTTCAGGGATATAGGACTTCGCGGATTTACCGTCAGCCGAATTGCTGGTCGTCCAGTACTTGGCGTTGTCGTTCTCGGAGGTGTCCAGGAAATCGGTGCCGCCCGTGGCAACGTCGTAGGGCGTCGAGGCGAGCCCGTTCGCCGCGATGCCGCCGACTGCGTACGTCGCCGTATCGAAGTCGTCGCAACCCGCGGCGCCATTGTCTCCGGCCGCCACGAACACCGACACGCCCTCGACTGCCGCTTGCTGCCAGAGCCCGTTGACATAGCCGTTGCCGTTGGGGCCGGGGCCGATGTCGGCCTCGCACTCGAGATAGCTCAAGCTCATGATGGCGGGAGGGACCGCCTCATCGAGCAGATTCTGAGCAGCAATGAAGGCGCCGAAATTGGTCGTGGTGTCCGCACACGATGCGAGATGAACCGTCGCATCGGGCGCCACGGCTCCAGCCCATTCGGAATCGAGCGCCGCTTCGCCCTCTGCGCCGTTCTTGCCGGGGTCGGCACAGCCGGGTCCCGGATGAATTTGCGAGAACGTGCCCGAGTATGCGGTGAGGCCGAACGCCTTGCGGAAGGTGGCTACGTCCTTATCCTGAACGTCGGTATCTTCCAGAACGACCACCGTGACACCCTTGCCCGTGATGGGTTTCTTCGCCTTGTAGAGCGGTGTGACGTTGTAGATCGTCGCAAGATCCGCCGGCGCCTCGTCATATTGTTCGGTGCCGTTGAATCCATCCGGACAACCTTTGCAGTAGAAAGAGAAATTCGATTTCGGCTTGACCAGCAGCGGCTTCGGCATGAAGTCATGCAAGGACACGACGCCTGCCACCACGGAGGCAAGAGCGGCAGGAATCTTGGGCGTACTGGAATTGGCGATGTGTTGCTTGCCGTTCACGCTGTAGCGATGGATCTCCGCATGAAACGTGTCGCGCACTTGCGCGGCGGTGCCCGAGAAGTCGATCGTGAGGCCGCTCTCGGAGACCCCATGCACGGTGAACCCATTGCTGCTCAGCCATTGCACCACGGTCGCAATGTCATCGCGCGCCGGTCCGAACCGCTCCCCGAGCGCCTCCGCCGTGATCCAGTGATGATATTCGCTCGAGCTTTTATCTTGTATCTGCTCGAGCATGCTGGAAAGCGCCTGCTCGTCGGCGGCATCGCGTCGCAGCTGCAGGAACAGGTGATTCATGGGGAGGCTGTCCGCGACGGGCCCCTCGTCGACGCTGCCGGCCGCCAATTTGAGGGTGCTGCCCGCGGGCACTAGATTCGCCTCGTTGATGGGCTCGGTGATGCGTATTGCGGCCGTGGGCGATCCGGCTGGACTTAAGGCCCATGCGAGGCCCGTTACGCTCGACAAAAGAATAGCAAACCATATTCGCAGGCTGGTGACTTTCATGCTGAGTTCCCCTAAATGCCGCCAATTGATGTTGTTATGCGAAGCCGAAGACTCCGTGTTCATCGAGCGTACACCAAGGCAGAAAGCAAAACAGCCGGTCACCGATTTGTCCGCGCCGGCCGGTGGTGTGAAAGGGAAGGGCGGTTCCTCGAAGTGCTTGGTGGTCTCTCCGTTCGCGATGCTCGTGCTCGCGTCAGACTTGCCCGCTGCGCGTTTTCGAGTCACGCGGGCATCGCTTTCGATGGGCCGCGGCGCTGACGCGCCGCAGCACTCAGCGGATCTTCAAGTCGCGCGATAAGACGAGCCATCCGTGAATGCTTGCTTTCCGCTCCTTCTGTCCGGAGTCCTCGCCGCGGGCACGACGGCGGCGCTTGCGGCCGCCGATGGGGACGAGGCGAGTTCGCTCGGCATGCACAACAACGTCGTGTTCACGCTCTATTCGCCGCTCTCCGTTGCTGCGGAGATCATTCATCGCATGTTGAGTCCGCTCGATGCGGAGCGCGTGATGCAGGCCTCGATGCGCAACGGAAAGGGCTTGCAGGGACAAGCCATCGATCTCTCCAAGGAGCGCTTCGCTACGTATGTACCGCGCGAGGCGCCCTCGGGAGGCTACGGGGTCTTCGTATACGTATCGCCTTATGAGGACGCTGCGATTCCACCCGGATATACGTCGGCGCTCGACCGCCGGAGGCGCGGATCTTCAGCCAATTTCAGGAATCAACGCGGGTGATATTCGCAACCGGGTCACGGGATGCGTACCAGCTAGCGGAGGGCGCTCAGAGCGAGCGCTCGATGCAGGATTGGTGTGTGTTCGCCGTCGCCGATTACCCGATCCCATGGACGGGTCACAAGCTGCCCGACGCCGCGTCCTTCAATTGCCTCCTCAATGCGCTGGAGCGGGAGGAAAGACCGGCCGCGGAGAAGGTGGCCGCATGTCGCGCGCGCCTCGACGCGGCAGTCACTGCAGGGATCGGCGAGTTTCGCGAGCTCACGGAAGCGGGCAAGCTTGATAAGGCGCGCCGATTGTTGGAGAGGCTGGATGCCCGCTTCAGCGGCCTTACCGCACCCCAGAGTGTCGAGCTGGAAGGGGAGTTGACCCGAATCAGGAATTGATGGCTCGTTTCGATTCGATTCACACGCGGACGGGTGTCAAGAAATTCAAGTTAGGCAAGGAAATCAAAAGACGGTTTTACGCACGACTCGCCGCGCTCCCGTGGCGTTATGATCCATCCAAAGTGACATTTGGCGAATCGTGGAGGCCGTTATGAACTACCTGCTGGCGTTTCTGGGAATAATCGGCGTTGCCATCATCTTGGCGATGAGCCCACTAGTAATCCGGCTATTCGAATACCTTTTCCCCAGCGCCGAAGGTAACGGTCCGCCGGCCGAAGCCGCGAACCCGCATTCCATCGAGCATTCGGAACTAGATGAAATTCGTCGGCTGACGGCCGTGCTCGAGACGGGCCGCCGCAGTGCCGGCCGCTGAGGGGGGGCTGCATGGGAGGGAGGGGCCGCCCGCATCTCCTCGTCTTTGACTATCTGGGTGCCGGACCCCGAACCACCTGGACCAGATCGGCGGTCCGCACGTGTTTTGCGAACGCCTCCCGAATCTCAGGCGCGGTGATGGCGTAATACTTTTTGGACGCGAGGACCGGCTCGTCCAGCGGCAGATTGATCTCGGCTCGCCCGAGCAGGCCGTGAGCCACGGCTTCTTCGCTGGATTCATTGAGCAGGATCTGGCGAAGGATCAGCGCTTTCGCCTGATGGAGCTCGCCCTCGGACACCTCCTGCGTGCGCATCTGATCGAGGTCCCGCTGAATCAGCGCTCGTGCCTTCGACACGTTGTCAGGATCGCATCCGTAAGCGACGGCGTAGCTCGCGCGGGTCTTGGAGGCATCCAGGCGCACGTCGACGGTGTAGACGTAGCCTGCGACCTGGCGCAGATCGTGATAGAGACGCGTGGCGTAGAAGCCGCCGCCGAGCACGTGATCGCCGAGCTGCAAGGGATAATAATCCGGATCGAAACGATTGAGATTCAACTCCTCGGCGAGGAATACCGAGTCTTGCACCGCTTGCGGATCCGCGACGGACACCGACGAGGGTTTGTTTTGCGCCACCGGCGGAAGGGTGGTGTCCGGCCGGCCTCCGCTCGAGCGCCAACCTCCGAACCACTTCTCGACGACGGACTTTGCTTCCTCCGCCGATACATCGCCGATCACCACGATGGTGGTGAGATCCGGCCGGACGGTGGATGCGTAAAAGGAGCGGACATCCTTCAGAGTGACGTTGGCGACAGTCGCCGGAGTGGCCTGCCGCAGTACGGGATCGCCGGCGGGCAGAAGCGCCGTATCGAGGGCACGAAAGGTGCGGTACTCGGGGCTTTTCAAGTTGCCTGCCAGGAATTCGGCGGTCTGCCGTTTGACGATGTCGAACGCCTTCTCGGGCAGCGCCGGATGCAGCTCGTTCTCGGCCAGGAGCTCCACTCCACGCGAGAAATTGGCGGTCAGCACGCTCAAGGAGAATTCGTACCCGGCCGTCTCGTTCGCAGCGATGTCGTCGAGCGCCTTGTGGAATGACAGCCGGTCGTGAGCCTCGCTGCCGTAGGAAAAAAGGGTGTTCAGGACGTCGGAGATGCCGTCCTGGCCGAACCGGGTTTCGAGCCCGAAATCATGCTTCACGGCGCCGAACACCGATACGGTGGGCGTCGTTCGATCGGTCTTGACGATGAGCCGAAGGCCGTTCGAGAGCGTCATGTCGGAAACTTTGATGTAGTTGTCCGGAACCTTGAGCTCCGCCAGACCTGCAGCGGCCCAGGACGGCAATTGCACGGGCTTGGAGGGCGCGGTCGTGACTTGTTCCGCGCCGCCGAAGCCCTTGGTCGCAACCGGCTGGCCGGTGGGCACGGGCTTCAGGACCGCGGTGATCGAATTCCGATCGGCGAGATACGATTTGGCGGCGCGATTCACGTCTTCCGCCGTGACACGCTTGATGGCCTCGATATCCTCATCGGGCGTTGCCCGTCCCTCGGCGGCCAGCGCGTTCGACCAGACATTGGCGAGCCCCGGTATGGAATTGCGCTCGAACTCGGCGTCCGCCAATTCATGTCGCTTCGCTGCCGCGACCAGTTCTTGGGAAACTCCAGTTTCGGCATAGTGGGTCAGGATGCCGCGCATCTCTTTGATGGCTGCCTCGGCATTGGCGCCGGCGGGCAGGGCCACGACACCGTATCCCACGCTTGCCTGCGTGTAGGGTTCGGCGACGCCGAATTCGGCCGCGAGCGCTTTGCCCGCGGGGACCAGCCCATACAGATCCGCTCTTTGGTTGTTGAGGACGTCCGCCAGAATCTCGGCCGCGGCGAAGTCCCGCGAACTGGTTCCCGGGAATCGGTACGCGATGAAGCCGAGGACATAAGGGAGATTGCTGTCCAGCGTGAAGCTCTCGGACTTTACCGGCTTCAGGTTCACCGCAGGATGGACGGGAACCGCATGACTGGGGATGGTGCCGAAGAGGCTCCGCACCTTGGCCAGCGCCTCGGCCGGGTCGATGTCGCCGACGATGACCAGAATGGCGTTCGCCGGCGCGTACCAGGTTCGGTAGAACGACTGCAGCATGCCGCTGGTGGTGGCGTCGAAGGAGGCCTTAGTGCCGAGGGGGTCGTGCGAGTAAGGCGTACCGGCGAACATGTCCTGGTTCAAGCGGTCGATGAACTTATAGGTGGGATTGGATAGATCGCGGGCGACTTCCTGCTCAATGGCGCCGCGTTCCTTGGCCCACTCGGCCGGCGAGTCGTCTACGCCCTTCAGACAGGCAGCCTGCGCCTTCAA
>Ga0182024_10024829_pt1 | contig 10627 bp, 7 predicted proteins | sample P32metaG_FD_120480 | JGI IMG/M metagenome (GOLD analysis project Ga0182024, IMG submission 120480) | Permafrost microbial communities from Stordalen Mire, Sweden - P3-2 metaG (Illumina Assembly) | ecosystem: Environmental > Terrestrial > Soil > Wetlands > Permafrost | place: Sweden: Stordalen...
GGCTGGCAGGTCGCAAAGGAGGCGGATCGGCGGTTGCGTTACTTCACCGTTTCTGGCAGAGTGCAGAAACCTTCCCGAGCATGCTTCCGCATGGACTTTTTGCAGCTCTCCGGCAAGACGATCCTCGTCCTGGGTCTGGCGAACCGCAAAAGCGTCGCTTGGCACGCGGGCGCCTTGCTGCGCGACGCCGGCGCCCGTGTTCTCTGGTCGGTCCGCTCCGCGGAGCGCCGCGCGTCGGTGAGCAAGTTCCTCGGCCCGGATGAGCCGGTCTTCGTCTGTGACGTCGAGCGTCAGGAAGAGATCGACCGGCTGCGCGATGAGGTGGGCCGCGCCGCGCCGACCCTGCAGGGGATCGTCCATTCGATCGCCTACGCCGATTATTCGTTCGGCCGGCGTCCGTTTCATCAGGTGCCTCGGGCCGCCTTCCTCCAGGCCCTCGACATCTCCTGTTACTCGCTGATCGCGGTGAGTGAGGCCTTTCGCGAGCGGCTCGACCCGACCGAGGGAAGCGTGGTCACAGTCTCTATTTCGACCACGCGCATGGCGGCCGAGAACTATGGTTACATGGGCCCCGTGAAGGCGGCGCTCGATTCGGCCGTGTGCTTCCTGGCCAAGTCATTCTCCGAGTTTTCGCGCGTCCGCTTCAACGCGGTCTGTCCGGGGCTGCTCAAAACATCGGCCTCGGCTGGGATTCCCGGCTACGTTGACAGCTATCTTTTCGCGGAACAAGCCACCCTGCGAAAAGAGGCCGTCCGCACGGAGGAAGTCGCCGCGGCGATCGCCTTCCTGATCAGTCCCCGCTCTTCCGGTCTCAATTCCCAGGGGCTCGTGATCGACGCCGGAATGGGGATCAACTATTTCGACCGGCAAATCATTGCCGGCCCCGGCGAACGGCCCCATCGCTTCTAACCGGGTCTTCACCCTGATAAAACCGCCCATTATGGCCGGTGCGATTTACTATCGGGACCCGCACAATCCGCGCGACGTTTTCGGACCGTTCGCCGTGGACCAACTGCGGGAGTTCGTCAAGCAGGGACGCCTGCGGGTCACCGATCAGGTTTCGTTCGACGAGCATTCGTGGATACCCGCGACGGAACTCGAGCCCGAGCTTTTCCCCGCGGGGCCCACCGACTGGCTTGCGGGGCAGCCGCCGTGGAAACGGACGGCCATTAATGCCGCCCAGTGGCTGAAAGCGGCGGCGATTGCCGCCTGGAATTACATCAAGCTGACCGCGGATTTCTACTGGACGCAGCGCAAAGAATTGCGGCAGATGGCGACCGAGTACCTGACGTTTTTGAAGGAGGCGGGGACCCGTCGCGAAATCCGCGTCACCGCGGAGGAGCAGAACGAGGCCGTCGCATTCGAGAACGACCAATGGCGGGCCGACCTTCCCGACTGCTGCGTCGTCTGCGGCGAGCCGGCCGACTGCGATTGGAATCGAGAACAACGCTCGATCCCCGACCTGACGTGGCCGTTCCTGAGTCCTCTCTTCGGACTGCTGTTCGGCGTGGTCGGTTGGATTTTTCTTTGGAACGGCCACGGGCGGTGGCTGATTCCGCTGGGAGTTTTCGTCGGATTTCTGGTCGGATACCGGCTCCGCCGGGAAACGATCGTGACCGTGCGGTTCCGACGCTGTCGTGAACATCTCAAACGGACGCGGTTTCCGTGGCTGCGGATCTTCCGCAAAACGCTGATCATCGGAATCGGCGACCGGAAGGTCTGGCGGCGGTTCTACTACGCCGAGCGGGATCTCGAGACCCCCTTGACGGTTCCGCCTGCTTTCTCCGGGGCTGCGGAATCGACGCCGTCCGCGCCCAACGCACATGATTCCGGACCTTCGTATCCGACGATTCCGCTGGTCGATGACTCCGAGATGGATTCCGGCCAGGGACCTTCCCCATCCGCAACTTGAAATCGTAATCCCCGATGCGCTGCAAAATGATTGCTTTACTGGTCTTGGGCGGACTTCTCGGTGACGGTACGACCGCGGGGGCGCAGCCGGGCGACAATTTGTTTGTCGCGCGTCCGCTGACCAGGCCGGCCGAGTTTACCCCCGGAATCGAAGGTCCCAATTGCGATGCGCGGGGAAATATCTACGCCGTCAATTTTGGTCGGCAGGGGACCATCGGCATCGTGACTCCCGAGGGACGCGGCGCTGTGTATGTGACGCTTCCACCGGGGAGCGTCGGCAATGGAATCGTCTTTGATCGCAAGGGCAACCTGTATATCGCCGACTATACGCGGCACAACGTCCTCGTGATCGATCCCGCTTCGAGAAACGTCCGGATCTTCGCCCACGAATCGGCGATGACGCAGCCGAACGACTTGGCGATCGCTCCCGACGGAACGATCTTCGCCAGCGACCCCGACTGGAAGAACGGGACCGGTCGCATTTGGCGCGTCGGCAATGACGGCAAAGTGACGCTGGCGGCTGATCGGCAGGGGACGTCCAACGGAATCGAAGTCAGCCCCGATGCAAAAACGCTCTACGTCGATGAGAGCGATCAGCGCAACGTGTGGCGATTCACGATCACACCCGACCGACGGCTCGTCGGCAAGACGTTAATCCGTCATTTCGACACGCACGGGTTTGACGGCATGCGCTCTGACGTCGACGGGAATCTGTATATCTGCCGGATCGGCGCCGGCACGGTCATCAAAATGACGCCCGAGGGAAAGGTCCTTCGTGAAGTTCCCGTCTTGGGAAAGAGGCCGAGCAATCTCTGCTTTGGAGGACCGGACGGACGCACGGTCTACGTCACGGAAGTCGAGCAGACCCGTCTCGTCCAATTTCGCGTCGACCGTCCCGGGCTGGCGTGGAAGCGGTGGCAGGAACGGGATTGACCGCCTCGTTTTATTCGGCCGGTTCCAAGGAAGCGCCGTCCAGGCAGACCATTCGATAGAAGAGTCCCTGCGCTTCACACGTGCGGAGATAGGATTCCGGGATCGCCGCCAGGGTCGCGTCGTCCCACTCAATCACGTACTTGGTGTTGGGCTTCTTGCCCGTCGCCTCGACGATCGTCCCCGTCCACCCGCCACAGGCCACGTCGGGCATTTCGGGAATGCTCGTTCCTGACTTCACGCGGACGCGAGCCCCAATGGCCAACTCGTCGCTGGTTTTCTTCTTCGCCATGGTCGTCCCACAGTGCTGTCGGGCCGAGTAATGAACGCAACAATCCCTGCTTGGCCGAATCTCGTCGGCGGCCCAGCCGCACCCCTTCCAAATCGGTTTTAGTGTACCTTGGATTATGCACAAGGAAACCCTGCCCGGCTCCGACTTAAGGGCGCGTAAGTTGCGGCACAGGGTTTCCGGTCGTGGGACTGGGTTGACGAACCCGGCCGCCCCGCACCAGGGAGGCTGAGAATTTTTGAATTTCCTCGACGGCCGGCCCTCCGAATTGCCGATCATTATGCCTGCCGGCCGTTGCGACGGCCAACGCGAGACATCCCTGCCAAACGTGAAATGCCTGCAAAGTTCGATTTGTTTCGGCCGAGAAGGCTTGGCCGAGAGGCAGGGATCGATAACAAACCTCTCGAATCACGGTTCCGACGGAGGTGCCAAAACCATAACGTGGGCCGGGATCAACCAGGGGGAGTGCCAGGCACGCCTCGATCCCCGCCCTTCACGAAGCGACTCCACCGTCGCAATCTCGCGAGAGGTTTGAGCCAACAAAGCCGCGGTTCTCGAATTTCGAGACCCGCGGTTTTTCTGCGCGCGGCCGCCCGCCTCTCTCACGGCCGCGAGCTCCGTGCCGAATTGGCGTTCGAATGGCCCCCACCGTCGGCAGAGCGCCCAAGCTGGGCCGTTTGACAGGCCGCGTCCGCCCGCGCGTATACTGGACACTGGCGGCCGGCAACGGTGCAGGCGAGATGCCAGCACCAGGGTGACGCGGCCGCCGTGTAACGGAGGCCCCGCGGACATGCGTTCTCTGGTATCCATTTCCTTGAGGAAAGAACCGTCCGGAGATCAACGCGTGCCCTCGGCTGTTTGGGGGCCGTTGACAGCTCTTCTGCTGATTCTCGCACCCGGTCTGCGATTGGAGGCGGCGGACGATGCCAACGCGCTTCTGAATCAGGCACAAACACATGTCGCCAAGGGCCGCTATGAGGAGGCGCTCGAGGTTTTCGAGCGTGCAGCGGCTGCCAAAGCGAATCCCCTCGAAGTCGCCATCGGTCAGAGCCAGGCGCGGCAGGCGACCGGCGCGTGGGAACAGGCGGAAAAAACGATCGACGCCGCGCTGGCTCGCGCGCCCAAAGAGGCTCGGCTGCTGGCCCGCCGCGCCGAGTTGCACTTGCTGCGCGGGCGGTTCGCCGAAGCGGAAAAATTCGCTGAGAGGGCACAGCAGTCCGAGCGAGACAACCTGCGGGCGCGATTGGTGCTGGCGGACGTTTATGCGAAGACGGGGCGCCTGACGGAAGCCAACGAAGCCTATCGCTGGTTCATCCGTTATTACAACCAGCGACAGCCCGAAGACGCGGCGAGCTTGCTACTGGTCGCACGGGGCTCGATCCAATACGCCCGCTGGAACCACAACGCGCAGATATTTCATTTCGTCGTCAACACGCTGTGCCCCGACGCGATTAAGAATGATCCGAACGCCTGGGAAGCCCACCTCCTGGGCGGCGGACTCCTCTTGGAGAAATTCAATCGTGAACAGGCGATCCCCGAGTTGGAACAGGCTCTGACCCTCAATCCGCGCGCGGCCGAGGCGATCGTTCTTTTGGGACAAGACGCGTTCGACCAAAATGATTTCGAGAAAGCCGAGACCAAGGCCGGCGAAGCCCTCGGAATCAACCCGCGCCTTCCCGACGCCCTGCGGTTGAAGGCCGATGCCTGTTTTCTGACCGGGCGTATCGGCCAGGCACGCAGCGCCGCTGCTTTGGCTTTGGCGGTCAATCCCCGAGATTGCCGGTCGCTGGCCGTGGCCGCCGCCTGCGACCTGGTCGAGGCGGGCCTTCCGTCTCGTGCCGACCTCGAGACCTGGCTGGCCAAACCGTCGGAAATGCGCCGCTCGAAAGACCCGGCAGCCTCGGGCCGGTTTGCGACACTGTGGACGGAGCTTGTCGGTTGGAATCCCAAGCCGGGTGTCTTTCTCAACGAACTCGGCGGGCTGCTCGAATCGCGCCGCCGGTTCGATGCCGCGGAAGTCTGCTATCGGCGGGCGATCGCCGTCACGCCGCAGCTTCCGGAGGCCAAAAGCGCATTGGGCATGCTCCTCATGCGGATCGGCAAGATCGACGAAGCCCACACAACGCTCGATGAGGCGTTTCAAGCCGACCCGTTTCACATGCGGGTCAGCAACTTCCGCAAGGTCCTCAAGCTCTTGGACGGCTACCAGGTGATCACGACGGAACACTTCGTGATCCGCGTCGATTCCAAGCTCGACAAGCTTTTGGGCGGCTACATGGCGGAGTACTTGGAAGAGATTTACCCGCAGCTCGTCGCGCAGTTCGGATATGCTCCGCCGCAGCGGACACAGCTCGAAGTCTTCAACAACGCCAACGGCACCTCGGGGCACGAGTGGTTCAGCGCGCGGATGGTGGGGCTGCCGTGGATTCAAACCATCGGAGCCTCGACCGGCGTGATGGTGGCGATGGCTTCTCCAACGTCGGCTGCGGCGCCCTTCAATTGGGCCCGCGTGCTGCGGCACGAGTTCGTCCACGTGATCACCGTGCAGCAAACGGGATTCAATATCCCTCATTGGTTCACCGAGGCGCTGGCCGTGCGCAACGAGGGTTATCCGCCGCCGGCCTCGTGGAACGCCCTGCTCGCCGACCGCGTCGCTCGGGACAAGCTGCGCACGCTCGACACGCTCGACAGCGGTTTCCAGCGGCCCGCGAACTCCGACGATTGGCAGTTCACCTACTGCCAGAGCTGGCTCTACGCCGAATACATGATCGACCGCGGCGGTCCCAATTCCCTGAAGACGATGCTGGCGGCCTATCGTGACAATGCGTCCACGCCGGCCGCCATCAAGAAGGTATTCGGCGTCGATCTGGCGGAGTTCGAGCGCGGCTATCGCGCATTTTTGAAGCGAAAAGTGGCGGGAATCTCCAAGGCCGAGCCGCGGCCATTGAAAACGGTGGAGCAGCTCGAACGGGAATTCGAAGCCAAACCGGGCGATCCGGCCGTCGCGGGAGCGTACGCCTGGGCCCTTTTGGAAGCCGGCAATTCCAGCCTCGCCAAAAGCACCGCCAAGCATGCCCTGGCCAAGAACGCCAAGGAGCCCTGGGCCTCGTTGGTGCTGGCCCGCCTGGAGGCGGACGAGCAGCAGTATTCGAAGGCAATTGCCCGGCTCAAGCCGCTATTGGACCGTTCCGCTCCGCAGCGGGAGATGCTGTTGATGTTGATCAAGCTGAAACTCCTCGATGAAAAGCCGGCGGAAGCGGCCGAGCTTGCGGAACGGGCGCTGAAACATTTCCCGTCGCAGCCCGACTTCCTCCAGGGACTGGCGGCCGCTTACGCCCAACTCGACGATGCCGATCGGCTGGCCCACGTACTCAGTCAACTCTGCGAGCTCTCGCCGGACGATGCGGCGCCGCGCCGAGCACTGGCCGAATTGGCGCTCAAGCAAAAACGATACAACGATGCGATCCGTGACGCGAAAGCCGCTCTGCACGTCGACGTGCTCGATGCGCAAATTCACCGCGCGTTGGGGGAAGCCTACCTGGGGGTCCATGAACCGCAGAAAGCCCTCGCCGAACTCGAAGCCGCCGCCGAATTAAAGCCGAAGGACGACGATGTTGAGCTTGTTCTCGCAAAGGCCCTCGCGGTCGCGGGCCGCAAGGCCGAGGCGCGGACTCATTTACAGGCAATTCTCGACCGCGACGCGAAGAACACCGAGGCCCGCTCGGAGCTGGACTCGCTGAAATGAGACTTTCACCTGTTGCGGAACGACGAACGATTTTGAGGGTTTCCAATGAGTTCTGACGCTGTGGCGGAACGACTGACCATTTCCGGCCTTCAAACGCTGATTGCGGAAATGTACTCGCAAAAAGACGAAGCCCGCGGCGTTGACGGCACGTTCATGTGGCTGATGGAAGAAGTCGGCGAACTGGCGGCGGCCCTACGGCACGGGTCGCCCGACGAACTGGCCCGCGAGTTCGCGGACGTCTTGGCCTGGCTGGTCACCATCGCCAACGTCGCGCATGTCGATCTGGAGCAGGCAGTCCTCGAAAAATACGGCCGCGGATGTCCGGGTTGCGGCCAGATGGTCTGCAGATGCGACGCCGCCGAGAAGCCGTGAGGCTCCCCTATTAGTCGGGCTTGACCGCCTGGCTGTTGGTCGCCGGTTGGAACAAGGGATTTTTCGACAGGCCGAGGCGGTTGGCCCAAAACGTGACGAGCACGTTCAACGTCGACAGGCCATATTTGACGCTACGCCGGAAATTGATGCTCGACGCTTCATCGAAATACCGTACGGGGACGGGAATATCCCCCAGCTTGAAGCCGAAGTGCACGGCTTGGGCAAGGAACTGGCTGTCGAAGACGAAATCATCGCTGTTGCGGTCGTAGGGGATCGTCTCCAGCACGGAACGGCGATACGCGCGAAAACCACTGTGAAAATCGCCCAAGTTCTGTCCGAGGGCCATGTTTTCGATAATCGTCAACGCCCGATTGAAGACGTATTTGTAGCGCGGCATGCCCCCCGCGAGGGCCTCCTTCCGCGTGCGGATCCGCGAACCCAGAACCGCGTCGCAAATGCCCAGCCGCAGGATCTCGACGGCCACCGGAATCAGGCGGCTGTCGTACTGGTAATCCGGATGGATCATCACGACGTAGTCCGCGCCGGCATCGAGTGCGTGTCGGTAGCACGTTTTCTGGTTGCCGCCATAGCCGCGATTCCGCGAATGTTCGATGACCGTCAATCCCAATTCCCGGGCCACCTGAACCGTATCGTCGCGGCTGCAGTCGTCGACCAGGATGATTTGGTCAACCGCGCCGGGCGGAATGTCACCGACGGTTCGGCGCAGCGTTGACGCGGCATTGTAGGCGGGCATGACGGCGACCGTCCGACCGCTCCGGGCGAACGCATGGTTTTTGGATTCCTGCATCGGTTCAACGGCTTGCACGAAAACAATTGTCCTCGCGCGAAACGGTCAACACAACCGACAACAAAAGTCCGCGACCCGTCGATGGCTCGCTCGGTCGATCAGGACGCGGCCACCGGCGTTGCGGTCACGACGCGATTTCGACCTGCTTCCTTGGCTTCATAAAGCGCCGCATCCGCCGCCGCGAGCAATTCCTCAGCCGACCGGCCGTGCTCGGGAAACACCGCCGCGCCCACGCTGATCGTCACATTGACCTGCGACTGCGGGGTATGAATGGGCATGACCTCGACGGCCGCGCGAAGCGTCTCTCCAATCCACGCCGCCTCTTGTCGCTGGACGCCGGGGAGCAAGACGGCGAACTCTTCTCCGCCGAAACGGGCCGCCAACCCCGGTGAGCCGGCGCTCAGCCGTGTGACCGATTCCTTCAGGACCCGCGAGACGCAGCGCAACACTTCGTCGCCGACCAGGTGCCCGTACCGGTCGTTGATCGATTTGAACCGATCGATGTCCACCATCAAGAGGCCGCAGGAGTTTCCTGCCGCGACCGCCGCCTGCAAGGTTGCGGCGAATTCGCGGTCGAACGTGCGGCGGTTGGAGAGGTCGGTCAAGGGATCTTGACGCGCGTGCCATTCGGCGACGGCCTGATGCAGCACGCGCAGCACCGTGTCGGAAAGATAACGCGCCGCCCACGTGATCAGCTCCGGCCGAACGCCGGCAAAGGGCTTTTTGGCGGCCCGAGTGAGACACAGAGCGCCGGCGATCCCATTAGGGCTGACGACCGGTGCGACGATTGCCGAACCGATCAGACTATGGATGCCGATCCGCTCCAATTGGGCGCTGTCCCACATTTCCGGCTCGTTCCGGGCGACGGCTGTTTCAGCCAGGATCGTCTCCATGTCGGAGTGTTTCTTGGCGCTGGCCGTCGACAGGGCAACTCCGCAGCGGCAGAGCGGCTTGTAAGAGCCTTTCCCCTCCCCATTGGCGAGGAATAAGACAGCTCGATCGGCCTGTGCCATTTCCCGCAGCCGGTCCACAAACGCCTCGATCATGTCGAGCGGAGATCGATGTTTTTGATCGGTGACCGTCCGCAGCTCCATGATTTCCTTCATCGATTGAAGTTGCCGGTCTCGCGATTCCAGTTCCTCGGTCCGCTTCACGATCCCCGTCAGGCTCCGCATCAGCCGCTTGGCTAGCTCGATCTGTTCATCCAACGGGATGCCCGCCGGAATCAACGATGTCGTCACGATGACGCCGGCCAAATCGTCCGCGTCTCCGATGCCGGCCAGAAACAGGCGGTCGAACCGTGTCCGGTCGATGGTCGAAAGATTTTCGTAAAGCCGAGAACCATAGATCTCAACCTTCCGCAGGACCGTGACCCCCTCCTTGCGGACGCGCTCGAGAAAGGGCGCGTCCACGATCAGGGATTCGCGGGACTGTTCCGACAACCCGCGGGCCAGCGTGACATCTCCCTGCATCGCGCCGAGCGGAACGTACGCGGCGAAGCCGTCTTTCGTCTCGTCGACCAGCCGGCGCGTCAGTTGGTCCAAGGTCCGCTCGAGATCGAGCTCGCCGGTAAAGTCGCGCAGGATCTGATTCTCCAACGACGTCAATGTGCGATCGCGGCTGACGCTTCTCAAGTCTTTGCGGGTGTCGTCGATCTGGCGGCAAAGCCGATCTTTGAGCTCGGTTGCGCGATGGCTGCGAAAGAGATGATAGAGGTACTGCAGCGAGCAGATCAGCACCATGGCGACCAGATATCCGCCTGAAACGGCTTGATCGCAAAATTGAAGCAGATGATCTGCCCACGACGTCAATGCCGTCACAGGAAGCTCCGGGATCTGGGAATGGTGTGGGAAAAAGTGCGACGGGGCCGGCCGCAGACCGGCGTCCTTATCTCTGAATCGTAGCACACGCGGCGGGCCGGATTGCCATGTTTGCCCGCGCATCGCGGTCCGAGCGTGCCGACCTTGCGGAAGAATCGGGACTCTGCGGATAATCCGCTTGTCCCGCACTGCCCCTGGCCCGTCCGTTTCGCCGAGGAGCGGCGGCCGACCGCCGTTTTGCTTTGGATCTGCTTCAAAGTCCAGTTTCCACGGTTTCATCGATGAAACGAATCTGCAAAATAGCGGCCTCGAGGACTGCAGTCCAATTGACGGCGGTCGCCATCACCTTGGCGTACGGGGTCACACCGCCCGCCCGGCCTGAGGACGCCCCGGCAAAGGCTGCCGCTTCGCGGAAACCAGTCACAGAGATCGGACGGGAATGGACTTCGCTCTTCGACGGCCGCACGCTCCACGGGTGGAAAGTCACGCAATTCGGCGGCGAAGGGACCGTCGACGTGAAAGAGAGCCAACTGCGGCTGGGCGTCGGCAATGATCTCACGGGCGTGACCATCGATCGGCCCATTCCGCGGACGAACTACGAGGTGACGCTCGATGCAAAGCGCGTCGACGGTTCCGATTTCTTTTGCGGCATGACGTTCCCGGTCAAAAACGATTCGTGCAGCCTGATCCTCGGCGGATGGGGGGGCGGTGTCTGCGGCCTTTCCAGCATCGATGGCAACGATGCGCATGAA
>Ga0182024_10024830_pt1 | contig 10627 bp, 13 predicted proteins | sample P32metaG_FD_120480 | JGI IMG/M metagenome (GOLD analysis project Ga0182024, IMG submission 120480) | Permafrost microbial communities from Stordalen Mire, Sweden - P3-2 metaG (Illumina Assembly) | ecosystem: Environmental > Terrestrial > Soil > Wetlands > Permafrost | place: Sweden: Stordalen...
ACCACGCAACGGGCGCCTCGCGGCATTGCCAGTCGGAGCACGGTGACGATCAAATGAATGAATAGGACCAGGCAGGCGCGCATTCCGGCAATAGTATCAATATCGCAAGAAGCATCAAATTCAGACAATGTAGGAATTCGCCATGGACACGGGGCGGTTGCCAGCTGGAACCGCAATGTCGGCGTCCCAGGTCACCCGGAACTCGTCATCGATGTGCCACCGAAGTGGCGTCAGCCAGCCTTCCGTTGAAGCGAGTAGCTCCAAGGCTTCGCGCTCTTGCTTGAAGCGCTTGAGATTTTCCACGTACCAGATCATGCGAACCCGGCAGGCTTAGACGGACCGGCGGGACGGCTGGGGAAGCTGAACGGCGCCACGGCGGCTGTCGCAGGCTTGAGCAGCCCGGAAGACTCCTGTGCTTTCGCTGCTTTCGCGCTGCTGTCGTTCTTTTCAGAGAGTTCCTTGACAGCAATTTCGTATGTCAGACCAGCACGCTTCCTGCCTGCACCGAACAGAGTGCGTACCGCGTCCGACGCCTTGTCGTAGGCGATGGAACCCAAGGCCGTCTCGGTTCCTGCGCAGCGCTTTTGCTCGCTCTCGGCGGTAAGTACGCCGCGGCTTGCCGAGCAGCGAACCAGTTCACCCTTGATTCCAAGGCGGGTCACATTCATCGGCCCAAACTCGAAACCAATGGCCAAGCCCAGACTCGATGCGTCCGTGCCGTTCTCCTTGAGTTTTGTGAGGGCCAGGTTGAAGCTGCTGCGCATGCCTCCTGCGCAAAGCGTCAGATTGCTGATCGTTTCCCTCTCGTCGGTGGTCTGTGCCGTTCCCTCGACCGTTAGTCCGTGCACGCAGTCACCAATGAAACGAACCTTTCGGCCGCAAAAGTCGGTGTGAAGGACGGCATCCAGTTCGCTTCGCAACACGTGCAGAGCACGGACGACATGCTTTGCCGACGCATCGGAGGCAATGTTGGCGGCAACGTAGGCAGTAAAACCGTCAATGTCGGCATAAACAGTTGCAGCGTCCTGACGCCGCGAATTCTTTACGGACAGCGCTTCTATGTCCAGATCGCTGAAGGGTGGAGTATGCGCCGAAAAGCCGAAGACGCCTATCGGGTTCTTTTCCAAATCCTCCTTCCATTCCTTAACGATTTCGTCGGCCGTCACACCCAGCTTCGCTTTATCCTTGCTCGTGGCAATTTCGGAGCTGGTGAGAGCCGTCATGTCCTCGTTATCGACTTTTTTGAGCCCGATCGCCGTTCGCGCTTCATTGGTCAGGTAGATGCCAGTGGCCTTTCCGCCGCTGGCGCGTTTGGCCGCGTGGTTCGCCGGCACCCCCAGGAACAGCGGTTCACGATGGCCTCTTCTGCCGTTGTTCACGGCCAACGCCTTGCCCGTGTCGATACCGATGCGAACCCTGGCCGCCGGATGGTCCGCGTCTTCGCCGGTCTGGGCTAGAACATTGATGATCAGTTGGCCGATTGCGACCGCCTTGTGGACGCGGTCGGCTTCAGCATCGTAAGGCTTGGAGACCACCGAGTGCAGGCGCTGATTATGGAAATCAACGAAGATTGCGTCGACGCGCTCAAGGATGCGATAGACCGCACGGTAGTGGAGATTGAGGAAACGAAGCGTGCGGCGATGGCAGGTCTCTCCTTCGACATCCGTCACATGCAGCATTTCGGACAGGTTGAGGATGTCGGCGTAAAGATGAACTCCGTCAACCCGGTAAGCCACATTGCTCGGCAGGTTCGTCAGATCGGTATCCCGGACGTACTCCTTGATCTCGATTTCTTTGAGCGGAAGCTCCGATATCTTGGAATCAATCCGCTTATCGGCCCGATCCTTATTCCAACTACGAGTAGCCACTTCTGTTCACTCCTTTCAAGCATCCGAACGGATGGTTCGGGTATCTCCCTGTAGGACCCGATTCTTCGCTGCCGGAGACGCACCTCTATAAATTGACAAAAACTACGCGTACCACTACTGGTGGAGTTCGCGTCACTTTCAGCATAGGTTAACTTGACGTTTATGTCAAGCTGGGCTAAAGTGTCAATGTGGTATATTTACAGGCGCAATGATGATCCCGAATTTCGACGCCGATGGCCTTCTGCCGGTAGGGGACTACGAGGTCTCATTCGAAGAGCTCCGGCAGTCGGTTTTGGTTGCCGGCGACCTGAATCGACAGAACAATTGGGATGCGTCCTGGAGATCAAAGTTGGTCGCAAATCTTGAGGTGCTGACACGGCAGCTTTGGTCCGTTGGCATTCGAGAAGTTTACGCGGACGGCTCGTTTGTCGAGGACAAGGACCACCCCAACGATATCGACGGGTATTTTGTCTGTGGCCTGCAAGAGCTGATAACGGGAGAACTCGCGAGGCAACTGAATCTGCTCGACGCCTCGAAGGTGTGGACGTGGGAACCGGCATCACGACGGCCATACCGCGGCTATCCGAAAAAACAACTGCCCATGTGGCACCAGTACCGCGTGGAACTCTATCCGCATGTGCCCGGACTCGGCATCGGCTGCGGCATTTTCGATAAGTATGGCAACGAACTGGAATTTCCCTCCGCCTTTCGGCAGTGCCGCCGTAACGGAAAGCCCAGAGGCATCGTGAAAATTGAATATGGAGGTCAGCCATGATTCGCAATGAAGCTGAATATCAAGAGGCCTCTGCCCGTCTCGCTGACGAGCGTAGCCGACTCGCGGAGCATCGCGTACGGCTTAAGGAAGCTGGACTTGGCGAGGAAGAAATAAAGCGCGTCATCGATCCCATGGAATCATTCCACCTTCAGTTGAAGGAAGAAGTTGAGAGTTACGAACGGCTAAAGCGCGGAGAGTTTGAGGAGCTCGAAAACTTTCGCGGGTTCGGCCATTTGCTTATCTCGCTTCGCATCGCAAAAGGGATTTCCCAGCGGGAGTTAGCCAAACGGCTCGCGGTCCACGAGTCCCAAGTATCCCGCGATGAGCGGAACGAGTATTTCGGCATCACGCTCGAACGCGCAGTGAAGATTCTGGACGCGCTTGACGTTCGCCTGCACACAAAAGTCGAGATGGAACTCCCGAGGGCGATGGCGATTGCATGAAACCCGCGCATGCGCATGAAGATCCTGCTGGAGAGAATCACTCGACCTTGCGTAGTCCCCAGGACGACCGCAAGGAGGCGCGGGACCAGCTCACGCTGGTCTTAAGCTTTTTTCCTCGCGTTGATGCGAAGGCGTCCGCTATTCTGGCGATCAACACCGGGATGCTGGCGGTCCTCGCATCGAATGCTCCGCCTGTGCTCACTATGTCGGTATTCTCCTACGTTCTGGCTGGAATCATCGTGACGATGATCGCCGGCAGTCTTTGGTCTCTCTACCGGGTTGCTTTTCCGGTACTGCACGGCGGGCATCAATCGCTGATTTATTTTCGCGAAATCGCAAAGCGAACTGAAGCGTCGTTCATCGAGGAGTTCCTTGGGCAAGACGATGCGGCGCGCATAAAAGACTTACTGGGCCAGGTGTGGCGAAACTCAGAAATTCTAAAATTGAAATTCGATTCCCTGCGATGGGCCTTCGTCTTAATGGCCCTGGCAATAATTCCCTGGGTCACGGCCGTATCATTGTTCTCGTCCCAACATCCCGGCGTGCGAACCCTGATCACGAGGTAGCCACGTGGAGAGCGAACTTACCGAGGCAGTTGACTCGATAATCAAAGTCGGATGGGACATGCGGGCCGGTCAGGTGATACCTGAAACAGAAGCCATTACGCTGGGCAATACTGGCGTAGCGCTGGAGGCGACCGTCCTTTACGCCGACCTCGCCGACTCCACGGAACTGGCGCTCTATGATCAGGAAATCGCCGCGGAGGTTTACAAGGCATATTTGTTGGGCACCAGCCGCTTGATTAAAGCCGCCGGAGGCGAGATTCGCAGTTTTGATGGGGATCGCGTGATGGGAGTCTTCATCGGGAATCTCAAGAATACAAGCGCTGCGAAAGCTGCGTTGAAGATCAACTACTTTTTCACGATGGTGCTGGAGCCGGCGTTTTTGACCTTTTATGAGCGTCTGAAAACGTCACCCTTCAAATTTGCACAATCGGTGGGCATCGACACCGGCGAAATTCGCGTTGCGCGCGCTGGTGTTCGCAATGACAACGATTTGATCTGGGTTGGCAAGGCTCCCAACATCGCTGCGAAGCTAAGCAGTATTCGTGAGCAAGGATATTCCACGTACATGACAGAGGCGGTGTACAACAAGCTTCATGACAGCGCAAAGGTATTTAATGGCCAACAGATGTGGGAAGGGCGCTCATGGTCGAAGGGCGCGCCCTATGGCACCAGTGTCATCTATCGCTCCGCCTGGTGGCTAAAGCCATCCTACAACCCCTGACCTGAGTTGCCTCCAGACATCACCAACACAAAATTCCCACGAAGATCTCGGCCGCCCCTTGGCAACATCCTCCAGTACGTGATAATCCGGTTTATCACGTGGTTAAAACCAAGGGCAGGGGACGTTCAGAAAATCTCCCAGCGCGCTGGGAGATGCCGTGTCGAAGCTCAGTGGTACGTACGAGACCTGCTTAATCGATGCTGGTGGCGACACCGCTAAGGAAGCCGAGTGTAAGGCGATTCGGGACCGAAGTCTTGGCTTCGCGAAGCGAGCCTACGCCGGCATGCTGGACGCTGTGAACCAGCAATGGCCCCAGGGATCTTGAGCTGGCTTTTTGCACGACTTCGAGAGTATAGGCCAAAACGGGGTTATTACGTATGTTTTCCGTTGACCAACGGGGAGAGATTTTTCGAACCAGGATGGCTGGCTCCCCAGCCTGAATTCGAACTGTGGTTAACAGCTTCTGGGTTTCAAAACAAATCCCTCTCATTTTGCTCTGCCCGTGTCCCGACAACAGCGATGAACCGGCGGCACCAATTTAGAGTTGAGTGGTAGGGTTGAAGCGTATTTAGCCAACGGCATATGCGCTTCATTTGCAGCGCAGCAGCTTGCTGGTGCATCGAGCACCAAGTACCGGAATCGTGCTAGATCCCAATCGGATGTTATATCGTATTTTGAGACCTGACTAGACGAGCCGCCGATTTTTCGATTCGCGAATGATAGCTTGGCCGAGCCAAATGCCAGCGGCCCGCCGTCCAGCTCTTGAGAGTCATGATCAACTATCCTGCCAAATCTCGAAAGGCTGACCTCGACTTAGGGCGACGATCAAAGCAACTTGCTGAGGACGAACGCGGACTTGTTGCGCCGGACCGTCTTGCGCAGACCATGACTGAGTTCATCGAGTGGCGAGCGTTTTCCTATTGGCTCCGGTTGACCGTCGAGACCCAGGGATTCGTTTCCGACCCCGTGATCGGAATTCTTCAACAGCGCTGCCCTGGCTTTCTGGCATACGCAGCCGCTTACGCTAAGGAACATCCACGAGAGCCGGAGTTTCTCTGGCTTCGTTTTCTTGAGTGGGCCGACGAAAAGCTATTTCAGGTTTCTATGGTCGAGGGCTGGCGCCACGCGCTTGGCTACTACGCGACTCGCGACCCCCGGATGGATCAGCTTCGCTCCCATTGGAAGCAGTGCCGCCGGGCGTGGAAACTTCAGCCGCCTGCGTCCTTTCCAGATTTCGAGAGCTGGCGCGAGGCTGCGTTTCAGCGCCGTTGACCCTTGCCCTCTCGGCTTCCAGAAGCTCTGAAATCCAAAACGCGGTGTCCCCATCAAACAACTGCCACTTCAAGTACCCGGGGTGGCTGTAGAGGAAGGACTGCAAAGATGCTTCATCGATCCGCCCGTTCCTTTTCCTGTGGAGAAGGCTGGCTTCGACCCACCTCTGGACGCTCAAGCGCCTCACGTGAAGTTTGTCGGCCAATTCGCGCATGGTGTATCCGTCTTGGAATCTAGCCGGGATTCCACGCTGGCCAACCATGTCCCAGACCGCCTTTTCGGATCTCCCGAGCTCTTCGGCGATTTCGCGAACGCTCATGTGGTTCAAGGATTCGATCGCAAACCGGAACTCTACCATTGTCCAGCGCCGACGGACGCCTAAAGGTCGGGTGGGGAGCCCCAATTTATGGGCCCGCCGTAAGATGGCTTTTCGCGGCCATCCGGTGAGGCTTCGAACACTCGATACGGCTGCGCTCAAACCCGCGTCTTCGTGGATGCGGATTAGCTGTTCATCCAATTCATCCGTCCATCGAAACGGCAGGCCGTTGTGTCCATTTTCCTTTCGCTGTTCCCACAATCTTCGAAGACGCGCCCAGATTGAACTGATCCGCAGTTCGGAAAACCTGCGCAGTGCCCTGTCAACCGTTTCGCGGTGTAATCGGTTCGCATTTCGAATTCCGCTCAGCAGGATCGGATCGACTTCGGTTCGCCAGAACCTTTGGTCCATTTTTGAAGCGAGCGCGATCCGGACCACTTGGGCCGTGGCGTTCGAATGGGCTTCGCCGTCGGTCGGCACCGCCTGCGGCGTGCAGCCGTTCGACGCTGCGATACCCGGCACCGTTGTCTGCAAGTCGTCCGTACGTTGTTTTCGTAATCGTCGGAGACGATCCCAAATCATGCCGACGTGTAGCTGTGGCGACGCCTGCAGGACCATCTTGACCGCTTCGCATTCGCATTGGCGGGCCTTCTGGATACCATTGAGCAGAATCGGATCGACCTCGGCCGCCCAGAACGTCTGGTCCATCCAGCGAGGAAGCCCCGTCCGCGCGACTTCCTCCATGCGAGCGCCAAGCCATGAATTCGAAAGCTTTGGCCAGACCGAGCGGACCCGATCCACCACTTCAACCTGCGCCACGTTCCGCGCGAAGATTCCCTGGACTAGAAGCTTGTCAATTTCCCGCTGCCAGAATTCCGAGGACAACCAGGCAGGTTCTCCGTCGTATGGTGGCTTCTCAAACACCTTAGCCAGCCACTTCTCAAAATCCTTGGGATAGCGGTGCTTTCCTTGCGGCAGAGGGTTCAAGGCCTTCACTCGCTCTTGTGCAAGGTGTTTTCCTTGCTTGCTGTCCTCGATGCCATCCAGCAGGATGGCTCCGAGCTCTCTTGTCCAAGCAGCACTTTCCTTTGCGACAGGTTTCACAATCATCAGTAGCTTTCCCAACAGCGACAAGGTAAAAGGCACTCAGAACGCCCGAGATCGGCCCGGAGATTTGTGGATCTCGCATTTTTGATGAACTGACCAGCGAAGGGCCTCGCGCCTCTCGACCCCTCCGGCAATAGGAACTCGCCCGCCCGGTTACCGCTGCTGTCGTTGTCGTGGCGACATTTTCTGTCGGATATGAACTGAAGTTCAGGCGTGGTGTTTGTCGAGTAGACATCGCTGCTCGAAACGAAAGGCGGACTGGATTCCTGTGGCGACCAAACGCGTGCCATGACGGGTCCTCACCCGTGCAGGCTGGGGGAGGCCTCCTAAGGAAAAGAGGTTTGGAAAACCGGAAAGCTCAACCGCCCGTCACTCGATCGGCTGTTTTCGTGCGCAGAACCAAGTTAATGAGTCGAAGTTCGCTTTTGGGTGAGTTTCCTACCTCCATAATCCTCTTATATATTGGAGAGGACCATTCGTTCCGGCCGCCGGCGGCTTCCATGAATCAGCGGAAAGACGCTCAGACGAGATTGTGGATTCGAAACCCGGACAGCCTCGGGAACGTGGTCGATGACGAGTTGATCGAGGCAGCGCATCGGGTCTGGGAGCGTGCGCGGCTGGTTGTAATTCGCTATCTCACTGATGATACAGAGGCTCCGGAGATACTTGAAGCCGCCGTTGACTCAGCATCGCGCGTCATGGGCAACCAGCGATCAATTCAATCCTTCGAGGCCTATCTCTTGAGGTCGGTCGCGCGGGAGTCGGTTCGACGGCTTCGAAGAAACCAGCGTCTCGCCTACGTGGACAGTGCAGATCTCGAACGGCTAGCTGGCGCGGTATCGATTGACTCGGATCGCCAACTCGATGACGCCAGGCGAAGTGAAGTTTTTCGCGCTTGTCTGGACTCACAGGGACGGATGATGTACGATCTTCGCGTCTTGGACTACGACTGGCGATCTATCGCCAGGCTGATGGGATATGCGGACGCGCATAGCGCTGAGGTCCAGTTCGGCAAGAAAATTGATAGAGCCTTGGATCGATTCCGGGCTTACCACAAATCGCGATTGGAACTACCTGGCGGCGAGTGAATTCCGATGACTAAATCTGACCAATCCAAGTCCACCAAAAAAGTGAGAGACCTTGTCGCCTTTGGAAAGAGCTGCTCTAAGATTTCCTTTCCAAATCCGACGCGCGAAGGCTGCCCGGATTTCTCAACCTTACGAGCGATGGCGTACAAAGATCGGCGCCTCAGCTTAAATGAACTCCCGATTTCGCACGTTGTGCGCTGTTCTCCTTGCTTCTTACAGTACGCTCGGCTGCGCCGGATGTCGCTGCTCGTGCGCGCGCTTCAGACCACCGCAGCTTCCCTGATCGTACTCGCCACCTTGTTCGCGGCCGTTCGCATTGTTTGGCATTACGCGATGGGGCGCGTCGAGCCAAGCATTTCGCGGGGGCACCGAGTCGAACCGCAGCCTCCAGACGCGACCCAGCAGGCTCCTCCCACAATCGCTCCGCTTGCGATAACTGTAAACTTGGCGTCCTTCTCCCCGACCCGCGGCGTCGACACCAGGAAATCGGCGAACAAAATACATCTCCTCCCGAAAGTACTTCACGCCACCTTTCTTTTGCCCGTTGGCATGGAACCCGGAGAATACGCGCTTCGACTGGAAGGTCCTGCCGGCAAAGTACTGAAAGACACCCGTACGGTGGGCCGATTGAACGACGGCATTACATCGCTAGAAGTGGATCTCGACCTTAGGGTCGCATCCAGAGGCAGTTTTAATTTGATGATTCGACCGCCCGGTCTGAGCTGGCGTACGTTTCCTGTTCTCGTGGAATGACCGACATGAACATGACTATTGGACCTTGCATGAAACAAGGGAAGGGGAAACGGAAGGTCATTTCCCAGTCTGCGGGCGCGTTCAGTGCAGTTTTTGGTTTGTTGCGTCCGATTGTGCTCCTGATCATTTGCGCCTCGTGTGTTGAGGCCCAGCAGTCTCAGGCAAAGGAGCTGCTCGCCAGAGCCCTTCATCTTGCTGATCTCTACAACTGGGCCGACGCCGCGCCACCCTTTTCGGAAGCGGAACAGTTGTTTGCTGGTGCAGGTGATCAACGAAACGCACTTTATGCCAGGCTTGGCCGAATTCGCTCAAACATAGAGCGTGACCAGCAAACATTACCGCTTGTATCCAATCAGCTTGCGGAAGCACTGGCGGACGATCCTCTTCTTCAGAATGATAAGGACCTCCGGATGTTCTGCTTGATTGTCAAAGGAGACATCGACACCGAAATCAACACCGGCGCGATGCGGTTTGACTGGGAACAGGTAGAGGCATTGGCTCAGGGTTTGGGAGATACGAAATGGCAATACCGCGCTCTCGCACAACTGGGCATAGCAGCTTTCTATGACGCCGATCTCGAAACCGCTGGGAACGATGTCCGTATAGCGCTAGCGGAGGCAACAACCGCGGGGGACGTTGGTGCTCAGGTCAGGATTTTGACAATCCTTGGAAATGGCTTGGTGCTGTCCAAGATGTATGAGCAGGCTCTCCCCTACCTTGAGAAGGCGATCAGCATCGCAAGCGCGATCCCAGACTCTGGTTATCAGTTTGGAGCGCAAGAATTTCGCTTAGACGCTTTGATCGGCCTGAGGCAGTTTGACACGGCTCAGAGGATAATCGAGGACGTCTTGATGCGCGCACGGGAGACTCGAAGAACTGTACACGAGGCGAACGCCCTCTATCTCGCCGCTGATGTGGCTGGCGCTCGACAAGACCGCAAAACGGCCTTATCAAAACTTGAGCAGGCGGCGGCTCTTGGCAAGGCCGCGGGCCTGACGCGCCTGCTCGCTGAAGTGTACACTCGAACCGCCGAGATTCACCGTGAGGGCGGTGACCTGGAAGCAGCGGAACAGTTCGCCGAATTAGGGGCTGCATCCACGCAAGAAAGCGGAGACGTTTGGGCGGTTCCCCAGCGCCTACAAGTACTCGCCGAACTTCAAGTTGCCCGAGGTAGGTATGCAGAGGCAGATCGCGTATACGACCGTGCAGAGGCCTTCCTCGATTCCATGATTGGCAACGTTTCAACGGCCCTGGAAAAGACGGCAGTGATCACGGCATCGAGCCAAATTTATTCGGAACATTTCGCGCTGATTGCGGAGCGGTTTAGCGACTTGCCGAAAGCCTACGCCATTATTGAACAGGTCCGGGGGCGTGTAGCTGCCGATCTCCTGGCCGCGGGATCGGTCGCTCCGCCGGCGGCGACGAGAGCTGAGCGGGCGATCTCTCAATTGCGACTGAAGCTGATGGCCGCACGATCGACCGATGAAGTACGCAATCTCCGCGATCAGATCTTCATGATGGAGCAGGCCCGCTGGATAACCCCTGGTGGAGGTCTCCTCAAGACAAAGTCAAGGGAGACCGTTGGACTGGAGCAGATTGTGAGTTTCCGGTAAGCGTGCGTGACTGCAGTTAGCGGTAGCTGATACGGTGTGCCAAGGGCGGGAGGCCCCGGCGAGATGGCACAGGAAACGGAGCATTATCGGGACGAGGTGGAGCAG
>Ga0182024_10024831_pt1 | contig 10627 bp, 11 predicted proteins | sample P32metaG_FD_120480 | JGI IMG/M metagenome (GOLD analysis project Ga0182024, IMG submission 120480) | Permafrost microbial communities from Stordalen Mire, Sweden - P3-2 metaG (Illumina Assembly) | ecosystem: Environmental > Terrestrial > Soil > Wetlands > Permafrost | place: Sweden: Stordalen...
GGACCTCCTCAAGAACAAATCGATCGAACGGACCTTCGAGTTCGACGACTTCACGCAGGCCATCGACTTCGTCAACGCGGTCGCGGAGATCGCGGAGGAAGAAGAGCATCATCCGGACATCGACGTCCGCTATAACCGCGTCCGTCTCCTGCTCTCGACCCACAGCGAGGGCGGCTTGACGGAGACCGACTTCGATCTGGCCGAGAAGATCGACACCCTCTCGGAGTGACCCGGCGGCAAATCCTCGCCGCGCTTGCGGTGGTGCTCTGGTGCGTGTTCATCGCCTGGTTCATCAAGTGGCGCAGCGCGCCGCCTCCGCCGCCGGATATTCACATTCCTGGCGGGGGGGCGTCGCCGTAGGCGTAGCGTGACTTATTACGGTGGCCATTCTGGATCGGGTGCGGGTTTCGTAGGGCCTATGGGGCCTATAGGGCCAATGAGAATGCGGGAGCTTTGCGGGTGGTTTCTTACCCGCGGGGTGCTATCCTCCGTTTCATGCATGAGTCGCGGGTTGCTCGCTCCGGCCGCGCGCCGCTCGCGGTCGGTGTCGGTTTGCTTCTGATATTGCTCCTTCTTTCGATCTTCTACATCCGCGACTGGAAGGTTTTCCCCTCGGCGCTGCCGGGGTCCGGCGAGGCGGTATCCTCATCCGCCCCGCCCATATCCCCCGCGGAGACCGCCCGGCGGGTGGCAATCGCGGCCCTTGGTCCCATGAAGATGCGCACGGGCCTGAATGCGGCCGACCTCTACAAACAGGCCAGCGAGCTCTATAGCCAATTAACCCCGGCGCAAAGGGCGATGCTCATGGATTGGGACGGCAAACAGGACCCGAAGGCGGCTGCAGCTCTCTTCGCAAAGATACAGCCGATCATGGACCTGCTGCGCCGTGCCCGGAAGGCCGCGTATGTCGATTGGGGCATGCCGCCGCCCAAGTTGGAGCCCCTGGGCGATGACCAGGCCCGATTCGGCATTGTCAACCAGTTGGGGGTCCTGGCTTATTGGGAGGCCCAGTACCGGTTTCAATCCGACCCGGATGGGGCCGTCGGCGATCTCGCGGCGCGCGATGCACTGGCCGGCGCGGGCGTTGATGATGGCATCGGGATGGTATTGCAATGCGGCGGCCATGAAAACGCCGTAATACTCATCGCTCAAAACATTGCCGGCGTCGCCAGCGCCGCCGAACCGGACCTCGCACAATTCACGAATCCCGCCGTTTCCGCACAAGCATTTCAGAGCGGTGTTGATGGCCACGCCTCGATGTTGCAGGCATTTCTCAACGAATACGCAAATCCAGCCACCCGCGACGAGGCCGAGCCGTTTATCCATGCGCTGATGGATTCGGCGAGTCGCAAAGGGCAACCGATCAGCGCTGGGGAAGCGGTCTCCGAGTTGCAATGGATGGAGAGCACCGAGCAGGCTCTGGCAACGACCGCCACGGAGCCGGACGCGCAATTTAAGCCATGGTTTTCCCAGACGCGCGCCCAGGCGGCTTCCATGCCCGGCCTTGCCGTGGTGGATCCGTTTACGACGATTGGCGCCATGCGGAGCGTCGCGCAAGAGTCGATGGCACAGGGCCAGATGCTCGCCGCCGCCATCGCCCTCGAGCAGGGCGGCCAGGCCCAATTCCAGTCCATCGCCGATCCCTACACCGGCCAGCCGTTCACTTACACCCAGACACCCACGGGCTTTAAACTCACATCTTCCGTCATGTACGCCGGGCAGCCGGTGAGCCTTAGCTTTTCTACTGGCGCGAAGTAATCCTCGGGTGGCGTTGACTTCATAAGACCTGATTTGGCCTTAAACCGTGGTCGGAAGCTCAGCATTCGTCGCCGCGCGGCTGGGCTTGACCGGCGCCGGGAGGGCTGGCACGTTGACTTCATGAGTACGCTTGCGGAAATCGAGGCCCAAATCTCCGCGCTCTCCCGCGCGGAGAAGGCGCAGGTGCTGCGGTGGGTCGTCAACGACCTCGACGAGGCATTTCCCGGCATCGAGGCGGCCCCCGGCATCTGCGGCGGTGAAGCGCGCATCGTGCGCACCCGCATCCCCGTCTGGCTGCTGGTACAGGCACGGCGGCTGGGAACCAGTGAGTCGGATTTGCTCCGCGCCTACCCCACACTCACCGCGGAGGATTTGGCAAACGCCCGGGCTTATCATCGCGCCCATCCGGCGGAGATAGACCAGCAAATCCGCGACAACGAGACCGGCGAGGATGCCGCGTAAATGGCGCGCCTTTACGCGAACGAAAATTTTCCGCTGCCGGTGGTGGAGGAACTTCGCAGGCTGGGTCACGACGTAGTCACCACGCAAGATGCCGGACGGGCCGGCACCGCCGTGCCGGATTCCGAGGTGCTCGCGGATGCCAGTGCGCAAAACCGCGAGGTGCTGACTTTCAACCGCCGCCATTTCATCCGCCTCCACGCCGCCCAATCGCAACACGCGGGCATCGTCGTTTGCACGTTCGATCCCGATTTCGCGGGCCTTGCCCAGCGCATTGACGCGGCGCTCAACGCTCCTTCGGAACTGGACGGGCGGCTTGTGCGGATTTACCGGCCGGATTGACGGCGCTCGATGCCTGTTGCGGTTTCGCGCTCAGTAAACGCCACGCTCCTCATGATCTTCCCCCGCCAAGCGTCTTTCGTCGCGCCATTACTACATCAGTTCTTGTCTCCTGAGTTATTGCATCCCTCCAATTAACGCCGAAACCAATACTGTCGGTCAAACTGAGTCCAAATGAACTTCGCGTCCGCTATTCGCCTTCTAATTGCGGTTCTGACATTAACGGGCGCGAGTTTCCAACTCCATGGGGCCGGAGCAGATTCCTGGTGGTGGCCACGCGATACCTTCAGGCCGAAGGAGTGAGCCACTCCCATCTTTACCTCTACACGGAAGACGGGAAATTCGTGCGCCAGCTTACCCGGTTTGACATGGGGCAGGATCATGCCCCGGTCTTTTCAGCCGATGGAGATCAAATTGTTTTCACCCACATCAATGAAACCTCCGACGGAAAAGACGTTGTCGAGGCAGCTTCCAAAGAGCCGGACTCCATCGAGTTCTGGCAGGTAAACACGCGAGGCGGAGGCCTAAAGCGCCTCACCTCAGCGCCGGATTGGTACAAAGCCGCGACCAATGCATCCTTCTTCACGGCCTGGCCGCCAAAGGACTGGCCGGAGAACCAGCGCATGTATGGATGGGCAGACAAAGGTTGGGACCAGCACGGGAATCCTTTGCCCGGCATCCTTGAGAAAGCGCCGGCATCCTTCACCTCGCCGGATGGTCATTTCGAGTTGACCTTAAAACTCGGCCCCGATGATTTGGAAGAAAATGGCCCAGGGAACGGGGAATTGTATGAGTTGAAAGACCTGCGTAGCGGAAAATCGTGGAGGCTTGGAGAGATGCCGGATTTTGTCGGACTGACGAATCTTCTCCATTTCTCCGCAGATCAAAAGGAACTCTTTCTGCAGCAAGGGCCGCTCAACGTAGTGTTCTTTTCACTGCACATGGGAAGCAGCTTCGGCGAGGAAACAATCGCCCTGAATTTAACAAAACCCAAATTGATCGTGCTCCCAGGCAACGAGGTTCCATTGCCTTTCGGAAAAGAGGGGCCGGACACGGACCAATGGTTTTCCCTGGTGAGACAATGCGGCAACGCTGATCCAATTCCATTGTCCGGAGAACCGTGCTTCCTCGCTCTATGTATCAAGCGCTACGAACCGATTCCTGGGAGCAGCAAGACAGCCAGCCTGAGCTATCTGGGGCGCTTTGACGCATCTCTCGAGCAAACGCCCTATGTTTCATTGGGAACTGCTCCGAACTTTTACGGGGCGTGCGTTTTCAGACCGGGAAAAACGCCTGCGGTCATGAAAATCGGAGAAGATATTGGAGATGATTGACCGTGCCCGGTAGGACCTATGGGGCCTATGAGATGCAGGGCCGCGGGCCACTTTCCTGGTGCGTTCTTATCGGCAGGCTGATAGGCTCTCTTCATGCGTGAGTCGCTGGTTACCCGGTCCGGTCGCGCTCCTCTCGCGACCGGTGTCGTTTTGCTTTTGGCTTTGCTCCTTCTTTCGATCTTCGGCGTCCGCCACTGGAATGTTTTCCCCGCGGCGCCGCCGGGGTCCGGCGAGGCGGCATCCCCATCCACTCCCGGCGTTATCTCCGCCACCGAGGCCGCCCGGCGCGCGGCCATTGCGGCGCTTGGCCCGATCAAGAAACGCCCCGGCGTCAATGCGGCGGATTTGTACGCGGACGCATGGGCTCTTTTCAAGGAATTGACGCCGGACGAGAAAAAGATGCTGACGCAACCTCTCGATAAGCTGGACCCGGCCGCCGCGGCGGCGCTCTATGCAAAGCTGCAACCGATCATGGCCATGTTGCGCCGCGCCCGCAATGCCGGGTATGTCGATTGGAGCATGGGTCCGTTGACGCTGGGCACAAGCATGACGGGCCGGCTTCAGGAGGCAACGGGTCTCAAGCAAGCCGCTCTTTGGGAATCCACCTACCGCTTTCAGAGCGACCCGGACGGCGCTGCAGGCGACCTTGCCGCCCTGGTGGCTCTGGGCCGGGACGAAGCCGATATGGAACTTGGTTTGGTGCTGGAAAATTCATTTCGCACCAGTTCCATCAATTTGCTTTCCCAAAATGCCGGAGCCATTTCAAGCGCGGCTGCGCCGGACGTAGCTTACATCGTCAGCCAGACCGCGGCTCAGCAATCCTTCCAGAATGGGATGAATGGCGAGATTGGCATGCTCCAGGATGCGCTCGCGCACCCTCCGCCGCTAATGGCGCCGGATCCTCCAATGACCCCGGCGCAATTCGCCTCGGCGGTCCAGTTTCTCGAACAGAACGACGAGGGTGCCGAAAGCGCGGTATTCGAGCCGCAAGCCCAATACCAGCAATGGTGGACCGGTCAGCAGGCCGGGGCCGCGGCTTTGCCCGTCGTGGGAAGCACCGCTCTGCAGGGGCAGGATTTTCTCTATCTCCGCGAGCGCGCCTCCCTCGAGCAGAACGCGCTGCTCTCGGCAGGGATCGCCCTCGAGCAGGGCGATGAGTCGCAGCTCCAATCCATCGTCGATCCCCTGACCGGCCAGCCGTTTACCGTCACCCGGACGGCCACCGGGTTTCAGATCGCCTCGACGATGCAATACCAGGGGAAGCCGGTGACGCTTAATTTCCCGGCTCCCGCCGCGAAGTAATGAGCGACCGGGATGCCCGGCTAGAATATCTTCGGTTTAATTTGTCGCGATTATCCCGCGCCGTTGGCGCTCGGCGCATTCTGCGAAGGGACCTGGGCCTACGCTCGCTGCGCTCGCTTCAACCCAGGCTGGCCTATGGCGGGCGCACTCCGCGTTCCGCATTGGTGGGCGGGAGTTCCTTTGACTTTCTCTTCAAAGTGAATCATAAATGATTCACCATGAAAACGGCGACCGTCCGCGATTTGCGGACCAAATTCCCCGTCCTCGCCCGATGGCTGGAGGAGGGCGAGCAGATTGACATCACCCGCCGCGGGCGGGTCATCGCCCGGCTCTCGCCCGCGGTGAACGGGGCCGCGGCGAATCCACAGAAGCCGGACATGCTCAAGCAGCTTCGTGAAATCTATGGCGACTACGTAATGCCCGCGGAGGAAGCCCAGGCAATCCTCGACTATAATAAAGGCGACTGGTGAACGCTTATCCGGACACAAGCTTCCTTTTCAATCTCTACGCCCCTCAGGCGCACTCGGTTCGCGCGACCGCGCATTTCGCCGGCATGGAGGAACCGCTGCACCTCACCAGCCTGAATCGCTTCGAACTAGTAAACGCAATCCAGCTCGCCCTTTTCCGTAACACGATCCAGCGCGCAGACGGTTTGCGCGCCCTGGAGAAGATCGAGGCCAACATTGCAGCCGGCGCGCTTGTCATGGTCCCTTGCGACTGGTCCGCCGTCCATAGCCGCGCGCTGCATCTCGCCACCCGCCACACGGCTCGCGGCGGGCATCGCGGATTTGACATCCTCCACGTCGCCACGGCGCTGGAACTGGGCGCGAAGGAATTCCTTACTTTCGACGCGCGGCAGGGCGGGCTGGCCACGACGATGAAGCTGAGGCTGCCTCTCGTTGCATGATCGTCCGGACATTTCCTCCGTCCGAATGGTTGCGACTTCCCGCCTCGGGCCGGGTTGTCAATCAGGGTTTCTCCCACTTGCCCCCGTGCCTCATTTCCCGTTAACTAACTCCACATGACGAAACGGATCCTGTTCCTGCTTCTGGCATTGTTTGCAAGCGCGCTTCCTGCGGCGGCGAAGCATCATCGCGTCACCGCCGATGCCTCGCCCTCGGCATCGCCCGATGACAGCGACGATACGCCGTCCAGCCATCTGGGCGCCGACGGCGCTCCGGTCAATCATGCGGCCTCGGTGGTCGTGCTCGATGCGCGGACGGGCCAGGTCCTTTACGAGAAAAACGCCGATGCGCACCGCCCCGCCGCGAGCACGCAGAAACTCCTCACCGCCCTGATCGTCGTCGAGGCCGGCAATCTCGACCACGCGGTAAAAGTTGACGTCACCGATACCCAGTGCGAGCCGGTCAAGCTCAACATCCAGCCCGGCGAGACGTATCGCTGCTTCGATCTCCTCCGGGTGATGCTCGTGCATAGCATGAACGACGTTGCCCGCTGCCTGGCCCGCGACAATGCCGGAAGCGTCGAGGCCTTTGCCGACAAGATGAACAAAAAGGCCGCCGAGCTGGGGATGAAAGACTCGCATTTCGTCAATCCCAACGGCCTCCCGATCCCCGACCAGTACACGACCGCGCGGGACATGTCGAAGGTCGCCTTTGCCGCGTACCATAACGATATCATCCGCTCGATTGTCTGTCTCAAGGAGGTCTCCTTCACCTATGCCGACGGGCGTGTCCGGGAATTCGACAGCACCAATCATGTCCTGCTCAAATACCCGCTCTGCAACGGCATGAAGACCGGCTACACGGATGCGGCCGGGCATTGCCTGATCTCGAGCGCGAGCAATGGCACGCGGGATATTATCTCCGTCGTCCTTGGCGATAACACCTATGTGTGGAATGATTCCTACGCCCTCCTCCAGTGGGGCATCGCCGGCGGCGGCTCCGGGGCGACGATTGGCGCCGCAAACTAGTCCCGATGCGCACCGTTGAAAGTCAGTTGGCGGAGATTCGCTCCCGCTCGCTGCTTCGCGGTTTGCGGGAAATCGAAACGCCGCAGCAGCCGGAGACGGCGTCGGGCGGCAGCCCGCTGGTGAATTTTTCATCCAATGATTACCTCGGCCTCGCCGCCGATCCCATCCTGCGCGATGCCGCAAAAGCCTGCATCGATCAATGGGGAGTCGGCGCCGGGGCCTCGCGCCTCATCTGCGGGAACATGGGTCCGCATGCGCAGCTCGAGCGGGACCTGGCCGCTTTCAAGGGCGCGGATGCCGCGGTCGCCTTTTCCAGCGGCTATGCCACGGCCCTGGGGGCGCTCTGCGCGATGGCCGGCCCGGAGGATGTCATCATCCTCGACAAGCTCGCGCACGCCTCCCTGATCGATGGCGCCCGGCTCAGCCGCGCCACACTGCGCGTCTTTCCGCACAATCACCTCGGCAAGCTCGAGAGCCATCTCTGCTGGGCGCGCGAGAGCATGCCGGATGCCCGCGTCATTGTTGTCACGGAATCGGTTTTCTCGATGGATGGCGACCGGGCTCCCATCGAGGAGATCGTCGCGATCAAGAATCGCTACGGCGCGCTGCTGCTGCTCGACGAGGCCCACGCCGTGGGTGTGATCGGGGATTGTGGCCGCGGCCTGGCGGACAAGCGCGGGGTCGCCCGCATGGTGGATGTGCAGATGGGCACGCTGGGCAAGGCGCTCGGCTCCGCGGGTGGATATGTCTGCGCGCGCCGGCCCATCGTCGATTTGATCGTCAATCGCGCGCGGTCCTTCATTTACTCAACCGCCCCTCTGCCGGCCGCGGCCGCGGCAGCGAGCGCGGCCATCGCCTTCCTCCAGACTCCCGCGGGCCGCGAGCGCCAGGAGAGGCTTTGGCAGCGCATCGGCCATTTCATGCGCGAGGCGCCGGAGAGCCTGCTCAGCGCCGGGCCGGTCCAGAGCGCGATTATCCCGCTCATCATTGGGGACGAGGATAAGGCGCTCGCCGCCTCCCAATGGCTTCGGGAACGCGGATTTCTCGTTCCCGCGATCCGGTACCCCACGGTCGCCCGCGGGTCCGCGCGGTTGCGCGTTACCATTAGCGCGTCGCACACGCAGGAGCAGGTGAGCGCGCTGTGCGCGACGCTCTCGCGGCTGGGCTTGGGCGTGGAACCCGCCTGAGTGGGTTCGTGCGCGCAGGCAGGGGTCCGGGGTTCTACCGGACCGATAGCGAACCGCCCCACGTATCGGGGGTGCTCATGCCGGTCATCGCGCCTGCGCCGGTTCCGCCGGGATTGGCGGTATGGGTCTCGGGTTCCACAGGACCTTCGGCCACGGGCGGGAGGGCATTGGGACTGTTCAATGCCGCCACTTTCGCCGGGTTGGTGAAATGAGAACGCTCGGTCCCATTGTATGCGGTTTTAACTGTCGAGCAGCCCGAATTGAGCAGCAGCGTCGCGCCTATTGTGATTATGGAAATTCTCAATTTCATGAAAACAATAATTGCAGATCGGTGCCAAAACTCAAGCTTTTTTTAACTTTTTCATTTTACCCACCCTTTTTTCCCTCCTCCCACTCGCACCAGCAGCCCGGCGAGGTCCTCGAATCCCACCAGCCCGATGGCGCCCTTTTCCCCATCCATCACAGCGGCCAGGGTGGCCCGGGCCGCGCGCATTTTCTTCATGATGCTGTAGGCCTCCTCGACCGGCGTCGCGGTGACGATGCGGCGCTGGTAGGCAGATACCTGCCTCTTTCGTGCTCCTTCCATCAAGACCTCGAACACGTTGACCAGCGCGACGAAATTCCCGGCGTGGTCGGTGAGCGGAAAGCGCTCGAGGCCCGTCTCGCGCGCCAGCGCCAGGAGCTCCGGGACGGTGGCCGATGCCGGCAGGGAGCGCACGCGCGCGATGGGCACCATCACGTCCCGCGCCCGGGCCGAGCCGAGGTCCATGACGTTCTGGATCATCTCCCGCTCGACGGGCAGCAGGGTCCCCTGACGCTCGCTCTCAATGGTGAGGTACTTGAAATCCTCCCGCGCGGCGAAAAGCTTGCGCTCCTCCGGCTTCGGCCGGGCCCGCCGCAGCAGCAGAGTCCCCGCCACCAGCAACGGGGAAAGGACCATGTCCGCCACACGCAGCATATCCGAGAGCTTCGCGAGCGAGCGGTAGGGGAATCGCCGGAAGAGAGACTTGGGGAGCAGCTCCAGGAAGAATTGCCACAACGGCAGGCAGATCGCGGCCGAGGCCACGTAGCCCCAGGGGCTCCCCCACCGCAGGACGCATGACCGTGTGACCATCAGGATGGTGCAGATATTCGTAAGATTCGTCACCAGCAGCACGGTCACGAGCATCCGCTCCGGGTGCGAGACGAGCCGCTGGAGCTTGATCGCCGCCTTGTCATTCATGTTGAGCCGATGGCGCAGGCGCACCCGGTTGAGCGAAAGAATCCCGGCCTCCGTCCCGGAAAAGAGGAAGGAGATCACGAGGCAAACCGCCAGGCCCAGCGCCGTCATCGCTCTACCTCCTCCGCCTCCGCGGCCGGGCCATCCTTCCGCACCAGCATGACCTCCTCGACCCCCCGCCGCGAACTGCGGCGGACATTGATCGAGACATTCTCGATCTCGAGCGAGGTTCCCACCCGGGGGATGCTCCCTGTGTGGTTGAAAATGAGGCCGCCGATTGTATCCACCCCCTCTTCCTCGAGCTTGAACCCGAGTTCCGCCAGATCATCCAGCCGGGTCCGTCCGGCGGCAATCACCCTTCCCTCCCCCAGTGGCTCGATATAAAGCTCCTGCTCCCCGCGCGGCGCGGCGTCCGAGATGATCTCCTCGACGATATCCGCCAGGGTCACCACGCCCTCCGTGCCGCCGAATTCATCGACGATGACGGCCATGCCCTGCGGATGCTTGATGAAGCTCTTGAGGAGGTCCAGCGCCTTCATCGTCTCCGGCACGAAGGAGGGCGCGTTCAACTGCTCCGTGTAATGCTCCTGCGGATTCAGCAAAAACCGGGTCGCCTCGAGCGTCCCGACGACGTCATCCGGAGTCTCCCCATAGACGGGCACGCGCCGGTGCCGCCCCTCCCGCAGCCGCGCGATGGCCTCTTCATTGGTAAGGTCGTCCGGGATCGCAAACAAATCGATCCGCGGGGTCATGCAATCGCGCGCCGTCTTCTCGCCCAGCTTCAGGATCTCCTGGATGATCTCGCTTTCGGTCACCTCGAGGATGCCCTCTTCCGCGGAGACCTGGACGAGGGTCTCGAGCTCCTCCTCGCTGAGGGGGGAATTGGCCTGGACGCGGGCGGGAGTGAGGCGGTCGGCGATGCGCTCGCTCCAGCGCTGGAGGACGCGGGCAACCGGGCCGAGGGCCGGGAGCAGGATGCCCATGACGCGGGCGCCGACCATTGCGAGGCGATAGGGCTCGCCGAGGGCGACGACTTTCGGCCCCAGGTCGCAGACGATGGCGATGAGGCCGAAGATGACGACGGCGCCGGCGAGCA
>Ga0182024_10024832_pt1 | contig 10626 bp, 12 predicted proteins | sample P32metaG_FD_120480 | JGI IMG/M metagenome (GOLD analysis project Ga0182024, IMG submission 120480) | Permafrost microbial communities from Stordalen Mire, Sweden - P3-2 metaG (Illumina Assembly) | ecosystem: Environmental > Terrestrial > Soil > Wetlands > Permafrost | place: Sweden: Stordalen...
GCGGAAATGGACGATGTGGCCATTGTCAAAATCATGGTGTTTCTGAAGAATGACGAAACCGCCGGCATCCTGGAGGCCCTGGCCAAAAAGGGTCAAACCCAGGCGCACCGCGCGGCCATGATTTCCGATCGCCTCCGCCTTGCCTCTAATCGTCCCCAACCTCCAAAATGATTGCCTTGCTTCCCCGTCTGCCGGCAAGTTCCAAGGACACCGTTGATCCGAAGTTGCCCGGACAATCCAAGCCGCTTCCTGGCTCGCCACCAGCGGCGCCCCCCGCTCCGAGCCCCAACTTCGCCGCCTGGGTCACCAAGGCGCTTGCGGAATTACCTGACGCCGCCAAGCCCAAGGCCGCATCGGAAAAATCCGACGCCAAACCAACAACCGCAGCTAGCGCTCCCGATAGATCCGTCGATCCTTCCACTCAGAATGCCGCAGCGACTAATGGCATGGATCCTCTCCCGCCCGCGCCGCCCTCGGCGCCGCCGCCAAAAGTTGGCGGTCATTCAGCTGCGTCCCCGCATTACCCAGTCGACACCGTTACCCCCGGCAATACGGAAGCTCGCCACCCATCAGCCGCTCCCGCCGCCAACCCAAAACCCTCTGATCCGCAGCATGTTGCGATCAAACCGCAACTGCCCGAGTTGGCCACGAAACCGGACAGCGAAGACGCCGCAAAATCCGGGGTCAAAACGGATGGCATGACCGTTGCTCAGAACGAGGAACGAATGAAGTTTAGCGCTGAACAGAACAAAATTGCCGGGCAGGCGACGCAAAAGTTGCCGCCTGTGGCTTCAATTACTTCGGCCGCAGCAGTCAAGTCGGATACGTCGGGCGCCAAACTCCGTCTGCCCGTCGATTTTTCCCCGCGCGACAATTCCGCCGAACAGCTTTCCCTGACGACGGCCAAGGCTGCAACCATGTCCGCACCGGCAAGCGCGGTCGCTTCGGTCCACGCTCCCGTTCCCGTTGATCGCGTCGAGCAAATGATCGCGCGCGAAGCCATCACTTTCAAACGCAGCGGAGCTGACGAAATCGGCGTCTCCCTAAAAATTGACGCGCATACCCAGCTTTTTCTGCAACTTAGTTACCGAGACGGCCAGACCCAAGCCGTTCTGCGCTGCGAAAAAGGGGATCTCCCCGCGCTGAGCGCCCATTTTGGTCAACTACAGGAATCACTGGCCCGCCAGAACATTCAACTCCAGTCGGCCAATAACGGCTCCGACCTTGGCCGTCAAGGCTCGTCGGGTCGTTCCCAGCAAGACCCTGCGCAAAAGGAAGAGCCGCTCGCGAAGAGTCAAAACAAATCAACCGCGTCCACCAATCCCAAAACGAAACCCACTTCCCGGCGCGGCTGGGAATCCTGGGCCTGATTTATTATGGCAAGCACATCCTCCACTACCGCCAATCCGAGTCAAACATTGACTCAGGCAAACTTTCTCCAATTGCTCGTCACCCAAATGACGTCGCAGGACCCGCTCAGCCCGCAAAGCGACACCGAATTTGCGGCGCAATTGGCGCAATTTACCGCCCTGCAAACTGCGCAGACCACTCAAGGTAACGTCGCCACACTGCAGGCCAGTCAGCTTATCGGCTCAACCGTCACCGTCACGCCTAGCGGCAGCACAACCAATCTCACCGGCACGGTGTCGGCTGTGCAGATGAACGCCGGCACGCCATATGTCGTCGTCAACAATACGCCCTATGGTTTGAATCAGATCGTCAACATCGCGCCAACAATAACCCCCGCTCCGAGTCCCACGACTCCGTAAACTAACTCTCAACTAAACAAAAATTATGCTCGCATCTCTCTCCTCGGCCGTTAGCGGCCTCGACGCCTTCCAACAAGACATGAACGTCATTGGCAACAACATCGCCAACGTCAACACCAACGGGTTTAAGTCGGCCACCATGGATTTTGGGGATTCCTTCAGCAATACTCTCCAGGCCGCCACCGCCGCGACAAGCTCAAGCGGCAGCAGCAATACCATGCAGGTCGGAACAGGTGTTGCGATTGATGCCATCTCCAACAATTGGACCACCGGAACTCTCGCCCAGGGAAATCCAGACGACATGGCGATTCAAGGTGAAGGGTTTTTCATCGTAAAAGATCCAAGTTCCACTGGCGCCCAATACGTCACGCAGGCGGGCAATTTTACCTTGGATAGCAGTGGCTTCCTGGTGACGCAGCCCAATCTTTATCGAGCCCAAGGCTACGCCATCAGTGGAACAACGACGTCGCAAACACTCAGCGATATCCAGATCGGAACCAGCGGCGTGACGGATTACTCGATGAACGCCGCGGGCGTTGTGAGCGTCTTGAATTCCAGTGGGGTCTCACAACCTATTTTCCAGGTCGCGCTGCAAAACTTCGCGAACCCGGACGCCTTGGAGAGCGTGGGCAATAACCTCTACGGTAACATCACTAACGCTGGCCCGACTGGCCCCGCTGCTCCAAACACCAACGGCCTGGGCACGATTTCCAAAGGCGAAGTGGAACTCTCCAACGTCGATCTTTCCGGCGAAATGGCCAATTTGATCACCGCGCAACGCGGTTTTGAAGCCAACTCCAAGATTATCACAGCGAGTGATGAGATGCTTCAAACCGTCGTCAACATGATCCATTAATAACACCTAAAAACTATGGCAGACACTCCCTTGGATTCGGGTCGTAACGGCGGGCGTCCAGCTACCGCCGAGGCCGATGCGCCTGCGGCGGCGGCTGCCGCCGCTTCCTCCGGCGGAATCAAGGCTTGGCTGCCCCTGATCATCACCGTGCTCCTCATGCCCGCTCTGGCCTATGCCACGACAAAATTCGTCCTCGTTCCGCAGATGAAGAAATCGCTGGGCGCAGCCCCCAGCCCCGTCGCCCCGGCGGAACCCCCCGGCGCCGACGCCAAAGACGGAACAACTCCCGACGGTGTCAAACCCAAAGTCAAAATTCCGATGACCAAGATTCTGGTCAATGTCGCCGGAACAATGGGCACGCGCTACCTCATGACGAGTATCACAGTCGTGGGGAACAGCGAGGAACTGCGCGCGAAAATCGAGGAAAATAAAGATCAACTGATGGATTTGGCCACCAGCACTCTGAGCACAAAAACGATTTCCGATCTCGAAAAACCCGGCGCACGCAACCTCATCCGCGCCGAGTTGATCACCGTCTTCAACAACGCTCTGGGCGGTCCCTGGATTACGGAGATTTACATCACCGAGATGGCGATCCAATAAGATATGCCCGACGGCGGCGACAATCCAGAGAGTGTGACCACCGCGCCCGCGCCGCCGACGCCGGGCGCCGAGTCCGTGCCACATGTCGAATCTCGCGCCACTTCGCAATCTGCCTTGCGCGGAGCCTCCTTCTTCTCACCACGGCAATTGCGCAAATTGCGGATGCACGAAGAAGAATTTGCTCATGCCCTGGCCGCTCGCTTGTCCAGTTTTTTGCGGACCGAATTGATTTTCAAAATCTCCGGAATCGACATTGTCCCTTACGAGCGCTTGACCGCCGCGTGGACCACCCCCTGCCACCTCGGATTATTCAAAACCGAGCCGTTGCGCGGCGTTTCTATTTTGCACCTGCCGATGCCCCTGGGTCTGAACCTCGTTGACCGCATGATGGGCGGTCCCGGCAAGGCGCCAGAATCCACCGGCGCCGAAATGAGCGAAATCGAAAAAGCCCTTTTGGACCAATTGAGCCAGATAGTTTTCGAGGAATGGTGCGCCAATTGGGCCTCCGTCAAGGAGCTCAAACCGGTCGCTCTCGGTTCCGAGACCAGCGGCGATTTTCTTCAGACCTCGCCGCCGCAAACCAATATGCTCACTCTCTCGCTTCACCTGACGATGGGTGAAGTGGAAGACCAAATTGTTCTGGCCATTCCCCACCCGGCGCTCGAACCGTTGATCCGCCAATTAACCGGCGATACCGCCTCGCCGCCCGCTTCCACGCCAGCCCAACCCTCCCCTGCTCCGCTCCGCTGGAATCCCAGTCTTGACGAAGTCAAAATCGGCGTCACCGCCGAGTGGCAGGGTTTGGAATTGACCGCCCGCGAGATTTTAAATTTGAAACCTGGCGATGTTCTCCCTTTGGACTCGGACCGCGCCTCCAACGTGACTGTGCGTCTCGGAGATTTGCCTAAATTCAACGGGCGCCTGGGCGCCGTCGCCGAAAAATGGGCCGTCGAATTATCCCAGCCGATCAAGACCTGACTTTTTATGGACACCAAACCCAACCCGACGCCGAATCTGGAAATGTTGCTTGACGTGCGTGTCAAGTTAACCATCGAGCTTGGCTCCTGCCAGATGGCGTTGCGCGAGGCCCTGCAACTTGCCGCGGGCTCCGTCGTGAAGCTCGAACAATCCGCTCAGGTTCCAGTGACGCTCTACGCCAATCAAAAACAAATCGCCCGCGGCGAGGTCGTCGTGGTCAATGATTGTTACGGCATCAAAATCACCGAACTCATGGGGGCCTCGGCTTGACCAATTTGCCTGTCATCCCAACGACGCTGGCCGCCTCCACTCCGGAATTGGGTTCGTCCCTCTTGCGCGTCGGCGGAGCGTTGCTCCTCGTCATCAGCCTGTTCTTCGCCGGCATCTGGCTATTCAAGAACTGGCGTCGTTTCGTCAAACAAAACGGACGTGTTCCCAAATTAAACGTTCTCGAAGTCAAATCCCTCGGCCAGCGCCAGGCCATTTATGTGATCGGTTACGAACAGCAGCGCATGCTTCTCGCCTCTTCTCCAACCGGCGTGTCACTCGTAAGCCATTTGCCCGCCGCGAGCGAAAACGAAACGGCCCCGGTCTCTTCGACCATCAATTTCGCCGCCGTCCTTCAGGAAGCGCTGGGCCGGAAGTGAGCGCGCAATGACCAACGCCCTAAATTTAAGCATCGGCCTCAACGGCCTCGGCCAGACGGGTGACGTCGATGGCGCCATCAAGATCCTCGTCATCATGACGCTCTTGACGCTCGCGCCGTCCATCATTCTGCTCATGACGTGCTTCACCCGCATCGTCATCGTGCTTTCGTTCGTGCGCTCGGCCCTTTCCTTGCAGGGGGCTCCCTCGAATCAAATTATTGTCGGCCTCTCGTTGTTCTTGACGTTTTTCATCATGTCGCCGGTCTGGGAAAAAATCGACCACGAAGCGTTGACTCCATATCGCAAGGGACATCTTACCGGTCCGGAGGCCCTGCAAGCCGCCGCCGCGCCGTTGCGCGTCTTCATGCTCAAGCAAACCCGGCCCAAAGACGTGGATTTATTCGCCACCATGGCCCGACTCGGACCGACGCCCGTGGACCAACTCCCGCTTAAAGTTGTGATACCCAGTTTCATCATCAGCGAACTGCGCACCGCCTTTCAAATGGGCTTCCTGCTCTTCCTGCCTTTTATTCTCATTGATATAATCGTCGCCACCGTGCTCATGAGCATGGGAATGATGATGATGCCTCCGATGACCATTTCCATGCCGCTCAAAATCCTCTTATTCGTCCTCGTGGACGGCTGGCACTTGGTTGTCAGTTCCATCATTCAAAGTTTTGCCACCTAATATGAACCCTGAAATGGCCACCGATTTACTAAAAACGCTGATGACCCAGGCCGTCACCATGGCCGCGCCTATTCTGCTTACGGCCATGGTCATTGGTCTGATGATCAGCCTCTTTCAATCCGTGACCTCCATTCAGGAGCAAACTCTCACGTTCGTCCCCAAGGCCCTGGCGGTCGTCGCGCTCTTGATTCTCATCATGCCATGGCTACTGCGCACCATGATCGAGTTCGCCACCGCCATGATCAGCAAGATGCCGGAAATGGTTTCCTAGCGCCGCTTGGCCATTCGTGACTTGATTTATGAACGGTTTGACAAATTGGCTGATGGTCTTCCTTCGGGCCAGCGCCATGCTGTCGGTCTTTCCCATTTTCTCCGCCCGCAATTTTCCCGTGCAATTGCGCCTCGCCCTCGGCGCGCTTCTCTCAGGTCTCATTAGCGCCACCCTGCCTCCCGCAACCCTCGCTCCGGACACTTGGGGAGTGGTCGGTCAAATGGCCGTCGAGGTCGGCGTCGGCCTCCTCTTCGGTTTCGCCAGCAAAATGATTTTCTTCGCGCTCGAAATTGCCGGGGCCATCATTGGCATTGAGATCGGGCTCTCTATGCCCGCCGGAGTCATCCCTGTCATGGACCAAAGCGCCACCGCGCCGGGCGCCATTCTGTATTATCTGGCCGCCATGTTGTGGCTCAGCATGGACATGCACCACTGGATGCTGATTGGCTTTGAAAAAACGTACGATTTTCTGCCCATTGGAACAGCGCATTTTTCCAGCATGCTCGTAACGGATTTGGTCGCGCGCACCAGCCAAATGTTTGTCATCGCCCTGCAATTGGCCGCGCCGCTGATGGCGGTTTCATTTATCATCCTGCTGGTTTTTTCGGCCCTCGGCCGCGCCGTGCCGCAGATGAATGTCTTCCAGGAGAGCCTCGCCCTGCGGCCCTTGGTCGGCCTCAGCGTTTTCGGCCTCTGCCTCCAGCTTACCTCCCAGCACATCATCAATTACCTCCGCCACTTGCCCGAAGATGTCTTGCGCGTGGCCCAACTCATGAGGACGGGTTGATGCGCGCTTTGTCCCACAACCTCTGCCTGGGAGGCCGCCGTGGCTGATTCAGTCGGCGAAAAAACAGAGAAGGCCACACCAAAACGCCTCGAGGAGGCCTTCAAAAAGGGACAGGTCGCCCGCAGCCCGGAAGTCCAAACCGTCTTCGTCTTGGCGGCGGCGCTCTTTGCGCTTTCCTTTTCCGGCCCGGAACTGTGGAAGGTGCTCGCCAACACCATGGCCGCCTCTCTCGGTCATTTGCATGACACTCCCCTTTCCCTGAATATGATGCAGGGCTACGCCGCCTCCGCCGCCTTGGTCATTGCACGTTGCGCCGGCCCCGTGGTGATTGCCACCATGATCGGCGGCCTTCTGGCTGGCGGCATTCAAACCCGCTTCCGCGTTACGCCCGAAGCGCTCGGCTTCAATTGGGAACGCCTCAATCCCATCGAAGGCTTCAAACGCAAGTTTTCCACCGACACTTCCGTCTCGACCGGCCTTGGAATCATCAAACTTTCGGTAATTGTCGCTCTCTCTTACAGCATCATCAAAAACATCCTCGAAGACCCGATTTTTTACACCTCCGTCAGCGTGGCAAGGATTGCCGAGTTCATGGCAGATTCTTCCGTGAAAATCCTGACGCAAATCACACTCTCGCTGGTAGTTATCGCGGCGACGGACTACGCCTATAAGTTCTGGAAAAACAACCAGGACCTCATGATGACCAAGGACGAGCTGAAGGACGAAAATAAAAATACCGAAGGCGATCCCAAGATGAAAGGCCGCCTGCGCCGCCGCCGCCAAGCCATGACCAAGCGCAAAATGCTTGCGGAAATACCTAAGGCTGACGTCGTTGTAACAAACCCAACCCATTTCGCAGTCGCCCTCCGGTACGACCGCAAATTCATGAAAGCCCCGCGCATTGTGGCCAAGGGCACTCGACTCAACGCCCTGCAAATCCGCGAGATTGCCCGGGAACATCAAGTGCCCATCGTCGAAAACAAGCCCCTCGCCCGCCTGATGTTTAAATATGGCAAGGTGGGTGGCGAGATTCCTGCTGAGCTCTACTCAGCAGTGGCGGAAGTGCTGGCCTGGGTTTACCGGGTCAACGCATATCGCTATTACCGCGAACAAAGCGCGTAACAAATCATGGCGCAGGCAAAGTCAAACAAAACGAATCTCGGCAGGCTGTTCAGAAACGGCGATGTCTTCATCATTGGTGGCGTGTTCATCACGATCCTCCTGATGATCCTTCCCATCCACCCGTTCCTGCTCGATGGGTTCCTCGCGCTCAGCATCGCGCTGTCCTTGCTCACGTTGTTGTCGATTCTTTACGTCAAGTCGCCCGCGGAATTCACCGGTTTCCCGACTTTGCTCCTGTTCATCACGCTTTTCCGGCTTTCGCTGAACATCGCTTCGACCCGCCTGATTTTGCTCAACGGCTACGCTGGCCACATTATCGAGACATTCGGAAATTTCGTCGTCCAGGGCAATTACGTCGTCGGCCTTGTCATTTTCCTCATCCTCGTCCTGATCAATTTCATCGTTATCACCAAGGGCGCCGGGCGCATCGCCGAGGTCGCCGCGCGCTTCACCTTGGACGCAATGCCCGGCAAACAAATGGCCATCGACGCCGAACTCAACGCCGGCATCATTAACGAATCCGAGGCCCGCACCCGCCGCCGCAAGGTCGAGCAGGAAGCCGACTTCTACGGCGCCATGGACGGAGCCAGCAAGTTCGTGCGCGGCGACGCCATTGCCGCCATCCTCATCACGGTAATCAATGTCCTGGGCGGATTCGCCATCGGCATTGCCCAACGAGGCATGTCCGTCCCGGAAGCCCTGCAACGTTATACTCTTCTCTCGATCGGTGACGGCTTGGTCTCGCAAATTCCCGCCCTCATCACCTCCACCGCAGCGGGCATTTTGGTGACACGCGCCGCGACCAAGGAAGAACTCGGCAACGAACTCGCCCGGCAGTTGCTTTCTTATCCACGCGTCCTGACCATTCTCACGATCATGCTCGTCGTTTTCGGTTTGGTCCCCGGCTTGCCCATCGTCCCGTTTTTCTTCCTCGCTTCCGTCACCGGTTTTCTCGCCTACAACTTGAAAGGCAACGAACATCTTTATCAAACCGCCCCGAAAGAGGCCGCCGAAGCCGCCGCCGCAGGCGCCAAGCCTGGAGCTACCGGAACCGCCGCGGCTTCCGACAAACTGGAATCTCTTCTTACTCTTGACTCGCTCCAAATCGAGCTGGGCTTCGGCCTGGTTGGCATGGCTGATACCCGTAAAGGCGGCGATCTCCTCGAACGCGTCACCGGCGTGCGCAAAACGTTTGCCCAGGAAATGGGCGTCATCGTTCCGCCCATCCGCTTGCGCGACAATCTCCAGTTGGAGGCGAATCAATACCGCTTCTTGCTCAAAGGCAATGCCATCGTCCAGGGCGAACTCATGCCGGGCCATTGGCTGGCCATGAACGCCGCCAACAGCAAAGTCGTCCTCAAAGGCATGCCCACCGTCGAGCCGGTGTTCAAACTTCCGGCGACGTGGATCATCGAAGCCGAACGCAAAAACGCCGAGGCCAATGGCTACACGGTTGTCGATGCCGCGTCCGTTTTGGTCACGCATCTCTCCGAGACGGTCAAACGGCATTGCCACGAAATTCTCAGCCGTCAGGACGTCCAAACCTTGCTTGACAACCTCAAGCACACCCACGCCACCGTGGTCACTGAACTCATTCCAGCTCAACTCAACGTCGGCCAGGTCCAGCGCATCCTGCAAAATCTCCTCGCGGAGGGCATTTCCATTCGCAATCTCGCCGGCATTCTCGAAAAAGTCAGCGATTACGCCAGCGTCACTAAGAATCCCGATGAACTTTCCGAGCATGCCCGTCGCGCCTTGGGTTCGCAAATCGTCAAACCCTTCCAGAACGACAAAGGCTTCGTCCAGGCCATCACCCTCGATCCCAAGCTCGAACAGCAGATCGCCCAGGGCGTCCGGCAGACGCCGGGCGAAATTAGTTTGACAATGGAGCCGCGCCTTGCCAAACACATGATCGAGTCGCTTTCGCAGCGCATCCAGCAGTTGCTCGCCGCCGGGCAGGCCCCCGTCCTCATGTGCGCCCCGCACCTGCGCCTCGCCTTTCGCCGTTTTTTTGAATCCACGTTTGCGGAATTGACCGTGCTTTCCTACGCTGAAATTCCGTCCCGCATTGAAATTCAAAATGCCGGCATCATTGCACCCATTGACGTATGAACGGAGCCGCCGACAACCCTATTCCCTTTCTCGCTTCCTCGGTCGAAGAAGCCGTGACGCAGATTCGCGGTCGCCTTGGTCCCGAGGCCATCGTTGTCAATGTCCGTCAGATGCCCGCCACCGGTTTGTCGCGTCTCTGGCAGAAGCCGATGATCGAAGTGTTGGCCTATCGTCCCGAACCGACGGCCGCCGCTCCTGCCGCGTTGGAATTGCCGGATCCTTTGGCCGAATTTCGCGAAGAATTGGCGCAACTCAAACAACAGGTCGGCAGCGGTTCCGGCTGGCGCATCGCTCCGCTCTTGCAAAAGACCGGGGTCCTTCCGGTTCACGTGCAAACCATTCTCGAAGCGGTGCAATCCGAACACGGCATCACGCCCCCGCCCAGCCTCGCCGCCGAACTGGCGCGCGTGCGCCATATCTTGCAAGGACGCTGGCGCGTCCCGCGTCCCATCGAAGAGCGTTCGCTCCACATTCTCGTCGGGCCGCCCGGTTCCGGCAAAACCACTTGCCTCTGCAAATGGCTCACACAAGCCGCGCTGGTGGAAGGCCGCATGGCCCGCGTCTGGCGTCTGGACAGTTCCATTGCCAACACCGCCGAGGCCCTCAGCGTCTATTGCGAGATTCTCAACGTCCCCAGCGAACGCGCCTGGCAACCCGGCTCCAACGCCATCAGCGAGGACATCGCCTTCGTCGATCTGCCCGGAGTCGATTGGCGCCATCCCGGCGCGCTCAAGGACTTCGGCCAGCAACTTTCCCAGCACAAGTCCGACCGTCTGCACCTCGTCCTCAACGC
>Ga0182024_10024833_pt1 | contig 10626 bp, 18 predicted proteins | sample P32metaG_FD_120480 | JGI IMG/M metagenome (GOLD analysis project Ga0182024, IMG submission 120480) | Permafrost microbial communities from Stordalen Mire, Sweden - P3-2 metaG (Illumina Assembly) | ecosystem: Environmental > Terrestrial > Soil > Wetlands > Permafrost | place: Sweden: Stordalen...
GAGTTCGAGGCTAAGCGATACGAAGGGCGCCTGCAGAAGGGCGGAATTCTACTCTCCGTGCATTGCGATACCTCGGACGAGATCAAACGCTGCAAGGAGGTTCTGAAAGTCACCGGCGCAGAAGACATTTCCTCCACAGGAGAATCCTCGGTCGGCACGAAGCAAGGCGATGCAGCCGCCGCAAAGGCGGCGCGGGCCAATTATTAATTGGGGTGGAGGAAGCCCCAGCATGGCTTCCTCCATTTTCTCGCATTCTGTCAACCTTCCTCGCCGTCGTAACACGCTAAATGGTCTAGGTGCCGCTGGTACTTCGGGTTCTAGGCGACGTCTGCCGGAGGATTTCTCATGCGCTTTATATTCTTAGCCCTCGCGCTCTTGACCTTTTTGGTGTGGGTTGGCGCGTTCGTTGTTTTTCACGTAGCGGCCTTGTTCATCCACATGTTGCTCGTGCTCGCCCTCATTTTCCTGGTAATCCATCTGGTAACTGGCCGCCGTACCATCTGATGCTGCTGTGACTAGATTCTAAAGACGTTAGGGCTCGACAGCGAAAATGAAGTCAAACGCACCACATGGTTCCGCGGCACCTCGAGGAGCCGCAATGACGGCGCCAGGAGCTCCGGAGACCGAAATCAACCGATAACTCTTCTCGTATCCTGGTTTTTCTGAGGCCGTAGAGAAACATTTCCCCACCGATTCTGCGAGCGGTCGGTCGGTTAGTAATCTTCGAAATGGAGCGAGCATCAAGGACAGGCGGGGGGTCGTTGCGGATAAATAATCTCCTGGGGCTTCCGCATGCCGGTTGTCCAATAGACCGCCACGCCATAAAACGAGTTGCTTGGTTCGAAGGACAGGGCGTGGCGAGCCCGGGTCTGCAGGACCTGGAACAGGAAAAGGCAGCGGTTCTGGATCACGCGGCGGTAAGGTCGGGTCGGGCCTGTTAGGAACCTCTGGCTGAGGCGGCTGTGGAACCGGCTCATCGGGGCGTGGTTTTGGAGGGACGGGCTGCTCGGGCCCTGGAGTTCCGGCATTCATAGCATATTTCATTTTGGCTGACCCGAGTACCGCTCCCCTTGAATTGCCGCGACGCACTGTGCTCAATCTTACTTTTCGAACCGTCGTTCCACTTGGCCGATTTTCTTTTGAATCTTGCCGGCGACCTTTTCGTCCTGGCCCTCAGCTTCTCGGTCAGGATTATTCGTCGCTCGCCCAACCTTTTCTTTAATTTTGCCTTTCACCTCATGAAACTTTCCCTTGGCTTCGTCTCTGGTGCTTTGCTTCATAGTCTGGCTCCTTGTCGGGATTTACTGCATTTAGAGATATCGCAAGCCACGAGCAGCCTGTATCCGGTAGACCCGGTATTAAAGGAAGCGTTTGTCCCTAGTCGGTGCTTCGCTGTGCCTTATCCCTCTCGGCCCGATCGCGGGTGTCGGAATGGTCTGGGCTCGCGAAAAACTGGCGTTGTCCTCTCGCCAGGCGGAAGAACCTGTCGAGGTGACCGGGGCAGGCGCTTCCTCGTATCCGCCCATAACAGAAAAATGCAATTCAACCCTGTCAGAAACGAATGGTCGGGCCAAATGCCACACGCAAGTTATTGCGGGCTCCATTGTTGAAGTAGATTTCGTCGCCCACATCTAACCTGAGACCGATTGGGCCCCAGAAAGCCTCCGCTCCTCCACCGGGGTAAAAGACGGCGTTTACATTATTGGCGCGCAGATTCGATACAGTACTTATAAATGTACCTCCCGTAACCGAAGCAGAACTCAATCCAAAGTTTACGAATCCGCCTTTGGCGGTTACGAAAAGTCGAACCGGATCCTTATTGGTCTGGAGCTTCGGACCCACCATTCCGTGCAGAAGCCTTAGCTCGGATCGTTCGGTCGTGATGGCGCCGCTCCCATTCTCAAATCCTTCCGTGAATGTCTGGGTGAAGTCATAAGCCATTTCCCCTTCGATTTGCAGGTAGGAGTTTGCGTTGACTGAGAGCCTGGCTCCGACACCGCCCAGATTCGTTCCTGTTTGATTCACCCTGAAATAATCCGCGAAGACCCCAACCTCAATGTGGTCATGTTGCTCATATTGCGCCGCTGCTGCTGGCGCGACCAATGACAAGATTCCAAGAAAATAAAAAAGTCGCATCGTAGTCAAATTTCTCCGCTTGGGTCGTGGACCGTAAACGACTTAACGTCGCTTTGTGTCTTACCTCGGGCCGATCCTAAATCGTCATTGGCAGGTGGGCCATCGGTGTTTCGGCGTACGAACCCTCGCGAATTCCCTTATCTAAACGGGGAACAGATCTCAGTTCGATATCCGACAAGGCGAAAGCTGGTACTCAGGAGTCGCGAAGGTTCATCACGGCGATGGTCGCATTGGTGGGCACATGCATCAAACGCGCCTCGTTCGTGGTTTGCTTGGCAAGTTCTTACAGTTTGCGGATTGCCTCCTCGTGACCTGTGACGAGCTCCTTCCAAATTGGCGAACCATCGGCAAGTATCTCCAACAGGTGGTAGTCACGGTTCATAAAGCATGGTCCCTGTTGGCGGGGATAAGTGACTTGACGTGTCGCATGAGTTCCTTGACATCGGACTTCGAAACTATCCGGTCAACCGGAAGGTCGCTAGACTGCAAATGACTGCTCAGGTGCGCGTACTGCGTAAATAAAATTATTGGAACTTCGGGCATCATCTTCTTCAATTCTTTGGCAGCGCCCGATCCGTTTAGGACCGGCATCGCCAAGTCGAGAATAATGAGGTCGGGATGACGCTTTTGGGCCAGATCGATCGCTTCCTCACCATTGGTCGCATCCGCACAAACGTCGTAATTCTCCTCCGCTTCCAAGAGCCTACATAACGTCTTACGAAGATTGGGGCTGTCGTCTACCACCAGAATCGTTTTGGACATTTCGCCCTCCGCAACGGACTGTAGCCAAAGCTAGTGCCTAACTAGGTTCTGCTCCCGGTTCCAATTATGCGATCAGGTATTCAGTGTAGAGTTCGCAACAGAATTACTGAGGCCGCAGAATCAGGAGTCGCGTTGGTACGTGCACTCGCAGCTCCGAGACAAGGGTTCCTCAGCGGCCAACTTACTTGAGCCTTTGTTCGGAGCCGAGGTCCCCGATCGGCTCAACTCCTCGGTACCTCGGAATTCGCAGCCGTTGCCGCGCAAATCCTGATGTTTTCGACGTTGCCGTTTCACAGGCGCGTTTGACCCGCGGCGAATCCGATGGCACTTAGGAACAGATGCATTGTACGGATTTGCCTGGCTCCGTACGATTTCTCGTACAAATTTGGCCTTGGTGCGGGTCAATGCGCGAGTTGCGTTGTGTCAGCAATGATGGCGCGGAGTACGACCTAAAAGACGTCTGCCCACGTTAACCAACCCATTCGCTCCTCGACTTGGGCAACTTGTCTGCCCCTAGGCCCCCCTCCGAGAGCAGGAGCCGGGGTGGCGTCAGGCTCCCTCGGTGACCGCGTTTGTAGCGGCCGAAGTTCTTGCCGAGGGGTCTCCAGCGGTCTAGTACCTTCCCATAATCGCGGAATCCTATAGGAGGCCCGGTCGAGATTCAGGCGACGAGCCATATTTATCAACTGGGGGGAATACAGGATCTTACCTATACCAGTCTCCGTCCGCCCATGCCAATTTCTGGCAGGTGATCCACGCATGGCTTCCCGAGTGCTGATCGCAGACGACCACGAAATGGTGAGAAGAGGCCTTCGCTCGCTCCTTGAGTCGTCTCATCGTGATATTCAAGTGTTAGAGGCTAGCAATGGAAGAGAGGCGATCGAAAAAACGATAGGCTCGAAACCGGATCTGGTGATCTTGGATGTTTCCATGCCCCTCCTCGACGGCTTCAGCGCCGCAAGGGAAATAAAAAAAGTGGCGGCTGGTACGCCGATTCTGATTTTGACCTTCGAGAAAAGCAAGACGCTCACAGAAATTGCGAAGAGTATCGGAGTAAATGGATATATCACAAAAGACGAAAACGCCCACACCCTCCTAAGAGCCATTGATGCCGCGATGAGCAGCCCAACCGATGAAAAACCGGACGGCCATATCCATCTGCAAAGCCGAAACGCGCAAATGAAGGAGGATTCTGCCCGGTCGCACATATTGCCTGTAACAAGCCCGGCGGTGCGCGTTCTTCTGCTTCATAGCCATGTAGCATGCGTGGAGCGCTGTCTGGAGGAATTTGCGGATCTGCAATTCCAGATCGACCTAGATGTCGTCCTGACCTCCGAGCAGTGTGCCGAACGCCTAAAATCAAGATATTATGACGTTGTTCTCGCCGAGTACCCGATTCCCCGACAGCAGGGGACGCCAGCGGCGGAGCTTCTGCGCCTGGCTTGCCGAAATATTCCCCTAATTTTTGTGACCCACAAAATGGAGCCGGGAACCGCCGCGGACCTCATTGCGAAAGGTGCTGCCGATTGCGTGGAGATGGATAGTCTTGGTCAGCTTCCCGTTGCAATTCGCCGGGCCTTCAACGAAAGCAATTTGCGCGCGGAGCGCAATCGAATCGAAAAAAGGCTGCGACGTACCGAGGCACACTATCAAGCTTTAACGGGGCATTCCGCATTTGGAATTTGCCGCTGCGGGATGGAAGGCCAGTTCACGGACGTCAACTGGGCCCTGGTGACAATGCTTGGTTGTGAATCAAAAGAGGAACTACTGGGATCGAACCTCGCAGCCGAGATTCTTCACGATCCTTCCAATCGGGCGCAATTGCTGGGAGAAGTGGGCGAGAACGGCCGAGTGAATCCCCTGGAAATTGCCTGGGGCCGGAAGAATGGCACTAGCCTGACCGTCCGCCTGAGCGGCCGCGAAGTCAACACGGGGGAAGGCGACAGGGATGGCTACGAAATTATTGTTGCGGACGTCACCAAACAACGCGAGATTGAAGATGAACTCCGCCAGCAGGCAGCCAGAGATCCACTGACTGGTCTGGCGAACTATCGCCACCTTTTGGGAGTGCTAGACAGTGAAATAAAAAGATCTAAACGCACCGGACGAGAGTTCGCTCTATTGCTATTCGACTTGGACAGATTGAAAAAGATCAATGATCGTTACGGACACTTGACCGGAAGTGAGGCACTATCCCGACTAGCTGAAGTCTTAGTCGCCGGGTGTCGAAATATTGATACTGCAGCACGGTTTGGGGGAGACGAGTTCGCGGTCGTGTTGCCTGAAACAGGCATAGAACCGGCCAAATCGGTTGCCCAACGTCTATGCGACAACCTTGCAAATGACAGCAGGGAGCCCAAATTATCTGTGAGCGCAGGAGTTGCCATCTATCCTGCAGATGGGGCGACGATCGAAACTCTCTTGCTTGTGGCAGACAAGGCATTATACGGGAACAAATCCAGAGTCCACGATTGAGCTCGAATCACTTATTAGAGCTCCGCGGCTTCATTGCATGCCCGTGGCGCGAGCAAGCATTACGCGATCAAGTATTGCCGCCCGTCAGGTCTTGCAATCCGGTCGACAACCGCGACAGTTCGAAATTGCCTCAGCCCAATTTGTGGCTTCGTGAATGTCATACGAGTGCCATGCCAATTGTGATGAACGGCGGCAAATTGTGAAGTTACTAAAAACGGATTCACCTATTTGTTAAGCCTAAGTACGGTAAGAAAACTAGTTCCACTTTGCTCGATAGATCTGGACCACGCTGGTGTCGCTCATGATGGCCTTTTCGCCCACCGGAGTCCCGTTTCTACGACCATTCGGCAAAAAGTCCGACAGAAAACCCCCAGCAATTTTTAAAGGAGCTTCAACATGTCAGATATCCAGCAGCAAATAAAGAACGAGCAGAACGTGATAGACGGCGTGCTAGTCGAAATGAAACACGAATACACCCGCTTCAACTCAAACGCTCAAGGAGAACGGGACGTTTGGGACATTCCTGTTCTTCGTGCCCGAGTAGCGCAATCGCGTTTTGGATCATTCGTGGTCCGGTTGTGCTCTGAGGATTTCGTCGTAGGAAATCCGCTTGATGCCGCCAGAATTCTCGTGAGTTGGGATAAGGATTTGAGGGACAGTGGAAAACTTCGGGCACGGCCCTAGCGTATGACCCTCCTTCAAAAAGAAAAATTGCACCTTCGGTTCAATTTGGGATTAGCATCAAGCTACCGTGCGGATAATTGGAAGCCGTTCGCGGGTTCCTATTGACGGCCGGGCCGTTCTCGCCCGCATGGTTTGGCCGCGTCTCTCCCGATTTGTCACCTTCTCAGTTGTTATGCGATTTCTACTTTGCGCGCTTGGCACAGCGTCTTTGGTAGGCTCATCGCAAGCGCAGAGAGGGGAAGGGCCTCAACCATCTCATGAAGCGAATACAAATCTGCCGTGGGCCATAGGTGCGTATTATGACGGTCCGCTCCCCGATCTCTCTTCGACGAAGAACGCTGGACTGCTCGACGCGGAAGCTTGCAGCTCCTGGACTGAGTACGGGGTTCGCAGTCCGACTGTAAGCACCGCCAGATTGGCGGTTCCCGAAAAGGCGAGTTCCGAGTATCAAAAGGGTTGTGGTGACTACAGGGATAAGAAATTCGTACAATCCGAAGAACATCTTCGCAAGGCGATCGCGGTGTACGCAGATTACGCCGCTGCGTGGGTGTTGCTAGGTCAAGTCCTAGATGCGCAGCAGAAGAGGCCCGAGGCTCGGGAAGCATGTTCGCAAGCATCCACTGTCGACCCGAAGTACGTGGCTCCGTATCTGTGTTTAGCGGAGCTCGCTGCCACGGAGAGCGACTGGGAGCAGGTTGCTAGGCTATCGGAACGAGCTCTTGAACTCGACCCCGTCAGCAACATCTATTCGTTCTATTACGCCGCGTACGCGGGCGTTCATCTTCGTCACTTCCATGAAGCGGAAACCAGTGCCCTTGCGGCCCTTCGGCTCGATAGGTGGAACTGCCTCCCTGAACTGCACTTGTTGCTGGCTCAGGTCTATGCGGGAAAGGGCGACACTACCGCCGAGATGGCGGAGTTGCGAGAATTTTTGAAAACGTCTCCGAATTCCGACGATGCGGCGGGAGCGAAAGACACGCTCGCCGAGATCGAATCAAGGCCCCCGAAATAGCCCCAACCAAGTAAAGCATTACTTCCATTCCCGGCTATTTCACCCAGTTTTCCGCAGGCGGTCCGCAACGCCCCACGAACGTCCTACGACAGGGAGATCTCATATCTTCGAGCGCTGAGGATCGCAGCGGCCGGACGGCTCAGGTTAATGACGAAATGATGGAGGCGCGGGTGGGAATCGGAGTCGTATGTATCTCAAAACTAAAGGATTTATGGAGTTTTTAAAAATACCGAATTGAATGGAATCGATCGATTGGATGGATTCCGTACAAAATTGTTCAAATTTGACGCTCATGTGGCGACGCCTCTGAAATCCCACGTTTCTCGAGGATGCGAGTAGGCGTTTGCAGCAGTCTGATCAACAAAAGCGGTCTTCGGCTACCAGCTGCGCCGCGTGTGGTTCGTTTTCACCGGCAGAGTGAATCTTACGTCTGAGCACGCGCATGTCTCCGGCGCGATTTGCGCGGCGGATCGTCTTCGGACAGCTCAGATAGCACGACGGGCGCACGATCGGGGAATTCAGCAACAATGCGAACGTTGCCGCCCATAGCCTTGACCGTGCTGCGGAGAGTAGAAAGCAGTAGATCGCTGCGCTTTTCGAGTCGGGAAACGCTGTCTTGGGTGATTCCTAGAGTCTTGGCGACGCGGGCCTGCGTGAGCTTGCGGGCCTTTCGGAGGTCACGCAAGCTCATTTCCTCTGCGATTATTTCAGCCGCTCGACCTTCGACCTTCTTGCGCGCGGCTGGGCTCAGTCTCCGAATAACTTCGTTCACGTTTACGGGCATGGTTACCTTCCGATCCGGGCAAGATGGGCGTCAAAACGCTCATCGGCCTTCTTTATCAGTTCGCGGTAGAAGCGCTTTTCGCTCCCGCCGGATTTGTCTCCCGCCACAAGTAGGATCGCCTTGCGCCTGGGGTCAAATGCGAAAGCTACTCGCCATTCACCATCTGCCGCGCTGAATCGTAGTTCCTTCATATTGGCGTGACGAGAGCCGTTGAGAGTATCGACGCGCGGCCGCCCCAACTGTGGACCAAACTCCTACAGAACGAGCGAAAGTGCCAGAACCTCAGTCCGCACGTCTTCATGAATCTCGTCGAATTCGGGCTTGAATTCGTCGGCCGGCTCAACCGCCCATTTCACACTACTAAATATGACATACAGACCATAATGTAGTCAGGTACATATTTGAGCGACGTGCCGGAGGCGATGGAGGCGCGGGTGGGAAGCGAACGCAAACGGGGTTTTGGAAGCATGAAGCAAACACGCAAGTTGTTGATTCGAATGCGATTTAGAGAAACGGCAGAAAGTTAGCGAACGGCAGAATTGGTAGCCATGCGACAAAAATACGCCAAAAAACTTGGAAGACGGTCTATCTCGAAAAGTCGCAATACGATGCGCTACGCAAGATCGCTCGACGGCGAAAGACTTCTCTCTCAACCCTTGGGCGCGAAGCTATCGAGCACGTTCTCCGCAAGTACCGAAAAGGCAGATCGCTATGAAAATCATCTCTATTCCCGCATCGACACCGGCGCTGATTGTCGAAGACGACATCGGGCGTAGGTACTGGTTTTTGTCGCGCTACCGATTGCCTCACGCTTTCTTGGCTGCGACATCCGATCAAGCGATTCGGCTTATTCGAGAACTTGAGCCGACCGTGTTTTTGGACTACGACTTGGCTCCGGGCATCACCAGTGAATCTGTGGCGCGTTTTCTCGCGGCAACCAACTATCGTGGACAAGTGTTCATACACAGCGAGAACCCGTTTGGACGGGAAGTGTTGAAGCGAATTCTTCCTGCTGCAACAGTCGTACCCTATGGCACCTTCGAAGTCGTCAGCACACAGGCGGTTGCCAATGACTGACTGGGCGAACCTGCCGCATCTCGAACCGGGCTGTGCAATATTTCGGGCTTCCAACAACTCACTGCACAGTGTGCCTCTGGAATTCTTGTGGCAGGCTTACGACGTGGACCCTAATCTTCTGGTGCTCGCCCGCAATCCTGAGGAGTGGCGTGCGTTTGTGTAATCGCAACTCGAAATCAATCGGCAATGGGCGAACCGGAATACTGTGACCGACGACGACCGCCGCATGCTGGCCGCGATGGGCATCGCTGTGTGGAACGATCCGATGCTTGAGGAATATCTGCTGGCAATCCTACCGGAGCCGATGTTCACTTAGTGGTCCCTTCGTGAGGAGCACTGTACCAGTAGAAGTGATTATCGCCGATGCTTCGCACGATGACGATAGACCGCACCTTCGGCTCCCAAAACGGAAGCAGATATGGATGGTATCGGACCAGCAATCCTATCTGCGCATCGTTAAGACTCTCGGCGGGTAGAATGAAGCAATTGCTAACGGGGATGCCCATTTTTTCACCGGGATAAAGCGTATCAACTTTCCATCCCGGTCCCAACGGCACTTCCTCTCCAGTTGTGCTGTCTGCTTTCGCCCCACCAACCCTCAAATGAAACAACGTACAATAGGCTTCAACCGACCTGAGGGGAAGATAGCCGTCATTCGAGATTGTAAACGACGCCGTCAGCGGGGTTCGGTCATCCGAAGGTCCCGCAACGGATATCGTCAATCTTAGGTACAGCGTCAATATCGCCACCAACACTCCGAGCGCAGACACTGTATGTTCGGCGACCTTCCGCAACAATGATTTCTTCGGGGGATTGTGCGCCGGCCCAAAGTTGGGTGTCGAGAGACGAGATTCTCGGTAACTGGCTCCCCGTCACCGCGCCACACTCCGATAGGCGACCGGCCGGTCAGATGCTGTTCGCCGGTGAGCGTTATTTTCTGGGCCCTTGGCGATCAAAGAGTGTTCCGAACAGCGCACAAGAAATTATTTTGTGGTTCCGAATGCCATCGGAGCAGTTATGAGTATTGAAGAATGACGACGCAATTGCGGGACGGACAAGTGCTCAATTAAGGTATCGGCAGGTCTGCAGAGTTCCGGGCAAGAGCTGACGAATGGGAATTGGGAATTGCAGGCATCTGTCACAGCCGACTTGAAATCGCGAAAGCGCCTGGAAAGGTGCATGGGTTTGTTTCCCGGACCTTTCAAGAAAAGATGGTCTATTGAGCAACCGGACCTGTGAACCCAGTTGTTTCTGGTTCTTATTCAGTCATACTAAACTTCCCTTCTGTAACGGATGATTTTGTAGCCGCATTCCTCCTCTCGACAGGTTGGACTTTCGGGGCCCCTTCCCTTGATGTCCGGAGTGTCAATGTGTGACCGCCATGCTATTCAGAGACGGCTTAACCGAATCACGCTCGCGCTTGCGTGGATTACTCTCGCGTTTGCGGGTTGCGCCGGTTACATTTCTCCCAATCCTCACTCCGTCACGCTCGCGGTGAATCCTGCGTCGGCGATTGTGGCTGCGGGATCCATCACAAGATTTACTGTGGTGTACACGCCGAGTCAACCCGAAGGATGACTGAGGTCATTGTTGAAAATACGTACAAGACATGCGCGAGAAAAATGCACGGAGGCTACCGTTTTGCTAAGGAATAGGATTTTGCGTGCGGCGATCTTGATCGCGCTAGTTTTGGTGA
>Ga0182024_10024834_pt1 | contig 10625 bp, 9 predicted proteins | sample P32metaG_FD_120480 | JGI IMG/M metagenome (GOLD analysis project Ga0182024, IMG submission 120480) | Permafrost microbial communities from Stordalen Mire, Sweden - P3-2 metaG (Illumina Assembly) | ecosystem: Environmental > Terrestrial > Soil > Wetlands > Permafrost | place: Sweden: Stordalen...
CGTGCTTCGACTTTTTGGAGAACTTTCCAAACTTGATAGCGCCGAGAACTTTCACTACATACGCTTCCGGCTCGAGGGCGGAGAGCTGCAAGGGACCATGGTGCGATTCGACCGTGAGCGGAATGACGAAAACGCTTGGACGGAGCCGGATCGCTTCGAGGTGAAGGCCAAAGACAGGAACAAAGGAGGAAGTCGTGGATGACCTGGAAGAAATCAAGAAATTGAAGGCCCGGTACTTTCGATCGCTCGACTCGAAAGATTGGGAGACGTATCGTTCGGTATTCACGAATGACGTCGTTGTCGATCTACGCAAAGCGGGCGGCGAATTGCATAGCGGCATCGAAGATTTCATGGTCTATGCGCGTTCGTTGACGATCGCGACACAGCGGCACTAACAACCTAGCCGATTGGAGGTGTACCGCCGCGCGCCACGGCAAGGGCCTCGTGGAGCGTTTCGAACAGTTGCGCCGCTCCCACTGTGGCGGTGATACCGTGCCGGTCCATGTCGGACCGCAGGTAGCTGCTGACCCGCCCGAAGATGATGCAAACCTGTAGGCACTTGAGGTCGTCGAACAACTCACGCAGGGATTGCGCCGCGGTGTAGTCGATATCCGTGATGGCACCCGCATCGATGACGAACCAACGAAGCGGCGCCGGCGCGTGCGCCACGAGCGCGCGCACTTCGTCGGTGAAGCGATTCTGATTCGCGTAGAACAGGTCCGCGCCAAAGCGATAGACGATGAGTCCCGGTTCGGTCACTTTGCCCGGCGTCGCGGGTACCGGAATCCACCGCCCGGCTGCGTCCGGCGCAAGCATCATCGTATGCGGGCGATAGCTGTGGCGAACGTGTCTGAAGAGTGATAAGGCGATCGCCAGCAAGATGCCTTGCTCGACCCCGAGCGCGACGACGGTCGCCGCGGTGACGATGGCTAGCTGGTACTCGCCGGGACTTTCGCGCCGGATGTCGCGCAGCTGCGTTGCATCGATCATGCCGATCGCTATGCTGAATACGATGGCCGCCAACACGCAACGCGGCAGGTACTGCAGTGGGCCGGTCAGCATCAGTAGCACCAGCGCTACGACCCCCGCCAAAACCAGTTGCGCGATCTGGCTGCGCGCGCCCGCGCGATCCGCCATCGCGGTTTGCGTCGGGCTGCCATTGACCACGAAGGTCCCGCTCAGCGCGGCGGTAACGTTCGCCGCCGCGAGGCCGAGGATGTCCGCGTCCGCATCGACGCGCTCGTGATACTGGACGGCGAATCCCCGCGAGGTGGCGGCGCTTTGCGCGATGATCATCACGAAGCAGGAAGCGGACACGGGCACTAGCACCAGGATCTCATGCAAGGTCACGTCAGGTAGCCTGAACGAGGGCAGGCCGCCGGCGAGCGGACCGATGACCGCGATGCCCTGCTCGGCGAAGTGATACTCGCTGCTCGCGGCGATCGTCACGACGACGGCGAGCAGCGCAAGGGGCCAACGCGGCGCAAAGCGATCAGCGAGCAGGATCGTGCCCGCCACGGCCACCGACAGCGTCAGCGTCGGAATATTGGGCTGCCGCAAGCTGATTAGGACTTCCCATAGCCGAACGAGCGAGTAGCGCGAGCTTACGGCGACGCCGAGCATATCACCCAGCATCGCGATGCTGACCTGGAACCCGACTCCGGTGAGAAATCCCACCAGCACCGTATGCGACAGAAAATCCGCCAGGAACCCCAGTTTTAAGAAACGCGCAACCAACAGCATCCCGGCCGTCAGCAGCGCCACCATGCTCACCAGCGCCAGGTAGTGCGCACTGGCGGGCACGGCCATACCCGCCAGCGAACTGGAGAAGATGGCCGCCGTGGCCGAGTCGGCAGCCACGACCAGGTGGCGGGACGAGCCGAAAACGGTGAAGGCAACGAGCGGCAGCAGCAACGTGTAAAGGCCGGTCACCACAGGCGTGCCGGCGATGCGGGCATAGCCCAGCACCTGCGGAATGTTCATCGCCGCCAGGCTCAAACCCGCGAGGTAGTCGCGCACCACCCCGCTTCGGTTGAACGGCCGAACGCCTCCGAACAGCTTCACCGGCATCGCGGCATCTTTGGACGCTTACTGCTGACGCCGACACCGAGCATGTTGGCGATTAGCTCCCGCGTCATCACGACAGACCAAGCTGAGTCATCCAAGCCCCCCGCTAGGAGTTTTCGGACGCTTTGCATCCTGCAAAGCTGAATCCGGGCCTAGAACTATATGCCAAAGGGCCGTCGATTGCGGCAATGTAAGCCGACGCGGAGAGCGACGGGCGAATGGCAAAAGGGAGGGGCTACTACGCACCAACTTGTTTCCAAATGCTTTGACGGCGAACACAATGTCGGGTAATAAGCACAGGCTATGACATGCGGGTGTCCGGCGTCTTACTAAAAGACACGACGCAATCAAAAGAGATATTCATGCCAAAGATCGCGATTGACGGTATCCGCATCGCTTACGAACTTCTGGGTCGGGAAGGGGCTCCGGCCGTAGCGCTAACGCCCGGTGGGCGCTTTACCATGGATGCGCCGGGGCTGCGCGAACTGGCTGAGGAGCTGGTCAAAGGGGGGCGGCGCGTGCTCATCTATGACCGCCCGAATTGTGGTCTATCCGACATCTGCCTGCGCGGACAGAGCGAGTCGGAGATGCAGGCGGAGGCCCTTTCCGGTCTAATCCGCGCGCTGCGTCTTGGGCCCACCGTGATCGCCGGTGGCTCGGGAGGTTCACGCGTGTCGATGCTCGCTGCTGCGCGCGATCCTGAATGTTGTTCGCACCTCGCCATCTGGTGGATCAGCGGCGATCCGATTGGGCTGATGCAACTCGCCACTTATTATTGCGGTGAGGCGGCGACGCTCGCCAGCGAGGGTGGGATGGACGCCGTGCTTGATGCCACGTCCTGGGCCGAGAATTTCAAAAAAAACCCAGAGGCGAAGGAAGTGATCCGCAAGATGGATTCGGACAAATTCATCGCCATCATGCAAAAGTGGGCCGCAGCCTATGCGCCGTCTGACATCTCGCCAGTGCCAGGCATGAGGCCGGTCGATTTTGCGAGATTAACCATGCCGACGCTTGTCTTCCTCAGCGGCAAGCGCGATCTGAGTCATACCCGAGCGACGAGCGAGTGGGTGCACCGCCTGATCCCTCAATCAAAACTGCTGGATCCTCCCTGGGACGACGACGAGTGGAACTACCGATCGACTGGCGTGCGCAAAGGCACCGAGAAAGGCCTGTTCACTAGTTGGCCGAAGCTCGCTCCGCTCATTCTCGATTTCATAAGGGCTTAGATGCTCCGGCGCATCCAAAAGTACGTTTCCGACTTGCGGCATCTGGGCCTGTTGTAAGAAGGGACAATGGCTGGACAAATCATCGTCGCGCCCGATGGCGGCGGGGAAAAGCCCAGACTGGAACAGTTTTATATCAGGCACCAGTGAGCGTCGATGACACTTGGTGCTTGGCGAATCTTGCTTGCAATCAGCGCGACTTGCTCTTCTGGCACGCCGAAGACATCCACGGCAATGTGGAGAATGTCGTCCGACCCAAATTCGGCATTGACTCTTCGCGGAGTGATATTCAAATTCTGGAACCGTTCGAGAACACGGGCGATCGCACCCGGATCAGCGTCGGCGACAATTTGAAGTCGCAGCAGGGAGTAGACCGGTGGGCAACTCATGAAACGCAAACCTCAAACAAAAAACCCTAAACGCGCACCTATCTCATCGACCTCGTCGACGCCGGCCTCGGTCGCGTGTTCGATATACAGCCACAGCCCTCATCAAATTCGAACATGATAGGCCGTTAGAACTCGTATCGAGCGGTGACCCCAATTGTGCGCGGTTGGATAACTGTGAGGGCTGCGGGACCGACCGTACCGGTGGCGAGGTCAGCCCCAGCTACGGACCCGTAGAGTGCGACCGCTGCACGCTTGTCGGTCGCATTGCGAAGGTATCCGGACAGGGTAACGCTGTTCCAGGTTATTCCACCGCGGAGGTCTAGGGTCGCATAGGCAGGTAAATCACCGGTTTTACTCACCAGGCCCAACTCCGGAAGCCCCACTGTCTGATCCGCGAAATATGCGCGGCGCGATCCGACACCGGCCACGGTGAGACCCGCGAATCCACGTACCGTGCTGCTCAAGGGATGCTCGTAATCGACGGTTCCCGCATAGGACACTTTGGGTGCATACGGCAACTCGTTGCCCGACTTCGCGGTGACCCCAGGCACCGGAATGTCTTCGTCGAGCTTGGCATCGTCGAGCGATCCGCTGAACCCGAGGCGCAGTCCTCTCACGGGGTGGTAGCCCAACTCGAATTCAATCCCCTGACTGTGCGCCTTCCCGCCGTTGTCGTAAAATTCGAAGGCGGTGACGGGATCGACCCCCTGCACCTGAATATTCTTCCAGTTGATTCGAAAGGCGTCGACCGTATAGTCCAGCCGATGGGAGGCGAGCGCCCCTTTGAGGCCGAATTCGTAGCTGATCAAACTGTCCGATTGATAGATCGCCGGGGCCGAGGACACCCCCGGAATGACGTCGTTGGGACCGCCCGGGCGATAACCCGTGGCGACCCGAGCGTACAGGATGGTGTCCTGGTCGAAGTGATAGCGCGCGACGCCCAGATAGGTATTCTTCGACAGCGTCGCGCTGCCGGCCAGATCGGGAATCAGGGGCGCGCCCGCGAACGTGAAGTCGGTCTGGTCATAATCTTGCGCAATGTGGGAGTAGCGAATGCCTCCCTGCACATCGAAGGACGGACTGAAGCGGTAGGTCAGATCACCATACGCCGCGGCTTCACGCAGCAAGGAGCCGAGCGTCACCGTCACGAGGTTGGGATATACGGGAGTGTCGGTCGCGCCGACGGCCTCGTACTGGTCCACGTATTCTGGGGAGGTGGCGCGCTCATGGGTATAGTAAAAGCCGGCGATCCACTCGATCGTGCCGCCGCCCGGTGAAACGAGGCGGACCTCCTCCGTGGTCTTGTTCGTGTCAGTGATTGCCCTGACGAGAGATGCATTGCCGCCCACCACTCCCGAATAGAGAGTCCCGTAGTAATTGCTCGCGTCGAGGAAATTGCGGGTGTACTGCTTTTCAACGCTGGTCGACGAAGAAAGATTCGCCCAGGGGAAGTTGTAACTCAGCAGCAGGTTGTTGACGAACCACTTCGAGTACATGGGCTCCGGCAGTTTTTCCGCCGTATTGAGATCCCCGGACGTTGGTTGCAGGGTCAGCGGTTGAACATCCATGGCTCCTGGATTATCCGAGGTGAGCCTCTGATAGTATGAAGTCAGGCGCAGACTGAACGCATCGACGGGCTTCCAGAGCGCCGAGACGCGTCCACCCACCGAAAGTGCCGTGTTGACATCGCTCTCATTGCGAAACACGTTGTCGATGTACCCGGGATACGCGATTCTGAACCCATCGGCCCGGACCGCCAGTACATCCGAGATCAATGGGACGTTCACCAACGCGCGCACGGAATTTCCGGTGCCACCGCCCGGAACACCCTCATAACCCGCTTCCACCTTCCCTTCGAATTTCGTCAGATTCGGCGCATTGGTCACGTACTTGATCAGGCCACCCATGGAACTCGCGCCGTACAGAGTCCCCTGGGGACCCTTCAGTACTTCGATCCGCTGTACATCGAACAAGTCGGGATCCGGAGTGCTCGTCGAACCGAGACTCGACACCGAGGCTCCGGTGGTGGGCGTGTCATCGAGATAGGTTGCTACGGTCGCTCCTGTAGCATTGACGCCGGTGGTGATGCCCCGGAGGACTTGCAGGCTGTAGCCCGGCTCCACCTCGGCGACCTGCAGACCCGGCACGAGCGGCGCATAGTCCTGAATGGATTTTGCGCCAAGTTGGTCCAGCGTATCCCCGCCGAGAACGGTGAGGGATGCCGGCACCTGGAGGGCCGCTTCTTCGCGGCGGCTCGCCGTCACGACGACCTCTTGAAGCTCAGCTCTATCAGCCAACGAGTCAGTCGGGGCTGTCTGTCGCTCTGCCACAGCAGTAGCCGCAGGGGTTCCTTGAGCCCCTTGGGCAGAGCCTGCAATCTGAGCCAATCCTGTCGCCGAAATCAAACAACCCGCCAGGGCGGTGACCGATCCAACGACGGTACGCGAGGTGCGAAGTGCCCAGATCATACAGTCCCTCTTTTTCTCTACAAGAAACGATTTCCCGTAGGGCAAATAGGAGCACAAAAGTCGTCGGGGCGCAAGCTGCACGGCAGCGGGACGGGAAAACTATATGAGCTCGGCTTGGTCGGGTGTTAGCGCGGTCCCCTGGTTACGCGGCGAGCGGCCGGTTACGATACCGTGGCCTTTCTTGGAGGGAAATTATGAATCTCGGTACGAATCCTGCTCAAGCCCGTATCGGTCGCGCGATTCGGCAGCGCCGCCAGAAGTTGGGACTGTCATTGACGGCAGCTGCGGCGCAGCTGGGCGTGGCTATCTCGACGCTTTCCAAGCTCGAGAACGGCCTGGTTCCGATCACTTTTCAGCGCCTCGACGCCATCAGCCGGCTGTTGAAGGTGGATATGGCGGCGCTGCTCGCCGAGACGCCGCGGGATACGAGGACGGCATCACTCGCGGAGAAGCGCGAGAAGTTTGGCGTTCGCAGGAGCGTTACTCGCGCGCAAAACGCCGTTCCCGTGGAAGGTGGCGTCTACACGCTCCACTTCCATGGAACGGATTTGCTGGAAAAGCATGTGCAGCCGCTTGTCGCCGAAATCCACATTGCAGACATCAACGAATACGGTCCTTATACCCGACACCCGGGGGAGGAGTTCAACTATGTGCTGTCGGGCGAATTGGAGTTCCATACGGACGTATACGCCCCGGTACGTCTCAAGGTGGGCGACAGCGTTTACTTCGATGCCGAAATGGGCCATGCCCACACCAAGGTTGGCAATGCCAAGTGCACGATACTGGGCGTGCTCATTCCGCGTTCCTCCGAGATGGCCAAGAACAACACGGCACCGATACTCGAGGTGACCCGAAGTCCGACTGCTGCCCGCGACCCGCTCAGCGCCCGCCCACTGCGGCGCGCCCGGAAGGGAAACTTGATTTCCTAACAAGAAAGGTTTCCAATCGCGAAATCATCAGCCCGCGGGAGGGAGTTGCAACGTGCGGCATTCCAAGCCGGCGCCGCGTCGATCGACAATTGCGGCCCGCAATATCGCGGATCTCGAGCGACGTGCGGCGAGGCGCCTGCCCGCTCCCATTTGGCACTACTTGCAAGGGGGCGCCGACGACGAGTGGACGACGGCGCGCAACACCTCTGCGTTCGAACGTTACGCCCTGGTTCCGGACGTACTGATCGATGTCACTCGCGTCGATGCTTCGGTGCAACTGCTAGGGCACCGATATCCGTTGCCTCTGCTCCTGTCACCGACCGGAATGTCGCAGCTCTTTCATACCGACGGTGAACTGGCGGTCGCCAGGGCCGCAGCCGCTCATCAGATCCTTTATAGCCTGTCGACCATGGCAACTGCGACGATCGAGGACGTTGCCACCGCAGGCGGTCCGCGGATGTTCCAACTGTACTGCTTCAGGGACCGCGGACTGACGCTCGATCTGCTTTCGAGAGCGCAGGCGGCCGGTTATGTCGCGATCTGTTTGACGGTCGACACGCCGCTGGCAGGAAATCGCGAGCGTGACATCGCCACGGGCATGGCGTTGCCGCCGAGGTTCACGCTACGCACTCTGCTCCAATTCGCGGCCCATCCACGCTGGGTTTTACCGAAGCTCTTCGGCAGGCCGTTTGATCTGGCAAACGTCACCCGGTATGCGCCGTCCGTCAGCCGGCAGCGAACCGGCGTCATGGAGTACGTCAACAGCCAGATGGACCGCTCGATCGGCTGGAAAGATCTGGAATGGCTCAGATCCAACTGGACGGGAGCGTTGGTGGTGAAGGGCGTATTGTCGGCGGCCGACGCGCGGCGCGCCGCCGAGTTTGGCTGCGAGGGAGTGATGATCTCGAATCATGGCGGCAGGCAGCTCGACGGCGCGATCTCACCCATCGAACAGCTGGCATCGATCCGCGATGCGGTGGGCGATTCGCTCTCTCTGATCCTCGACGGAGGCGTGCGCCGTGGTACTCACGTGCTGAAAGCCATCGCGCTCGGGGCAACCGCGTGCGCGATCGGCCGACCGTATCTGTTCGGTCTTGCCGCCGGCGGCGAGCGGGGCGTCACGCGAGCGATCGAGATATTCCGGGAGGAGATCGAGCGCGGCATGGCCCTGATGGGATGCACGAGCCTCGAAATGCTCGGACGGCGGCACCTGCGCGATACGGTTACCCAACTGCCCCTCGCCGGATTCGATAAGCGCTCGTCCGCGCCCGTCAGCGCTGGCGCCGTGTCTGCCTTACCCATTGGAGCTTCGTTGGCTCCGTCCGCGTGTTCCGAAGGAGCGCATTGATGACGCCGTGGAGTCGATCGCGCATCGCTCAGGTAAGCGCTACACGGAAAGTGCCTCATGTCGTATTGGCTCAGCGAGGAGAGAATCGATCATGACTGAGTTCATATTCAAGCCAGTCCCGGCTGGCGAGGCCGGGTTCTCGGCCGAGCCGTTGCAGGCGCTGCAGCTTTACTTTGACACCCTGGTCGCAGGCGGCGCGTTCCCCGGCGTGGTCGCCCTATTGGCCCGCGGCGATCAGCTCGTGATGGGCCACACTGTCGGCTACGCCGACATCGAGACCAAGGATCCGATGCACGCGGACTCGATCTTCACGCTGTTCTCCATGACCAAGCCCTTGACCGCGGTCGGCATGTTGCTGCTGCATGAGGAGGGCAAATGGACCCTGGACGATCCGGTGTCGCTCTATCTGCCCGAGTTCAGGGACATCGCCCGCCTGCCCGGCAGCGGCGCGACGCGCGAGCCGACGATCCGCGAGCTATTTACACACACGGCCGGCTTCTCCTTCGGCAAGACGCCCGAGGAGATGATGCGGTTTCTCCAGACCACGGACTGGTCCAGTGCCCGGTCTCTGACCGAACTGATCGGGCGCTACGCCCGCCTGCCGCTCTGCTATGAGCCGGGCCAGGACTGGGAGTACAGCGTCGCCACCGACCTGCAGGCGGAGATCATCGAGCGGCTGACAGGTGAGCGGTTCGACCTGTTCATGAAGCGGCGGGTGTTCGAGCCGCTGGGCATGCGCGACACCGCCTTCGCTCTCAGCGACGAGCAGAGCCGCCGGCTGGTCCGGGGTCACGTGACGGATGCGCAGACCGGCCGCCTGCGCGGCGCGACGATGGAGGAACGGCGAGAGTCGATCTTCCCGATGGGCGGGACGTCGTTCAAGTCGACGACGATGGACTATGCTCGGTTCGCTCGCATGCTGCTGAACCGCGGCAGCCTGGGCGAGGCGCGCGTGCTGAAGCCCGAATCGGTCGACCTGATGCTGTCCAACCTCCTCTCCGACGACTTCCTGAAGACCCGGCGCGGCATCCTGCACTACGTGGTCGGGCACGGCAACGGCCACGCCATGAACGGCTTGGTCTGCCTGGATCCTGAGCAGGCCGGTCGCCCTGTGGGCCGCGGGACCTACGAATGGGGCGGCGCCTTCAGCACCTTCTTCTGGGTCGATCCGGCTAACGATCTCCTGTTCGTCTGCATGATGAACCGCCAGCGCAGCCGCACCGAGATGCGCCCGCCCGAGGTGATTGCGCAGGAACTCGTCTATCGCGCACTGAAGAAGTGACGCGCGGGGCGTGAGCCTGGTCCCGGTCGACGCCAATCCGGTGGATCGGTTGTGGCGCGAGAACCGGCCCTGCTGGCGGTATTGGTCGCATCCGCCTCAGCAATGTGACTGCCTTAATGCAGCGCCAGCGTGTCGCGTCGCCACGCGACGTCCTGCCATCGCCCGAAGTCCCGCAACAACTCGGGGCTGCTCGCCTGCCGCACCAGGGCGAGGTCATCGAGCCGCAGTTCCTCGAAGCTCCGCCGGAATCGGCCGCGATCTTTTACTTCTCTCGCGATGAGCAGGCGCCGGGTGCCGGGCGCGTAACCCGCAAAATCGACGTAGCCTTCCTCGGGATTGTCGAGCCCAGGCGAGAGCACGTCGATCGTCCAGCCTCCGGCCGTTTCGTGAAATACCCAGAGTTCGCGCCAGCTCTCGAGCGGCTGCACGGCGAGCACCAGCGCCGGACCTTGAGGGATGGCCTGAACCGAGGCCATCCTCACAATTCCGTAAGTACAGCGCCGGATGATTGGCGCAGCGCGCGGCCGATGCGCATCCTCCAGGGCAACACATGTTTGACCCGGACTCCCTGGCGCCGTCGTGAGAGTCAGCGGTCCCGGCTGCGGGGCGGGCACCGCTCCGGCCCAGCGGATGGCACTAACCCGCAGCACTGCGTCCACGTACTCGGGCCGCCGATCATCACCGAGATCAGCAGGATGCACGGCGAGAAGCTCGGCAAGTGCGCGTTCCGCCGCAGCGCCTGCGGATTCGCCGCGACGGTCTTGGGCGAAGGCAATCGAGGCCCAAACAGCAGCACGCCGCGTATGTAAGCGGCTACGCGTCATCGCGTTCAATTCCCCGTCTTTGACCTGCTCGAGCAGCCGCGAGCGTGAAGTGTCGATGGCTGCGCGCGGCATGGGACCCAAATCCGGATCGATGC
>Ga0182024_10024835_pt1 | contig 10625 bp, 9 predicted proteins | sample P32metaG_FD_120480 | JGI IMG/M metagenome (GOLD analysis project Ga0182024, IMG submission 120480) | Permafrost microbial communities from Stordalen Mire, Sweden - P3-2 metaG (Illumina Assembly) | ecosystem: Environmental > Terrestrial > Soil > Wetlands > Permafrost | place: Sweden: Stordalen...
ATCTAGAAGCTTTTGCTGGACCGGATTTGCCAGAGCTGTGGCCTGCGGGCGACTTCCGGTATCGTGTTTGGCGGGATAGTGTTTGGCAAGAGTTTCCCGCGCCCGCTGCAGAGTACTGTTGATCGAAGCCGTCGAGCTTTCGAGCGAACGCCGCGGGGATATCGATGGCGCCGAGCGTGCGGTGGAAGATGGTGCGCGCGAGATGTTTTAGGTCGGACATTGCAGCGACGCGCAAAAACAACTAGAGCCTTTCTCGCAAATACTCGGCCTCACTTCGTTTGAGAAGGATAACGCAGAGGCGCGGAGAACGCGAAGGTTCGCAGAGACGGAACCGCGACCAAAGGCACTTTTTCCGCAGGCTGTGAAGGCGTGGCCTGACGAAATCCATGTGCGCTCTGGCTTCTAGATCGCGGCGCGCTAACTAATCACGAGCGCCGCGACGCCGGCGCGCGCTACGTCGAGATCCTGATCCTCGGAACCGTTGCTGACGCCGATCGCGCCGATGCATTGGCCTTCGGCCACGAGTGGCAGGCCGCCGCGCATCGGCGTTTGGTGGGCGCGGCTGGTGATCGCAAGGCTCAGTGACATTAGCACGCTCGTCGGATCGTCGTTGGCGGGGCCGGTCGGCATGCGGCGGATCGCCGAGGCGTGCGCCTTGGCGATGGAGATGCGCCCGGAGGAAAGTTTCGCGCCGTCCATGCGGCTGAAAGCCGCGAGGTGGCCGCCGTCGTCCACGATCGCGATGTTCATGGGCACGCCGATCTCGGCGGCGCGGCGCTCGGCTGCGGACAGGACGGCTTTGGCTCCCTCGAGCGTGAGCTTTGGGTGGTTGTGCGTAACGTGGGGCATAGGAATCCTCCGTGAGATTTATTGCGCCAGTTTTACGGCTGCGCGCTGCTGCAGTCGCTTTCGGTTTAGTTCTACGACAAGACCTCGGGATTCAGGATTGTCGGCGGGCGGCGGCCCGCGAAGAATTCGATAACGTTTTCCACCGCGATCGTGGCCATTTTCGTGCGCGTCTCGATGGAGGCCGAGCCGATGTGCGGGGTCATGACCACGTTGGGGCGACGCAGGCCATCGGGAATTTCTGGCTCGCGTTCGTAGACGTCGAGGGCGGCGCCGGCGATGCGCCCGGCGGCGAGCGCCGCGATCAGCGCGGCTTCGTCGATCACGGGGCCTCGGGAGGTATTGATGATATAGGCCGTGGGCTTCATCGCGGCGAATTGCGGCGCGGAAATCATGTGGCGCGTGCTGTCGTTCAGCGGCACGTGGAGCGAGATGAAATCGGATTCGGCGAGCAGTGCATCGAGCGTGCGATACTCCGCGCCCAGTTCGCGCTCGATTTCCGCGGGGACGCGATGGCCGCTGGAATAAATCACGCGCATGCGAAAGCCTCGTGCGCGGCGCGCCACGGCTTGCCCGATGCGGCCGAATCCGACGATACCAAACGTTTTGCCCCACACGTCGGCGCCGCAGAACTGATCGAGATCCCACATAACCCATTTGCCGGAGCGCGCGAGCGCATCGGCTTCGACCACGCGACGCGTCACGGCGAGCAGCAGCGCCCAGGCTAGATCGGCGGTGGTTTCGTCGAGCACGCCGGGCGTGTTGGTGGCCGCGATCTTGCGGCGGCCGAGCGCGGCGAGATCAAGATTGTCGTAGCCGACGGCGACGTTGGCGACGATGCGCAGACGCGGCGCGGCGGCGAGCAGCGGTTCATCGATGCGGTCGGTGAGCACGCAGACGAGGCCGTCGGCATTGGCCGCGGCGCGCTGCAACTCATCGCGCGTCGGGCGACCGGGGCCGGGCCAGAATTCCGCATCGCAATGCGCGGCGAGTAGCGCGCGGGGCGCCTCAAACAATGCGTGGGCGACGTAGATGCGAGGGCGGGTCATTAATATATGTGTGTGCGATATGTGCGGCGCAATGCGCGCGGCGAAAACGCAGAGTAACACAGTTGCCTCCTCGCACGCAGGACGCGCGCGCGAGGCTGCAGCGTGGGCCGCGGCCGGCGCTGCGTTGACGCAGTTGCGCGGCGAAGACTATAGTGGCGCGAGGGCGCGTTTTCCGTGTCGATGAATGCAAAATTTGTCGGGCGCGGAAATCGGCGAGACAAACTTCCTTGAATCCGAAACTCATTCGCGAGTTGCAAAATCTTTTGGGGCGCGACGCGGTCCTTTCCGCGCGCGAAGACCTGTTGCTTTACGAATACGACGGCTCGGTGGAGAGCGCGCGGCCGGACTGCGTGGTTTTCCCCAGCTCGACGCGCGATGTTTCGGAAATCATGCGCCTCGCGAAACGTTTTGAGACGCCGCTGGTCGGCCGGGGCGCGGGAACCGGACTCTCGGGCGGGGCGTTACCGCGCGCGGGCGGAATCGTCGCGGTGTTCGCGCGGATGACTCGTATTCTCGAAATTGACGCGGAGAGCCGGCGCGCCGTGGTGCAGCCGGGCGTGGTGAATCTGGACATCACGCGAGCGGTCGAACATCTGGGACTTTATTTCGCGCCCGATCCTTCGAGCCAAAAATCTTGCACCATCGGCGGGAACGTTTCCGAAAATGCCGGCGGTCCGCACACGCTGGCCTACGGCGTGACCACGAATCACGTGACGGGCCTGGAGATCGTGCTGCCTGGAGACGGTCGCGTGGTGCGCATCGGCGGGAAGGCGGCTGAGCCGCTCGGCTACGATCTCGCGGGGCTGATGGTTGGCTCGGAAGGGACGCTCGCGATGGTTACGGAAATTACTGTGCGGCTTTCGCGCACGCCGGAAGCGGTGAAGGCGCTGCTTGCGGTTTACGACGCGGTGGATGACGCGACAGAATCGGTGGTCGAAATTACGCGACGCGGGATCACGCCCGCAGCGTGCGAAATGCTCGATGGCTGGACTTTACGCACCGTGGAAGATTTCGTGCACGCGGGTTTTCCGCGGGATTGCGCGGCGGTGCTGCTGCTTGAGGTCGAAGGTTTGTCGGAAGCGGTTGCGGAACAAGCTGCGGAGATTTCCGAGGTATGCCGCGCGCGCGGCGCGCGCGAAGTGCGAGTGGCGCGCGATGCGCACGAACGCGATCTGCTATGGAAAGGACGCAAGAATGCTTTCGGCGCGATCGGGCGGCTTTCGCCAAGCTACTACGTGTTGGACGGCGTGATTCCGCGCACGCGGCTGCCGGAAACTTTGCGGCGCATCGAAGAAATCGGGCGAGACTCCGGCTTTCGCATCGGCAACATTTTTCACGCCGGCGACGGCAACTTGCATCCGCTGATTTTGTTCGATCCGCGGCATCCGGGAGAATTCGACCGCGTGGTGGCAGCGGCGCGCGCAATCATCGAGCATTGCATCGCGATGGGCGGCGCGCTCACCGGCGAGCACGGCGTGGGCATGGAGAAAAACGAGTTGATGCCGCTGATGTTCACGCCGGAAGATCTGGCGCTTATGGGGCGGGTGCGCGCGGCTTTCAATCCGGATGGGCTGCTTAATCCGCAGAAAATTTTGCCGCTCGGAAAAGGTTGCGGCGAACTGCGCGTGCTGCCGCAGTCGGCCGGGTCGGCGCTTCCGGCATGAAGCAAGGTCTCCCTTCGGACACGCAAATCGCGCGCCTTGAGCAAACACTGGGCGCGACCCGCACGGCAACCGATCCCACATCACTTGCGGCATTTGAAATCGACGGCATGCGGCCTGGCGCGGCCGTGCGGCCCGCCAATGCAGACGAAGTCGCGGAAATTGTGCGTTTGGCCGCGGCCGAGCGGCTCGCGGTGATTCCCTGCTCGGGGCGCAGCAAGCTCGCAATCGGCGGCGTGCCGGCGCGCTACGACGTGGCGCTCGATCTTTCCGCAATGAATCGCGTGGTCTCGTACGATCCGGGCGACCTGACGCTCAGCGTGGAACCGGGCGTGCGGCTTGAAGATTTGCAGCGCGAGCTTGGGCAGCACGGGCAATTTTTGCCGCTCGAAGTTGCTTTCTCCGAGCGCGCGACTGTCGGCGGAGCGATCGCGACGAACGCCTATTCGCCGTTGCGAGCGCATTTCGGTTCGGCGCGCGATTTCGTGCTGGGGATGGAATTTGTCACCGGGCTCGGCGAGATTGCGAAGAGCGGCGGGCGCGTGGTGAAAAATGTTACCGGCTATGATTTGCATAAATTACTGATCGGTTCGCTGGGGACGCTGGCGGTGATTACAGGCGTACATTTCCGCACGTTTCCCCGGCCAGCGGAGCGGCGCGTGTTCACGGCGGAATTCGGCGCGGCGGGCGCTGCGCTCGAATTTTGCCGCGCTGTCGCGGCATCGGCGCTCGAGCCGAGCGCGATCGAGATGTTCGATCCGGGAGCCGCGGACATTTCGGGCATTGGCACAGAATCCGGCGGCGGCGCGCGCGCGTGGCGCGTGGTGATTGCGGCGGCGGGCAGCGCGGCGGTCGTCGAGCGGCACGCGCGGGGTCTTGAGCGCATGGCGGGCGAGGCGCAGGCCGCGCGCTTTGAAGCGTGGGCGGGCGCGGACGCGGCGAAATTGCTGCGCGCGATTCGGGAATTTGTGAGAATTGCGCGAGAACATTCCGCGGAGGCGACGATTCTGCGCATCGCGCTGCTACCTGCGTCAGCCGCGGCGCTCGCGGAGCGGGTTGCGGCCATCTCCGATGCGCACAACCTCGATGCAGCACTCGCGATCGGAGCGGCGGGCTCGGCGGGCACGGGATACGTCGCGCTGTGGCCGCGCATGGTAAAGCGGGCGGAGGCAAGCTCCGCCCCTACGGCCGGCGCGACGACCGACGATGAAATGGCTTCTCTGACCGCCGCGATAAGAGAAGTATTCGAATGCGCGTCGAGCGATGCGGGGCCGGCGCGAGGATTTGTCGAATGGTGCCCAACGGCGCTCAAGCGGCGCATTTCGCTTTGGGGCGAAGCGCGCGAGGATTTTGTGTTGATGCAACGCGTGAAACGAATCTTCGATCCGCACGGCGTACTCGCTCCGGGCCGCTACTGCGGAGGGTTGTAGCGAGTTCGCGCAGCTCACTTTGATAGACTGAATTTGTGACCGAACCAAAACCGATGGTGGTCGAGCCTATCGTGCTTGAGGGGCGGCTCGTGCGGCTTGAGCCGATGCGCGTGGATCACTTCGCCGCGCTGGCCGCAATGGCGTTCGATCCGGAAATTTGGCGATGGACGCGGACGCGCGTGACATCCGAGGCGGACCTGCGCGTGTGGATGAACGAGGCTTTGGAACAAGCGGCGCTCGGCAAGGCGCTGCCCTGGGTCACGATAAGCAGGGCGAGCGGCAAGATCATCGGTTCGACGCGCTATATGGACATCGACGCGCGCAATCGTGGGCTGGAGATCGGCGGAACGTGGATTGCGCCTGCTTGGCAGCGCTCGGGAATAAATGTGGAGGCGAAATTTCTGCAACTGCGGCACGCGTTTGAAGTGCTGGGAGCGATCAGGGTTGCGTTCAAGACGCATCACAAAAATTTGAAGTCGCAAACGGCGATCGCAGCACTGGGCGCGACGCAAGAAGGCGTGTTTCGCAATCACATGATTACGCAGGACGGGAGTTTCCGGCACAGCGTGTGATTCAGCATCATTGAAGAGGAATGGCCCGCGGTGAAAATCGAACTTGAAGCGCGGATGGCGGCGCATGCATAACTCCCCGGCCGCCAGTGCCCCCCACGCCGACGCTGCGGCTACGAGCCAACAGCCACACAGCGGATTCTCCGGCCCCGACGCGCCGCAGTATGAAGACTACGCGCGCTGCATTCACTGCGGGCTCTGCCTGAACCATTGCCCGACGTACAAGCTCTGGGGACTTGAAGCCGATTCGCCGCGCGGGCGCATTCGGCAGATGTTGTTGGTGGATCAAGGCGCACTCGAGTTGGGCGCGTCGTTCGTGAAACATATCGATCAGTGCCTCGACTGCCGCGCGTGCGAAACGGCGTGCCCGTCGGGCGTGGAATACGGCAAGTTGGTGGAAGACGCGCGCGCGCAGATCGAGATGCATTACCGGCGGTCGCTTCCATCGCGTGCAGCGCGCAGCTTGGTCTTTCGGCATTTGCTGCCGTATCCGCGGCGCATTGCGGCGGCGGCACGATTGGTGCGGTTCTATCAACGCTCGGGCTTGCAGCGTGTGGCGCGGGCGAGCGGCGTGCTCCGGCTTTTTGGCATGGCCGATCGCGAGCGGTTGATGCCGGCGATCGATTCCGAATTTTTCTATTCGGCGCTCGGAAAAACGTTTCCGGCGCAGGGGCCGCGTCGCGCGCGTGTGGCATTTTTTGCAGGGTGCATCGCGCAGGTGAGCTTCGCCGAACTGAATCGCGCCACGATTCGCGTGCTCACGGCGAATGGATGCGAAGTGGTGGTGCCGGCGAATCAAACTTGCTGCGGCGCTTTAGCGGCACATGCGGGGGTGCGCGACGTCGCGCGCGATCTGGCACGCGTGAATCTCGATGCGTTTCTCGCTGAGCCGTTCGACGCGATCTTGACCAATGCGGCCGGTTGTGGCTCAACGCTCAAGGAATACGATCAGCTTCTAGCGGAAAGCGATCCCGCACATGAACGGGCGCACACTTTTTCCGGGCGGATGCGCGACGTCACGGAATTCCTAGCGGAGTTGGGGCTCACGGCGCCACTTCACGACGTGCTGCTGCGCGTGACCTATCAAGACTCTTGCCATCTTCTACATGGCCAGAAGATTCACGATGCACCGCGGCGTTTGATCCGCGCCGTGCCGGGCGTCGAACTTGTGGAAATGAAAATGGCGGATTTTTGCTGCGGATCGGCGGGGGTTTACAACGTCACGGAAACCAAAGCCTCGCTCGAATTGCTAACCGAAAAAATGAAGCACGCCGCGGCCACCGGCGCACCGACAATCGTCACGGCCAATCCCGGTTGCCTGCTACAGCTCCGCGCCGGCGCCGAGATTCATTCAACGGGACAACAGGTGCTGCACGTCATCGAGTTGCTCGATCGCGCGATCGCGGCCGATGCCGTAGCGATGCGCGCGAGCGGACAATCTTAAAGCTCGCCTACTTTTCTCCGATCAGATAGCGGCAACCGGTCGGGCCCATTCGCGCCGAATGGATCGCTCCGGCGGGGACGTCGCAGCGTTCGCCAACTCCGTAGGTGCGCGTTTCGCCGGCGGTGGTGAGCGTCAGTTCGCCTTCCAAAATTACGTGCGCGGTTTCCGAAGCGTGGACGTGATCGGGATAGTTGGCCCGCGGCCCATCCTGCCATACAAAAGTGTGGACGAAATCTTCGTCGTGCAATTGCCGCTCTAGCGCGTCAATTTCCGCCATGGCCACGGCTCGTCATCTCCCGCTTACTTAGCCGCCTTCGGGCGGTACATGCTGCCGGCAACGCCCGCGACGAGTCTTCGCGGCATGAGCCGCTCGGATTCCGCGAGAAACTTGTTCTTCAGTCCGGAGATAACGAAACTTTTTCCTTTGGCGAGCGCGACAAGACCGGTGTGCGCGACTTTTTGAGCCGTTTCTTCACCAGTCCGCTTGAAACTCGAGGTCCCGGCGACCTCGTGAAACTCCGACGTTGTCTGGCCCGGGCACAGAGCGGAAACTCGCACACCGTATTGGCGCACCTCCTCGGCGATCCCTTCGGCGAAGAGCAGGTCAAAACCTTTTGTCGCGGCGTAGAGCGAAAGGTATGGGACGCCTTGAAACGCGGCCGTCGAAGCCAGGATCATCACGTATCCGCGGCGGCGCGCGACCATGCCGGCGAGATACAAATGGGTCAGATGCGTCATCGCCGCGCAATTCACCTGCACCATTTCGAGCAGGCGTTCGATCGGGATGGTGGCGAATTCTCCGGAGGCGCCGAAGCCGGCGTTGTTGATGAGCACGTCGATTTCGATGGCGCGGCTTTCGGTGAAATCAAAAATCTCGCGCGGGGCGCGGGGCGTTCCGAGGTCGGCCGGGCACACTTCGGCGCGCACGCCGTGCTTCCCGGACAATTCGGTCGCCAATTGTTCGAGGCGATCGCGCCGACGCGCGCTGAGCACGAGATTCGCTCCGCCTGCCGCCAGCTCGGTTGCGAGCGCTTTGCCGATGCCTGCGCTCGCGCCGGTGACCAGCGCCCATTTGCCGCGCCAAGTGTCCATCGGAGAACCTCCCCGCACGACCACTTATAATTGCGTAGAAATAAGAACAGCAAAGCCACCGGGGCGTCAAGTCGGCGCCGGGTTGCGGAAATTTGCTGTTTGCGTCCGTTAGTTCGCGCTTTGCGCTTTTTGTTGATAGAACTTTTGCAAAACGTAGAAGGCCTGTTTGCGCTGGCCGCGATCGGAAATTAAGCCTTTTCGATTGTGAAAATTCTGGATACCCGTCAGATAGCGCCGCGGGGAACGAAAATCCATCAACACCCACGGAGACATTCCCGCAAGCGAGGGGATGCGATCGAGCATGGCGAGTTGGTGCGCGAAAAAGTTGGCTTGAAACTCCTCGGTCCAGCGCGTGGCGGCGTCGCCATGATTGCCGTATGGGGCTTCGGCGCCAAATTCGCTGATCACGACCGGCTTGTCGGTTGGCAAATTCCAGTGCAAGTGGTCGCAATCTTCCGGAGTCAACATCTGCTGATGGCCGGCGCCCTCAGCCGTTGAAGTGGCGTACCAGCCGACGTATTCGTTCACGCCGACGACGTCGAGGAGATCGGCAAGCGGATCCGGCAGCGACATGGTGTCCGGCGGCGCGAAGATCACGTGATTGGTGGCCGAAGTGATCAGCCGCGTGGGATCGAGCGTCCTCGCATCATCGATCAGCGCTTTGAGAAAAACCAGGCGCTCCGGCGTCACCGGGGTCTCGTTCGACACAGACCAAAAAATCACCGACGCTCGATTGTGATCGCGCGCAATCATCTCGCGCAACTGGTCTTCGACATTCTGCAACGTTGCGGGATCGTCAAACGCGACGCGTTGCCAAACGGGAATTTCGGACCACACGAGGATGCCCATTTTATCCGCGAGGCGGTTCATGGCTTCGTTGTACGGGTAGTGGGCCATGCGCACGTAATTGCAGCCGAGTTCCTTGGCCCATTCCAAAAGAATTCTATCCTGCTCCTCGGTGACGATCCTGCCGCCGGTGAAGGGAGCTTCTTCGTGCATATCGATGCCGCGAAGGAAAATTGGTTTTCCATTGAGGAGAATCTGGGCTCCGCGAGTTTCGATCGTGCGGAATCCGATTTGATCGCTGACGGAATCCCCGCTCATCGAAAAATTCACTTGGTAAAGCTTCGGGTGCTCGGGCGACCACAGATCGAGCTTCGCCGAGAAATGGAATTCTGCGTAGCCCTGGCCATCCGTGGTGACAACCTGATTGATTCCGGCCTCGGGAATCGCAACGGTGACGCGCTGCGGCGCGGCCGCGGCGCCATTCAAGCGTACCCAGCCCGCGACGTCGCTTTGGGAACCCTTGGCCAATTGGACGAAGTAATCTTGAATGAACGTGTCAGGCACTTCGACCAGCGAAACGCCACGCGTCAAGCCACCGTAATTCCAAAAATCGGTCGACGGTCCGGGGACGCCGTTTGCGGCGCGCTGATCGTTGACCTCGACGACGATGAAATTCGCGCCGTCGTGAAGATTGCCGGTGACCTCGAAATTGAACGGCGTGAAGCCGCCCTGATGTTCTCCAACTTTTTCGCCGTTCACGCAGACCGACGCGCGGTAATTGGCCGCTCCGAAATATGCGAAGACGCGCGTGTGCTCGCGCATTTTGTAGGAAAAGGATTTCTGGTACCAAACCGAGCCCTCGTAAAGCATCAAATTGTCGCGTTGTGTGTTCCAGTCGCCGGGAACTTTCAGCGTTCCCGCGGTGTCGAAATCGTATTCGACGAGGTCGTGCGAATCCTTGGCCTTCGCGTTCTTGCACATCGCGCCGCCCACTCCCGTTCCCAGCGGATCGACGATGGCATTCCATGTTCCATCGAGGCTGATGTTCGTGCGGCCGGACACGTTGGCGATCACATTCGACGGCGCGGTGGCGGCAACGCCGGAAATCCCGAACGCGCAAACTGCAATCACGGCGAATTTCATGGCGTTACGCATTGCTCTATTCATGACCATCCTCATTTCCAGATTCCCGAGATCGAGGCGACGCCACGCGGCGGCGCGCATCGGCGAAACGTCTAAATCAGGGCCGGCTTCGGCAAAACCAACTGCAAGCCGAGCATCACCACGCAACCAGCGAGCGGGGCAAGCAGGCCCGCGCGCAAACTGGCGGCGTGCGTCGAAATGAAACCAACGAGCCACGGCATAGTGGCACCGCCGCACGACGCGAGCGCGAATAAAATATTGCCCGTGCGTCTGGCTCGCGTGCCGTAGTATCCGACCATCGTGGCGATGAGCGAAGGATAAACGGCGGCCAGACCAACGCCAGCGACCACCAGGCACGCTATGGCGGCGCGAAATCCGGTGACCCACAGCAGCGCTCCGTTGCCCAGGCCGGCCACGATCAATCCCGCAACGACAAAAACTCTTTCGCCGATTCGAGGAAGAATCACGGAGACGAGAGTCCGCCCGGCGATCAGGCCGACCCAGAAAAACATCGGCGCAAGTTCCCACACGCTGCCCGTCCCGCCGCCGACGCGCTTCGCAAAGGCGGCGCCCCAGCCGCCGATCGAATTTTCGGTGCCAACGTA
>Ga0182024_10024836_pt1 | contig 10625 bp, 12 predicted proteins | sample P32metaG_FD_120480 | JGI IMG/M metagenome (GOLD analysis project Ga0182024, IMG submission 120480) | Permafrost microbial communities from Stordalen Mire, Sweden - P3-2 metaG (Illumina Assembly) | ecosystem: Environmental > Terrestrial > Soil > Wetlands > Permafrost | place: Sweden: Stordalen...
CCACCGCGACCGCCAGCGAAAAACCCCATTTTGCCCAATCTGGCATTGAAACTCCCTGTTGCGCCGCGGCGAAATTTCGCCTGCCCAGCGCCAAAATTCGAGCCAAAATTCAAGACTGATAATTCACGATCGCCGCGAACGACTTCGGGTCCAAGCTCGCGCCACCCACTAGCCCACCATCTATCTCCGGATGCGCCATTAACCCCCGTATGTTGTCGGGTTTGACGCTGCCGCCGTAGAGAATGCGAAGCTCGTTAGCGCGCTCGATCCCAAATTGCCCGACCGCGAGTTCTCGAATGTGACGGTGAACGCTCTGCGCGATTTCCGGAGTCGCAGTTCGCCCCGTGCCAATGGCCCAGACCGGCTCGTAAGCGACAAGAATACGCGAGAACTCGGAATCGGTCAACGCGGCTAGGCCGCCTTCGAGCTGCCGCCGGCACACGGAATGCGTTTGATCGGACTCGCGCTCGGCGAGAGATTCGCCGATGCAAACGATCGGGGCGAGCCCTGCCGCCAGCGCCGCCTTCGTCTTGCGATTGACCGATTCATCGGTCTCGCCGAAATATTGCCTGCGCTCCGAGTGGCCGATAATCACGCCGCGGCAACCCGCTTCCAGCAGCATGGACGCCGATATTTCGCCCGTGAAGGCGCCTTCGGGCTGCCAGTGGAGGTTTTGGCCCGCCACAGCGATGGGAGTGCCGTTTGCTGCTTCGACTGCCGCTGAAATGGCGGTAAAAGGCGGAGCGACCACGATATCGCAACGCGAGGAAGCGGCAACGAGGGGCTTGAAGACTTCGAAAAACGCCCGCGTCTCCGCCCGGGTCTTATACATCTTCCAATTGCCAGCGATGACCGGACGACGCAATGGGACTCCCTCAGTGAGATGGCTTATCGGTGAGCGCTTCGACGCCGGGAAGTTTTTCACCCGCAAGAAATTCGAGCGATGCGCCGCCGCCGGTGGAGATGTGAGAAATCTGATGCGTAACGCCCGACTGCTCCGCGGCGGCCACCGAGTCACCGCCTCCGATGATCGAGGTGGCTCCCGCCGCGGTGGCGGCTGCCACGGCGCGGGCCACCGCAAGCGTTCCTTGCGCAAAAGCGGGCTTTTCGAACATTCCCAGAGGCCCGTTCCACACAATCGTTTTCGCCTTTGCAATTTCCTGGCGGAACTGGCCGATCGTTTTCGGTCCGATGTCGAGCCCCATCCAGCCGTTGGGCGTTTCCGCGATATCGGTTGTCTTGGTCGCGGTCGAATCGGGCGATTCCGCGAGCACGTGATCGACGGGCAACACTAGCTGGAAGTTGCGGCCGCGAGCTTCTTCGAGCAGGCTGCGCGCGAGGTCGAGCTTGTCGTTCTCAACCAGCGAATTTCCCACGGGAAGTCCCTGTGACTTCAGGAACGTGTATGCCATGGCACCGCCAATCAGCATCGAATCGGCGAGCTTCATGAGATTCCGCACGACTTCGATTTTGTCGGAAACTTTCGCGCCCCCGAGGACGGCAACGAACGGGCGGCTCGGATTGGAAATCGCCCGGCCGAGATACGCGAGCTCCTTTTCCATCAACAGGCCGGCAGCCGCTTGGTTCACGAATTTCGTGATGCCCACCACGGAGGCATGAGCCCGGTGGGCGGACCCGAACGCATCGCAAACGAAAAGCCCGTCGCAAAGCGCGGCGAGCTTTTGCGAGAAGGCGGCATCGTTGGCCTCTTCTTCGGGGTGAAATCGCACGTTCTCGAGGAGAAGTATGCCGCCGTTCGCGAGGGCTTTGCTTTTCGATTCGGTTTCGGGGCCGACGCAATCGGAAGCGAAGCCAACGTGCTTGCCGCAAAGCTTGGCTAGCCGCGCCGCGACCGGAGCGAGACTATATTTTGGATTGACCTTTCCCTTGGGCCGGCCCAAATGCGAAGCAAGGACCAGCCGCGCTCCCCGTTCCATGGCGAGCCGGAGAGTCGGCAGCGTTTCGCGGATGCGCGTGTCGTCGGACACCTTGGCGCCATCGAGCGGAACGTTGAAGTCCACCCGGATAAAAACGCGCTTGCCGGCCATTTCCAAATCGCGGATCGATAACTTTTCCATGTTCGTATCGAAGGTGAAGCGTCCCGAATTCGAAGTCTTTTTATAAGCGCGAGCCGAAAAGCTTGATCAGATCGCGGCAGCGGCAGGAATAGCCCCACTCATTGTCGTACCACGCAAGCACTTTCACGCAGTTCGAGCCGACGACTCGGGTATAGCCTGCGTCCACAATCGAGGAATTCGGATTGCCGCGGAAGTCGATGGATACCAGCTCCTCTTCGGTGTATTCGAGGACGCCCTTCATCGGACCCTCGGCCGCGCTCTTGAGCGCCGCGTTCACGCTTTGGACGGTCGCAGGCTTCTCCGTGATCACCGTCAGATCGACGACGCTCACGTTCGGGGTCGGCACGCGCATGGCGTATCCGTCAAGCTTCCCTTTGAGTTCGGGAATCACCAGGTTGATCGCTGTGGCCGCGCCAGTGGAGGTCGGAATCATGGAAAGAGCCGCGGCACGCGCGCGGCGAAGATCTTTGTGAGGCAGATCGAGCAACTTCTGGTCGTTGGTATAGGAATGAATCGTGGTCATCGTGCCGATGGTGATTCCAAAGGTGTCCTGAAGCACTTTCGCGACAGGCGCCAGGCAGTTCGTGGTGCAAGAGGCGTTCGAAACCACGTGATGCTTCGCCGGATCGTATGTCTTGTCATTCACGCCCAGGACAATGGTGTGATCCGGATCGGTGGCGGGCGCGGAGATCATCACTTTCTTTACGGAGCCGCGAATGTGTTTCCGGGCGTCGGCGCCTTTCGTGAACAAGCCCGTGGATTCGATCACAATTGCCGCACCGACGGAATTCCAGCCGATTTCGGCCGGATCTTTTGTCCTGAAAACCTTGAAACTTTTGCCATCGACGGAAATGGAATCGTCGGTGTGGGTCACTTTGTGGGTAAGGTTGCCGAGAATCGAATCGTACTTCAGGAGGTGCGCGAGGGTCTTGGAATCGGTGACGTCGTTCACAGCTACGATTTCGATGGACGAATCACCCAACGCAGCCCGAAAGATATTTCGGCCAATACGTCCGAAGCCATTGATACCTACTTTGATTGCCATGCGCGACCTCCGAAAAAATTGCCAAGGATTTGAGCCTGCGCGAAAAAGGGGGTCCCGCAGCTATCCTAGCGAGGGACTAATGCTAGGTTGGCAGGGGAAAAAAGTCAACGAAAGTAGCGTTAATCGAATTCCTTCACGCGCACTACTTTGGGGCCCGCAAAGGTAACGAAGATCGTCTTGGCGGGCGGATTGCCGTAAATCCAATCCTCGGTGTCAACGCCATCCGCATCGCGCTGGCGAACTTTGCGGTCGGGGCGCCCAATCGCCGCGATGACCATGTCCTGATCCATCCCGGCGACGGCTTGGTGATCCTTGATCGCCTGACGGAATTCCGGCGCGATGGTCTCGACCCAGTTTGCCGTGGAGGACCGTTGATTGGTGAAATCGAGTACGTCCCCGAGATCGCGCTTGAGGTCGTCAGGGGTCAGATTCGGCAGATCACGGCCATAATCGAGGGTGATGGCGCAGCCCGTGCCCCCGTGGGAGCGGCCGTCCGGCGTTTGGATCGGCGCCGGATTGGAATTCACGCCAATCGACAAATGTTCGAGCGGGTGGAAGTGCCCTCGGGGGCCGCCGTTGATTTCGAAAACGATCTGCTTGGCGCGGAATTGCATGCCGGTGATTTGAACCGTATCTCCCTTATTCGCCGCCAGCCCGTCGAAATGGGCCTCTTTGAGCAGGCTGTTCGTATCGGGATGCTGTCCGACAACAACCGTGATGCCCTTTTTCCCGGCCGGAAACGGTTCAACGGCTCGAGCGAATTCGCCATCGACGAAGCGCACGAGCGCGAGCTTCGCTTGCGGCTGCAGCGATCCCGACTCGGGCTGGTCCGGATTTTGGGCGGAGGAATGCGATGTCGCGGGATCAGATTGCGGAGGAGCGGGATTCCGCGAAGGCGAGGGCGACAATGGCTTGGCCGGAGCAGGCGTTTGCAAAACAGTCAGGAAGAGCAGAAGAGCAGCGACCATAAAAGTAGGCCGAGGATGCATAACCAACCTTCCAGCGTCCATTCTATGACTTTTCGCACCGGAAAGAAACGAATTGCGCGCGCGTTCGCTCGACGGCCGCGGGTACCGTGTTGCCCTTCAGAATGTCCACGCTGCGCGCCTCCTGCCGCCGGGCCGGCATATTGCCTTGGAAAAATTCAGCGCTCGCTTCACCGGTTCAAGCGCCGTTCGCTCACAACGATCGATAAAGCTGTTTGTTGAGCAATGGCGCGAAGGCATTAATGATCGCGGTACGGAAAGCGTCCTGGCGCGTGATGAGGCCGCACGTCAATACGCCCCAAGCGCCGTGGGAATCGCGAATGCCGCTGCCACCCGCAAACTCATCGATTGCCCGCGAAAGCTCGATCCTTTCATCCACAACGCGCTTCGCCAGCGGCTCAGGCAGCGATACCGCGCCCGACTGCCCATAAGCTCCCCGTTCGCTCCCGTCGGCAACATACACCCAGTTTTCCAGGAACACCAGGCGGCGATTCTCTTCTTTGACGATGTCCAGCCCGCCCTCAAGCCCCACGAAATATTTCCAAGGCTGGTTTGTTTGCGCGCCGATGCGGACCATCTCTTCCACCCGCCCGCGAGCCCCCGCCATCGTTTCGCCGCGCGAGAGAGGCGTATGGCCGACGCCGCTCGGCACATCCAGCGGCACAATTTCAAACTGCGCGCTCCCATCGAGTTTGGGCCCAATGATGGCCAACGCTTCACGGACCGCGTTCAGTTTCGGGCGGCGCGTGCTGCCCACTGCGACAAAGATTTTCTCCATTTTCCTTCTCAGCGCAAATTACCGTACCAGCCGCTCGCGGAATTCAGCGAAAATGATCCCGAACGGTAAGCTCGGAATTTTAACCGGTGAGCAAAGCAGGAAGAATTAAAACTGGAGCGGGATAAGGGATTCGCCCCGTAGGCTCGAAAACCTTAGAAAAAAACGCTATGTCGTTTGGGTGCCGTTCCCTTCTTGTCCTTGGCTACCCTGTGATGCACCGTACTATCTATCATTTTGATCATCGAGTGGCAACAAAATTGGCAACACGGGCTGCCTGCGGCAGGTGGATTTCGTTTTCGACGGAAACTCTTTGTCCCTTGCCGCGCAGGCTGGACAGAAGCCACAAATATCGTCTCTGCGGACGGTCGTTGCGTATGGCACGCTCACAACTGGAATCTGGATGTGGTCGCGAAACATGCAAGGAAGCCGCGACCCTCAAGACGTTTGTTGGAACACAACGGCAAGAATCTCTTCGAGATCGGTGCGCTGGAGGAACTTCTTTCCGAGTACGGGCCGATCTACCTGAGTATGTTCGGCAAACTGATCGCCCCGTGAGCGCAAGACCATACGCTGTCTTTTGACGTTGCATCGGGATCGGACGAGTGCAGGAAGGAGAAGATTGATGCTCTATCCCCCTTCGAAAACCGGCCCCAATCTGCCCCTCAAATAGATTTCGAGTCGGCCCAACCGCGAGGCGTCGCTCGCTGAAAGATAAAAGTTGTCTCGATCCGTGTTCTCTTCAATCCAACTCCGCACGCTCGCTTCGGATATTTCGGTGATTCCGAGGTAGGGCCAAAAGATTTTCGCTTCGAGAAGCGAATGCGCGAGATTGCTTGGGGCGGACGACGGGTTGTAGTGCTGAGATTGGAATCGAGCATTCGAGTCGCAGCCCGCTTTGCCAACCTTGAGAATTCTGTTTCGTCCGGCTGGCACGCGGTCGCCGTAATTCTTGGAAAGCGAGAACACATACACGGCGCACATCCCCTCGGGTAGCTTGTGCCCCCGATGGGGTGCCAATTGCGGCTCGTGGGAAATCGGGGTAGCCAACGGCGCTCCGAGAGCAGCTTCGAAATCCGTGATCAGAGCTTGCGCGTTCTCGATCATCTGAACATACGCCGCTCTCGAAATTGCTAGCTCGCAGCCTCCTCGCCCCCGCTTTCACTTTCGCCCATCGTCGTTTCGCGGCTGCCGATATCTTCGTGCCGCTTCATATCGCGAGTGTGGGATTGGCACGTAGATAAGCTGAAGAACTTTGCAGGCCGAACCATCCTGTTGTCACACCGCCAGCTTTTTACAGCCTTTGGCGACGGGGTCGGTAAAGGGGAAAGTGGGAAAACACTCGCGTACAACCCCAAGCTTTACTCCGCCTTTCAGCCATTTATGAAAAGTGTTGCTCTATGGCTTTGGGGACATGAGCATAATTTCGAGGTCTTTGAACCATACATTGGCTTAGATAAAGGGCGGTGCATTGGAGCAGCCGCAATCCCTGTACTCAAAGAACAAAGTCCTTACGGGCAGATTGGTGATCCTGACCTTCAGGGTCAGACGGTAGTGCCCACGTTGAAGCAGGGAATAGCGCAATTGAGCATGAACAACGACAACGTCTATTTCCATGACTATGCAATTATGACGCTCCGCGCCCCCGGCGGTGCCACTCCACCTTCACGCATTGACTATTACGAGGTTGACTCAGTCAACCATGGTGCGAGCGAGTTGATGTTTGGCGAGGCCATTTCGTAGTACATGTGTGAAATCAAGGCGGCCGGGCGCACGGAAGACGCTGCTGCCGCGAGGTTGACCGAGCAGCTTTCGTGCTGCCTTATCGCACGCCCTCGGACCGTCGAGCAAACCGATAGGGATGTCGATGGCGACGCAGACGAGATCAGGCGGGCATTCTCGCAGCCATGCCGGGAGATCGACCACTTCGACTGAAGCGGCGTGCGCAGGCAGATCGACCTTGAAGGCGATCCACCCACCGTGACATCCATCTACGCCTGCTACGAACATAGAGTGTTCGCCAGAACTTCTTGCCGGGCTCGATGGCCCCGAGCCATAACGGAGCGCAGAGGCTTTGTTATGGCGTCTGTTGCCGAGCCGAGTCTCCAGCGCTTAGACTAGCGTAATTGGAGAGCTAACCTCCGCAAGAATTCGTATGCCTCCACTAACCTATTGCGACAACAATTTTGTCATCTCCGCACACGACGCACCTCAAGAATACAAAACACATTTACGCGAGCTTGCTTCGGGCGGCAACGTTAAGTCCGCCCTTTCGCCGTGGCACTGGCGAGAATTGGCACGAGACGCAGACCATGCACGCGGCACGTCGGTCGCCGACTTCTGCGATTCACTTGACCCCGTCTGGCTTTATGACCGCCGCACGATCCAAAAAAAAGAAGTGTCGGCTGCTTTCTTCCAGTTCGCGAACGTTCCAGCAGCCCCGCCTGCGATGCTGGGCGACATAGGCGACATCATTTATGATTTGGCTGGCACGAAGGCGTATAGAAACTGTCGCTCCTTCGTAGAACATCTCCGGAATATAGGGTCAAATCATCCCATGGAGAAGACTTTCAAAAGCGCTTTCGATGCCAATCAGAAAAACACTGCGGACTTTCTTGCGGGCAAGCTCACGCCGCAGTTTCTCGCGAAAATCGAAAGGCTCTACATTCAAGGTCTGATGCCTGCGACAACTCCTGCTGGGATTGCGATTGACAACAGTACCAAGAGTGCTTTTCTGTCGTCCTATAAATTGACTGACCTACCAGCCACCGCCCTTGAGACGAAGATCACCCGTGAGAACTGGGTGCTGAAGAGGCAGTTGAATCAGAACAACTTCCTAGACCAATTTCACGTCATGGCTCTGCCTTACGTTGATTTATTCATCACCAACGATAACAAGCTATCCCGGTTGATGAAGCGAGCGGTCGCTGGAATGCCGTTCCGAACAGCAGAGATTGTAACGAAGGACGAATTCGATGCTCGTTTTCCTCTGACTGCTCCACCTAAGACCGTTTCGGTGGAGGAGCGAATACGAGTTCGCGCTTACATGCTGTACGTGCAATCCGGGCGAAGAAATGGGTTCGCATTAGATGATTGGCTTCAAGCAGAAAAGGAAATTCCGGGGAATTCGGGCACTCTGACGTGAGCGTCTTTGCTGGTCAAGCTCGTCGTCGTTAACCGCGCTGTTGGCCCGCGAGTCAGCAGGATAGTTCCTCATCAGCCGGGCTTCGCCGGAAGGAGTCGAGAAGCAAATTGAATCTGCTAGACTCTGGAGCATTACGAAACGCGTGAAGCGCAGACGAGCAATGAACCCACTCTTCAACCGGGTTGATGTATTCGCAGTCATCGAGCACCAGAAGCAGGAACTGAAGAACGCATTTCAGAATGTCGCGAATTCAGAACTCGACAAAGACCCCGTTGCTGTAGCAGCGACGCTCATCGGGCAGTTCAGCATCAACGTCCCAGTGCTCGATGAAGAGAAGAAGTATGCGCTCACGCAGGAAACGCAGGTGGATGTCGGGCGTGACCCGCGACGGTTCATCACAGATCGTTCCAGACCCTTCTATGTGGCTGGCACGGAAGTCAGAGTCGTGATCCCTTTTCACGGTGACGCCGGGCTGTTTGAGGTGCGGCCCACGATGTTCACTCTGAACCCACCGTTTGGCGAGGTTCACGACCACGAATTGCATCTTGTCTACCGCCTCACGGATGCGAACTTCGACGTTGACGGGGCTGTGAGTAGAACCATCGGTCAAGTGAAGCAGTATCTTCAGAGCTTGCAAGGTTCGGGGGAGCAACTCAAGAGTGACATCCAGCAGCTTGTGAACGCGATGATCGCCAAGCGAAAGCAGGAAAGGGAAACGCAATCGCAGATCGTGGCTGGTTTGAAGATACCCATCAGACAGGCTCCGCCTCCAGCGGCAGCCAGTAGTGTGACGAGTTCCGCACCTACAAAGAAACAGGAAGAAGAGTGGGACGTCTTCATTTCACATGCCAGCGAAGACAAAGAAGCAATCGCTACACCGCTCGCAGAAGCTCTTCAAGCCAACGGTTTGCGCGTCTGGTATGACGATTTTTCCCTCCGGTTGGGAGACAGCCTTCGCCAGTCAATCGACCGTGGGCTTGCCCGCTCACGCTTCGGTGTTGTCATTCTGAGTGCCCGCTTCTTCGAGAAGCATTGGCCGCAACAGGAACTGAACGGCTTGGCAACTCGTGAAGTCAACGGGGAAAAGGTAATACTCCCGGTGTGGCACGGCGTCGGCTTCTCGGAGGTACGGAACTATTCTCCGACGTTGGCAGACCGAATCGCAGTCCAAACGGAGGACGGACTGGCGCATGTTGTTCAGAAGATTGTGGAAGTGGTCGGCAGTCCCGGTGCTCAGTTACCGAAGTGAACCGCAGAACGAAGCTGATCCGTGGGTGTGCTGGCAGCTATCGGTGAGTGACAAAGCCGTAATCAACCACGACCAACTGGTTGTTGATCAATCCGTACGTGTCCGGTTTGTTCGTATCCTGATCCCTGCCTATCAAACGGGCGGTGGCTCGCATCTCCTCGGAACTTACGAAACCATTTGACAGCACGTCCTGACTCACATCCACCCGCCCGGCTGGCACCTTGTCGGCTCGGCTCATCACGACCAAGAATCCGTGGGGTAGGTAAAACCGAATCGGACACAAGCCTACGCCGCTGATCTTCTGTTCGCCGTTTCGGTACCATTCCAACCATGTCTGAACTTCCCGTTCGTTCATAGAGCAATTCTCGCGAAAAAGCTTGCGCCAAGTTCTCCAGCGCCATACGATAGATGGTCTTGCGCCGGGAGTGCCCAGCAATTTCCAGTCGTTCTTCAACTGCCTGCGATTGAGAATGTGCGGAGTCTTGAATGCGAAGCGGCGCGTCAGTCGGACAACACGAAACAAGCCATCAGATTTGGTCTCCCACAGCATGTCCGCACATTAGAGCACTCTGCTGAAGCACTTGTCACAAGGCAATTCGCCGTGCTCCTGTACCACCACCGCGAAGACTCGCGTGCTCCAGTCCGCCGTGATAACCGATTACGCTCGCACATAGAAAGTCACCTCACGGGCACAGCCAGTCTGTCGGTCTGTGATGCGGTAGACGACCGCTGGTATGTACTATTTAGCGGCGCTCACGGCATCCAGCTTGCCGTCCGGTGATAGTGTGTTTCCGATGTACGACCACGACCTGACGAATCCAAAGCTCGGAAAAGAACTTCTGAAACATGCCCGTGGGGAGCTTCCTTACGAAGTCTGGATCACATATGTGTACGAGCATAACGGGGATCGCAGCGAAGTGCTCGCGTGGTGCGTAGACCCCGATCACCCAGACGTTGCCCCCATTGATCCGCAGCAGGCGGTAGATCAAGCGGAACCATTGGTTGCGGAAGTCATAAGACACTTACCCGACTCCCCGCAAGAGGCACTAGAGGCTGCGAGGCGGGCGGGCGGAATACTTGTCCACGGTTCCTCGCTTTACTAGCGCGGTCGCGGTCAGGCAAAGAGCATGCGGCATCTTGCGGTTCGGGCGTGGCTCATCCGTAAATTCAACCCCGATCCCCGAAAGCCGGGCGAGTCAACCGTTGGCTTGGCGAGGGTGGCAGACCTGCTCGTACTTGTTTAGCGGGCAGGAGTGGTTAAATCCAGAATCTCGGGCTGAGGGGAACAGATCAGCTTCTGGAGCAAGGGGGAGACGGAGCGGAATTGCTGGCGGCACGTTTGCAGAA
>Ga0182024_10024837_pt1 | contig 10624 bp, 10 predicted proteins | sample P32metaG_FD_120480 | JGI IMG/M metagenome (GOLD analysis project Ga0182024, IMG submission 120480) | Permafrost microbial communities from Stordalen Mire, Sweden - P3-2 metaG (Illumina Assembly) | ecosystem: Environmental > Terrestrial > Soil > Wetlands > Permafrost | place: Sweden: Stordalen...
TGCCATTATGCTGATTTTGTGCAACGTCAATATGTCCGCATGGGGACAAGATACCAGCGAGATTTCGAAGTCCGAAGATTTAAATGCACACAGGCAATATCAAGCCGCAATCGAAATTTGCAACAGAGTCATACGCGCTCATCCAGACTACCGCCCAGCATACGTTGTTCGGGCCGAAGCCTATTTCGAATCGCGCCAGTTAAAGCAGGCGGTCACTGACAACACCACAGCGATCAGTATGAAGCCTTCTGTGCAAGTTTATGGTCACAGAGCCGACTGCTACGTCTTGCTTGGGCAACCCGAAAAAGCAATAGCTGATTGTGATGAAGGATTGAAACTGGAGCCCAATGCCTCATCACCCTATTTGTCGCGTGGCAATGCGTTTGGCGATCTAAATCAGAGAACCAAAGCGTTAAGCGACTTCAATCGCTGTTTGGAGCTGAATCCGAGTAACCTGGCGGCTTACGGTTCGCGTTCAGATCTCTACAACCAGTTAAAGGAGTACACGAAAGCTATTACCGACTGCAATACTGGTCTAAAGCTAGACTCCAATTGTACGGGGCTTTGGTGCAATAAAGGAGAGGCGGAGTTAGGTCTCGGCCAGCTTAAAGCCGCTCTCGACGATCTGAATAAAACGCTTGCTATAGCGCCGGGCTTTGGCGAAGCGCTCTACTATCGCGGAGTTGCTCACGATAAGCTAGGTAGTAGAGCCGCTTTCTTATCGCACAGTGCTTGCTGCAAAGGCGGGCTACAAAGCGGGTTCTGCAGAATATAGCGAAGCACAAACAGAACCAAATCGATAACTTTCTCTTCCGGTCAAGAAAATCTTTTCAGTTGCTTTTGTCCAGGTGTTCGCCGTTGCTGAGAACTTCTTCTGGTGCAATCTTTTCCATTGCAGGTAGCCGCAGACATCCGGATATTGCGGATTTATGCTGATTTGTCGTAGGTCGGCTAAAGCGGTTTAGGTGTCACCCAGTTCATCTTCCACGGCTCCGCGATTACTGTACGCTTCAAACTCGGTGGGTTTCACGTTCTTCTTCTGCCCAGATTGCGGCAGAGATGTTTTGGCAGTATGCTGAGACGCGTCATTCTCGCCGACCTTTATAGGATCTAGAAGGTTGCCACCACCACTACCACCGAGATGGGCACTGTCTGTTGTCACTTGTCTGGATCGGGCACGAGGCACGCTCGAGTCAGCAGATAAGCGGGCTTTTGAACAGGCCCAAAAAGAAGAATTCAAAGAGCTCAAAGCAAAGGTTGGGGCGTTCTTGGATGGGCGGGCGGATGTCACTAGGTGGGTTGACCAAAACCTTAATCAAATCCTTAGCGAGATTACTAAAGCGATGTTTGTTATCGATCCTGACGAGGCGGGAAACGACTCGCTAGGGGCTTGCGTGGATGTAGCAGAAAACTGCCTGGATCTTGGCGCACGAGTTCAGTTCCTTGCTCATGTTTCCTACTGTGTTCCGCCACAGTATTTGCCCAAATGCGACAGACTCCTTATTGCCATCGACACCAATAGTATGGCTATGCGTCCACCTCAATATAGCGATGAGATGATGGGCTCTGTTCCTGTCGAAACCGGCTTTCTCGCTCTCAAAGGTTTAGCCTGCCGTCTATCGGCAGATGCTCCAGATAAGGCTACCTACTTCTTTAACCGCGCTGCCGATTTTGCTGAATCTTATAACGAGAAGCTGATGAGAACCTGGATGCAATCTAAGGCGGTGGATCCATACATTGAACTTGCGCAGGCGGCGGCGAGAATATCTCAGGCTCTAGCTTTAACTTTTTTGAGAAGAGCAGAAGAGAAGATTGCCCAAGTGACATATTCAGATGCTCCTGGTCCGGACGGATTCGACATCAGCAAAGCTAAAGGAGGAGACATCACGTTAGGAATCTCTATGATGATGAAGGTGGCATCGTCGCTGGCCGATACTGACCCGACCAGAGCGGCGTCAATATTTCGAGAATGCGCACTGGCTGCCAGTCAACGACCGCCTCTCATTTGGCGGGTCAATCTCACTGTGGAGGCATTGTCCGGCTTGGCCCAGTTCGACAAACCGCTTGCCACAAAGATGATTCGTCAAGTCGTTAGTAAGGAGCACCAACCGTTTGGGCATTATGATCAGATTCTTGCTCGTGCCCAAATTGCCGCTGGATGTGCGGGCTGGGTTGATCTCGAGACTGCTCGCTCGCTTATCAATGAGTCAGCTGTCCTCGCTAGAGCTGAGACAAATGCGAAAAAGCGAGTTGAGCTCTTCAGAGAGCTTGTAGTGCAAGCCGGCAAGATTGATGGTGAGTTAGCAGGCGCACTGCGGGAAGAGCAATTGATCAGTTAGCCCGACACCAAATATGGTGCCGATAGCTTCATTTGCTCCCGATCATTCTAGCTTTTCTAGCTTTTCTTATTCTGTTGATCTATTGCCACCGCCGACCAAGATCCGTCTCCGCCTGCGAGCTTATCGGCTTCCTTCAATTGATCCGCCGTCATCAAGGCAGCCACCTCGTGGAATTCATGCATCGCATCGAAGTGATTATTGTATAGCGCCGTCATCAGCCAGCGAGCCGCTTGCACGAGATCTTGACCGACGACATCGCCTTTCTGATATGCATCGGCAGCAATCATCATAGCCCTGGCACTGCCTGAGCGGGCCGCTTTATAGAGCCAGTCCATGGCTTCATCGCTGTCGTTGTGCGATGTGGCGCCTGAGCCGCGCTGTCGCTCGAACAGTTTTAGGGCCAGATCGCATCGTGAGGCGGTGCCTCCTTGTTGCGCAGCTTTGCGATACCAATTGATTGAGAGATCGTTGTCTTGTTCAACCCCAATGCCGGCGGTATAAGCGAATGCTAGATTATGCTGAGCATCTTCATCACCTAACTCTGCTGCCTGCTTATAGCAATCGATCATTGACTGCTCATTGGGGATAGCAACTCCGTCGCCATCTCGGTAGAAGTTTCCCAAACGGCTGAGCGCAGTCGGATGTTTCTCTTTCGCCGCCAATTGATACCATGCAAAAGCCTTAGACAGATCGACGTCTCTGCCATATCCCTCTTCGCAAATCCTGCCCATCAACCACTGGGCAGCCGGAAAGCCTGCTTTCGCCAGTTTCTCCAAATCTTCATAGTGCCGCCAGATCTCAGCGGCTGCATCGCTTTGTCCTGCCACCGCCGCGCGACAAAAGCAAAGCATCGCGGTGCATAAGTGATCGTCCTTGTGATCGATAGCTTTCTCAACTTTCTCAATGTAGATCAGGCCAAGATAACGCATCGCCAGTGGGTGTCCCAACTGTGCTGCATAGGAATAATATTGCTGGGCCTCATCTAAGTTTTTCGCCACACCTTGTCCCTGGTCATAGATAGTGCCAACGCGGAAATTGGCTTCAGCGTCGCCAACCATTGCCGACACCTTATAGCATTTCAGGGCTTCGGCAAAATCTTGCCGCACTCCTCTACCTTGTGCGTGCAGTGCGCCCAGATCGAAGGCGGCGTCGGTGCATCCACCATCTATCGCTTGAAGATAGAGTTTTGCCGCCTGGAAAGCATCTTCCTGCATTCCTTGCCCCTGGGAGTGCATCTTTCCCAGGTAATACCAGCCACGACCATCACCACCTTGTCCTACGCTCAAGAAGATTTCTTTGGCTCTTGCGAAATCGTTCTTTCGGTATGCTGCCAATCCCTCATATAGCTCGACCATGTTCACCTCAGGTGCCAATTTCCGCATACCAAATTACCAGAAATGGAGCACAGTAGCTGCCATCAGCAACCAATAAAATTGGCGCCCGCAGGCGCCACTTTTTGTTTTAATATGCACATTGAATTCATTGTGCTTTCTGATTCTCAGGACGGACAGCTGTTTTGTTTGTTCCCGCCCTTAATGAGAAATTGTCGGCCCATTAACGTCAGCGGCAACTGCACATATTGTCCAGCGGATTCAATTTGCTGGCCGTCTGGTGTGGCTGCACCATTGTGGTATTGTATATGGTGCTAGCTTTCAACTGTATTGCACACCTATCTGCCGTCGTTTATGAGCGACCAGAAAAAAGAAGTACCTGCGTGGACTATGCGAAAGAGCGGTGCAAAGAACTCTGCGCACCGGCGCCCGAACCGCAGTGAGGTCCCGTGCGAATTACTGGTTGCCCGCGTTTGGCTTAATTATTGTCGCTGTTCGGATCAACATCGACTACGTCGGCATCGTCACCGTTTGAGCCTTTTTTCTTGAGCGGCTCACCGCATACGGCGCAAAACGCCTTATCTCTGTTGGCCGGCGCATGGCATCGTGAACACTCATATCCGGGCGTCGGCGTGTAACCGGCCTTCGCTTCAGCGCGGGCCGATGTAGGTGCCGAAGACGCTTCACCCGCTGCCGTCTTTAGAGTGTCGAGCTCGGCTTGGAGCAGCCCAATCTCGTGCTCATATCCGGCGATCTCATTGGTCTTATCCTTGAGCGCATCTTCATCCACACTTGCGTTGCGTTGATATTTGTCGCAAACCAGTCTGCCAATTTCGATGAGTTTTGCAGTTCTCTTGCGTTCCAGATCTTTGATCTGATTGGCGACGTTGTACGACTGCATCATTTCTTGCGAGCGCGTTTGCACCTTTGTTACTTCTTTGGTGATGCCCTGCACTAAATCATCAAATATTGTCATTTAAATTCTCCTCGCAACCTGCTTTCCTTATACCTGAAAATTTGAGCCTATACGCCAGTATTTACACTATGTTCAGATCAGCATCGCTGGCAGCTTCAACCCTGCCTTTAACGGCATCATTTGGGAGGACTTCCTTCGGCGCTGCCTCTTCGCTAATATCAAAGCCGCTGTGGGAAGCAGACGCGACCTTCACCTGATTCCTGCCCCCCTGCTTGGCAGCATAAAGTGCCTCATCGGCACGATGGAAAAGTACATCCGGATCATCGGCATGCAGCGGATAGCAAGCGACACCCAGACTGGCTGAAATGTGCCCGGGGCCTTCCACGTCTGTCTCGCAAATCAGCCGGCGCACCCTTTCAGCTAACTGCTGAGCCATCTCTATGTCAGTGTTGGGCAGGAGCAGGCAAAATTCCTCGCCCCCATATCGAGCAGGCAGATCGACCGAACGTGACGACTGCTTGAGCATTTTTCCGATTGCTTTGATCGCTTCATCGCCGGTCTGGTGCCCATACGTGTCGTTGATTTTCTTCAAAAAGTCCAGGTCGATGACGATCAGCGAAAGTGGCTCTCCATAACGGCGGGCACGCTCGAACTCGCGGGTGAAAGTCTCGTTGAAACTGCGCCGGTTGGCCACGCCCGTCAAGCCGTCAGTGACTGCTTGTTGCTCTCTTTCCTGGTGCAGCTCGGCATTTTCTATGGCGACGGATAGATTGTCAGCCAGGGAACCCAACATGGAAACATCGTCGATGGTCCAGTCACGAGGCTGCACGCAATCTTGCAGGAAGAGCACGCCCACGACCCGTTCGCGTAAGACCAGGGGCACGATCAGACCGGAACGAATTCCCAGTTGGCGCAGAAAGTTCTTGTCGTATGAGAGCTGATTGTCGAGCTCAATGTCGACAAGATCGTGGGGGCTAGTTTTGCTCAGAGCTGCTCCAGTAAAATCGCAGCCGGCATCAGACAAAAACAGTTCCCGCACGGCAGGAATAGTCGGTTGATGGTATTCGAAGACGACTACTCTATCTATCGACTCGACCGAGCGCAAAAGCAAGCAACGACTGACACCAAGGGTGGTGCCTATCTTTTCCACCGTCATGGTGAGAACTTCCTGAATATGCACCGAACTTCGCACAGCGTTGCTGATCGAATAGACAAGATTGTCCCTGTTTACCTGCATATTTCTCAGAGCGTCTTCCCTGGCTCTAAGTGAGTCTCTGGCCTTCATATCGTGGATGAGCGTGATTGTCTGCTGTTCCAGCATGCTGGTTTTATCTTCCATCTCTTCGTATTGGCTGCGCAGGCGCTCGTTCTCACGCTGCAGCTCGCGGTATTCCCAGGAGCGATGAATGGCCAAACCAAACGGATAGAGGTGCAGTTCTTGCAACAGGTCAGCAGTCTCCATTTCCTCCACACAGGAGATCAAGATTGCGGCGCACAGCTGCGATTCGTGCAGGACCTTGTAACAAATTACCGGCTCCAATTCGCGGGCCAGCTTTACATCAAAGTCGTCCGTATCCAGTTCGCTAATCTCTTGCTCTTTGCCTGGAAGGTCATCTTCGCAGAAAGCGTCGGCGAACTTGGCAAACTCCTTCTTGCGGGCGCCAAAATTGAAGCGGTCGCCGAAGTTTTCAAGATCTGCATCCCACATGAGCACAGAAACTGCTTTGGGAGTGCAAATCGTCTCGATAATCTCGTGCGCGACTGCCAGCACATCGTCCAATTCGAGAGAGGACAGGAGCCGTACCTTATGATTGCCAATGTCGCCAGCAGATTGCATATCAGCTAACAATGTGCCACGTGCCAGCCGCGGCCAATCAGTTTTGTAAGCGCCCAACGCTTCGCTTCAACGATTTGGCAAATACTGGGCGCAGCCGAAATTCACTGTACCAGTTAAAATGAATTCCGGCACTCTTTACTAGACTGCACAGGCTGCATGGTCTAACCCCTCTGGAGGATTCTTGTCAACTAGCCAAACTCTAAGGAGTGCCCCATGACCTTTAAAAAAGCGACCAATCCAGTCAATGTGGAGCGCATTATTGCCGGCGCCTGCTATTTGAGCGGCGGGCTGATTGGGATTGTTTACATCGTTTTAAGCAAAAGCAAGGGTCAGTCGATGTTTTTCCGCTTCCATTTCATTCAAGCGATGATGATTGGGGTCATTTTCTTTCTCCTCAACCTGACATCAAGCGCTACTGCCCAAATTCTTGGCGGAATTTTAGGGCTGTTCAATAATCCAATCATGGCTCAGCAGATTATTTCTGTCCTCAGCAATGTGGTTCAATTGGTTATGGGAGGCGACTTGTTGCTTTGTGTGTACGGCCTGATTTGGGCTTTGATGGGTAAGTATGCTGAAATTCCAGTTATTTCACCCCTTGTTCGGCAAAATCTTGGGCGCTAACGCCAGGCTTATCTCTTGCTTAGTCTGCCTGCTCAGCTTGGCTCCGCCGGCGGCACCACATTCGGTGCTCGGCAGCGAAGATTTCGTATCTGGCTTGGCCACGGCTTACCAAATTGATGCCGCCCAACCGCGAGGGTCTGCGCCTTTGCGCCAGTGCCTGATTGCTCAAGATAACCCGACGATTCTGCCGCCCGATCCCTCCGCCATTGGCGGCGGTAACCCCTTCCAGGGGCTCGGACGTGCCGATGAAAGTGCTCCTTCCAGGCGTTCCCAATTCGAGTCACTGCCCACAGGCGGCAACTTCGGCGCCGGCGGTCAAAGCGACTCCGCCACTGCCCAAAGCCCCCCACTGGGTGGGTTTCTCACCCCTGACGGATTTTATCATCCGCCTGAGAGTGTTGTCCAAGATGAGGCCAAACGGCAAAAGGATAAAGATGACAAAAACAAAGAACGGACAAAGCTTCCTCTGAGCCCAGCCGACACCCCGTTAAAGAAGGCTGTTCTGGAGCTGCAATTGCGCGATTACGAAAAGTGCCTGCAATCGATCAATCAAGCTCTCAGTTACGACGAAAAAAATGCCGAGGCGCATTACCTCAAAGCTGTCCTCTATGTAATGACCCGCCGATTCTCAGATGCGCGCAGCGAATATGAAACCGTTTTGCGCGACACCACATCCGATGATCTAAGCCGGCGCGCTAAATCCGGTCTGTTGAAACTGGCTCAGTGAGGTCGCCTGTCCGCCTGTCCACCATCCAACCATCACCTCAAAGCTGCCTATATTGGGTTACCGAAATCGATATGTGGGCAGCGAAGGAAATTTTTTCCGCCAACCACGAAAACACAGCAGTGGTAACCTTTTGCGAGGATATGGTGCGATTGGCATTTAATCTTACAATATATCGATTTCGATAACTCAGCGTAGGTGCTGATCTGGAAGCCGCGGCGTTGCGGCTTTGCCCGCCTATTTATGCGTCTGCGCCCTGTTTTGTGGCAAAACCCGCCAGACTGTCGAGCAGAGGCTGCGGATCATCAGTGATGATTCCGTCCACTCCCCACTTAATCGCCAGGCTCCATTCGTGCGGCTCGCTAATGCCCCACACGTTTACGCCAAGTCCCGCTTGTTGAGCCGCTTGCACAGAGCTGTCACAGATAACACCAAAATTTGGATGCCAATACTTTGCCCCCAGCTTGGCTGCATAACTGCCGATATCCAGAAAGACGCAGGCCGCCACCAGCGCCAAATCGATGCCGCAATCGAGTGAACTGAGACGCTGCAAGAAATTATGATCGAAAGAGCTGACAATCAGTGTTTCAGGATGCGCATAAGCAGACAAAGTCATGAGCAGATCATCTTCTATATTGGCATATTCGTAAGGCGCCATCTTCACTTCAACGTTGACGATCGCCCGTCCATCGACAAACTGCAACACTTCCTCAAGCGTGGGAAGCTTTTCACCCGAGAACTCTTTGTCATACCAGGCGCCCGCACTAAGCCGCTTCAACTCAGGCAAAGTAGCGTCTGAAACCAGCCCCGCACCATTGGTGGTGCGGGAGAGAAAGACATCGTGAATGACCACGAGCTCTCCTGAGGCACAGCGATGCACATCCAGCTCGATGCCGTCGCAACCCGCTTCAACCGCGCACTTGAAAGCGGCCATCGTATTCTCAGGAGCCCATGCGCGTCCACCACGATGAGCGAAAACTCTCGGTCGCTTCATTAAATATCAACGACTCTTTGCGGATGCAATATCCCCAGCCTGACTGTCACTATAAGCTTGGGCGGCTGCACGAGGATTTTCTCCAGAGGCACTTCAACACCATGCTCCACACCAATCAATCCTTGAATGTTTTTCAACACCATCAACCCTTTCTCCCGACCAACCTCGAAGTTGATTTTCTCTTTCAACTTGATCACGATTGGTCCCCAGTTCTCGACGCTGGGGTGTTCGTTGACAATGTTGATCACGTTGGCATGACGAATTATCTCACGCACATGACCCGACAAAATTCTTATCAGCCCGGGAATGTCTTCTTGTGAGCCAAAAGCGTCGGCCAGGACACTCTTGACCAGCATGCCAGGTATTGACTGGTCTTCAGGGCGCTCATGCAAGAAACCGATGACGCCCGAGAACGGGTCGCTGGCAGACTTCAGCACCCGCGTAAACACCTCGAAAAGCTCATGCTCGACGTCTTTCAGCCTCTGGCGGACATGCCAATTGTCGTGGGTTTTACCACATCGCTCGCAACTCACTGAACCTACCTTTTGCTGAACCGAGCAAGACCTCGGCAATTTGCCGCAGTCATTCTAGACATGATTCTTATTAAGTTATGACTCAAAACTTATTTCCTGACAACTGAGTGGTTCGTATGGTGCAGCAGCGCCGGCTTTACAAAAATAGAGGGGAGATTCGCTTGCTCTAAAATCAGTCTCATCCTCAGGCGAATCAATCATCCATATTGAGTCCATATCGATAAAGATCGGTGCCCAAATTCCCAAAATACAGTGCTAATTGCAATATGAACGTAAAATATATGCCCAGAATCCACTGTTACTACGCAAGCGAACAAACTATCTGATGCCAGAACTGCAAATCGCCGCCATCATCCCTGCTCGCTATGCCTCCCTCAGATTTCCTGGCAAACCCCTGGTCATGATTGCCGGAACGACAATGATTGAGCGTGTTTACGAACAGGCAAGGAAATGTTCAATGCTCTCGCGCGTGATAGTAGCCACTGACGATGAGCGCATCGCGGCGGTAGTTGCCGGTTTTGGCGGCGAAGTAGCAATGACCCGCAACGATCATGCATCCGGAACCGACCGGCTGGCTGAGGTGGCTGAGCGCATGCCGGAATTAGACGTAATCGTCAACATTCAGGGCGACGAGCCGCTGATCGACCCCATGGCGGTAGACTCTGCCATAGCACCGCTTTTGGAGCCCGGTGTGGAAATGGCTACAGCAGCCTGGTCGATAGAGGCAGCGGAAGAGGTGGCAAGCTCTCAGGTGGTGAAAGTGGTGATCGACAAAATGAACAACGCTTTGTATTTTTCAAGGCGTGCGATACCCTATCACCGCGACGGCGACGATCTCTCAAACGGGACATATTTAGGGCATCTTGGACTGTATGTTTATACCAGGCAATGTTTGTTGAGAATTTCCAAATTGGCACCAACTCCACTGGAGCTGGCAGAGCGCCTGGAGCAGTTGAGGGCCCTGGAGAATGGCATAAAAATTAGAGTGGTTAAATTTAAAAGCCGCGCCCTTGCCGTCGACATTCCGGAAGATGTTGAAAAAATCGAGTTGGCCCTGAAAGTTTAGGGAAATTGACCTACAATTCAGTCATTGCCCTTTGGTCGCAAAGAGTTTGAAGAGATTGATATGAGTGACAAGTATATTTACGGCGCCCTGGCGTTCTGTGTAGCACTGAATATGGTGACTACGCCTGCTCTGGGCAAGTCGGGAGATTCGAAAACGCCTCGCTATGCACCTGCTTATGTACCTGATCCCAATCAAGGCAGATCGATCGAACCGAAAAATCTGCCTGATTTCGCCACCATATCCAATACCGCCGACAGCGGCAA
>Ga0182024_10024838_pt1 | contig 10624 bp, 12 predicted proteins | sample P32metaG_FD_120480 | JGI IMG/M metagenome (GOLD analysis project Ga0182024, IMG submission 120480) | Permafrost microbial communities from Stordalen Mire, Sweden - P3-2 metaG (Illumina Assembly) | ecosystem: Environmental > Terrestrial > Soil > Wetlands > Permafrost | place: Sweden: Stordalen...
CATTGATCGGTGCAGAGCAAGCTAACCTTCTCAGAGACGGCTTCGTTAACGAACGCGACCAAGGTAGAAGCGCGGACGTTATCGACGATGCGGGCGATCACGTTACCCTTGCGGCGGACAGCGCCAGCGACAATCATTTTGCCGGAAGCGGTCGGGCCGGGTTTGCCGTCGCGCTTGATCCAGTGGCGGTTCTTGGCCTTGCCGCCGACGAATGTTTCGTCAACTTCAACGATGCCGCCAAGTTTGGTTTCGGGTTCGATCAGGGCGGCGCGGATTTTGTGACACATGGAATGCGCCGTACCATAGCTGCCGAAGCCCATGACGCGTTGAATTTGAAGGGCGCTAATTCCCTTCTTGCTGGTCAGCATCAAATGGGTGACGCGGAACCACTCGCGGAGCGGCTTATTCGTGTTTTCAAAGATGGTGCCAGCAATGTGCGAGAAGCGATAACCAGCGTCCGGAGCGCACTGGTAGCACTGCCACTTGAAGGCCATAGAGCCGACAGGGAAAACTTTGGGATTACCGCAGCGCGGGCAAACCACACCATTCGGCCAACGCCGAGCGACCAGATAAGCCTTGCAAGCATCTTCATCGGGGAACGTCGCCTCGAACCGGGCGATGGTCATTTGGTGGACTGGTTTCGGTCTGCGGGCCATCTGGCGTCCCCTTGCTTATGGGGTCAATATGGCATGTATTTCTAGGCCAGTCAAGTCCCGGATAATCGCCGTTGCGAGGAGCGCGAGCGACGAAGCAATTCTCTCCGTCATTCCGGGGCGACGCGCAAGCGTCGAGCCCGGAATCCATCGCGCCACCGTCATCGCGACCAAATAGATTCTGGGCCCGCGCCAACAGGCGCGTCCCGGAATGACGAGGAGAGGTTTGCACGCACATTCGCGAGGCCCCGTTGGCTCGCAATGACGGCGTTTAGCAACCATAAAAAGCCAGACAGTTTTATGGTTGTTACGCTTCTAAAACAGCGAGCCCTGGCCGTCGTCGGAGGTCGCAGCCGTCGGCCTGCGCGTCGCGACCTTCTTCGGCGGCTGCTCCGCCGCCATCTGCTCCGCGGTGATCGGCAGCACCAGCTGCGCATCGTCGTTGGCAACGCGATTGACCCGCGTCGAGACCTCGTGCCAGGCGAACTCGCCGATGGCGGGTGCCGTCAGCAGGCTCATCACCGCGTCGGCATCGTTGCCGCTGCAATCCAGCCAGCGGTCGAAATCACTGGGCGCGATCGTCACCGGCACGCGGCGATGCAGGACGGCGAGATCGGGACCGGCCGGCGCGGTGACGATCGCGACGGTGTCGAGTTCCTCGCCATTGGGGCCGATCCAGGTTTCCGCGAGCCCGGCCAGGCCGATCGGGCTTCGATCGCGGCGGTGAATGAAGTGAGGCCGCTTGCGCGTGTCGGAGGCCTGCCATTCATAATAGCCGTCGGCCGGGATCAGGCAGCGTCGCCGCTTCATCGCATTCCTGAACGCCGGTTTCTCCAGCACCGTCTCGCTGCGCGCGTTGATCAGCAAGGTAAATTTCCGGGGATCCTTGACCCAGGCGGGCAGCAGGCCCCACCGCATCAGGCGAAAACGCCGGACGCCATTTTCAAGGATAACCACCGGGATCGGCTGGGTCGGAGCGACATTGTGCCTCGGCGGAAAATTCGGCTGGTCGAGATAGCCAAAAATCTGCCGCAAGGCCGCCGGCGGCGAGGTAATTACGAAGCGTCCGCACATTCTGTGGTCCAGATAGGCATCTGTTCAACACCTTTTAACCCCAACCGTTAAAGCTAGGCCAGATGACCTCGACGGCCTCCCCACATTCATCCGTTCGCCCGATGCCGCAACCAGCGGGGCCCCTCGATGAGGAGCCGCACGCGGCCCGGCTCCGCACCGCCAACATCAATCCCCGCACCGGGCTCGCCACTGATTACCTGAATCATTTCAACGAAGCCATCATGCTGCTAGAGATGATTCCCGATTTGCCGGAATGTACCGAAGACTTCCTGCGCTGGCGCCCATTGTCGTATCGCGAGCATTTCATGGCTTCGAACCTGAGGGCGCGCGAACTCGCGATCGAGGCCTATGAAACCACCGACGCCAACATCCGCACCGAGTTCGACAATATCACCGGCGCGATGACCTCCATTCTCACCGCGGTGGGCGCGGCCATGCGCGACGTCAGCCAGGACAACGCCCGCGCCGCACTCGCCGAGCAGGCCACCGGCTGGGTGAAGCCGCTGGTCGCGCTGGCCGGCGGCATCATCAATGGCGGCCCTGAAGCCGACGTCGACACCATCATGGCGAGCGAGTGAGCGCCGTGGCAACGCCCGTCCCGCCCTCGCACCCCCAGCTTGCCGTCAGCGGCGCGATCTTTCGCGACGACCGCATCCTGCTGGTGCGGCGGGCGCGCTCGCCGGCCAGGGGCTTCTATTCGCTGCCCGGCGGCCGGGTCGAGTTCGGCGAGTCGCTGCACACCGCGTTGCATCGCGAAGTCGACGAGGAAACCGGGCTGAAGATCGAGATTGTCGGCCTCGCCGGCTGGCGCGAGGTGCTGCCGGGAACCTCGGGCGGCGGGCATTATCTGATCATGTCATTTGCGGCGCGCTGGATCGGCAGGGAACCGGTCCTCAATGACGAACTCGACGATTTCAAATGGCTCGCGCCGGGCGCGCTCGGCGATCTCCAGCTCACCGGCGGCCTGCAGGAGGTCGTCGCCGCGACGTGGCGCCTGATCCGGAGCTAGCCGGCGGCGCTCTGCGCCTTGCTTCCAGCGCATTGAAAAGGCATACCCTGCCGGTCCCGGACCGATCATGCGCAAGAAATTTCTGGCCGCTCTCATCTTCCTGTCGGCATGCAGTCTTGGCCCGGCGCGGGCCGAGGACGCTGCGGCACCCTTCGACGGCGACCTGCAGCGGCTGGCCGAAATCCTCGGCACCCTGCACTATTTGCGCGGCATTTGCGGTGCCAATGAAGGCCTGAAATGGCGCAACGAAATGCAGGCTCTGATCGATGCCGAAACCCCGACGGGTGACCGCCGCGCGCGGATGATTGCGGGCTTCAACCGCGGCTATAACGGATTCCAGCAGACCTACCGCACCTGCACCCCGGCCGCCGCGGTCGCGATCCGCCGCTATATCGAGGAAGGCTCGAAGATCTCGCGCGACCTGACCGCCCGTTACGCCAACTAGCGGCTGCGGGGCTGCCGCAACTACCTCGTCAAATACGCAAAGCGCCGTTAACCTTTCCTAAAGATGTGGTCTAGGCGGAACAGTGCTGCATGCTAAACCTCGGGCATTCGGCGCCGCCCACCTGGGGTGACGCACCCCAGCCTGTTGAGTTTCATGAGCCATTCAGCGTCCTTCACTAGCGCCCGCGATCCGCTGCCGGATCATGAACAGAAGCAGGCCGCACTCAGCTATCTCAACGAGGCCTGGGCCGAAGCGCGGCACGACGGCGTGGATGGCGACTGCCTGGCGCAGGCCAGCCTGTTCGCGGCGCTCGCCGAACTGGTCGGAACCTACGGCGAAGACGCCGTGGCGAAATTCGCCGACGGCCTGTCCGACCGCGTCCGCACCGGCGAATTCTCGATCTCGCTGGCCAGGCAGTAACAGCGGCCCTGCCTTCAGCCGGCGCCGCGCCGTCATTCCGGGACGCGCCGCTTGGCACGGGTCCGGAATCTATTTGGCAGTGATGACGGTGGCGCGATGGATTCCGGGTTCGCGCTGACGCGCGCCCCGGAATGACGGCAAGGCTGTTGGACAATTGAATCAGACACGTCGTCCCGGCAAGCCAACGGGTCCGGCGTGCGCGGGGACGACGGCGGCAATCCGGGTGGCGATTCCCGGATCGCGCTGGGCGCCATCCGGGCTACGACTTGTCGTCAAGCCCGCAGCGTCTCCAGGAACCGCACCGGTTCGCCGGTCGATGCCGTGGCCAGTTCGCCCTGCCACATCACGCGGCGGCCGCGCACGAAGGTGCCGACCGGCCAGCCGGTGACGCGCAGGCCGTCATAGGGCGTCCAACCCGCACGCGAGGCGATCCATTTGTCGGTGATGGTTTCGCTGCGCTTGAGGTCGACCACGGTGAAGTCGGCGTCATAGCCCGCCGCGATCCGGCCCTTGCAGGCGATGTTGTACAGCCGTGCGGGGCCGGCGCTGGTGAGATCGACGAATCTGGCCAGCGACAATCGACCAGCATTGACATGGTCGAGCATCAGCGGCACCAGCGTCTGCACGCCGGTCATGCCCGAAGGTGACGCCGGATAGGTCTTGGCCTTTTCCTCCAGCGTGTGCGGAGCGTGGTCGGAGCCGAGCACGTCGACGATACCTTGTGCGATGCCGCGCCAGATGCCGTCACGATGATCGGCCGATCGCACCGGCGGATTCATCTGCGCGCGGGTGCCGAGCCGCTGATAGCATTCGGGCGCGACCAGCGTGAGGTGATGCGGCGTTGCCTCGCAGGAGGCGACATCCTTGTGATCCCGGAGGAACTCGATCTCCTGTTTGGTCGAAATATGCAGCACGTGAATCCGCTTGCCGGTCTCGCGGGCGAGCTTGACCAGGCGCCGGGTGGCGAGCAGTGCCGCGGTCTCGTCGCGCCATACCGGATGCGAGCGCGGATCGCCTTCGATGCGCAGCCCCTTGCGGTCGTTGAGGCGGTATTCGTCCTCGGCATGGAAGGCGGCGCGGCGCCGGATCACCTGAAAAATCCGCCGCAGGCTTTCGTCGTCCTCGACCAACAGCGCGCCGGTCGACGAGCCGATGAACACCTTGACGCCGGCGCAGCCGGGCGCGCGTTCCAGTTCCGGCAAATCCTGCACGTTGTCGCGGGTGCCGCCGATGAAGAACGCGAAATCGCAATGCATGCGGTGACGGCCGCGCTTCACCTTGTCGGTGAAGGTCGGTTCATCGACGGTCAGGGGATTGGTGTTCGGCATCTCGAACACCGCCGTCACGCCGCCCATCACCGCGCTGCGCGAACCGGTTTCGAGATCCTCCTTGTGGGTCAGGCCCGGCTCGCGAAAATGAACCTGGGTGTCGATCACGCCCGGCAGAATGTGCAGGCCCTTGCAGTCGATCATGTCGGCCGCCGCGGCCCCGGAAAGCGCGCCGATTTCGGCGATCCGGCCATCGATCACGCCGATGTCGCACACGCCCTCGCCGTCCTGATTGACCACCGTGCCGGATTTTAGAATGGTATCAAATCGTTGATTCATCGGTCCTCGATAACAGCTTTTCAGTGCCGCGCGGGCCTTGTTCGGGTCAGCTTAGCGCCTTACGTTGCGATGGGATATCCGCAGCGGGCGTTTTCCCAGCTTCGTTCTCCCAGGTTCGTTCTCCCAGGTTCGTTCTCCCAAGTCTCAACGAGGATTGCAGCAAAGCCGTGCCAACCATGAAAGCAGCGTTTCTTCCGGATCGGGGCGTGGTGAAGGTCGGCGGCGAGGACGCCCGCGACTTTCTCAACGGTCTCGTCACAACCGACGTGACGCTGCTCGGTCCAGGCCTCGGCCGCTTCGGTGCGTTACTGACCCCCCAGGGCAAGATCACCACCGATTTTCTGATCACCGAAGCTCCGGCCGGCCATGGTGGCGGCTTCCTGATCGACGTTCCGCGCGCGCTCGCGCAAGGTCTCGCCGACAAGCTCGGCTTCTACAAGCTGCGCGCCAAGGTCGCGGTCGAGAACCTGTCCGACAGCCTTGGCGTGATGGCGGCGTGGGACGGCGAGCCCGCCATGAAACCCGATCTGGCGTTCGCCGATCCGCGTCATGCGGCGCTCGGCTGGCGGATCCTGGTGCCGCAAGAGCTCGCGCAAAAGCTCGCGGGCCTGATCGACGCGGAGCTGGTCGACAGCACAGCCTATGACGCGCATCGGATTGCCCTCGGCGTGCCGCGCGGCGGCCTCGACTTCATCTATGGCGACGCGTTCCCGCACGAAACCAACATGGACCGCCTGCACGGCGTCGATTTCGACAAGGGATGCTATGTCGGACAGGAGGTGGTGTCGCGAATGCAGCATCGCGGCACCGCGCGCACCCGCGCGGTGCGGATCGTGCTCGACGGCCCGGCGCCGGAAGCGGGCACCGCCATTGTCGCGGGCGACAAGCCGGTGGGCACGATGGGTTCGTCGGCCGCCGGAACCGGTCTCGCCCTGATCAGGATCGATCGGGTCGCCGACGCGCTGGCTGCCGGTGTGGCGCTGACCTCAGGCGGTCTTGCCGTTCGTCTCGCCGAGCCGGAGGAATTGCTGACCGCACCGAAGCAGACGGTGGCATGACAAGGTCGGCGCGCCTGCACGAAGATGGCCTGACGCGGTGCCCGTGGCCCGGCGAAGATCCGTTTTATGTGGCCTATCACGACACCGAATGGGGCGTACCGGAATATGACGACCGCGCGCTGTACGAAAAGCTGATCCTCGACGGCTTCCAGGCCGGGCTGTCCTGGATCACGATCCTGCGCAAGCGCGAGAATTTCCGCCGCGCCTTTGACGATTTCCAGCCGGAGAAGATCGCGCGCTACAATGCCAAAAAGATTCACGCGCTGATGAACGATGTCGGCATTGTCCGCAATCGCGCCAAGATCGAGGGCGCGGTCGCCAGCGCGAAATCCTATCTGAAGATCATGGAGGACGGCCCGGGCTTCTCGACATTGATGTGGGGTTTCCTCGACGGCAGGCCGAAGGTCAACCATTTCAAGACCACGGCCAGCGTGCCGGCCGCGACGCCGGTCTCGGTCAAGATGTCGAAGGAACTGGCCGCCCGCGGCTTCAAATTCGTCGGCCCGACCATCGTCTACGCCTTCATGCAGGCGACCGGCATGGTCAACGACCATCTGGTCAGTTGCTTCTGCCACGACACCTGCGGCGCGAAACCCCGCGATCCGCGCCTCAAAGTCAAATGACGGCGAGACAAAAACGGCCCGCGCCTGACGCGTCGGCCCGCGTCTGGCAGCGGATGTTGTCGGGACGGCGGCTCGACCTGCTCGACCCTTCGCCGTTGGATATCGAGATTGCCGATATCGCCCATGGGCTGGCGCGCGTCGCGCGCTGGAACGGGCAGACCAGCGGGGCGCATATTTTTTCGGTGGCGCAGCATACGCTGCTGGTCGAAGCGGTCATGCGCGAGCAGGCGCCGCGGGTCGATGTCAGCCTGCGGCTCGCGGCGCTGCTGCACGATGCGCCGGAATATGTCATCGGCGACATGATCTCGCCGTTCAAGGCCGTGCTGGGCAGCGACTACAAGGCGGTGGAAAAGCGGCTGCTCGCGGCCATCCATGTCCGCTTCGGATTGCCGCCGGTGCTGGCCGACGGCATCGCCGAGCAGATCAAGGCCGCCGACCGCGGCGCAGCCTATCTGGAGGCAACCGAGCTTGCGGGCTTTGCCCCGGCGGAAGCGAAGCGCCTGTTCGGCCGCGATCCGGCTCTGCCGGCCGCCACCCGGCAGGACTATCTGACGCCCTGGCCGGCGGCCAAGGCCGAAAAGCGGCTCCTGGCACGCTTCAAGGCCTTGCACGGCTAGTCTAGTCAGCGCGCCCCGAAGCTGCTTCCGCCGCCTTGCCCGCGGGCCTATAATCCGGCTGATCAAAGGACTGCCATGATTCACGTTTGTTCGCTCGCCGCGCTTCCCGATACCGTCAAGGCCACCGGTGCCAGTCACGTCCTCACCGTCATGGCCAAGGTCGATCAGGTCCAGCGGCCGGAATCGGTGCTCGAGGCCAATCATTTGAAGGTGGCGATCGACGACATCACCGAAGCGATGGACGGCTTTGTCGCGCCCTCGGATGTCCATATCGAACAGGTGCTGAATTTCGTGCGCGGCTGGGACCGCAGCGCGCCGCTGGTGGTGCACTGCTACGCCGGCATCAGCCGCTCGACCGCGAGCGCTTTTGCGGCAGCCTGCGCGCTCAACCCGCACCGGGACGAGATCGCGATCGCGCGGCAAATTCGGGCCGCCTCCCCGATCGCGGCGCCCAACCGGCTGATCGTCAGCCTCGCGGACAAGGCGCTGCGGCGGCAGGGCAGGATGCTGCGCGCGCTCGACGAAATGGGTCCGGGCAGCATGATCGCCGAAGGCCGCCCGTTCTGCGTCGAGCTCGAATAAGGCTGCCGATCACTCGGTCGAGCGACGCAACTCGGGTGCGGCTTCCGGTTTCGCCGGTTCGGATTTGACCGGCTCGATCTTGGCGCTCTCGACCCGGGGGGTCTCGACCCGCGCGGAAACCTCGGTTCGCGACGCGTCGGCCGACTGCTCCGGCCGGCGCAGTGAACGCGGGCGCGCCACGGCGCGCGCCATCAGCATCTGCGCCGCGCCCTGGTGATGGAAATCGCAATAGGCGAAGCCCAAGCCGGCGACCGATCCGCGGAAGCTGCGGTCGTTCTGCTTCTCGAGATTGAAGCAAGGTTCGAACGGAATGCCCTTGATCGACGCGCAGACGGCCTGGCCGCGGATTTGCAGCGTGTTGCCGGGCAACCGAATGTGACGCATCGGGCCGGCACCGCTGAACTGCACGGAACCCGCCGCACCCAAATCATCGAGAATCCGGCCTGCGCCGCGCGTGCCGTCGAAACAGGTGAACGCGAACACCTTGCCGGCCACGAACCTGCGAGCCTCGTCGGCGTTCATCGACCCGGCCAGCGCCGGCGCAATCATCGCTCCGGCCGCGACGGTCCCCAACACAAAACGCGCAAGCATGCTGCAACTCCAACTCACCGAGCAGGGGTCGGCTCTATGGCCGCTTTACCCGCTGCTTACCATACTAACCGTGGCAACATTGGAGCAGGTTGGTTGGTAAAGTCTGAACGCCGTTAGACAATTTTTACCACGATCCGGCCGCGAACCTGTCCGGCAAGGATTTTGGCGCCCGCGGCGATCACCTCGCCGAGTCCAATTTCATGAGTAATTTCAGTGAGTTTTGTCCGATCCAAATCGCTGGCGAGGCGGCTCCAGGCGACCCTGCGCAGCTCGATCGGGCACATCACGGATTCGATGCCGAGAAGGCACACACCGCGCAAAATAAAAGGCGCCACCGAGGACGGCAGGTCCATGCCGCCGGCGAGGCCGCAGGCGGCCACCGCGCCGCCATATTTTGTCATCGAAAGCATATTGGCCAGCGTGGTCGAACCGACGCTGTCGATCCCTCCCGCCCAGCGCTCCTTCGCCAGCGGCTTGGCCGGCCCGGACAGTTCGGCGCGATCGATCACCTCGGCGGCGCCGAGACCTTTCAGATAGTTGGCCTCGGCCACTCGCCCGGTTGACGCGATGACGTGAAAACCAAGTTTCGAAAGCACCGCGGTTGCGACCGAGCCGACACCACCCGCGGCGCCGCTGACCACGATCGGTCCGCTCGCCGGCCTCACGCCCTGCTTTTCCAGAGCGAGCACCGACAGCATCGCGGTATAGCCTGCCGTGCCGATGGCCATCGCCTCGCGGGCCGACATGCCTTCCGGCAGCCGCACCAGCCAATCACCCTTGACGCGGGCCTTCTCGGCGTAGGCTCCGAGATGGGTCTCACCCATGCCCCAGCCGTTGCAGATCACCCTGTCGCCGGCTTTCCACTGCGGATGCGACGACTGCTCGACGGTGCCGGCGAAGTCGATGCCGGCGATCATTGGAAAGCGCCGCACCACGGGCGCCTTGCCGGTGACGGCGAGGCCATCCTTGTAGTTCAGTGTCGACCACTCGACCCGCACCGTAACATCGCCTTCCATCAATTCGGCTTCGTCGAATTGCGTAAGAGCAACGGTGGTGCCTTTTTCCGCCTTGTCTATTCTGATCGCCTTGAATGTCGCCAACGCCTCATCCCCGCGGTTTATTGATCGGATCTCCCAAGATTGAACGGATCAGGCCAGCTGCGCAACCGGGCGTCTGACCGGTGCCTCGACAATCGGCAGGTTGATCAGCGCCGAGACCAGGCCGAGCAGCACCGACAGCCACCAGATCGGTGTGTACGACCCGAACCTTTCGAACACGATGCCGCCGAGCAGCACGCCCAGGAAACTACCGAGCTGATGGCTGAAAAAAGCGAAGCCGTAGAGCGTCGCGAGCCAGCGCGTGCCGAACATCAGGGCGACCAGGCTAGAGGTCGGCGGCACGGTCGACAGCCAGGTCAGCCCGGTAACGAGGCCGAATGCGATCGCGAAGAACGTCGTGATCGGGAACGAGATAAACGCCACGATCGATATCGCGCGGATCAGATAGATCGTCGCCAAGATGTAGCGCTTCGCAACTTGGTTCTGCAACCATCCGACCCCGAGCGAACCTATGATATTGAATAGACCGATGGTGGCGATCACCCAGCCGCCGGTCTGAACCGGCAGGCCGCGATCGACCAGATAGGCCGGCAGATGCACGCTGATGAAGGCGAGTTGAAATCCGCAGGTAAAGAAGCCCGACACCAGCAACACGTAGGAGCGATGACCGAACGCCTCGGCGAGCGCATGCTTGAAGGTCTGCTGTTCCGCCACCGCGGCGGGGCTCGACGCCGACGTGGGGGTTGCCAGCGCCAGCGACAGCGGCACCACCAGCAGCATCAAGCAGGCGAACACCGTCAAAGTCGGTTGCCAGCCAAAATTGTCCAGCAGTGCGACGCCAAACGGGGCAAACAGGAATTGCCCGAATGAACCCGCCGCGGTGCCGG
>Ga0182024_10024839_pt1 | contig 10624 bp, 11 predicted proteins | sample P32metaG_FD_120480 | JGI IMG/M metagenome (GOLD analysis project Ga0182024, IMG submission 120480) | Permafrost microbial communities from Stordalen Mire, Sweden - P3-2 metaG (Illumina Assembly) | ecosystem: Environmental > Terrestrial > Soil > Wetlands > Permafrost | place: Sweden: Stordalen...
TGGAGGATCCTAGGTTCGCCTCCTTCGGCGCGCGTGCGTTGGATGTCCGCCGGTATATGAATCCGGATCTTCGCGCCAGGCGAAGTAAAGCCTCCTGGCTAAAGAGGCCTCGATAAATTTATTGACGATTGGAGGTAAAAGACAAGCGGAAACAGAATCGGTAATGTGGCAACGCACTCAATTAGAATGAAGGGATGCTTCACGTGCCGATTCTGCGTAAGGGCGTCCCTTATCGCAGCCTGGATGTTGTCAAAACTCCGCATCATCGAACCAGGGAGACCTTCGTCGAGCTCAGCCAGGCCAATGTCGGCCTGATCCGGCGGGATCTTCTCGACCAGAAGACGCCGCGCGAGGCTCTGTCGAAATATTCGACCGCGGAGTTGATTGCGATCAGCAAACGCGCCGCGGATATTTTTTTCAATGACACGCTGCCGGTGGGGGATGCATCGCAGTCGCCCGACGATTACGTGACGCAGCTTTCGGCGACCACCGGGATGCCGTTCACCTTGGTCCGCCGCAACATGAAAAAAATCCACGCGGCGCTGGCGGAAATGGAGCAAGTGATTGCTGGACTGACGCGAAAGATTCCCTACGACGTGCTCGACCGTGGGTTCGGCGCCGGGTTGAGCTTTTTCCCAAGGACGGAATCGCTGGGCATCGTGCTGCCCAGCAATTCTCCGGGTGTTCATTCGCTATGGACCCCGGCATTCGCATTGAAGATTCCCCTGGTGTTGAAGCCGGGCAGCGCCGAGCCTTGGACGCCCTACCGTTTGATCCAGGCGCTGATTCGCGCGGGCGCGCCTCCGGCGGCCTTCAGCTATTATCCGGCGGATCACGCAGGCGGTGCTGAGATTCTACGCCAGTGCGGGCGCGGCATGGTGTTCGGCGACGTGGGATCGACAAAAATGTGGGCCAACGATCCTCGGGTAGAGGTGCACGGGCCGGGATTCAGCAAGGTGGTGATCGGCGAGGATTGCGCGGATGAGTGGGAAAAATATCTCGACGCGATGGTGACGTCGATCGCGGCGAACTCAGGGCGCTCCTGCGTAAATGCATCCGGCGTGTGGACCCCTCGGCACGCGGGAAAAATCGCGGAGGCGCTGGCGGAGAGGCTGGCGAAGATCGTTCCGCGCGCGGCGGAGGATCCGGAAGCGGAATTGTCGCCTTTCGCCGATGGAGGCGTGGCGTCGCGGATTTCGAAGATGATCGATGGGGACTTGCCCGGTGCGCGTGACGTTTCGATTTCTTATCGGGATAAAGACCGATGCGTTGTGCGCGACGGTTCCACCTATTTACTGCCGACGATTGTCGAATGCTCAGTGGACCATCCGCTGGCGAATCGCGAATATTTGTTCCCGTTCGCCAGCGTAGTGGAAATTCCCCAGGCGCAGTTGCCGGAGGCTTTGGGTCAGTCCCTGGTGGTGACAGCGATTACAAATGACGCGGCGTTCCGGCAGCGCTTGCTTAACTCGAATTTAGTCGGAAGATTGAATTTCGGAGCGATTCCGACGGGACAGATTTCGTGGGATCAGCCGCATGAGGGGAATTTGTTCGATCATCTTTATGCTCGGAGAGCGTTTCAGGCGGCGTGATTATGCTTCGATACCACGTGGCGTTTTATCTTCCGAATACGGCTGGCGAAATGGTGGTCGCGGAGGCTCTCGATTTTCCAGGAGCCGTCAGCCAGGGCTTCGATTTGCCCGACGCGCGCCTGATGATTGCAAGCGCGATGGAGGATCTCGCTCAGATCTTCTTGGAAGAAGGCGAGCCGTTGCCGGTTCCGAGTCCTGACGCGGTGGCATTGGATGCCGATTTGATTGAGCTTGTACCGCTGTCGGTTCATGTTGGGTCTCCGCGGGCGTGAAAGTGCCACGAACTGATCACTCACTTGCAGCGCCAAGGCTGCCGTTTATGCCGTGAAGGGTCACGGCACACGATTTACGAGAATCCACGCAATGGTGCGAAAGCTGCGGACGGATCATAACGATCGCTCCCTGGGGTCGCGGCTCGGTACGCAGTTGATTTTGCGGATTGCCGATTCCGAGCCGCGACCACAGGGAGCGATCTCCACGAGTTTTTCCGCAGCCTGCTGAAAGGCGGCTGCAGTGAGGAAGACGTCGACTGAAGTCGACGCTGCAAGCTGAAGCTCGCGCCACCAGAAGATCTACTCCGCGGCGAGCTTGATCAATTGCTCGGCGTGCTTTAACGCCTCCGCCGTCACTCGCTCGCCGGACAGCATTCTGCCGATTTCTTTGGTGCGCTGGGTCGCCGATAACTCGACGATCGTGGCCAGCGTGCGGCCACGCTCTTCGTGCTTTTCTACGTAGTAGTGATGGTCGGCGAAGCCGGCGATCTGCGGCAAGTGCGTCACGCAGAGGATCTGGCTCGAAGCCGACAATTTCTTCAAACGCCGCCCGACTGCTTCCGCGGCGCTGCCTCCTACTCCCGCGTCCACTTCATCGAACACTAAGGTACGCGGTGTTCCCTTCCCAGGGCGCGACGCGCAGGTTTTTAGGGCTAACGCTACGCGCGACAGTTCTCCGCCCGAGGCGATCCGGTCCAGCGGTTTTGGCTCTTCGCCTGCGTTGGCCGACATCAGGAATTCGACGGAATCGGCGCCGTGTTCGGACCAGGGTGCGGGGGCGACCCGGATCTCGATTCGTGCTCGCTCCATGGCGAGGGTTGCCAGCTCCGTTTCGACGTTCTTCGACAACCGTTTCGCGGCTGCGGTTCTGGCCGCGGTCAGTTTTCTTGCGGCCGCTTCGTACGATGCGGCCAATTCGGCGACCTCTTTTCGCAGCGCGGCCTGACGGTCACTGGATGTTTCGACGCCGTTCAGTTCGCGGCGGACATCTTCTAAGAAGGTCAGCACCTCATCGATAGTTGTGCCGTACTTGCGCTTTAATTTTTCGAGCGCAGCCATCCGGGATTCGACTTCCTCCAGACGCGAGGGATCGGCTTCCAGCTTGCCCAGGTAGTGGCGCAGCGCGTCGGCTGCTTCTTCCACCGCGAAGACGGCCGGCTTGAGAGTGGCGGCGATGATGGCGACTCCCTCATCAATACGCGCGAGCTCGTCCAGTTTCTTCACGACGGTTTGTAGCTGCGCGGTGGCGCTCTCTTCGGCGTCGTAAAGGGCCGCATAGGCCGCGTTGGCGGATTCCTCGATCTTGACTACGTTGCGCAGAACGCGGCGTTCGTTTTCGAGCTCGGCATCTTCTCCTGCGCGCGGTGCAACAGTTTCGATCTCGTTGCGCTGGAAGCTCCAGAGATCGGCCAGGCGGAGCTTTTCCTGGGCGGTGCGCTCCAATTCCTCCAGCTCGGCCGTTGCCCGGCGCCAGCCGTCATAAAGGCGGGCGATGGCGTCGTCCGCTCCGGCGAAGGAATCCAGCATTTCGCGCTGGGCGTCGGATTTAAAAAGCTGCTGCTGGTCGTGCTGGCCGTGGATATCGCCCAGGTGCGGCGCCAGTTCACGGAGCAGAGCGCCGGTGACGGGACGGCTGGCGACGAAGGCCCGCGATTTCCCGTTGGCCAGGATTTCCCGCTCGACGAGCACCTCGTTATCCTCGATTTCGATTCCGGATGCGTCCAGCAGCCTGGTCAGTGACGGCCCGGGAGTCACCTCGAAGATCCCGGAAACGCGGGCCCGGTCGGCCCCGGCGCGAATCATGTCGGAAGAACCCCGGCCGCCGAACAGGAGTCCCAGAGCATCGACCACAATCGACTTGCCGCTGCCGGTTTCTCCGGTCAGCAGGTTCAGGCCGCGGTGGAACCGGACGCGGAGCCGCTCAATGACGGCGTAATTTTCGACGGCAAGTTCGGCTAGCACCCGATCAGATTATAGCGAAGTGCAAAATAAAACATTTCTTTCTTCTTCTGTTTGATACACGTTTCCGATTACAATGAAATTGGGTGCAAACTGGATTGAACGAGCTCTTTCTGGAAGTCAACTTCTGGGAGCTGGTGACGAACTCAGGGACCGTAACCTGGGCAGTGCTGGGGACTCTGGCGATTTTTTCACTGGCCTCTTGGACCATTATTTTCTCCAAATGGAGCGCGTTCCGGCGCGCTCGCAACGCGAATCTGAGGTTTTTGCGCGCGTTTCGCAAGTCGACGCGCCTGGATGCGGTCGCGGCGGCGACGGAGCAGTTTCGCGCCGCGCCGCTGGTGGTGGTTTTCGATTTCGGATATAGCGAGGTCTGCCGGCAAATGGCGGCGCACGGCACCATCGGCAACAAGGTGGCGCTGGAGCGCACTTTGCAGATCGGAATGAGCGAAGAGGTCAGCCGGCTGGAACAGAGCATGAACTGGCTGGCGACGATCGCGACCGTTTCGCCCTTCATCGGACTGTTCGGCACGGTGCTGGGCATTATCGACGCGTTTCAGAAGTTGGGAGCGGAGGGTTCGACCAGCATGAGGACCGTGGCGCCGGGCATCGCCGCGGCGCTGATCACCACCGGCGTCGGCCTGTTCGCCGCGATTCCGGCCGCGATTTTCTACAACTACTTCGGAAACGCGGTGAAGGAGATGGGCGCGCGGCTGGAAGATTTTTCGCTCGAATTTCTCAACATGACCGAAAGGAATTTCGAGGAGCCAAAATAAAATTATGGCGTTCTCCTCAGGCGGATCGAACGGCGGAATACGCGGGCGGCGGCGCTTCGGAACGTCGTACGGAGCTCTGTCCGAAATCAACGTCGTGCCGCTGGTGGACGTCGTGCTGGTGCTGCTGATCATCTTCATGCTGACCGCGCACGTGATGGATTACGGCTTGCAGGTGGAGGTTCCGAAGACCAAGGTCACCAAGGAAAATAATGACGATCTGCCCATCGTGATCCTTCAGCGCAACCAGACGCTGCTTCTCAACCAGAAGACGGTCAACATTAACGACCTTTCGGCGCAACTCGAGCGGCGCTTCAAGGGTCAGAAGACTGTGTACGTCGCGGCAGACTCGTCGATACGGTGGACATGCTGGCGCAGGTGCTCGCAGAGCTGTCGGCGGGGCAGTATACGGTGCGGATGGTGACGAAGCCGAGGGACAAATGACCGCCGGCGGCCTTCTCCTGCGGCCGGATCCCAAGGGACGCTGGTTCGCGCTCGCCGTGGCGCTACATGGGTCCTTGATCGCGGCGTTTTTTGTCTCCAACTGGATCAACTCGCACAGCGAGAAATTCGGCGATCCGAACGCGGGCGGCGCGAGCGTCGGCGTGGAAACGGTCGATAAAATTCCTCTGCCTCACTCTGGCCGGCAGAACCCGCTGGCCGCGGATACCGAGTCCGAAGCGCCGCAGACGCCTTCAAAACCGGTGCAGCAGGAGAAGAAGGAAGTCGTGCCTCCCGACGCGATTAAGTTGAATCTCCATCCGGAGAAGAAGAAGTCGGCCAAGGAAGACAGCACCAAGCGGAAATTCCGCCCGTTCGACCAATTGGAGACTAACCAACTGACCAGCAGGACTCCGCAGGCGGTATCGAGCCCTCTGTTCAGCCAGATGCCTGGATCGGGGCGCGTGGGCCTGGGCGCGAACACCACGCTCGGGACACAATTCGGGGCCTATGCGGCGCAGATCCAGGATCTGATCTCGCGCAACTGGCACACCAACGATGTTACGGCGCAAATCGCGCCGCCGGTGGTCGCGTCGTTCGACTTGATGAAAGATGGCAGCATTCGCAATTTGAAGATCGTGCAGGGGAGCGGGATTCAGTCGCTTGATTTTTCGGTCCGCAGAGCGATTGAGGGGGTCACGCTGCCGCCGTTGCCCCAGGGTTACCCTCACAACACTGCGCAGTGTGAGTTTACATTTGAGCTTCGAAAATGAGAACTAAAATTATCTTAGGATCATTGGCTGCGTTGGCCGCCGGCGCGATTTTCGTCTCTGGCCAGGATCGATTCGAAGGAAAGATCCAGAAAGATGCTGGGAAACCGCGGATCGCAGTCATTGACTTTCGCGGCGCGGGCGACGCGCAGAAGCTGATGGCGACTTTCAATACGACCCTGTGGGATGAGCTGAACAACTCGGGCGCATTGGAAATGGTCGGCAAGAGTTTCTACCCTATCGATGTTCCGCAGCAGCCGCCGGATTTCAAGCCGCCTACTACGGCTGCTCCTCTGCGCCGCGGCGATCCGCCACGAATCGTTAAGAATGGTCCCTGGCTGACCGATTGGTCCGGTCCGCCCACCAACGCCGGTTATCTGGCGTTCGGATATACAGCGGTGCAGGACGGCCGATTGATGCTGCGCGGGTACCTGTTTAACGTCACGCAGCCCGACATCGCCAGCGCGCAATTGATCGGCAAGTTGTATTTCGGATCCCTGGACGATGAAGGAGCCAGGAAAGTAGCTCGTGACTTTGCCGCGGACATTCTGCAGCAGTTCGGGCAGAAGAGCCTGGCGGGCTCCAAGATTTATTTTGTGTCGGACCGGACGGGCAACAAAGAAATCTGGTCCATGGAATATGACGGGTCGAATCAGAAGCAGATGACCAATTACAAGAGCATCTCCAAGGAGCCCGCCGTTTCCGCCGACGGGAAAATGTTCGCCTTTCAGACGCTGGTCAAATCGGGCTGGCAGATCATGGTCCATTCGGCGGAAACAAGCCGCAAACTGCCCTTCTATAACTTCGTCACGTCGACCATTGAGACGCCGGAATTTACGCCTGACGGAAAACACTTGCTGTTTGCCGGCACCGTGGACGGCTGGCTGCAGATCTGCATGACCGATATCGCCGGAGGAGGCCTGACTCGCCTGTCGCATGTTCACGCGGCGGAAGTTTCGCCGAAGGTGAACCCGAAAACCGGACGCGACGTGCTCTTTATCTCCGGCCGCAGCGGGATCGAGCAGATGTGGCGCATGAATATCGATGGATCGGATGTGGAAATGGTCACCAACGGCCAGGGATACGTTGCCAATCCGGCGTGGCGGCCGAACGGACAGTTGATTGCCTTCGCCTGGACCAAGGGTCCCGAGCCGGGTTCTTATAACATCTTTGTCATGGATATAGCCGACAAGAAGCCCAACCAACTTACTTCGAATTCGGGAAAGAATGAAAATCCATGGTGGGCTCCGGATGGCACGCATTTGGTCTTCCAATCGACCCATGGCCGCTCGACGCAGATTTACACCATGCTCGTGGACGGCACGCATCAGCAGCAATTGACCACGCAGGGGAATAACACACAGCCGGTGTGGGCGAACGGGATAAACTAAAGTATCGGTAGTGAAAGGATGACCATGCGTAACCTCTCGAGAACACTCGTGACTGCGGTGTTCGCGGCGGCTGTGATGATCTCGGCTGCGGGATGTAAGAAAAAGACTCCGATTCCGACTACGCCTCCACCGCCGACGACCACGGCTCCGCCGGCCGAGCCTCCATCGGCCACGCCTCTGGCGGTACGCATCAACAGTTTCACCGGTGAGCCGCGCTCGATCGAGAAGGGACAGGCGGCGACGCTGCGTTGGTCCGTGGGCAACTCCACCGATATTTCCATCGACCAGGGTCTGGGCGCAGTGGCCGCCAACGGCAGCCGCCAGGTGTTCCCCAGCCAAACGACCACCTACACATTGACGGCCAAGGGCGGCGGCAATCAGGATACCCGAGCCGTCACCATCGAGGTGTCGAGCAGCGTTCCGCCTCCGCCACCACGCCCCACCGGGCCTCCGATCTCCGGCGCGGAAATCCTGGGACGCGATGCCCAGGACATCTACTTCGACTACGACAAAAACGATATCCGGGCTGACGGCCGCGATACGCTGACGAAAGACGCGGATGTGATCAAGCGGATTCTGACCGGCGATCCTACTTTTACGATCGTCGTCGAGGGTCATTGCGACGAACGAGGGTCAGAAGAATACAACCTCGCGCTGGGCGATCGCCGCGCGCTGGCAGTGAAGGAATTTCTGGTGCAGCTCGGTGTGCCGGAAGATCGCCTGAAGACCATCAGCTTCGGCAAGGAGCGACCGGTTTGTACCGATGAAAACGAAGGCTGCTATCAACGTAACCGGCGCGGGCATCTTGCGCCCGCCCAGTAACAACAGGAGGGTTGCATGAACGCTTCACGATTACTGCTGCTGTCGATCATTCTTGCGCCGGCTCTTTTGCCGGGACAAAAGAGAGAGGACCTGGTCTCGATCCAGCGCGATGTGGCGCAGCTCGAGGATCAGATGAAGCAGTTGCAAAAGGCGCTCGACGACAAGACAGCCGCGCTGACCGCGCTGCTGCAACAGTCGATTGACTCGAGCAATAAGACAGACGCAGCGATGACCGCGATGCAGCACAGCCTCGATCAGAAGCTGGCGGATCAGCAGGCCAAGCTGGTGGCGCCTGTCGCGACCCTGGGCACCAAGGTCGACGAGATGTCGGGCGATTTACGCTCCGTGCGGGAAAATGTGGCCGAGCTGGTGCGCCACATGAACGCACTGGACGACAAGGTGAAGGACATTTCGGACGCCGTGCGGACGCTGAACAATCCGACACCTCCTCCGCCTAAGGACGTTCCCGCCGGGGGGACGGCGCAGCAGGCACCCGACGGTCCGCCGGCGGGATGGTCCGCGGAGCTGTCGTATCAAAACGCGTATCGCGATTATCAGGGCAAGAAGGATGACGCGGCGCTCGAAGAATTCGGCCAGTACATAAAGTATGCCCCGAAGAGCGAAAACGCGCCAAACGCCGCGTTTTACGTCGGCCAGATTTATTACCGCAACCAGCAGTGGCCGGACGCCGTGAAGGCCTTTGATTCTGTGCTGGAGCAGTATCCGACGAATTCAAAAACAGCCGAGTCGCAGTACATGAAGGCTTGCGCGCTGATGAGCGACAAGCAGAAGACCGCAGCCGCGAAAGAGTTTCGGAACTTTATCGCGAACTACCCCGATAGTCCGCGAGTGAAGGACGCTCACGAACATCTGCGCCAACTGGGCATGGACACCAACACGCGGCGCAAGGAGTAAAACATGTCGGCGCCTGCCGAGCCACGACTTTGCTACGAAGACATCGCCCAAATGATGGAGCATCCAGTGCTGGGGCCGGAGCTTTCCGAGGAAGAGGTCCACACCGGCTGCGAGATCGCGCGCCAATATCGCATCGCCGCGGTGACGGTGCGCCCTTCCGATGCCGATCTTGCGGTTTCCTGGTTGCGGGGCAGCGGCGTCGCGGTAGGGAGCGTGGTCAGCTACCCTCATGGATCGTCGACCACATCGGTAAAGCTTTACGAGATTCGCGATCTGCTGCGGCGCGGCGTCACGGAGATCGACACGGTGATCAACATCGGCAAGATGATCTCGCGCCAGTTCCAATACGTGGAGATGGAGCTCCAGCAAATGGCCGAGGCCTGTCATGAAAGCGGCGCGACTCTGAAAGTCGCATTCGAGAACGGCTATCTGACGGATGATTTGAAGACCATCGCGTGCAAAATCGTGAAGCGCGCGGGAGTGGATTACGCCCGGACTTCGACGCCGTTCGGGCCGCTGCCCTACTCGCTCACCGACGTGGCATTGATGAAGCGTCTGCTGGGCGACCGCGCGAAGATCAAGGCCAGCGGAGGAGTGCGAACGCTGACCGATGTATTGGAGCTTCGCGAAGCAGGATGCGCGCGGATCGGCACCATCGCCACCGTGGGGATTCTCGAGGATTGGAAAGCGAAGCTCGCGAAACCGGTGTGAAACCAGACATGGAGCCGCGACTAGCAGGAGCGGTCAATGCACCACTGACCACGTCGGAGCCGACCGCTCCCGCAGGTCGCGGCTCCAAAAGAGGAGCGGTTAAGCCGTAGTCGCCGCGGTGCCTGCGAGCCCCAGTTCTGCGGCGCGGGCCTGCATCGCCTGTATGCAGAATTCGATGTGCTGGTCCAGATCGACGCCCATTTCCGCGGCTCCGTTCAGAATGTCGTCGCGATTCACGGCTCGCGCGAAAGCCTTGTCTTTTAATTTTTTCCGCACGGATTTTGTATCCACTTCCTGAATGCTCCGGCCCGGCTTCACGTAAGCGCAGGCGGTAAGAAATCCGGCCAGCTCGTCGCAGGCGAACAGCGTTTTCTCGAGCGGCGAGACACGCGGAACGCCGGTAAAATCGGCGTGCGAGAGAATCGCGCGGCGGATCTCTTCGCTGACGCCGCGCTCCGCGAGAATCGGCTCGCCTTTGGTCGGATGGTCGGGCAGATTGGGATGAATCTCCCAGTCGAAATCGTGCAGCAGCGCCGCTACCGCCCATTTTTCTTCGTCCTCACCGCCCTTCCGCGCGTAGGCCGCGACACAGGCTTCCACAGCGAGCATATGCTTGCGCAGACTTTCCGATTTCACAAATTCGCAGACAATTTCCCAGGCGTGTTGGCGATCCATAGACCCAGTGTATGTTAGCTTGCGATAGACTTTTTCAGGCGGCACTATCCCACGAAGGAAAAGGAGAGAACTCTATGCCCAGTAATCGCGGAGTTGCTTACATCAAGCCAGGTACGGTCGAAGTGAAATCCATCGACTACCCGAAGTTGAGAATGCCCAGGAGCGAGACGGATCCGTTCGGTGGAAAGGATGCTCCTCATGGAGTCATCCTGAAGATCGTCACCACCAACATCTGCGGTTCCGATCAACACATGGTGCGCGGGCGCACCACCGCTCCGGCGGGGCTGATCCTGGGACACGAAA
>Ga0182024_10024840_pt1 | contig 10623 bp, 10 predicted proteins | sample P32metaG_FD_120480 | JGI IMG/M metagenome (GOLD analysis project Ga0182024, IMG submission 120480) | Permafrost microbial communities from Stordalen Mire, Sweden - P3-2 metaG (Illumina Assembly) | ecosystem: Environmental > Terrestrial > Soil > Wetlands > Permafrost | place: Sweden: Stordalen...
CTCGGCGAGCGCGAGTCCTGCGACGGGCTCGGCCAAGGCGCATGAGCTGGAACAGAAAACTTTACTGACGCTGGCGTTTACGACGGGGCCGAGCTGATGGGTTAAGTGGCACAGGCACTCTTGCCTGTGCGGGTTTGTGAGCCGAACGCGCAAGCTACCAATCTAGCGGCAATTGCGAAAACCGCACAGGCAAGAGTGCCTGTGCTATTGGAGCGCGTAATTTCCGGGAGGAAACGAAAATGCGAAAGCGAATTTGGAGGGGGTTCGTTTGGGCGGCGGTGATGTGCTGCGCTGCGGCTTGCGTTTCGGCGCAGCAGAATGCGCCAGTGACAGCCGTGCCGCCCAAGGAAGGCGATTTCGTCGCGCACGATTTCAAATTTTCCGACGGGCAGACGCTTCCGGAGGTGCGGCTGCATTACACGACGCTTGGCACTCCGCGCCGCGACGCGAGCGGCCGCGTCACCAACGCCGTGCTGATTCTCCACGGCACGAATCGCGCAGGCCGCGTATGGCTCGTGCCGACGTTTGCGGGCGTGCTCTTCGGCCCCGGCCAACTGCTCGATGCGTCGAAGTATTATCTGATTCTTCCCGATCAACTCGGCGGTGGGCTCGGAAAATCCACAAAGCCCAGCGACGGGCTGCGGGCGAAGTTTCCCCACTACGATTATTCGGACATGGTCCGTGCATCGCAGGTCCTTCTCGCGCAGGGATTGCAGGTGAATCATCTGCATCTGCTGGTCGGCGCGTCGATGGGTTGCATGGAGGGGTTCATGTGGGGCGAATCGAATCCCGACGACATGGATGCCATGCTGCTGCTTTCGTGCCTGCCGGTGGAAGTCGCGAGCCGCAACCGCATGGTCCGAAAAATCATGGTGGATGACATTCGCTTCGACCCGGGATGGAATAACGGTAATTACACCGAGCAGCCTTACGGCTTGCGCGCCGCGCTCGGCCACCTGCTCGTCGTGGGGAGCGCGCCGACGCGCTGGCAGAAGGAATATCCGACCGCGGCGGCGGCCGACAAGTACGTGAACGAGTACATCGAGCAAAATATGAAGACAACGGACGCGAACGATTTCATGTACCAGTATGACGCATCGAGAAATTACGATGCTTCAAAGGGCCTCGATAAAATTCGCGCCAAAGTGCTGCTTATCAACCCGCAGGAAGATTTCTGGAATCCGGCGGAACTTGGCATCGCGGAAGAGGAAATCAAGAAAGTGAAGAATGGAAAATTTGTTTTGCTTTCGTTTCCCGAATCGTATGGGCACTATACGTTTTTTCAGGCGGCCGCCTGGCAGAAATACTTCGCGGAATTCATGAAGACCCTGGAAAAATAGCGGATATGAAAGAGGCGCAGGCTTCAGCCTGTGAGTCCTGGTGATTGCTAGGACTAACCCCCACAGGCTGAAGCCTGCGCCACTCAAACCTTACTCAAATTGTTTGCGAAACGCCGCGAATTGCTGTTTCAAATCCGCGATTTCCGATTGAAGACTTTCAACCTGGTCCTCGATGCGCGCGATCCGCTCGCCGCTGGTTGGGCCGCTTGTCACCGCCGCTCCCGCTGGTGATTCCGCCGGCGGCAACTCCACATCGCCGCTGAGCAGGTGCGCGTAGCGCGCTTCCTTCGTGCCCGGCTGGCGGGGAAGCACCTTGACAAGCGGCGGCTCGCGCTTCATCAAGCGCTGCAGCGTGGATTGCACGATGCCCAGGTCGTCGAATTTGTGCATGCGGTCGGCGCGGTTGCGCAATTCGCCGGGAGTCTGCGGCCCGCGGAGCAGCAACTCGGCGAGGACCGCGATTTCGTGCCGCGTGAAGTTGTAGGCTTCCTGCAAGCGATGCTCGTATTTGCTCACGCGGCTGACCATGTTGTCGGCGGGCCCCGCGAGGCCCTTTTTATCCAGCTTGTGCAACGCACTGCGCACGGCGTCTTCGTCCAGATTCATGACGGGATCGCGATTGGATTTCTGGTTGCACGCATTGACGAGCGCGTTCAGGGAAAGCGGATAATATTCGGGCGTGGTGAGCTCCTTTTCCACGAGCGAGCCGAGCACCCGGGTCTCCACTTCATCCAGAAGAATGTCCATTGGAGAAAATCATATCGTATCGCGGAGCTGTTCCCAAATTTCAGGTTTCGCAATAGCCGGCTGCAAGCGCGTAAAAAATTCAGACCGCGCACGGCATCCTTCCAGCGCCGGAGGTTACCACATCCGTTATTTCGTTCAGGGTGAATAGTTTACGGGACACAAAGACATTAACGCTTTGGAAACGCGCGTGCTTCAAATAGTACTATCGCGCGGGTGGACTCAAATTTGTATCAGAAAGGAGCGACCGATGCTGACAAGATTCGTAAGTCATAAGCGCAAATGGATTGGCGTTCTGGCCCTCCTGGCTTCGTTTTTCGCTGCCAATTTAATGGTCGCGCCCCTGTCGGCGCAGACCGCTGTTCTTGGGGAATTGAAATTTAAGGGTGCGTCGAAGGTGGAAAAGACCTCCGGCGTGTGGATAGACGGCCAGTACGTGGGATATTTGGGCGAGCTATGGGGTCCAAGGCGAATCCTGTTGCTGCCTGGTGACCACGACATGGCAGTTCGGCAGGCGGGTTATAAGGACTTTACGGAGAAGCTTACCGTGGAACCCAAGGTATTACTGCTGGTCCCTGTCAAAATGCAGAAAGACGCCAACGACGAATGGCCCAAAGTAACCGCCGAGCTGAAAGTTGACGTCGAACCACATCGTGCCGCCGTTTTTGTGGACGACAGGTTTTTGGGGCATGCGGGAGAACTGGGCGGCGCAGTTCACTCGATGCTGCTCAGTCCCGGAACGCATAAGATCAAAGTGGAGTTGCCGGGATACCAAACGTTTGAGACGAATGTGACTTTGGTTGCCGGCCAGAAGTCGGTTGTGAGGACAGATCTGGAAAAAGGCAGCATCCACCAGGCGGATGCTCTCATCGATCAGGCGAACAATCCCGGACACGACAAGTAGCCGTTCTTCATTTTTGTTCGGAAAAAGCCACCTAGGTTACACGGTGGCTTTTTCGTTATAGCTCCGCAGGCTTCAGCCTGTGGACTTTAGGGCTTGCGAGGACGAACTCCAGCAGGCTGAAGAGTCTGCAAAAAAATGCCTTGTTCTGTCATTCTGAGCGAAGCGAAGAATCTCTCTTCGATTTGAGTATAAGAAAAGAACCAAGGAGAGATTCTTCGCTTCGCTCAGAATGACGGAGTTTTGAGTTTTTCAGCAGACTCTGAAGCCAGCGCTACTCGCGGTAGACAATCACGGCCTCTCGCGCTACGGTATCATCTCTCAATTATGCCGCTGCAAATTGTCAAGCGCCGCTCGCGCGGCTTCATCTGCGTGAATGCCCATCCCGAGGGTTGCAGACGCAACGTCGAGCGCTGGGTTGCCGGAGTGAAGGGAAAAGTTCCCGCCGGGCAAAACGCACCGAAAAACGTGCTCGTCATCGGGGCATCCACCGGCTACGGGCTCGCTTCGCGCATCGCGGCGGCCTGGGGTTACGGAGCGAAGACGCTGGGCGTGTTTTTCGAGCGGCCGCCGGAAGGCGACAAGACCGCGACGGCGGGCTACTACAACACCGTCGCTCTTCATTCGATCGCAAAGGGCGACGGATTGTTCGCCGCGAGCATCAACGGCGACGCGTTTTCCGACGAAATCAAGCGCGCCGCCGTGGAAACCATCCGCAGGGAGATGGCTCCGGTGGACCTGGTGATTTATTCGCTCGCGTCGCCGAAGCGCACCGATCCCCGTACCGGCAAAGTGCATAGTTCGGTCCTGAAACCGGTCGGGCAGGCTTACACGAACCGCACCATCGAGCTCGATTCGGAAAAAGTGGTGAGCGTGACTTTGCAGCCCGCGAATGAGGAGGAAATTGCGGACACTGTCGCGGTGATGGGCGGCGAGGACTGGCGGCGCTGGATGGACATGCTTCTTGAGGAAAAATTGCTGGCGCCGGGCGCGCGCACGCTCGCGTATTCCTACATCGGCCCGGAAATTACCTGGCCGATTTATCGCGACGGCACGATTGGACGGGCGAAGAAAGATCTCGAACGCGCTGCAAAGGATCTGGACACGGCGCTTGCGAATCAATTGGGCGGCAAGGCCTGGGTTTCCGTCAACAAAGCGGTGGTGACGCAAGCCTCCGCGGCGATTCCCGTCGTGCCTCTCTACCTGAGTTTGCTTCCCCTGGCCATGAAAATGAAGAATCTGGACGAAGGGCCGCTCGAACAAATGCGGCGACTGTTCGCGGACTTTCTTTGCACGGGCCACGCGCCCCAGCTCGACGAAGCGCGGCGCCTGCGCCTGGACGATCGCGAAATGCGCAACGATGTGCAGGCGGAAGTCGCGGCTCTGTGGCCGCAGGTGACGACGGAAAATCTTCGCGAAGTCAGCGCCTTCGCCGGATTTCAGCGTGAATTTCGCGGCCTGTTCGGATTTGAAGTGGAAGGCGTGGACTACGAGCAGCCCACGGAAACAGATTTGAAATGGTAGCGCAGGCTTCAGCCTGTGGATTTTGGACCTTGCAAGGACGAACCTCCTCAGGCTGAAGCCCGCGCTACCGGCGAGGCCTAAAGCCGCTTGCGAAGAAATTCAAATACCACGTAACCGATCAGCCCGGAAAAAATGGCAATACCGAAGTTAGTGATTGTGAAAATATCTCTAAGGGCGAAAGCCAGGCTCTTCCCCGTGCCATTGGTTTGTGTAAACTCCCCCATCAATAAGTTTGAATAAAACAGGAAGACGATAAAACCGACCTCAACCATGGCCCTCCACACCGGGGCCAATTTTCCCGACCGTGTTTCTCTCGAAGGCATGGCGTAACTATAGCAAGAACCTTTTGCGCGGGGATGCGCTTTCCTGTGGCACCGACTGCAGTCCCTGCTACTTGCAAGCGCTCGCTGGAAATGCGGGCTAGCGGTTTTGTGAATTGTCTTCCGGGATGTACAGATCTAGATGCCGCGGCTGCCGCCTGCTGTTGCGATGTGAGAACAACCCTCGGGAAACATCGGAACTCGGGACATCCTCGGCGTCAGTGGAGAGGATTCGCAGCCACGGGGGTGACGCACTGCCGACATTCTTTCTTTCAACACTGGCATGCCGCTTTGCGTGAACGGTCCGCTCTTCGTGCCGTCCCGTTTGCCCACGCCTTTGCTGTCTGTGCTTTTTCTTTTTCATTTGTCCACCAAATCAGCGGATTCGGAATCGCGCCTTCAGCCTCCGTAAATATTCAACACTCAGAACCAGCGGTCAAAATGCCGCGGCGTCCGCAAAAGACCGGCGGGCTTTTACGGGACGCCGCGGCCAGATGACCCACGCGGGTCTCGCCGTGATGGCGGTCGCAGCGAGACTCGGCCCCGCGTGAAACTCGATTACAGAGCGACTGCTCCGCGCTCCTGATTCCGTATCCGGATGACTTCCTCCACCTTGTAGAGAAAAATCTTGCCGTCACCGATTTTGCCCGTGGAAGCGGTACTGAGTATCGCTCCGACGGCGGAATCGACAAGATCATCCGAAAGGACAATCTCAACTTTGACTTTTGGAACGAGATCGACTGTGTATTCCCGGCCTTTGTAGACTTCCGTATGCCCCTTCTGACGTCCGTGCCCGCGCACATCGCTGATCGTCATCCCGCCAATGCCAAGCTCGGTCAGGGCGTCTTTGACGGCTTCAAACTTGGATGGCTGGATGATCACTTCTAATTTTGTCATCATGATTTCTTATCCTCAGTCTGCGATAGCGGATTCAAAACTCAATCTCTGCGACCGCGCTTCGATTCGTTTCTCTTGCAGGCTTCAACTCGAGCCTATGACCGCGGGCCTGGGACCTTCCCTTCACCGTGTCTTCCTGTTCCTCCGCACTAAACTCGGAAGACACGGTGTTCGGAAAGGCGCCTCGGGCGTCGATTAGCGAAACACGCCAATCGGGACGTCCTGTAGTGGTTATTCGCCTAATCGCCGTGCGCCGGTGCTGGCTGTTTGATCGGCGCAGCGGACGGTACCTGGTGTGATGGCAAGCCTTTGGGTGCCCCTAGCGCGGTAATCACGTATTCGGGGTAGGCCGAAATGCCATGCTCGTGCAAGTCCATGCCGTAGAGTTCCGCCTCGGCCGGCAGGCGAAGGGTTCCTGTTGCGTTGACGGCGAGCATGACGACCATTGCCACCGCGAATGTTGCCAGCGTGATGCATGCGCTGCCGATGGCTTGTGCCACGAGCACCTGTGTACCGCCGCCGTAGAATAGGCCCTTAAGCGGGGCGCTATTGTCGGGAGCGAACGGTCCCGTCGCGCCGAATTGCCCGGAGGCAAAGAGCCCGAGAGAGAGAGTTCCCCAGATGCCACAAAATCCATGGACGGGGACGGCTCCGATGGGATCGTCAATCCGCAGATATTCGAGCAGGTCGACTCCGAGGATAACCAGAACTCCGGCGACGCCGCCAAGCAGGACTGCGCCAGTTGGAGTGACCCAATAGCAGGGGCACGTAATGGCCACGAGCCCGGCAAGGAAGCCGTTCGTCGTGTACCCAGCGTCCCATTTTTTGGTCATGATGTAGCCGTAAATGATGGAGGTGAGCCCGGCCGCGCAAGCTGCCAGGGTGGTGTTCGTGGCCACGCGACCGATGCCGACAAAATCCATGGCCGAGAGAGTGCTGCCCGGATTGAAGCCGTACCAGCCGAACCACAGAATGAGTCCGCCGCTGACGGCGATGGTCAAGTCATGCGGCAGCATGGGCGTGCCACCATCGCGCTTGAATGTGCGACCGAGGCGCGGGCCGAGAACAATCGCTCCTGCCAGGGCGATAAATCCACCGATGGTGTGGACAACCGTGGATCCGGCGAAATCATGGAAGCCCATTCCCGAGGCCGGCCAGAAATGACCGTCACTGCCCATGTTCGCCAGCCAGCCGTCCGGTCCCCAGGCCCAGTGGCCGATGACCGGGTAAATGAAACCCGTGACGCAGATGCTGTAGAGGAGGTCGCCGACGAAGCCGGTCCGCCCGATCATCGCACCGGAGGTGATCGTCGAGCAGGTATCGGCGAAGGCGAATTGGAAGATCCAAACGGCGAGGAACGCCACGCCCGTGGTTTCATAGGTTGCCGGGGCGTTCTGCAGAAAGAACCAGTGGTAGCCGATGAAGCCGTTGCCGTGGGCGAACATGAACGCGAAGCCGACGGCGTAGAACAAAATGCCGCACAGGCAGGTATCCACGACGCATTCAACGAGCACGTTCACCGTCTCGCGGGAACGGCAGAAGCCGGCCTCGAGCATCGTGAACCCGACTTGCATCCCGAACACGAGGAACGCGGCAATGAGCGTCCACGCGGTGTTCACCGGATTAACGATGTCGTTCCCTTTCAGGTCGGGATCCGCAGCATAGGCATGGCTGAAGAAAATTCCTGTAACGACCGCCATGATGGCGAGGACGAGACCCACTCCCAGCACTTTCCCGGCGAGCAAGGTTCCTCCGTACCGGCGCCACTCCGACTTCCGCAGACGCACTCGAAGCCGGGAGATTTTTTCGGACAGCGACATCCTTCTTGCCGTGATGGGTATGTCTGACATTTCCACTCTCCTTTGAAATATGAGAACCCGAACGTTTTCAAACCTCTTTCCTACTCAAAAACCAGGCCGGTCAATCTACGAAGCCGAATGAGTCCAGCTGAATTCCACAGCGGGCGGAGCACATATCCCGTCCGGGCAAAGCTCTCGCCTGCGCCGCAAAAAGGATCGTTTTGCTGGATGGATCCTTTTCCGGCTGCGAAGACACAAGCCCCGGTTGGAACGAAATCGCTCAAAATCCGGAAGACACAGATCCGGTCAAGCGCCGTTCAGGGCTTACTCTTCGGCTCGTCGTCGAGCGTTATGTTGCGATTGGTTGGACACGGCATCGTGTCCGAGAAAAACTAGTGAACCTTGAGGCTTGCCGCGAGGCGCGTCATTTCGTCGTCGAAATGAAACGTTGAAAGCGGCGATACCACTCCTTCAGTTTCGAGCGCAGTGTGCGGCTATTCTCTCCACCTAGTCAAATTCAAACTTTTAATTGTAGCCATTCGCAAGCCGCGATTTATTGAGATCCCCGCTTCAGTTCATCGTTCAAAAGGATGGACTCCGCGATTTCTTTCATGGACTTGCGCGTTTGCTGGCTCTGCCGCTGCATCGTGCGATACGCTTCGTCCTCGCCGATTTTCATTTCGCGCTGCAGAATTCCCTTGGCGCGTTCCACAATCTTTCTGGCTTCGAGCTGCCCGGAAAGAGCGGATTTTTCGCTCACCAATCGCTCCCGCTGGCGCTCGTTCTCCTGCAATTCGGCGATCGTCTTCTGCAACTCCGCGGTGCGCTCGGCCACGCGCGCCTCGAGGTGGTCGCGCGCCTCCAGAAGCGCCTCCTCGCTATTTCTTTTTGAGGAGCTCACCCAGCTTGCCGCCAGGGCGCAGACGACGAACGCCGCAAAATACGCCGTATCTGTTGCGTTGACTTCGAAGGAATGAAACGGAGGAACAAAAAAATAGTCCACGGCCAGCGTGGAAAGAAGGACGGCAGAAAGGCCGGGCGCCGTGCCGCCAAACCACGCGCTGGCCATCACCGCGGCAAAGAACAGGAACAGAAACGGATAAGGAAACAAGCGTTGGAGGAGCAAGCTCGCGGCGAGCGCCGCCGCAACGCACACCAAGGCGATGCTGTAGCCAAGACTGGCAGCTAGAACTCGCATCCTGGATGATCGACTCCGGTCCGAAGTTGAAGACAGCGCAAAGTGTCCCAAGGCCAAAATAAGTCCTTTATGAAATCTTTATATCTTCCTTATATAGCTTGCGGCATGCGGCGTGACATTGACAAACTCAAAGAGCGGATGGCTTGGATTGAAAAGATTATTGACCGGGGTAGGTTCGGCTCAATTTAACGAGGAAGAAACTCGTCCGTGTGCGTAATGAATTCCGGATACGCTCCCGCGCCCAGCTCGTGAAGGTCCATGCCCTGGCGTTCTCCCTCGACCGACACGCGGAAAGGATAGAAGCGGTTAAGGAGCCGGTTCACGCAGTAGGTCAGCGGCAAAACAAATCCCAGCAACGTGGCCACGCCGATCAATTGCGCCAGCCATTGGCCGGCAGCAATTCCATTCACCGCGGAGGGCAGACTATCCCCCGCCACATTCAGGACGGGCCGCTGGAATTGGCCGAACACGCCCAGCGCCAGGAGGCCCCAAATGCCCGCGACGCCATGGACGGAAATCGCTCCTCCCGGATCGTCGACCTCCATGCGCAGCTCGAACCATTCCACTGAAAATATGATGATGGTGCCCGCGACCGAGCCGATCACAACGGCTTCGGCGGGACTCACGAACGCGCAGGACGCGCTGCTGGCGACGAGTCCGCCGACCCACCCGTTGGCGGTGAGCGAAGCGTCGGGCTTGCCAAAGCGAACTTTGGTGATGAACGCCGCGGTGAGCGCCGCGGCCGACGCGGCGAGCATCGTGTTGATGCCGATCAACGCGGCCCCCGAAGTTTCGCCTCCCGTGAAGAGGATTGCGCCGGCGGAATTGAGTCCAATCCAACCGACCAGAGCCAGCATGCAGCCAAACAATACGAGGACCGAGTTATGGCCGGGGATCGCGGGCGCCATGCCGTCCGCGGAATATTTTCCGCGCCGCGGCCCCAGGATCCACGCAACTGCAAGGGCCGATAGACCCCCCATGACCTGGATCGTACCCGCTCCCCCAACATCCAGAAACCCACGGCCAATTCCATAATGGACGCCAAGCTGCGCGAGCCACCCGCCGCCCCAAACCCAATGCGCGAAGAGCGGGTAAGTCCAGGCGGCAAGCAAACCCGTGGAAAGGCAACTGGCGCGAAGGCGCCAACGGTCCGCGCCGCTGCCCAGAGGGATCAAGGCGGCGAGGCCCACACAAAAAATTTGAAACAATGCGACAAGAGAAGCGGCGGAGCCGTCGGAGAAGAGTTTGCGAAAAAAGAAAGGTTCTGCGGCAATCCAGTTCCAACTTTTTCCGGACAAATTCAGGACATGCGCCGGGCCGCCGATGACCCCTTGCCAGGCAAACCCGCAGACAAAATAAGCGAGGCCGGCGACGGCGAGGGCGGAAAGCGAGGCCATCATCATGTGACCTGCGCTGCGCGAGCGCCCCAATCCGACGTTCATGAGAGCGAGTCCAGCGGCTGCGAGCGGCACAAGAAAGATAAAGAAGAGACAAGCGGCCGTTGTTGCCTCCGTAAGTCTCGGAACAGGCATGGAAATCATCCTTTTTCCTCTCGCGGAATCAGATGCGATCGGAAAGCCAGGATCAATCCCAGCGCCTCCACGGCAACACCGGTCAGGACAAACGCGTCTCGCAGAGGCGGCGCAGCGAATAGCACAATCGCGGCCAGCACAAGGAACCATCCTGCCGGCAGCAACAGGAAACCCACGACCTTCATTCCGAAATCCCCCGGTTCAAGACAAAGAGACTTGCACTGACAATTGCGACGCACGCTAAAATATCACAATCGCATCGGAACCCAACGCACCGCTCCAACAAAAATGAAATTTGCCCGCGCAGCGTATTCATCAACGTGCGCTGGTCCACCTGACCGAAGGTCCGACAAACTCCTCCAGGACGC
>Ga0182024_10024841_pt1 | contig 10623 bp, 10 predicted proteins | sample P32metaG_FD_120480 | JGI IMG/M metagenome (GOLD analysis project Ga0182024, IMG submission 120480) | Permafrost microbial communities from Stordalen Mire, Sweden - P3-2 metaG (Illumina Assembly) | ecosystem: Environmental > Terrestrial > Soil > Wetlands > Permafrost | place: Sweden: Stordalen...
CCTGACGCCGCAGCATCTCGAGCACCCGCGCCGCATGCACGTCCGGATACACGTCCGCATGTGCAGGAGCCGCCACCCGCTCCTGGCGCGCGATGAGCCCGAGCCACGACCCGTACCGCACCCCCACGCTGCCGAAGTCGCGTCCGCCTCGGCGTGACGGCGTCACCTCGTAGCGCACGCGCACCGCCCCCTTCGCGGGAATGGCGACGCGCGCCGGGAGGCCGGTCGTCGTCGCATCGACGATCGGATCGTCGTCGACGGTCCCGCGCACCGTTCGACGGCTCGTGTTGCGAATGGTGAGGTCGACCACGTTGGTGCGCCCGACGCTGAGGATCACGCCGACGGTCCGCTGCACCTCGATGCGCGTACCCCTCTGCAGGACCCCGTCCACCAGCGCGAGCACCACGAGCGCCGCATCGAACGCCAGGAGCGCCGGCATCAGGCTCCGTACGAAGCACGCGACGATCGACACGAGCACGGCCAAGAGGCCGAGCATCGCGAGCCGCTTCGTCGGGATCACGCGCGGCGGGTCCCGCGTTACTGCGCCAGACGCGGCACCGCGACGCGCGTCACGATGTCGGCGATGCGGTCGTCCGCCGAGACCCCCTGGAGCTGCGCGTCGGGGTGGAGCATCAGGCGATGCCGGAGCACCGGGCCGGCCATCGGCTTCACGTCGTCCGGCGTCACGAACGCTCGCCCCTGGCTCGCCGCCACGACCTGCGACGTCTTGAGCAACGCGATCGACGCGCGCGGCGAAGCCCCCAGCTCGATGGCGCGGTCATCCCGCGTCTGGCGCACGAGGTCGACGATGTAGGCGATGACGGCGTCGTCGACGCGAAGAGCCTGCGCGTGGCCCTGCATCTCGAGGATGGACGCAGGCGTGACGACGGCGTTCAGCCCCGTCAGGTGGGACGGGTCGAAGCCGCTCGCGTGCTTCCGCACGATGGTCAGCTCCTCGTCGCGCGGTGGGTCCTTGACGAGGAGCTTCATCAGGAACCGATCGAGCTGGGCCTCGGGGAGGGGATAGGTCCCCTGCGATTCGACCGGGTTCTGCGTGGCGAGGACGGTGAAGGGCCTCGGCAGCGCGTGGGAGGTGCCGTCGACGGTGACTTGCTGGTCCTGCATCGCCTCGAGCAAGGACGATTGCGTCTTGGCGGGGGCGCGGTTGATCTCGTCGGCAAGGAGGATCTGCGCGAACACGGGACCGGGGATGAACGTGAACGCGCTCGATTGACGGTCGAAGACCGACGAGCCGGTGACGTCGCTAGGCATGAGGTCGGGCGTGAACTGCACCCGCTTGAAGATCGAGCCCGCGGCGACCGCGAGCGTCCTCGCGACGAGCGTCTTCCCCAGGCCCGGCGCCCCCTCGATGAGGACGTGCCCCCCCGCGATGAGCGCGACGAGCACCCCGTCGACCAGCTCGTCTTGCCCGACGACGACGCGCGCCATCTCCTGCTTCAGGCGGTCGTACGTCTGCGCGAATTCGTCCGGGGTCATGTCGTGGGCACCACTCTGCCGCGGTTATATCCCAGGTGGCGCGTCCCGCAGCACGAGAAGCCGCGTCTCCGTCATGTCTAGGATCGCGTATTTCACCCCTTCGCGTCCGATGCCTGACCCCTTGACCCCACCATACGGCATGTTGTCGACCCGGAAGCTCGGTACATCCCCGACGATGACTCCTCCCACCTCGAGCTCGTCCCACGCGCGCATCGCGTGCCTGAGGTCGTGCGTGAAGAGCCCCGCCTGCAGGCCAAACGTGGACGCGTTCACCGTCGCGAGCGCGGCGCCGAAGTCGTCCCACGTCGAGAGGACGACGACCGGTCCGAACGCCTCGTCGGCGTTGATGGGCTCGTCCTCGGGGACATCTTCGAGCACGGTCGCCTCGAAGACGTTCCCGTCTCGCGCTCCCCCGCAGAGCACCTTGGCGCCCCGCGCCTTCGCGCTCGCGACCCACTTCTCGAGCCGGATGGCGGCCGCCTCGTCGATCATCGGGCCGAGCGACGTCGACTCTTCCTTCGGATCGCCGCTCTTGAGCGCCTTTACCTTCGCGACGAGGCGCTCCCGGAGCGGCCCCATGACCGCGCGGTGCGCGAGGATGCGTTGCACCGACACGCAGCTCTGCCCCGACTGGTAAAACCCGCCGAACACGAGGCGGTCGACCACGTAATCGAGGTCCGGCGTTTGGTCCGCGTCCACGATGCAGGCCGCGTTTCCGCCAAGCTCGAGAACGACCTTCGCTCTCGGGGCGCGTGCCTTGATGTCCCAACCCACCTTGCTGGATCCCGTGGACGAGACCAGCCGAATGCGCGGGTCTTCGATGAACGGCGCCACGTCGGCGAGCAGGGCAGGGAGGATCGAGAACGCCCCCGCGGGCAGGTCGGTCTTCGCCAGGATCTCGCCGATGATCAGCGCGCCGATGGGGGTGCGCTCCGACGGCTTCAGGACGAAGGGGCAGCCGGCCGCGATGGCGGGAGCGACCTTGTGGGCGACCAGGTTGAGTGGGAAGTTGAACGGGGTGATGAACGAGCAGACGCCGACCGGGACCCGCTTCGTGAAGCCGCGGTAGCCTCGCGTGCGCGGCGCGATCTCGAGGTTGAGCACCTCGCCGTCGACCCGCACGGCCTCGTCCGCCGCGATGTCGAACGTGTCGATGAGGCGCGTCACCTCCCCGCGCGCGTCGCGAATGGGCTTGCCCGCTTCAATCGCGAGGGCGAGGCACAGCTCCTTCTCGCGCGCCCGGAAGCTTTCCACGCATTGGCGCAAGACGGCCCGCCTCGCGTAGGGGGGGAAGTCGCGCATCTTGGGCGCCGCGGCTGCAGCCGCAGCGAGTGCCGCGTCGATCGCCCGTGCGTCCGCCAGGGCGACGCGACTGGCGACGCTGCCGGAGTACTTGTCGGTTACGGCGAGAGCTTCGTTCGCATGAACGGCGCGGTTCGCGAGGTAGTACGGGTACCTAGGCTCGAGCACCCGTCACGCGCGCCCGTCACGCGCAGCCGTCACGCGCACCCAGGGTCGGACACGCAGCCGAAGATGTACTCGCACCATTCCTGGGCGTACATCACGCAGGTGCTGGTCCAACTCTGGGTGCAGCAGCTCGAGTCGACTTGGTAGCACACGGCGCTCACGATGCCGTCGCCGCCATCGTCGCAGCCATCGCTTAGCGACGAGCCCGTCTCGCACGCCGAGTGGCCGCAGCCGGGGTAACCATCACCGCCGCCACCCGTGTCATCGCCGCCACCCGTGTCGTCCGCCGACTCGGGGACGCACGCGCTCGCCGTGCAGCTCCCCGACGGGCACATCGTGTTGCACGTCCCGCAGTTGTCCGGATCGGTCGTCGTGTCCGTGCAGACTCCGCCGCACGACGTCTCTCCCGTGGCACACCCGGTGGCGACGCCGCACACGCCGGCCGTGCCTGCACCGCCGCACGTCTGACCGCTCGGGCACACGGTCCCGCACGTTCCACAGTTGGACGAGTCGGTGCTCGTGTTGGTGCAGCCGCTCGTACACATCGTCTCGGGCGCCGTGCAGGTGGTGGTGCCGCCGACGCAGGCGCTGCTCGCGCACATCCCGCTGCTACAGACGGTCCCGCACGTCCCGCAGTTCGTCGGGCTCGTCGCCGTGTCGACGCAGACGCCCGAGCAAGACGTCGTCCCGGTGGCGCACCCCGGGACGCCCGTGTCGCCGATGATCACGATGCCGCCCGTATCGTGGACCGTGATCCCCCCGCCATCGTGCGGAGAGGTACCGGTGTCCTCGAACGGGACGGTGCCCCCCTCGAGCCCGTCGGCCACGTCGGCGCCGGTCGCGCAGCCGGCCACGAGCGACGCCGAAGCCAGCATCAGGCCCATGACAGGGCACATGACGCGCATGGAGGCCACGAGAGCAAGACGACCGAGTCGGAATTCGTTTATCATCGGGCTGTGGCGAGTTTGTCACTCTTGGCCCGTCGGCGCACGTAAAGAGCGCGCGTTACGAAGGGGCGTCCGTGGAGGGCGGAATACTTAACCGGCTAGCGGAGTCGACGGGCACTCGAAAGTCGCCCCCAAAAGAGCTCGCGTCCCGGCCTGCTCGTCGTGGCAAAGTGCTCCCGCTGCGATGCGCGAGACGAAGGGCCCGCGGCCGATGTTCGCCGTCTACGCGTTTCTTGCGGCGCTCGTGGCCCTGTCGATCGCGTTTCGCCTCCCTGCGCTGATCAACGCGGACACCGTCGACTCCGACGCGGCGATCGTCGGGCTCCAGGCGCGCCATATCCTCCACGGGGAATGGTCGTGGTTCCTCTACGGCAGCGGGTACCAAACGTCGGTCGATTCGTGCGTGGCCGCGGCTTTCTTCGCGCTCCTCGGCGCGACGCCCCTGGCGTTGGTCCTCTCGACCCTCACGGGCCACATCGTGCTGACGTGCGTCGCGTTCGCGACCCTTCGCCGTCGCCTCCCCGCGAGCGCGGCGTTCGTGGCCGTGCTCCCGCTCGTGTTTACCTCGAGCCCGCTCCACACCTACATCCTCAATCCCCCACGCCAGGCCGCGCTGACTCTCGTGTTCATCGCGCTCTTCGTCATGGATGGCGCAGGGGATCGCGTGTCCGCGCGCTCCCGCATAGCCCAGCAAGCCGCGGGTGGGGCGCTGGCCTCCGTCGCGGTCTTCGCGGATCCGTACGCGCTCCTCTTTCTGCCGGCCCTCTTGCTGCTCGGGCTCCTCGCGGCGCTGGACGGACGCGCCGATCGGCGTGCGTTCTTCGCGCGAGCCGCGGGGACGATCGTGGGCGCTCTCGTCGGCATCGTCCCCTTCGTCCTCCTCTTGCACAGCGCGCGCGGGACGCACGGCGAGACGACGCTCACGCTCGGCGTCCTCCGCCACAACTGGGGCTTGCTCAAGGACCCGTGCCTCCCGTGGCTGCTCGGTACGACCGCGTACGTGCCGCGCGCGCTGCTCGGCTACGTGCCGGCCCCGTCGACCCTGATCGCGCACACGCTGCACCTCGTGGGGGGCGTCCTCTTCGTCCTCGCGATCCTGTCGGGCGGTTTCGCCCTGGCGCTGCGCCGCTTGCCGTGGGGCGTGAGGCGCCTGGGTCTCTTCGGCGCGCTCGTCGCGGTGCTCTGCCTCGCGTCGTTCCTCCTGTCGACGATGGTGATGGACCTCTTCTCGAGCCGATACCTCGCCGCGCTCGTCCTTGCGTCGCCGTTCGCGCTCGCGCCACTCGCCTTTCAGCTGCGCGCGCGCAGGCTTGCGCTCGTCCTCGCACCGTACCTCCTGGGCGCGGGCACGGCCGGGTGGCTGGGATACGGCGAGGAGGTGAACGGCGCGGAGGTGGCCCTTCTGCCGGGCCACGGTTCCCGGGACGAGCGGGCGCTCGAAGCGATGCTGAGCGCGCGGGGGATCCACGTCGCCATCGCGGACTACTGGGTCTCGTACCGGCTCACATTTCTCTACGGAGAGAGGATCGCGGTCGTCCCCATCCACGAGCGCGAGGACCGTTACGCGCCTTACCGGCGCGAGTACGCCGCGGCCGCGAGGACGGCATACATCTTCGATCCGAAGCGCTCCCGCGAGGATCTGGCCGCGATGCAAGCAGAGGCGTTCTCGAGCCCGACCCCCTGGGGTCAGCCGGGTGAGCGCCTCGACGCCGGAGCGCTCACGGCCATCGTCTTCGACAAGGTGCCGGAGGCGACGCCCTGAGTCAGTCGACCAAGCTCACTCGGCCATCTTCATCCACATCGCGCTCTGCTCGCCTTCGTAGACCAGCGTCTCCCCCTGCACGAAGCGGAACTCGTAGCGACCGAAGACGCTCGTGTCCCCCTTTCGGAGCTGCTTCGCCTTGCACTCGAGGATGAGCGGCTCACCTGGCCGCGCGAGCGCGTGGAAGCGGGCGCTGTAGATCTTCGCGCCGTAGCCCACCCAGCCGTCCGCGTGGCGCAGCCCGAGCACGTAGTACGAGTGCACGAACCCCATCATCCCGGTCATGTGCACCATGAGCCCACCCGAGACGTGTCGCGGATGGCGCACGGGGTGCGCGCGCTGCTCGCGGGTGAGCGGGAGATCCTCGTGGGTCGGCATCCGCGCGCGGACGAAGTTGTTGGGCGCGTCGATCTCGAGGATCTCGTCGATGAGCAGGCCGCCTGGCCCGTAGGGGCAGTCGGCCACGAAGGCAGGATCGAGCGGCATGGGTTGCAAGTGTCAGGTGAGCGACTTCGTGTAAACGCGGTACTTCTTGTAGAGCTCGGCCCCCATCGAGCGGATGCCGAGGTTGATCGGCTTGTCGTCCTCGCGCGTCCACGAAAGCTCGCCCCACTCGTAGCCCTTCGCGATGCCGCGCTTGGCGACCTCGACGTACATGGCCGCGGAGAGCCCGCCGTAGCGCTTCATGTTCTTCGTGATGTCCTTGCGGATGCCGAGCATCATGAGCCGCGTCGACTTGGGGTGCTGCCACTTCACGCGGTAGAGCAGCTTGAAGATGCCGGTCGGCAGGAGCTTGCCGCCGAGGTCCTGGATCGACTCGTTCACGTTCGGGAGCATGATGCACATGCCGGCGGGCCTGCCGTTCACCTCCGCGATGAACGCGAGGTCGGGATCGAGGATGAGGCTCAGATCCTTCGCGACCTTCTCGACCTCGTACGGGAGCGCCGGGACCATCGCCCACTTGCCGGCCCACGCGTCGTTGTAGATATCCATCACAGCGCGGACCTCGCGGTGCATGTGCTTCGGGTCGACCGACCGCAGGTGCACCTCGGGCAATTCCTTGATCTGCTGCCACGCCTTCATCACGCGGTCGGGGAAGCCGATGGTCTTGCCGTAGCGCCAGGCGAAGAGGTCCTTCTCCTTCACGAGGCCCGCCGCCTCCGCGACCTTCGCCTGGTACCTCCGCGAGTGCGCCATCATCAGGACCGGCGGCGTCTCGAAGCCTTCGATGAGGATGCCCACCTCCTCGTTCACGTAGAGCGAGAAGGGCCCCATCATCCGCTTCATCCCGCGTTGGCGGAGCCAGGCGGACGCGGCGTCGATCAGCGCGCGGCCCACGTCGTCGTCGTCGATCGTGTCGAAGAAGCCGAAGAACCCCGTGTCGTCTTTCCAGACCCTGAGGTGCTCGTGGTCGACCTGCGCCGAGCAGCGTCCGACGAGCCGTCCGTCCTTCCACGCGGTGAAGAGCGTGGCCTCGGCGCGGTGGAAGAACGGGTTCTTCTTCGGGTGCAGACGCTCCAAGAGCTCGAAGTCCAGAGGTGGCACCCAGCTCGGGTCCCCCTCGAAGACGATGTGCCCCGCGCGAACGAAGTCGCGCACGTCCCTACCCGGCGTGTGCTCTCGAATGACGATCGACATCGGCGTGCTGCCCGTAGCACGGCAGCGCGAGGTGCGTCACGTGTCCGCGCGGCGAAGGCCGGGGCCGCGTCGGTCGTCCGCGAAGGCGGCGGCGAGCCCCTGCGCGAGCTCGTCGGGCTCACCGAGACGTCCATCGTGACCGTCGCGGCGATCGCGGCGGGCGCGTCGCTCGCTGAGGAGCGTGCGGAGCTCGGCGACGGTGCGAGCGGGGCGGCTCTCGCGAGCGTGCGCGACGGCGTGGCTGCCGCAGACGACGACGATCGCGCCGGACGCGAGCGCCGTGCTCGAGAGGGTCCGAGCATCACGGGAGCCGCACACGGAGCAGGACAGGGGGGCCGTGGAGGAGGGCTGGGCGAACATGGGCCCAACGATGGCAAGGTTCTCGCGGTTGGCCAACTTCGGGCCCATCGAACGGGATCGCGTAGGATGGAGCCCATCCCCATGCGCCGTCTACTCGCGAGCGCCGCGTGGCTCCTCACCGGCTGCGCCCTCTCGAGGTACCAGGTCACCCAGGCGCCGGCCGAGCCGTTCGACGCGGTCATCGTCCCGGGGTGTCCGAGTGAAGACGACGGCGCCCTCTCGCACTGTCAGATTGGACGCGCCGGGCAAGCGGCACTTCTCTGGCAGGGCGCGTGGGCGCGCAACTTCATCGTCTCCGGCTCGGACGTGCACACGCCGTACGTCGAAGCAGAGGCGATCGCGGAGGCGATGACGACGCTGGGTGTTCCTCCTGAACGAATCGTCCTCGAGCGTGACGCGTTGCACAGCGACGAGAACGTCTACTACTCCGCCCTCCTCGCCGACCAGCTAGGGTTCCAGCGACTCGCCGTCGCGTCGAATGCCTCCATCGCGAGCTGGCTGTGCGGGCTCCTCGTCGAGCAGGGGCGATCGTGCGCGGCGGTCCCGATGGACCTGGGTGCGCTCCGGGCGTACTTGCCCCTGCACGAGGGGGCCCTTCGCGCCCTCCACGCTCGCCGTGTCGACCCCTGGGAGCCACTCACCGCGCGCGAGGAGCGTATCGCGCGAGCGAACGGCCACGGACGCCCACCGTCCTTCGTCTTCTACCCGCTCCACGGCTGGTTCGGCCCGTCGCACCGGCCGATTGCGCCAGCGCACCCGAACCCGATCACGTGGGCCGAGCGGCTCCGCGACTACGATATTCTTCGCCCATGAGGCTCAGGGCTTCGTCGCAAGAGAGCTCGCGAGGCCCTCGAGCTGCTCGCTGCCAATCCGCTCGGCGTCACGGCGAATCCGCCGCTTCAGCAGCGACGCGAGGACCCCCGTCCAGGTCTCCACCGATCGAACCGTGACCTCGGCAGCGCCCTTCGGCTCGAAGAAGAAGTGATGGTCTCCGAGGAAGAGGCCAGGGACACCGCCGCGCCATGCGATCTCTTGCGGTCTTCGGACGATGCTCACCTGGATGGATACGGGCAGCGGCATCCCCAGCAGACGCACGCGGAGCTTCGCGCGCTCTCGCAACGTGCCCGTCGATGCGCCCGATGGACGAAAGGACGCGGGCATCCAGCTCGCCCACGACGCATGGTCGGCGAGCCGATCGAAGGCAGCTTCGGCCGAGACGGGGAGGACGCGCGATGCTTGGGCGACGAAGGACATGGCCTGCGTGTCTAGCCTCTTTCGCGGCTCCTGCCGACGGTCATGCCGCCGGCCCCGGTGCTACCGCCTTCGTCCCCCACCATAGCCGCGGTAACCGCGGTAGCGACCGCCGTACCGCGCGTTCCACTGTCCGTACGCCGGTCCGTACGTGTGCCAGTGATTGACCAGCCCCCCGTAGTACGGCGAGCCGACCGGCACCCACATCGGCGCGCGGCCGTCGTAGTAGAACGGTCGCCCCGCGCCGTCGTAGTACACGAGGTACCCATCGTAGAAGGCTGGCTGATAGCCCCCGGCATAGATGGGTTCCGGGCCGTCCACGTAACAGCCCTGCCCAGCGAGACCGGCCGCACCCAACAGCAGTGCCATCATTCCGTAACGGAGCGTGTTTCGAATCATGTCTCCGCAGGAAGCATCGGCCGTGCCGCTGGCACCCGGTGTGAGCCCCACGTGCGCTTTCGTGCGGTCTGGAGACGAAGCCCAAGCGCGCCTTCGCAAGCTCGTGCGTCAAAACGCCACACCGGGCCGTCGTTCGCCGCGGTCACAACCTCGACCGTCCCCGTTGCCGAGGTGAGTCGGCCGCCTCGTCGTCGCGCTCGACCTCCTCGTCGTGCAGCTCTGCGCTATCCGACGCGGGCGCTCGCACGCGTGCTCGATTCTCCTGGGCGCGCGCTCCGGGCGAGGAAACCCGCGCGGGCGCGGCTTCATTTCCCGGCCCCCAGCCACTCTGCACCTGGCCGCGCACGTCGACGAGCGTCTCGCCGACGTGGGCTCCGGCGACCCTCACTTGCTTTGCTGCGCGGCGCAGCCCGCTGCCGAACAGGACGGACAAGACCGTCAGCGCGAGCGGTACGATGACCTGGAGCAGGAGCGCCGCCACGACCCGCGCGATCGTGAGAGCGAAGACGATCGGAAATCGGAGCACGAAAGGGAGTCGGAACGTGCTGACGCCGAACGCGTCCCGCCGGCCCTGCTTTCGTGCGTGCTTGGCGGCCCGGCGCGCCGCGCGGCGTGAATGACGCGCGTTGCCGAAGTCCCACGCGCCATCGCGCTGCGACGGCGGGCCGCGGCGCGTGGGGCCCAGCAGCGGCCCGATACGCGTCGCGCGCCTGTCCGGGTCCGGCTCCAGCATCCGCCCGAGGACGTCCCGCAGCTGCGCGCTCGCCCGCCCACGAAGCGCCGCGTCGACGTCCACGGCGAGACCACGGTGCGGAAGCTTCTCGGGCTCGAGGCCGGTCAGCATCGCGATCGCGGTCGCGCCGATCGCGTAGACATCCGACGCCGGGCCCGCTCTCCCCTGAAACTGCTCGGGCGCCATGTAGCCGAAGGTCCCGACGACGGTGCTGCCCCCTTCGATCCGCAGGTGGTCCTTCACGGCCCCGAAGTCGACGAACGCGAACGACCCGTCCGGCCGCTGGATGACGTTGGAAGGCTTGAGGTCGCGGTGGATGACGGGGGGCGACCGGCCGTGCAGGTAGGTGAGCACGACGTCCGCGTCCTCCAGGAAGCGCGTGACGTCGGCTTCAGGCATGCCGCGCCCTCGCGTCTGGAGCTGCGAGACGGGGGTCCCAAGGACCTTCTCCATCACGAGATACAGCACCCCGTCGCTCTCGAAGTGCTCGACGTAGCGTGGCAAGAGCGGGTGCTCCAGCTCCGACAGGACGCGGGCCTCTCGCTCGGCGAGCTCGACGTCCTTCCACG
>Ga0182024_10024842_pt1 | contig 10622 bp, 8 predicted proteins | sample P32metaG_FD_120480 | JGI IMG/M metagenome (GOLD analysis project Ga0182024, IMG submission 120480) | Permafrost microbial communities from Stordalen Mire, Sweden - P3-2 metaG (Illumina Assembly) | ecosystem: Environmental > Terrestrial > Soil > Wetlands > Permafrost | place: Sweden: Stordalen...
GGAACGACCGGCATCCTGCCCAATCTCTCCGTCGATCTCGCCGGCGTTTATCGGCAGAATTTCGACGGCTACGGCTATGACATAAACCTGCACGAGCCGATCATGAGGCGTGAAGATCTCGCCTTCCGCACCAAAATGCTGTGGACGCCGACGCCAAGCACTCAAGTGCGCCTGAGCGCCGACTATGAGCGGGTCAGATCCGACGGCACGCCTTACCAACTCGCGCCAGGCGTCATCGGCGCCGACGGCGTTACCAGCTATCCGGGCCCCTACAGAACCGACACCAACGAAAAGAACAACGCCGACAACGACGACTGGGGCGCGTCGTCGCGCATCGACCAGGATCTGGGCTTCGCGCGTTTTGTCAGCATCAGCTCCTACCGGCACATACGCGGCCTGTACGATCTCGACGAAGACTCGACGCCAGCGCCGGTCGTCAACTCCTTCATCCACCAGCTCGCCAAGGATTTCTCGCAAGAGATTCAGCTTCTGTCGCCGGAGGGCTCGAAGCTACAGTGGGTTATCGGCGGCTATTACTTCGACGCGATCTATGCCTACGACCCGATCACTATCGGAGGGTTGGCGGCAGGCCCCGCCGGCTCAGAGGACATTTACGGTACGCAGCACACGCACTCCTATTCGGCCTATGGCCAGGCGACGTACGAATTCCTTCCCAAGACGAGCCTGACGATCGGCCTGCGCTACACGGACGAAGACCAGGAAGATCACGCCTTCGTAAAGGTCGGAGACACGGTCGTGTTCGCGCCACCGGACCAGAGGCAGACCTTCAACAAACTCACCTGGCGATTCGCCCTGAACTATCAATTCACCGACTCGATTATGGCCTACTTCTCTCAGAACCGAGGCATAAAGAGCGGTGGTTACAACCTGCTTGGCCCCGGAGTCCTCGGCTATAAACCGGAGGTGCTGGATGCATACGAAGTCGGCCTCAAGTCTGAATTCTTCGAGCATAAACTGAGATTCAACGTCGCCACGTTCTACTACAACTACCAGGATATTCAGGTTCAGAGTATCCAGGCCGGCGCTATCAACACTGTGAACGCGGCCTCCGCTGAAGTGTACGGGGTCGACGGCGATTTTGCGGCTGTCCCGATCCCCAACCTCACGCTGCGGGGAGCGGTTGGATACACGTACGGCTTTTACATCGACTTCCAGAATGCTACGTTCACACCACCTTCTCCGCTGGACGGGCCACAGGTTGCCGGCGATGCAGGCGGGCATCGTATCATCAATACGCCGCGATGGACCGCCAGTGGCTCGATCGACTACAAAATCCCGACCCAATACGGTGATTTCCTGTATGATCTGACGGGGTCGTACCGCAGCCTGGCGTTTGTGAGCGCCGACAACCGTCTGGCCATTCCAGGTTATATCGTGTTCAACACGACGCTTTCTTGGAACAATCCGTCATCCAACTACAGCGTGCAGCTCTGGGTGCACAATCTCTTCGACGACGCCCATTACGCTTCGCGCGTCGAAACCTCCGTAGGTGACCTTCAATACCTGGCCCCGCCCCGGACCTTCGGCGTGACGCTAGGGGCGAAATTCTAGATGGCGGGCTCCAACAGGATCGGTCGGGGCGTCCCTCGCCGCGCCGCCCGCGCTCTCGACCTGCGATAGGCCACTGATGGTCAGGATTCGCTACGTGGAGTTTGGCGGGATTGAACACCAGGTGGACGTCAATTCCGGAGTGACCCTCATGGAGGCCGCCGTGAAGAACGGCGTCGCCGCCATCGAGGGGGAATGCGGCGGCGCCTGCGCATGCGCCACATGCCATATCTACATCCCGCACGAATGGAGCCATCTTACGGGCGGCGTCTCCGAGCACGAGCAGATGATGCTCGAGTTCGGCGTTGACGTAGACGAGCGCAGCCGGCTGGGCTGCCAGATAAGAGTCGTCGCGGAGATGGACGGCATGACCGTCCTGACACCCAGGAGCCAGAGGTGAGGAGGGCATGAGCGGAGGCGAGACATGAGCGGCAACAGCTTCACGCGGACCCACTACAACCATCACGATCCTGTCGTGGCCCAGGATCCCTATACCCTCCTGGCCGACGTCCGGGCGAAGTGCCCGCTGGGCCATTCCGACCAGCTCGGCGGGTTCTTCTTCCCGACCACCTACGAGGGTGTGAAACGCGTCTTCTCGGACTTCCGGGCCTTCACCTCCACGGAGGGGGCGGGTCTACCAGACCAACTGTGCGACTGCTCCCGGTCGACCTCGACCCGCCGCAACACACGCGGTGGCGGCGCGTCCTGAACCGCTTTTTCACCGTGGAGGCGGCGGATGCCGACCGTCCGAGAATCCAGGCGGTGGCTGACGGCCTGATCGACGGCTTCATCGAGCGCGGCCGGGTCGACGCGGTCAATGAGCTCACCCGGCCGTTCCTTGCGATGTGCATGCTGCCAGTGATTGGCGTGCCGGACAGGGATCGGCGGATGCTCGGGGACAAGCTCCTGTGGATGGTCCACAATCGGATGGTCGACCATGAGGGTTGGGTCAGGCGTTATCAGGAGATTGACGAATACCTGACCGGCCTTTGCGCGGGGCGCCGATTGGAGCCCCGGAGGAACGACCTGGTCCAGTGCCTGATCGAGGAAGAGTTCGACGGGCGCAAGCTCACCGATGGCGAAGGCTTTCAGGTGCTGCTGCTCACCCTGTTCGGCGCCCTCGACTCCACGAGTTCGGCGATGAGCGGCTCGCTCTATCACCTCGCGCAAAATCCAACCGACAAGGACCGCCTGGTCTCCGGCGAGGCGCTCTGGGCCGGCGCGCTGGAGGAGTTCATCCGGTTCACCACACCGATCCAGGCGCTCCGTCGACAAACGACTCAGCCGACCGAACTTGATGGTGGAACGCTGGAGGCCGGGGTCAATGTTCTGGCGGTGAACGGGGCGGGCAATCGGGATCCCGCGAAGTTCCCCGACCCCGACCGCTGTCTGATCGACCGCGACGCGCGCGACCATCTGTCCTTCGGCGCCGGCGCCCACGTGTGCATCGGCCGTCACTTCGCTCGCGTGATGCTCGCAACCTGCCTCAAGACCGTGCTGCGGCGACTGCCCGATTTCGAGGTCGAGCCCGAATTCAAGCCGGACTACACGCCCAGTGAGGCGCGGGCGCTGAAGACCTTGCCGCTTGTCTTCACGCCGGGGTCGCGCCTGTCCGCCTGAGTGCGCCAGGACCGCGGAACGGAGCCACCAGCAAACTGGGAGAAACGAATGCCGGGAGAAGGCGCCGCCTTTGCGCAAGCAGACTATGTGATCGTCGGCGCCGGAAGCGCCGGCGCCGTCCTGGCGAACCGGCTCTCGGAGGATCCGAATGCCAGCGTGATCCTGCTTGAAGCCGGGGGCAAGGCCGACTCCTTCCTGGTTCAGCTCCCCGTGGGCTTCCTCAGCCTACTCCTCAAGGAAGAATACGATTGGTCGTACGCGGCCGAGCCCGATCCGAGCCTGGGCGGCCGAAGTTGGGTGTGGTCGGCCGGCCGGATGCTGGGCGGCGGCAGCTCCATAAACGGGCAGGTCTATATCCGTGGCGTCCGCCAGGATTTCGACGAATGGGCGGCGGCCGGCGCGACCGGCTGGGGTTTCCAGGATGTCTTCCCGTATTTTCTGCGGTCGGAGCACTGGGAAGGACCACCCAGTCAGGCCCACGGGGCCAATGGTCCGCTCACCGTGACCGAGATCAGGGACCCGCACCCGCTCTGTTTCGCCTTCCTCAAGGGATGCGAGGAGATCGGCCTGCCGACGCTGCGGGAATATAACGACGGCGCCGATCACGGCGCCTTTCTCTCCCAGACCAACCAGCGCGACGGCTGGCGATGCAGTACGGAGAAGGCCTATCTGCGCCCAATCCGCAAGCGACCCAACCTACGGGTCATCACTGACGCCGAGGTGGAGGCGGTCAGATTCAGCAATGGCCGCGCGATCGGCGTCCATGCCCGGATTGCCGGCCAGAGCCAGGCCGTTTCCGCGGGTCGCGAGGTTCTCGTTTGCGCCGGCGCCATGGGTTCTCCGGCGCTGTTGATGCGCTCCGGAATCGGTCCTGCGGCCGAACTCGCCGAGCGGGGAATCGCCGTTGTCACCAATTCGCCCGGCGTCGGCGAAAACCTCCGGGAGCACTCGGCAAGCGCAACCAGCCGGTTCGTGAGCACACCGACACTCAACAACGAGACCGGCCCTCTCGACCTGGCGAGGCATTTCGCCAGGTTCTTCTGGAACCGAAAAGGTCCGCTCGGTGCGCCGGCGGTTCAGGCCATGGCCTACGCCAGGACGCGCGAGGATCTCACGCGGCCGGATGTGCAGCTTCACTTCATGCCACTGGTCTATGCCGCTGTGGGAGTCGCGGAATCGATGCCTGTGCGCATGGGAATGCCGGTCTGTTCAGCGGTGACGGTGAGCGTGTCCCTGTGCAAACCCAAGGGACGGGGACGGGTCGTGCTGGACGAGCAGCTCAGAGCGAAGGTGCGACATCAGGCGCTCGGCGAGCCCGACGACGTGCGAACTCTGATCGATGGTCTTCGGCTGGTGGACCGACTGTTCGACGCCCCTGCCCTGGCCTCAATCGTCACCGGCCGGATGGCGCCTGCAAAGCCTCTGGAGACGGACGAGGCTTGGACCGACTATCTGCGTGAAACCCTCAGCCTCACGTGGCACGCGGTGGGTACTTGCCGGATGGGATCAGATCAGGGTTCGGTCGTCGACCCGCAGCTTCGGGTGCGCGGCGTCGAGGGCTTGCGCGTGGTCGACGCGTCGGTAATGCCTACGCCTACGAGCGGCAACACCAACGCCGCCACGATTATGATCGGTGAGAAAGCCGCCGAAATGATCCGGGTCGGCTGAATGGCGCCCTGCCCGGCCTAAGCGACAGCAGCCAAGGCGGCATAGGGAAGCGGCGCCTTACCGGCCGACCGATCGCGAAGGGCCGGCGCCGCCACCTGACGTCCCACGATGGCGAGCTGCTCCATCACCACCGGATCGGTCGCGCCAGTCACGGGATCAAAGCGTGAAAGCTTGCAGTTGATCGCGGCGGCAAACGGCGTCGGCCAGCCTCGGAAGGCGTGAACGATCGAGCGCAGGGCGGCGACAGTGCCTCCGGTGGCCTGCCAACCATACGCCGTAGCGATCACCCCCACTGGCATATCGGTCAGGTAGGGCCGCTCAGGATCATTGGCGGTATCCTCCAGGAGATCGAGGGCGTTTTTCACCAGCCCGGAGATGCTGCCGTGATAGCCGGGGCTGGCCACGATGAGGCCGTTCGCTTTGCGGACCGCGCCCACCAGCGCCTCTTCGTCCACGGTTCTGCCGGCCTGCTTGGGGTTGTAGTGCGGCAGGCGGGCGAGGGCTTCGCCGCCGAACACCAGGGTTCGCGCGCCCATGGCCTCCGCCACACCGATGGCGACGCGCAAGGCGGACTCGGTGGATGAGGGACCGCCGGTCGTGCCGCCGATACCGACGATGAGCGGCTTCGGATTTTCCATCTCCCGGCCTCATAAAACAAACAGTGTTTGATTTATGAGGTCAAGCCCACCGTTTGTCAACTACGTCTGGTCGGAGCTGGCCGGCGGAGTCATGGCGCTGGAGACCCCTTGGTCGGCGAGCACGAAAGAGCCGTGCAGCGCCCGAGCGGCGTCAGAAACCAGGAACAGGGCGACCTCGGCGATATCTTCGGGCTCCATGATCGGATTGCCGTACGGGCTCGTCGAGCGTGCCTCGCGCCGAACCATCCCGGCCTGCTGTTCGGATGTGAGCGCCGCACTGACAAAGCCGAGCATAGGGGTGCGCACCGAGCCGGGGCCGATCGAGTTTATGCGAACGTTTGTCCGCCTCAGTTCAGGCGCGAGGGTTCGGGTGAAGTGAGCCATGGCCGCTTTGGTGGCGGAATAGACGGCGAATTCGTTGACGCCGAGAACGGCCGCGCCCGAGGCGATATTGACGATCGCTCCGCCGCCCGTGCGCTTCATGAGCGGCAAGGCGGCTTGGATCATGGAGATCGGACCGATGACGTTCACACCGAACATCAGATCGATCTTTTGAGCCGAAAGCTGCTCGATCGGCTCCCAGAAGCACACGCCAGCACTCTGGACGAGGATGTCCAGGCGGCCATGCTCGCGGTCCACGTCGGCGATCAGGCGGGTGATGGCGGCGCGGTCGGTTACGTCGCAGGTCTTGGCTTCGGCCTTTCCGCCGGCGGCCAGGATCCGATCCGCCACGGGACGCATCGCCGCCTCGGCGGTTTCGGAAGTTATGACGACCTGCGCTCCCTTGGCCGCGAACAGAGTCGCGATGGCGGCGCCGATCCCGGTGCCCCCACCGGTGACGATAGCGATTTTGCCGTCAAGCATGCTGCGCTTCCCCGATTCGGCCAGCCATGTGGCCCTCCCTGATCGCCATCAGCAGATCGCGCGGAGCGTTGGCGTCACCGATCAGGTGCAATTCATAGGGTCTGGCGGCCCGCGTCCCGCCGCCAAGCGCCCGGTAGAGGTCGCTCTGGGCTTCGTTGTACGAGACGAAGACGACGCTATCGGCCGGGACGTCCCAGGTCTGCTCGCCGTCAAGATAGCCCAGGGTGCAGACCCCATCGCCGATCTGCGCCATCCGGCCTCCGACCACCAAGGTGAAGTCGCCCTGGCGCAGCCGGCGAAGCGCCGGGCTGGTCCGCACAATCACCTCGATCTGCGGCGCGAAGGACGAGTGCCGGGCGACAAAGGTCACTTTCAGCCCGTGGGCGATCAGCTGTTCGGCGGCCGCGATGGCCTCGTAGTGGCCGACGTCGTCGAAAACGACCGCCGACCGGCCGAAACGCGCCGGCGGCGACAGCATCACATCGTGCGACGACACGACGTGTGGCCTATTGAAGCCCGGCACTGGCGCCTCGGGACGCGCCGCCTGGAGACCATCCATGCGCGGCAAGGAGCCGGTGGCCACGATCACGACGTCGGGCTTTTCCGCCAAGACGTCGTCGGCCTCGGCGAACGTCGAGAGGCGGATGTCGACGCCCAGATGGCGTAGCTCCTGCTCCTGCCAGAAGGTGATATCGCCGATGGTTGCGAGCTTGGGCGCGCGCTTGGCGATGTTGATCGTCCCGCCCAGAGACGGCTGCGCCTCCATCAGGACGATTTTGTGCCCATGCAACGCCGCGAGCCGCGCCGCCTCCATGCCGGCCGGGCCGCCACCGATCACCACCACCTTCCGCGGCGTTTCCACGGGCTGGATGAGATCCTCGGACAAGGTGCGCTCGTAGCCCACGGCGGGATTCACCGTGCAGCCCATCCGCTGCTGAGCGGTCCGGATGCCGCCGATGCAACCCTGATTGCAGGCGATGCACGGGCGCACCCGCTCGGCGTCGCCGCGCGCGGTCTTGGCCACGAGATCCGGGTCGGCAATCATCGGCCGGACAAAGCTGACCATGTCGGCCAGCCCTTCCCGGATCGCCTGGGCGCCCTCCTCGAGCGTCCGGTAGCGGCCAGCAATCATCGTCGGCACGTCGGCCCGCGCCACAATCGGCTCCGCCGAACTCAGCATGTAGCCCGCCGGTTGGTCCATGGCGCCCAGCATGGTGGCGATGCTGTAGGGACTACCCATCGAGCCGCTGACGCAGTCGACCATCTTGTCGGCGCACAGACGCGCGATCACCTCGCCGGCCTCCTCGGGTGTCAGGCCGCCAGGGACGTTGTAGTCGGAAAGCCGCACGCCCACCGGGAAGTCCGCGCCGACCCGGTCGCGGATGGCCCGCAGCACCCCTCGCCCAAACCGCATCCGGCCGTCGAGGTCGCCGCCATAGTCATCCTCGCGCCGGTTGGTCAGGGGGCACAGGAATTGGTGGATGAGGTAGCCGTGACCAAAATGGACCTCGACCCCGTGAAGTCCGCCCTTCTGTACGCGCACGGCTGCGTCGGCATAGGCCTCGGTAATTTCCTCGATCTGATCGAGCGTCATCGCGAACGGCGTATTCACCAAGCCCAGCGGGCACGGGACGTCGGAGGCCGATAGTGGCGCCTGGCCGCTCGCCGGCGCCCAGCGGTGCCCACCGTGCCAAAGCTGGACGAAGGTGCGCATTCCGAACTTGTCGGATGAACGCGCCAAGGCCGCGAAGCCCGGAATGATGCTGTCGTCCACCGCGTCGACCGTGTGGTTGGACGTGGAACGGTGAACCACCGTCGCTTCCAGGATGTTGAGCCCCACTCCCGATTTCGCGCGCGCCTCATGGTAGGCGATGAGATCTTCGCTCACCGTCCCGCGGCCATAGCTGGTGCCGTGGCTTGCGCGGGCGATCCGATTCTTGACGACAAGGCGGTTGATCGTAATCGGCCTGAAAATGGCATCGAGCGACACTGTTCCGCACTCCTCCCAATCAGCGGCCATTTCGGCCTACCGACGTCACAGCGACCAGATGATTTCCTGTTCGATCAGCCGGTCGATTTCCTCGCCTGAGAAACCTGCCTCGGTCAGCGCGGTCTTGGCGTCCTGCCTGCGTCTCGGACGTATTTCTGTCGTCAGCTCCGGGTGAGCGGACAGCCGCGGCGCCGGAGCGGCGGTAAGCGCGCCCGCTGGGCTGGCCGTTATAGAGTGACGGGCGGCGATGTGTGGATCGGCGGCGAGCTCCCCGGTGGTCAGAACCGGCGCGCCGCATGAGTCCACCGCGGCGAACCGCGCCGTCCATTCCGCCTGCGGCCGCGTCAGGAAGGCCGTCGCCACCCGCTCGCGCATGCGCGGCCACTGCTGGCGATCCATCTGAGATTCGACCGAGGGGTCAACGTCGTCCAGACCCAGGATCGCCAGCATGGCTGCGTAGAACTTCTGCTCGATTGCGCCGACGGAAAACCATTTGGCGTCGGCGCAACGATAGACGCCATAGAAAGGCGCCTTGCCGCCTAGGAGCGAATGCGCGGGATCGCCATCCCAGAGGCCGAGCTCCAGCTCCCCGAACATCGGCGCCAGAAGGTAGGACGCCCCGTCGACAATCGCCGCATCGATCACCTGGCCGACGCCGGTGCGCGCCCGCTCGAAAAGAGCCAGAAGGACGCCGATGACCAGGGTGTAGGAGCCGTTGGCCAGGTCGCCTAGCAAGCCGGGCGGAGCAGTCGGCTTGTCCTCGCCGATGACATTGAGCGCGCCAGAGATCGCCAGATAGTTGATATCGTGCCCTGCGCGCCGGGCGTACGGACCGTTCTGGCCCCAGCCGGTGAGCCGGCCGTAGATCAGCCGGGGATTGTCCGCCATCAAGGTTTCGGGGCCCAGGCCGAGCCGCTCCATGACGCCGGGCCTGAAGCCCTCAACCAGAACGTCCGAAGATTTCGCAAGGCGACGCGCGACCGTTTGGCCTTCCGGCTTGCGGAGATCGAGTCCGATCGCCGTCTTGCCACGCGACATGGCCACGGCCGGATCGAAGGGAAGGGGATCGGGGCGGCGAACGCTCAGCACCTCGGCGCCAAAATCGGCGAGCATCATGGTCGCGAACGGCGCCGGACCCAGGCCGCTGAGGTCCAGAACTCGGACGCCCGCGAGAGGGCCGCGCGCCGCTTGGCGGCCATCTCCCATATCAGGCGTTGACGGCGCGGATAGGTTCAGGGACGGATCCAGCGAGCTGAGGCAGAACGTCGGAGCCAAGAAGCTCCACCATCTCAAGATACTCCTCTCGGCCGACGCCTCCCATGTCCATTTTGATCAGGTTCAGGTCCGCGCCAACGAGTTGGCTCAGCTCCCATAGCCTGTCGGCGAACTTGGCTGGGCCGCCGACGATCGCTGGCCCCTTGGCGGTGAGGATTTCATAGTCGAACGGGACGTTGACGAACGGCGGCGGATTGGGCGTCACGCTCTTGATCACCGCCAGGTTGAAGGCGTGGTAGGCGCGGTAGCGCGGTTCGAACCGCTCCCTGGCGGCTGAATCGCTCTTCGCCACCCAACCATGCCAACACGCGCCAACGCCCGGGGCGTGCTTGTGGCCAGCCGCGGCGAAGGCCTCGCGGTAGATATCGGCGACCGCGATGAACTTGTCCGGGCGGCCAAACGCGCTCGGCAACATCAGGTTGACGCCCAGTTGGCCGGCAAGAATGGCTGTCTCTGGCGAACTGCCTCCACCGATCCAGAAAGGGGGACGCTCGATCTGCACTGGCGCGGGCTCGAGGTTCTGACCCGTGATCGGCGCGCGAAACCGCCCCTCCCAATGGATCGGTTTGCCCGGCAACAAGGCATAGGCCAGCTTCATCGCCTCGGCGAACCGGGCGGCTGACTCGTCCGCGTTTTGTCCGAACAGGTCAAAGGTCTTGACGAAGAAATTGCCACGGCCGGTCACCAGCTCGAGCCGGCCGCCGGAGATCAGATCGACGGTCGCATAGTCCTCGACCATGCGCAGCGGGTCGAGGTTCGCCGCCAGCGCCACCGCCGTTCCCAAGCGAAGCCTTTTGGTCCTGGTGGCGATGGCCGCCAAGACGACCGCCGGAGAGGAAAAGGTGTAGCTGATCCCGTGATGCTCACCGATGTAGTAGCCCTGCAGGCCAACCCTGTCGGCAATGACCGCGGCGTCCAGGGTCATCGAATAGCGCTCTGCAGCCGAGAAGCGACGCCCCGTGACGGGATCGTCCGTCTTGTCGCCCAACGACATCAAC
>Ga0182024_10024843_pt1 | contig 10622 bp, 17 predicted proteins | sample P32metaG_FD_120480 | JGI IMG/M metagenome (GOLD analysis project Ga0182024, IMG submission 120480) | Permafrost microbial communities from Stordalen Mire, Sweden - P3-2 metaG (Illumina Assembly) | ecosystem: Environmental > Terrestrial > Soil > Wetlands > Permafrost | place: Sweden: Stordalen...
GAAGCTTCACTGAGCCAATGGAGGCGTTGGCTGCGGCTCAATCGGACGTTCCCGATCTACTGATATCCGATGTCGCGATGCCCGGTTGTTCAGGGGTTGATCTTGCGATTCAAATGAGGGCGCGATATCCTAAGTGCAAAATATTGCTTTTTTCGGGACAGGCTGCCACCCTGGATTTACTCAAAGATGCCCGCGCTCAGGGTCATGACTTCCATTTACTTCTGAAGCCCGTTCATCCCGCCGAGCTTCTCGCTGAGATAGGAATACTGCGCGATGAGAGCATTCCTCTCACCCTCTCTCCCTTACCCTCCGTGCCTTCTGCGCCGCGGCAATCCTCGCCCGTCCCTCTGGGCTCATTGTCCGTTTCTTTGTAGGAGCGGCAGGCTTCGAGGGCAGTGTACGATCCTTCAATAAGGATCGTGCCTGTTGTAGCCTAAGAATCTCTGCGTCTATGAATTCGACGATCGCCCTAGCGTCCATCGACAGATTATAGCGCCGTAGTGACGCCGCCGGCACACTCTGAATCACAAAGGCGCAATTCCATCGGCGTGCCTTGATGATGATTTCTAGGCAGGCGATATAGGCCGTCTTATGCCGCTGGTCAGACCATCCCGGTAAGCAGTCCTCCAAGCTTTTGGCTCGACGCTCAAAGTTATCTGCTAAGCGCTCGGCCCAATCCTCTCTTGCTGCTGTCCATTGGCTCAACTCGCTCACGGCTTTTCCTTCTGGGCTCATCACTACCCCCCCTGCACCAGGGTGCGGGCGCGGCGGGCGCTCGTAGCAGCATTGGAGTAATGGCTTGCGTGGGCGTAGGCGTTTGGGCCAGGGCCTCCGCGAGTTTTGACGGCCTCCCAACACGCCGCACAATGAGGCGCTGACACAGACGGCCCTCCGAGGGACAACGAGAAAATTGCGAGCTTTGGATTGCGCCCGAGGGGATTACCGCATTCTGTGCAACCTGCCATAAAAGTACCTCCTGAATTTAGTTAACTACTTAGCACTCTCTTCCAACCACAATCTGATAGTAGCCACCGGCCACGCGGAGACTTTGCCGAGTTTCTGCGGCGCGGGGAACCGGCCGGCCGCGATCCATAGCGCCAAGCCGCTGCGCGACAATGGAACCACCGGCAACCAGCCGCGCTTTCGAGACAGCCGATGATTTGGGCGGTCCGTACGTAGCCCTCGCTCGGAAGTGTTGCCACTGTTGCTATTGCATTTGGCTTAGCGATGCTCATAGTGCTCTCTCCTCCACCACACTTACACATACTGACTGGCGCGCTTCCCTGGGGTAGCCCTGAGCCACCGTGGGTATGCCGAGCAGCCCCTCGCTCATGGCGCGTCGTCCGCACTCGCTGCAGCACATGTAGAGCGCAGTCCCAACGGTCACCAGGCAACGGAGGCCGCCGTCGGCCACGAATGAGATGGAGCAATTCGCGCATTGGTCAATGCTCATAGTTCTCTCCTGCTCCTAGACGCTGGTGATGTGAGCGGCCCGCCGGCGTAGTGCAGCAGCACCCAGCTAACTCAACCCTGAATTTGCGTGAGCTGCTAACTGCCACTTAAAAACCGTGGCCTCCGGCGGTGCGGGGCATGGTTGTAAAGCTGGGAAGTTGCGACACGGGTGGGTGTTCCGCTGTTTACTCTTTGCCAGCACGCAGCCTTTACTGTTGTTCTTAGCGCTTCGAGGAGCGTGGTGGCCCAGGCTCCGATTGCAGGCCGTCATTCGCAACAATAGCTACACAAAATCCTCGTGGATGGTGATGGGCATAGCCATGGTGAAACCCAACTCCTCGTCATCCCAATCTTGAGCATTCAAGATTCTCACAGCTTCGACCGGATCTAAGCCGCTCGTCTCGCACAGGTAAACAAAGTCACCTACAAATTCGTTCTCGTCCATATGATCCGTCCCTCCTAGTAACAGCAGTTGTATCAAGTCACCAATGGGCTCGGCTAGATAACAGTGGTGTGAACTGTCGGGGCGCGCCATCACACTTGCGGGGCAGGGAGGTGCCAGGCGACGCAGCACTTTGATCGCCGGGGAGAGTGCCAAGAGCCGCCTCTCTCGCAACTGTCCGCACATGTCGTGTAAGTCCCGCGCCAGGGTCTAAACTGTGGGCACGGAGGAACTCAGATGCAGTACGACCCACGAGAATCGGTAAAAACACTCTCTGCGCAGGGAAACACCGTGCAGCAAAGCAAGGATGAAGATGGAAATACGATTTACTGGGTAAATGTAAAAGGTCTGACGTATCGCTTGACGGCTCAAGACCTGTACGATCTGCAGGATCGAGGGAAGCTGACTTCGGCCGGCATTATCGAGCACGGTTGATCCCCCTTGGACATGGCACCGCCCCAGTTCGTCATTTCCCACCGCCCTGAGCTGCCACCGTCCCCAGAATGCTCTTAAGGTACTCGTCGTCGTTCAGATACCATTCCTCCCGCGCAAGGCCGCTCCTGTGGATCAAACGCTCGACACGCTCACGATCGTTACCGGTCAGTAGGGCGAGCTGCTGGACCAGGGAGGCATCTGCGGCGGCATCCTTCACCGTGTGGCCGAGCCAGAGATCAGCAAAACTGGCGCTTGCGCGCATCGCATTGTTGATCAAGGTGTCGTCGTCCGCCGGCGGCACTGTAGGGGATGAGTCCTTCTCGGTCTTTGCGCGCTCTTTGAGGCCGGCAGGTGTTGACCGAAGGAGGATGCGAGAGACCTGGACCGCCGACCACTCCCCGCCGCGCCGTGTGGTGATGTTCCGCTCATTCAAGCCAGACGCAATCTGTCGCAGGGACTGGGCTCCAGCAGCCTTAATGCTCTCAATGACTGGAAGCAGCTCATAGGCACGCTTGTCAGCCTGAGCCGTTCTCACTTGTTGTGCTGCATAGCCGATCTCGGCCCATCGCTCAGCGCTTACCCGCCGGCCTCCCAGTTGAGTGCCGCGAGCCTTGGCCGCCGCGAGTGCTGCCTTAGTTCGCTTCGAGATGGCTACGGCCTCTTGCTCGGCCGTGGCAGCGTAGATGTGGAGCTGAAAGCGATCGGCATGGGGCATATCAGCGGCCACAAACTCAACTCCCGACTCCATCAGGTTGGAGATAAAAGCGACGTTGCGGGCGAGGCGATCGAGCTTGGCGATTACGAGGGTAGCGCGGTGCTTGCGGCAGAGACGTAGGGCGTCGGCTAGGGCAGGGCGGTCGTTCCGCTTGCCGCTCTCCACTTCTACGACTTCTTGCACCAGGGTCCAGTCACCGCCATTGAGATATCCGGTGACCGCGGCGCGCTGTGCTTCGAGGCCCAGGCCGCTGGCCCCTTGGCGTGCCGTCGAAACCCTCAGATAGCTTACGAATTGACCATTCGCCATGACTGTTACCTTATTTCATCTAGCGTAGAAGAAGTGTAACAGATTGCCCAAAAGGACGCAAGTGGGCTGAGGGCCGATAGATTGCACCGTCATTGCGGGCTGTCGCCACCGCCCGGTGGCCCCCGGGGCCGGCCAAGCCCACCCTGAGAGCGCCGGTGTCAGAGCGCCGGCCGGCAGGGAAGGGAGCACCCCGAGCTACCCGCGGCCACTGGAGGCCCTATAGGGAGCTGTGGGCGACTCGGGGCAGGGGCCATAGGGCAGGGGCTGCTCAGTTCCCAGAGTGGTGACTGCGACCCATTCGTGGTGATGTTGGCCGCTTGCATTCTTCGCAGTTGGTCGAGTGCCAGTCCATCAATTCCTGCGCCTCCAAGATCGCCTTCTGCTTACCCCTCACCAGCCGGCGGCTTTCGTGGTCTCGCTGCCAATTTGGGATTTTCTTAAGATGGAACTCGCCGAGCTGCCTGCGGTGAGTCTCGCATTCCTGTTGAAGCTTCTTGTAATTAGGGCACGCCATCACTGACACCAATTACTGCTGCGACATGATGGATGGGTGCGGCTTCATTTTTGGTTGTACCTGCCGAGCGGGGGCCGCACAGGGCAGGTCGTGGGGCAGGGCAGGGCAGGGCGAGTGGTAAGTGGGAACCAGGTTGGGCTCGTCTGCGTATGTGTCAAGATGGGCACTTTGTTCCAGCCCGACTATCAGCGCAGCTCATGGCTTGGCCCCGGTTTGCTTGTTATCGTCGGACTGATCCCTCTACTGATCGAGACCGGCCATCTGGATGCATTTCACCTGTTGCACTGGTACATTCGATGGTGGCCTGAGCTATTGATCGGTGCAGGGTTGCTGGCGCTGGCTGAGTCGTGGTTTGGTCGCTATCACTACTGTTCAAATGCAGCCATGATTGCGTTCATCATCTGCTGCCTGGCCCTCCTGGTTTCGGACCACGGTTCATTCGGTATTTATGTCCACGGGCACTTGGTCAATTCTGAAGACCTCGCACGTCTACTGAGTCGGGAGTAATCGTCCAACTACGAGCGGGGCGGGCGCTGAGGAGACGGTATTAGAGAACAGAGACCTCAAAGCCTGACACGATGACTTTATAGCGATGGGACGCCAGCCTCCAGCATAGGTAAGCATCAACATCCCTGTCAAACCCAACTCCATCTGGCCCGAACGTTGGACAATTTGAAGTTGCGACCGACAACTGCGCCACCGAGCTTGCAATGCCCATCGAATTATTCGGTGCCGTCAATCGTACAACGCACGATTCGCCGTGAGCACCTGACCGAAAGACAGCAAACGCGTCAAGCAGATGAACGACGTTAGTGAAGGCGGCGTCAGTCGTTACCAGGTTGTGGCGACGAAAATTTAGGTCAGCATGTAACTGGTCATTGGAAAGACGCTCGCGGACATACGCATTGCGCATTCCTGACCGCAAGTAGTACACAGTTCGCACTGCGAACATCCCCCACGCGATGAGAAGCGCGATTGAAAAAACCGCCACTGCAAATACAAATTGCTTGGCCGTCTGTTTCGTCGCTACAGATAGCCTTGATCGCAGTCCGCCTTTCGGCGGCAAAGGCCACACTTGATAGGTGAACTGAAGCAACCACGTGATCGCGGCACCTGCAAGCGACCAGTAAAACAGACCAAAGTTGCTGGTACGAGAGGCAGCAATCATCGCGCCCCATGCTTTGGCCATCAGATGAAAAAACGCCGTCAGCATTTAATCTAAAGTCGGTCTACGAGGAACCAAGCTGCTTCACGCTTGCCTCGAATGTCCTTTGAGCTTTCACTTCAGCCCGCAAATTGGAGAAAACGAACTCAAAAACTCCGGTGATTTGATCGGCTATTTCGATGCACCGCTCCTCGCTGAGTCCGTGAAGAGCGGCGCTTCCCAAGCTATAAAGCCTTTCGAGCGGATTGATGGTACCAGCCTTCAGCTTGTCAGGGTAGACGTCCGCCGCGATCTTGAGTTTATCTGTGTAGGGCGTGTACTCTTTTGAATTTGCCGCTGCGCGCATTTTAGCCACGACGGCGGCGTCTCCGCCGCGAGCCTCTGCAAGCGAAGCTGCGACCTCAATCAATTCATTGGTCTTATCCTCAACAACTCGGCGAATGTAAGCGACCGCCGCGAGGCCAAAGCCGCTATGTCGGCACATCAGACCTCTCCGGTACAACAGCGCAGCCTCTTTGCCTAAATTATCTTCCAGCGTCGGCGGCAGGGCGATGGACAACGCTGGATATTGTCCTATCTTCATCACTACTGTCACTACTTCAACCGTCGCCGGGTAAGGTGATCCCGGCACGGAGCCAGTCGATCCCGGCATATATCGAATCGGGGCTTCACGTCTTTCTTTTTTCATATCCCGATAGAGCACTGTAAAACAGTTCTGGCTGCAGCGGCTGCAAAAGTAAGAGCACATCTTCATGGCAAAATCTCGCTTGGTCAATGCCTCGGGACCGGAGGCAAGTGACCACGTGGTCGTGGCCTCGTTTTTGCAACTCTCAGTCCGGTCACAACGAAAGCTGAGCCGTTCAGGAAGCTGGAAGCCATCAATACTCTCAGGTACGTAAAGAGCTGACCGGGTTATAAACTCTTCGGAAGTGGTCATCAGAGCTTTCCTTTCGATTCGGGCAATGCGCGCTAGTATAAGCGAAGAACCGCGAATCATCATTCGCAGGCGCGACTGATAACAAAGGGAAGCCACGTCACGCTCTAATGGGCACTGACCGCCTTGGCATAACGACTCGATGGTGATTCGCGTGCCTGACCGGTACCGCTGGGCTCGGATGCTTTTGGGATTATGGTATGAGCGGCAGAGAGTACGGAGGCGTAACGAGTGCCCGCGATTAGAGGAATGTTCATCCCGGAGCGAGAAAAGACCCGCATTGCAAAACGCTCACTTGATGTTCTGCTATGGATCGAATTGCTTGATCGGCACGACGTGAGCTACCTCCAGATACTAGAGCAACTCCGTGTTTACCTTCAAAATTGCCATCGGGAGACTTGCCAGATTCGCCTCTTGGTACCAGATATTTTCGGCGGTACCCAACGAGCCCTGCAGATGAATAGAATACCCTTCGATGTGGCCATTTCGCCGGAGGTCACTGAAAGCTTTCTGACCGGACACCAAAAGCTGAGCCATGATCTGATATCCCGTCCGGCTCTGTGCGAGAAAACTGTGAGCGCGGACTGCATTGTCTTCTCCAAGGCATCGCCCGCTCTATCGTTCCTCGAAGATGTATCAGAGTCGTTGCGCTGCTTGTTGACGGATTCATCTTTCTTGCACGTCATCGCGGAGGTGTACGTCAGGGGCTTCGACATCGCCTGGACATTTAAGAATCCGACCTGGAATGGCACCTGGCAGTCGTTATACCTCGATGCTGATAACGACATTACAGGGCCGCTGAGGAAACTAGCCGGGGTTGCACAGGGCGTGGGATTAGATCGCGATACAGTGGAGGCACTTTGGTCGCTTGCCGTCAATCGCGTGCCGCAAGTCTGCTACACACGCGACAAGTTGCAATGGCTGAGCCTACAACGTGACGCCGCAAGGCGTGACGGGTTCACCAACCAGACCTACATCTTTGAGATTTCGTATCATCTAAACTTCTACTACCTTCTTCTGAGGGGAACATTGGACCATTTGGCACTAGTGGTCAATGGAGTCTATGGGCTGGGTCTTCCAGAGAGAGCTGTTGGGGCGACTTACCGACAGTTTTTGGATTCACTTCAGGCTAAATCTGCGAACCAGTATGACCTTTTCACCTCCGACAAGATCACGGAGTTCATCGCCCGGCTCGGGGCACTGCGGAACCTCGCTGCACACCGAGGTTCGATAATACCGCGCAAGGTCGTGGAGAGGCCGGACGCTCCACCAACTACTGAAGAGATCGACGAACACTTGCGAGCAACAGGCAAAGAATGGGTGCTAAAGGATTCAACCACGCCACAAATCGTCGCGATGGCACGATCAAATGCCGTAGGCGAATTGCTTGAAAAGAACACCGTAGCGGAGGACGTGGAGGTGATTGAATACCAGGGTAGGTTTTGGTACATGTCTCCGATGCAGGACATTTCATGGAATTTTGCTATCTAGACCTGCTTGCAGGGTTTGAACCGCTGAAACCTAGCGACGGCTTTTTAGCCGAAATGACCCACATTCCGGCAAGAATCGCGATGACCATGAAGGTGAACGCTGCGACCACGATTTTGTTGAAGTGCCGCCGTGCCGGTCGGTCGCCGATACTTGCATCGGAATTGATCATGAAGGTGGGATGCTGCTTAGTTCCTGTCAAGCGGAGCATCGTTTTTGTCCCGCCAACGTGCAACCCACTCGGTTTTCATGTTCCGGAACGATGACCATGCATCGGGGTGCGGTCAAGGGCAGCGCGGATAGTCAGAGGCCGCTGTCCAGCTCTCCATGGACCTGCGGAAGCGGCCCTGGGTTGAACACCCCCGAGGACGGCTTCTACCGTTGAGCGATCACAGAAAGGCAAATTTGACCGCCAAGGTAAAGCCCAAGTTTATCGAGCCCATGCTGCTCCTTCGCACGGAGATGTTGCCGGAAGGCCCAGAGTGGGGCTATGAGATTAAGTTGGATGGATACCGTGCCCTTGCCTTCAAAACCGGGGGAGTGCTCTCCCTCCGTTCCCGAAACGACAATGACTTTGCCCTGCGGTACCCATCGATAGCGAAGGCGTTGGCATCTCTTCCCGACGACACAGCCGTTGATGGCGAAATCGTGGCGCTCGACGAAGCGGGAAAACCGTCGTTTAACGCGCTCCAAAACTACGGCTCCTCGAAGGCTGACCTCATCTATTACGTCTTCGATGTCATGGTGCTTGCCGGGAAGGACGTAATGGCCGAGCCGTTGGCCAGGCGGCGCGATCTGCTCGAAAAGAAAGTGTTGCCGAGGCTGGCTGAACCGATCCGTTACTCGCCCGCTCTCGAGGCCAGCCTTGCGGACCTGGTCCAGTCCGTGAAGGCGCAGGGGTTCGAAGGACTGGTGGCGAAACGGCTCGACAGCAAGTACCAGCCAGGACTGAGGACGGGCGCATGGCAGAAGATGAGGGTCAACCGAGGGCAGGAACTGGTGATCGCCGGTTACACACCATCGAGCAAAAACTTCGACGCACTGGTCATCGGCTACTACGAGAACGGCAAACTGATGTACGCTGCACGCACGCGCAACGGCTTCACGCCAGCATCGCGTGCGGAACTGTTCAAAAAGCTCAAGCCTCTGGAAATCGAAGAATGCCCGTTCGCGAACCTTCCGGAGAAGAAGGCTGGACGCTGGGGAGCAGGACTCACTGCGGAGAAGATGAAGGAATGCCGGTGGCTAAAACCAAAGCTGGTCGGACAGTTCGAGTTTGTGGAGTGGACAGATGTGAACCACCTGCGGCATACGAAGTTCATCGCTCTGCGGGACGACAAGAAGGCAAGGGATGTAGTGAGAGAGGCATGATCAGGCGGTTCGTTGATAAACAAGGAGCCGCGACGAGCTGCACAATGGAAGCGCGGAAGGTAGAGCGGACGCTCGAGGAAAAGCTATGAGTAATGGCAAAGGCACAAAAAGACGCGCCGCTGGAAAAGATTCGACTGGAATATACGAATCTGCGACGGATGCCCTCAAGGAGATTGACGACGCCTTTGACTACTGGAGCGGCCAGATCACGGCCACAAGTCTGCAGATGTGCTATGCCTTGATCGGAGCCAATTGGGTGATTTTCGGTTCGGTGGGAAACATCCTTCACAGCCGGTACGCGATCGTGTCTCTTTTTCTAGTACTGCTGGCGCTCACGTTCAATATGGTCTCCGCGTACGCACTGGCCGAGTATATGAGGAGCAGGTTCGGACAGCCTAGGAGCGATTTCTGGCCCCGGATGCTGAATTAGGCCACGCTGAGGATCACCGCCGCCGCAAAACGGGAATTATTTAGCGATGGGTATATCGCTCCTCGGTGGGTTGGTTTCCAACTGTCCGCCCAGCTTTTCGGCGTGAGAGACGGTTGGGTGTCTGGCGTGTTTGACCGCCGCAATATACCGCAATAAGTAACCGTAGCGGGACTATATATGGGTACGGTTGTAAACCCCGGCCCGTCAGGTTCAGGGTTGGAATCACAGGTGCCGAGACGATTAAATGCAAGGTGGGGAAATCGCCGGACCGTCGGGGGCCTGGTGCACATACAATCCGCGCTGTGATCCGGTTGAGGTAGGCCGGAGAGTTCTGGATCGGCAATGGGAGCCGCTTCCTCAAGAATTCAGGAACACTTGACGAGCCTGGGGTTCTCCAATAGATGCCAGATGACCGAGTAGCCGGTTTTTCGTCCAGGTGGACTGGATTTGTACCTCGCTGCCAGCATCGAGCATATAGTGGGCGTATGAAAGCCAGGGTGTTGCTTCCTCTCGCGCTCATCGTGCTTGCTCGTTGCAATGCTCAGAAAGCCTTGCAAGTCGTCTCGCCGAGTCAGTTGCAGGCACTAATTGACCTGCCGCTTGCTGAAGCCGTGAAAGCTCGCGAAACATATAAAGGACCTCTCAAATCTGCATACGCGAGACAAATGGAACCGGCAGGAAAGGATTGCCAGATGGAGTCCACTCAGGGTCAGCAACAGTACAACGTTTGCATGGGCAAAGCAGATGAGTCGGCGGACGGGGATTTCGCGGCTTTTTACAATAACCTGCAAATGCTGTGCCACGACCAGAACCAGCTATCGTCGCTTCAGCAATCAGAGACCCACTGGAAGGCATATAGCGACAGCGCAATGAAGGCAGTTCGCGTAGCGTGGCCAGACGGTTCGGCAGCCCCGGGGGTTGCCGGTCAGGTATACCTCTCTCTGGTTCGCGATTACATGCGCGAGTTGGATGAGATCTACACTCTGAATATTTCCCAGTAGCTTGGCTGTTTCCAACTGAGAGATGAACCAGATTGGTCCTCACAAACGGTGCGTCCAGCGAAGGCTGGCATGAACAGTGGGTGCAAGTCCCACCGGGGTAAGAGTCCAAGCCCCGTAGCTTGAATAGCAGGAAGGAAGGAAACCGAGCATCCTGAAGCCTATTGACAAAGCCATCTGAAAAGGATGGTGAGCGAGTTGCCGGGCCGTAACGCAAGTAAACCCATATGGCCTCGAAAGGACAAGACCCGAAGGCCGAGCCTCCCGTTTTTGGGCGAAGGCAGCATGGAGCGTCGCAAGGACTGATGCGGCGCAACACTTCGGCGGGGTTGGTAGGGGCAGCACGGTGACAAGGTCATGCTAAGCAAC
>Ga0182024_10024844_pt1 | contig 10622 bp, 7 predicted proteins | sample P32metaG_FD_120480 | JGI IMG/M metagenome (GOLD analysis project Ga0182024, IMG submission 120480) | Permafrost microbial communities from Stordalen Mire, Sweden - P3-2 metaG (Illumina Assembly) | ecosystem: Environmental > Terrestrial > Soil > Wetlands > Permafrost | place: Sweden: Stordalen...
GTCCGGCGACAGCTCGTACATATCCAGATAGCGCTGGTTGCACAAGACGATCCGCGCGTCCGAATCGTACAGCAGCAGGCCCTGCGTCATGTTGTTGATGGCGGTATCCAGTCGTTCCTTCTCGAGCGCGAGTCGCCGCTCGGAATTCCGGTGCTGCTTTGAAAGCCTCCGCACGATGAGGAACAGGGTAAGGCCGATCACCAGCGTCGCGAGACCGGCCGCGATAGTCAGGAACCGCGCCTGCGCCCGCCAGTCCGCCAGCGCGGTCGAGACCGTTATGCTCGCGAGGATGGAAAGCGGAAAGTCGCTGAGGGTGCGGACGGAGGCCAGTCTGTCTTCGCCATCGACCGGGCTGATCACCCGTATCGTGCCATGATCCGCATGGGCCAGCAGTATCTGTACCGGCGAATTGCTGAAGTTCTGCCCGATCATTGGCTCGATATGGGGATAGCGCGCCAGCATCGTTCCGTCTTGATGCAGCATCGAAATCGCAGCGCCATCGCCGAGTGCCAGCGATTCGACGAATTTCTCGAAATCGGCCGGTGCCAGGCCCCGTGCAACGATGCCCAGGAATCTGCCATTCGGTCCCACGACCCTGTGTGCGATCACCGTCGTCCAATTTCCTGTGAAACGGCTGCGCACCAGCGCGAAGGCAACGTCTGGTGACGAAGGATCGGCCTTGAGCTGCTTGAAGTAGGCGCGGTCGGAAATATTGATGGTGGGAATCGGCCCCGGCCGCGAGGAGTTGATCAGTTCTCCGGCGTCGTCGTAGACGTTGATCCCGGCGACATCGGACGACCCGCTGATGAGCGCCTGCAGCATGCTGCGCGCTTCTTCGCCCGACATCCGGTTCTTGAATGCGTCAGGCGTATCAATGCCGGTCGACCTGATGCGCCGGATCAGATCCCTCTGGACCGTCTCGAAATTGCTGAGGTCGCGGCCAAAATGACGGGCAAGCAGCAGAACCGTATTTTCAAGCTCGCGCTCGCTGTTTGCCAGGGCGCGCTGCCGAAAGCTGTAGATCGCGAAGGCGGTGCCGATAGCGATCGCCGCGATCAGCAGGATTCCGACCAGGATCAGCTGATTGAGCGGATCTCGCCGATCGGCGCCCGCGGCACCGCTCGTACGCGTCCTGTCCGCTCCCGGCATCGTGTTGTGCATTGCCCCCTCCTTGGGCAAAAATACCGGGCTTGAATGGAGGAACCCTTTGGAAGTTGGGTTAGCGGAGGTTTAATGGTGCAGGTTGCGCGGCATCGTGACCGGATCGTGAAGGCACCGCGATGCTGCTTCGCAAGCAGCTCCGATTCAGCCGCCCACAACCAGCCGAACCTGGCGAAGACCGAGCTGTCGGCGCCCCGTTAGACCGGGGCCGCCTTCACCAGCGCGACCAGATCATCGCCATAATGTTCGAGCTTCTTGTCGCCGATGCCTGGGATAGCGCGCAGCGCGGTAAGCGTGGTCGGGCGCAACGTGGCGATGCCGTCGATCGTTGAATCGTGCAGCACGACATAGGCCGGCACGCCGCGCTTGCGCGCGGTCTCGGAACGCCACGCGCGCAGCGCGCCCAGCAGATTTGAATGACCGGCTTGATCGCGCCGGCCGGCTTGCGGAGCCATGTCACCGCGTCCGGATTTGCTCCTGCCGGCGCGCCCCCGCGACGCTGCCGTCTGCTCGCGCAGCATTACCTCGGTCTCGCCTTTGAGCACGCCGCGTGCCGAATCGCTCAGCTTCAATGCGCCGAAGCCTTCGCTGTCGGGGACCAGATGTCCCATCGCCACGAGCTGCCGCAGCGCGGCGCGCCATTGCTTCTCATTGAGCTCACGGCCTATTCCAAACACCGAGAGCCTGTCATGCCCGAATTGCCTGACCCGGTCCGTCATGCGGCCGACCAGAACATCGATCAGGTGCATGGCGCCAAACCGCTGCCCGGTGCGATAGGCGCATGACAGCAGCTTTTGCGCGGCGATACGGCCGTCGCGAACGCTCGGCGGCGACAGGCAGTTGTCGCAATTGCCGCAATCGGCCGCCGCGACGCTTTCGCCGAAATATCGCAGCAGCCGCGCGCGGCGGCAGCCCGCGGTTTCGGCCAGGCCGACCAGCGCGTCGAGCTTGCTGCTTGAGACCCGCTTGAACGCATCGGTGCCGCTCGATTCCTCGATCATTCGCCGTTGCTGCACGATGTCCGACAACCCGTACGCCATCCAGGCGCTGGAGGGCTTGCCGTCGCGACCGGCGCGCCCGGTCTCCTGATAATAGGCTTCGATGCTTTTCGGCAGATCGAGATGGGCGACAAAGCGCACGTCGGGCTTGTCGATGCCCATGCCGAACGCGACCGTGGCGACGATCACGATGCCGTCTTCGTTGATGAAGCGATCCTGGTTTCTCGCGCGCTGGCCGGCGTCGAGGCCGGCGTGATAGGGCAACGCCGATACGCCGGCCTTGCTCAGCGCCGCCGCGGTGTCCTCGACCCTGGCGCGCGACAGGCAATAGACGATGCCGGCGTCGCCGGCGTGGCGCTCGGCGACGAAGGCTTTGAGCTGCGTCTGCGCGTTCTGCTTGTCGACAATCTCATATCTGATATTCGGGCGGTCGAAGCTCGCGACAAAGCTCGGCGCGCCGGCGAGCCCGAGGCGATCGATGATCTCCCGGCGGGTCAACTCGTCGGCGGTGGCGGTCAGCGCGATGCGAGGTACCGCGGGAAATCGTTCGGCGATCACCGACAGGCCGATATATTCCGGGCGGAAGTCGTGCCCCCATTGCGACACGCAATGCGCCTCGTCGATCGCAAACAGCGCGATCGGCGCGCGGCCGAGCAAGGCGAGGCAGCGCGGCGTCAGCAGCCGTTCCGGAGCGACGTAGAGCAGATCGAGCTCGCCGGCGAGTAGACGCTGCTCGACCGCGGCGGCTTCGTCCCATGACAAGGTGGAATTCAGCACCGCCGCCCTGACTCCGGCCTCGAGCAGCCCGGCGACCTGGTCGCGCATCAGCGCGATCAGCGGCGAGACGACGATGCCGCAGCCTTTGCGCAACAATGCCGGCAATTGATAGCACAGCGACTTGCCGCCACCGGTGGGCATCAGCACCAGGCAATTGCCGCCGTTCGCGACATGCCCGATGATCGCTTCCTGCGCGCCGCGAAAGGCGGGCAGGCCGAACACGGAATTCAGCACGGATAGCGCGTGGGGAGCAAAGTCGGACACACCCGCAGGTCTATCCCTGATTCGGGCGGTCGCGCCTACTCGCTTTCAGCCAGGTTCCGGCGAAAACGCGTGCCACGGCGGTCGAGGGCCGGGCATCCGGGCCGGCCAATCAGGATTGGCGCGCGCCGGCACCGGCATCGCGGTTGCCGGCAGAAAGATCGTCAAGCCAATTGCCAAAGATCGCCGACGCCGCGGCGCCGGCCGCGATATCCGGACGCAGGGTAAGCTTCGGCAGTTCGGCACTCAGCGGAAGCTTGCGTTCGATCCGCGCCAGCTTCTGGAAGTTCGTCAGCCTGTGTTCGGTTTCGGAGGTGAAGTAATTCCGCGGGAAGGCGGGATAGACATCCCGCTGACCGGCGAGGAACCGGGTGATGTCGCGCAGATATTCGCGCTGCAGCGACAGGGCGTCGTATTCGGGGTGGCCCTGAAAGAAGATGAATTGACTGCGCAGCTGCTTGGCAAAGATATCGACGCCGGCCTCCGCGGATTCGGTCAAGACGCGATAGCCACGCGCGGCCAGATCGCTGCTGCGCAAGGCATTGAAGCGCGAATGCGATATCTTGAGCGGCGAGGACACGTTCCTCAGCAGCCCGTCGTCTGCTGCCTTGGAACAGTCGAAGATGCCCGAGCATTTCGCGTCGAGGCGCTGTCGCTCGATGCCGTCGAGATGCAGTACCGCGGCATGCGCGGCAAGACACGACCAGATGGTCGAACGGGTGTTGGCTTCGGCCCAGTCGATCACCGCCGTAAGCTCCGGCCAGAACGGCTCCTCGGGAAGGGTTGCGGCGTTCGGCTCGGCGCCGGTTACGATCAGCGCGTCGATGTGCAGGCGATCGAGGTCGGCGATATCGGCGTAGTGCCCCTCGATGATCTGGCTCGCGATCTGCGAGCGCTTGATCGACGGCAGCGAGAAGCAGTGGAAATGGATACGGCTGTCGCCCGCGGCCGCCTTCAGAAGCTGGGTAAACTGCCGTTCGGTCGCTTGCAGCGCCGAGTCCGGCATGTTGTTGACGAGGCCGATCGTGAGTACCTCGTTGGCCGCCTTGCGGCGTGGTCCGAATTGGTCGGTGTCGCGGCGCGCGGCAGCGACGGGCGCGGGCCTGACGATTCGCCGATGTTTGTCGAACAGCATGGCCATGCCTGGTCGGCGGTCTATTCCGCTGCCTCCAGGTTCGGGTGTTGCGAACAGGCCCGCGCCAGCGCCTGGTCGATATCTTCGATGAGATCGCTGACGTGCTCGATGCCGATCGAGAGGCGGATGGCTTCCGGCAGCACGCCGGCCTTGCGCTGCTCCTCGGCCGACATCTGGCGGTGCGTGGTCGACGCCGGATGGCAGGCGAGCGATTTCGCGTCGCCGATATTGACCAGTCGCGTGATCAGCTTCAGCGAGTCATAGAAGGTCTTGCCGGCTTCGAGGCCGCCCTTGGTGCCGAATGTGAACAGCGATGACGCGCGGCCATCGAGGTATTTCTGGACCAGCGCATAATAGGGACTGTCGGGAAAGCCGGCATAGTTGACCCAGGCGACGCGCGGGTCGTCGTGCAGGAATTCCGCGACCTTGCGGGCATTCTCGACATGCCGCTCGATCCGCAGTGCCACCGTCTCGATGCCCTGCAGCAGCAGAAACGCATTGAACGGCGACAGCACCGATCCCATGGTGCGCTGATAGACGCTGCGCGCCCGCTGGATATAGGCGCTGGGGCCGAATTGCCTCGTGTAGACCAGGCCGTGATAGGATTGATCGGGTTCATTGAAGGCAGGAAAACGGCCGGCATGCGCCGTCCATGGAAAGCGGCCGCTGTCCACGATGGCGCCGCCGAGCGTGGTGCCGTGGCCGCCGAGGAACTTGGTCAGCGAATGGATCGCAATGTCGGCGCCGTAGTCGAAGGGCTTGAGCAGGATGGGGGTGGCGACGGTGTTATCGACCACGAGCGGGACGCCATGGCGATGCGCGATGCCGGCAAGGGCTTCGATATCGCAGACATTGCCGGCGGGATTGCCGATGGTTTCGCAGAACACAGCCTTGGTGTTTTCGTCGATCAGCTTCTCGATCGCGTCGGGCTGATCGCTGTCGGCAAAGCGGGCGGTGATGCCCTGACGCGGCAGGATGTGCGCGAGCAAGGTGTGCGTCGTTCCATACAATTGCGGAACGGTGACGATGTTGCCGCCGCCATCGGCGAGGTTGATCAGCGCGAAATGCAGCGCCGACTGGCCGGTGGCGACCGCGAGCGCTCCGACACCGCCTTCGAGCTCGGTGACGCGCTGTTCGAGCACGGCGGTGGTTGGATTCGCGATCCGGCTGTAGCGGTAACCTTCCGCCTCGAGATTGAACAGGGCGGCGCCGTGGTCGGCACTGTCGAAGGCATAGGCGACGGTCTGGTAGATCGGAACCGCGACGGATTTGGTCGTCGGATCGGGTTCGTAGCCGGCGTGAATTGCAATGGTTTCTTTGCGCATTGTTCACCTCTACGTCCGGACGCCGCATTTCGGATGCGTTTTGTCTGCCCGTATCGGTTCTAGAAGGGAGGCGTCGACCGAGCAATAATTCGCGCAAAGATTGACGAACTAACCCTAATGCGGTGGCATCAATTGATTAAAATTTGAATCAATTGCCGATGCGTGACGTCATTGTCGGCGTTTCAGCCGACCGCGCGCCTGACCTGCTCGCCGATCTCGATCAGAACGCGCCGGCCTTGCGGAAGAACGGCGCCCATGGCGTGGAAGTTATGGATCATGCCGTCGTGACAGCGATGCTCGACCGCGACGCCCGCCGCCGCGAGCCGTTCCGCATAGGCATTGCCTTCATCGCGCATCGGATCGAACTCGGCGGTATGGATAATGGCGGGGGGAAGCCCCGCCAGATCGGCCGCGCGCAGCGGCGATATCCTGGGATCGGCAGGATCGACGCCACCAGGCAGGTAGTCGGCGAGGTCCGCCTCGAGCAGGGTCCGGTCGAGCAGGTAATTCTCGGCAAACGCCTCGCGCGACGGCGATGTTGCGCCGAAATCAAGCACCGGACAGATCAGGCATTGCAGCAGGATCGGCGGCCCGTCGTTTTGTGCGGCATCCTGGCAAACCGCGGCGGCCAGCGTGGCGCCGGCGGAATCGCCGCCCACCACGATTTTCTCGGCATCGATGCCGAGCGCTGCGGCATGCCGGAATAGCCATTTGGCAGCCGCGATCGCATCCTCGATCGCCGCCGGGAACTTGTGCTCGGGCGCAAGCCGATAGCCGACTGATACCAGGCGACAGCCGGTCGCTCCGGCAAGGCTGGCACAAAGCGTGTCGTGCGTGTCGATACTTCCGGCGACCATGCCACCGCCGTGAAAGAACAGGAAGCCCGGCAGCAATCCATCGCGATCATGGCGGGGAACGTACAGACGATAGGGAATATCGCCGGCCGGCCCCGGCAGCACGCCGTCGATCCTGGCAATCTCGGCTGCTTCGCCGCGCGCCAGTTCCATGATTTTTGCAAGGGACTGCCGGCGATCATGCAAGCTGATCGGCGATCGCTCGCGCGGCGAGGCTGCCGCCATCATGGCAAGAAAGCGCTTGGCGAGGGGGTCGAGCGGCATATCGGCTCCAGTATGGCAGGGCGGCCGCCATTGTGGTCACCCAATCGCTAATCCATTGCTATGGCGGTCAGGCTGCGGCAAGGAAATCCTTTAGCAATTCCTGCGAGATTGGCGCTACTATCCCGCGACACCGCGCCCCCGCAAAGCTTGGATGAAGGATGGCCCAGACAGCAACCCCGATCGCTTTTTCGCAGACCTGGACCTTTTTCGAAGAGGCCTGGCATGAAGGCAATGTGCCGATCATGGGCGCCCGCACCCATGCCGCCTGGCTTGGCTCGACCGTATTCGACGGCGCGCGCGCATTCGAGGGCGTCGCCCCCGATCTCGATCGGCACTGCGCCCGGGTCAATCAGTCCGCGGTCAATTTCAAGCTCAAGCCGGTGGTCGATAGCGAAACCTGGCTCGGACTGGCCCGCGAGGGAATCGCCCGTTTCGGCGCCAATGCGGAGCTCTACATCCGCCCGATGTACTGGGCCCAGAACGGCAGCGGCGGCGGGGTCCTGTTCGATCCCGAAACCACCAACTGGTGCCTGTGCATCTATGTGGCGCCGATGCCGGCGCCGAGCGGCGCGGCCATTACCTTGTCACCGTTCCGCCGGCCGACGATGGAGAACGCCCCGGTGGATTGCAAGGCGGCCTGTCTCTATCCGAACAATTCGCGCGCGCTGATCGAAGCGCAGGCGCGGGGTTTCGCCAATTGCCTGCTGCTCGATATGCTCGGCAATGTCGCGGAGTTCGGCAATTCGAACGTTTTCATGGCGCGGGACGGCGTCGTCTACACGCCGGCGCCGAACGGAACGTTTCTCAACGGCATCACGCGGCAACGGGTGATCGATTTGCTGCGCGCCGACGGCGTCACCGTCGTCGAGGCCACCTTGACCTATCCCGATTTTCAGCGCGCCGACGAAATCTTCTCAAGCGGCAATTTCGCCAAGGTGGCGCCGGTGATCCGGATCGACGATCGGTCGCTGCAGCCGGGACCGTTCTACCAGCGGGCACGCAAGCTGTATTGGGACTTTGCCCACGCCTGACCCCTATCAGGGACCGTACAGCACGAGTTCGGTGTCGGTCAGATCGGCGAGGCGGGGCGGGTGGGGGCCCTTGAAGTATTTGCGGCCACGCGCCCTGGAAAAAATGCCGATCAGCCCCGGCACCGGTCCGTTCGAATCCAGCATGACGGAAAACTTGCCGTGCCGGATCAGCCGCCGCCCGATGGCGCCGGCACATTGGACATAGTCGACGATATCGCGGCAGTAAATCAGCTGCATCGCCGGCGGCGCGATCAAGCCGCGGCGAATCCGCATCGGCAGCAGGATAAACGGCATCGCTTCACCGGCGGCCGTGCGACATACAAGGCTGAGGCAGCCGTAGCGCGCGTGCCGGGTCAGCAGTTCGACGTCGGCTTTGGTGAGGCCTTCGACCGCGCTTGTGTCGGGCGACAGGGTCTCCACCGTCATGGCTGGCCTGGTGCGGGACAGCGCCGGGATCGAGAAGAACAATCCGCTGCAATAGGAGCTGAAACCCTGGGTTTCGATGATGGGCAAGGTCCATGTCGCGGGACTGATGTTGAGATAAGTGACTTCCTTGTTCTTGTGCGCGATCTTGGTCAGTAGCGGCGCGTAGTTCCGGAACGCGGGATCGACATACCAGCTCGACAGGTTGCAATAGATTGTTGCCTCCGCGCCGCTGCCTCTTTCGGTGTACAGCAGCAGCAGGACGCCGACCGGCGTACCGTCATGGTCGATCATATAGCCAAACCGCGGATAGCCCGGGGGGACCTCCAGCGCCGCCTGGCGTCGCAATCCCTGCATCCAGTATTCGCGCGATCGGCCGAACGATCCGCGCGTCAGAAGATCCGCCACCGCGTCGATGTCGGTCGCGGAGATCTCGCGGCAGCGGATGTGTTGCTTGGCCACTTGTGCCTGTCCGTCAGTCCCCACGATCCGTCATGAGGCAAAGCCGAGCATCTTGCGCAGCTCGGCCGGCCACTTCGCAACCTCGGTGCCGTGGGTATGGAACATGGCGACCGCCAGCCGGTCCATGCCGAACGCCACGCAGCCGGTGTGCGCCGGCTCGCCCGAGGCATCGACAATGTTCCAGGTCGTGCCGAAATGATCGCGGTGATAGTTGAAGCTCATGCAGGCCGTCGGTTGCTCTTCCGAGCGCAGCGGCACCAGCAGCTCGAATTTCAGCGATTGCTGCATTTGGCTGACCGCCTTCATCTGGCCGACGCGGCCAAAGAACGGATCGCTGGCATAATCGACCCTGAACGTCAGGCCGAGATCGCGGGCGATGGCCTGGGCGCGCACCATCCAGCGTTCGCGGAAGTCGGACACATCGTCGGGGCTGCCGATGCAGACATATTCGCGCATCCGGAAGGATTGCAGCCGATCGAGATGGCGGGACGGTTCGCGGCGGAAGCAGTCGGCCGCGACGTCGAAGCGCAAGCCGCCCGACGGCAGCGGGCCCCGGCTGGCGGCGATCGGGTAGACCGGATAACAGGCGGCCGGCGACAGCACGAGGTCGGCGGCCGACAGCGATGTCGTCCAGTCGCCGCCGGCGTCAAAGCGACTGACGGCGGAGTGGATTTCGCGCTCGGTTCCATGCAGCCCGCAGACGCAGCCCAGTAGATTGGGAAAGCTCTTCAGATAGCCGGATTTCTCCAGCTGCCCCCGATTCATCACCGGCGGAAACCGCATCACTTCGGTATCGGGCTCGCGATGCCGGGTGATCAGCGCGGCAAGCCGCTCGACCATGTCCTCGTAGAGTGCGGTCCTGGCGTAGACGCCGTCGCTGCCCATCCTATGGAACAGCGCGCCGGCGTGGTGATCCAGCGGATCGGCGGGTTGCGATACGATCTCCGAAGAGTCCGTTCGGACGGCTACATTCATGTTCGGACTTCCAGGTTCGAGGCGGCGACTCAATCGCGCAAGGTCGCGGGCACGGCGCTCATCAGGCTTGCGGAGGCGATGTTGGTAAGGATGCGGTCGTTGTTGATCATCAGCGGCGCAGAAAGCACGTCGCGGAGCTGACGGCCGACGCTGAAGTCGCCGTCATTGCGGAATCCCGACAGGCCGCAGGCCCGCATCGTGCTCATCACGGTTGCGACCGCAAGCTCGGAGGCCTCGACCTTCAACAGATTGATCGACGACTGGAACCCGAGCGAACCCAGCGCGAGTTCGTCGTGTTCATGGCTCGTGTAGGTATCGAGCGTCGCGACGATGATGGCGCGCAGTTTCGTCAGCGTCATCTTGGCCGCGGTAAAATGGGCGGCGCCGGGCGGCATCTGGCCGCCGGCCCCGCGCGCCGCCTTGCGGATGAACAGCTGCGCGCGGTCGACCGCGGCGGCGGCAATTCCGGCCCAGACCGACGACCAGCACAGATGCGCGACCGGCGTCATGGTTTGCGCGTGGATTTTTTCATAGGCCTCCGGAAACACCTGCTCGGCCGAAGCCACAGCTTTCAGCTCGAAGCCGGCGCTGCAGGTTCCGCGCATGCCGAGCGTTTCCCATTCGAGGCTGCGCTCAAGCGTGTAGTTGTCCTTGGTCAGCGCCAGCAGCACCTGATCTGACGCCGCCGCCTCGTTGGCGCGGCGGGCGATGGTGACGATGCCGTCGGCCTGCGCGCCGTAGGAAATCACGGTGGCGTTGCGCACCAGCGAGATCTCCGCGCCAGCCCGCTCGACGGCTGCGGCACTCGAACGGATGTTGCCGCCCTTCTGCCCCTCGGTGGTCGACGATGCGAGCAGCATTTGTTCGGCCGCGACACGGCGCATCAGCGGCTCATGCCAGCGGCTTCCGGTGCCATGCCGGACCAGGCACGCCACCTTGGTCTGGTGCATGGCAAA
>Ga0182024_10024845_pt1 | contig 10621 bp, 9 predicted proteins | sample P32metaG_FD_120480 | JGI IMG/M metagenome (GOLD analysis project Ga0182024, IMG submission 120480) | Permafrost microbial communities from Stordalen Mire, Sweden - P3-2 metaG (Illumina Assembly) | ecosystem: Environmental > Terrestrial > Soil > Wetlands > Permafrost | place: Sweden: Stordalen...
AATGGCCGCGCCAAGGTGAACCAGACCACCGAAGGCTTCGTGAAAATTCTCGCCGACGCCAAGACCGACCGCGTGCTTGGCGTGCAACTGATTTGCGCCGACGCCGGCAACATGATCGCGGAAGGCGTCATAGCCATGGAGTTCGGCGCCTCCGCCGAGGACATCGCGCGCACCTGCCACGCCCATCCGACGCTGCCCGAGGCGGTTAAGGAAGCGGCCATGGCGGTCGCCAAGCGCGCGATTCATATGTGATACTCTCGCCCGAAGAACAATTTCGGGGAGTGAAAATGGCCAAAGGTCACAAAGACAAAGTTGCCGTCATCACCGGCGCCGCCGCCGGCATCGGGCAGGCCTTTGCCAAGCGTCTCGCCGAGGATGGCGTGCATGTCGCGGTGATCGACATTGCTGACGGCGCTGCGACCGTAAAACTGGTCGAGGCTGCCGGCCGGCAAGCGATCTACGTCAAATGCGACGTGTCGTCGGAAGCCTCGGTTGCCGCCATGGCCAAGGCGGTCAACGCCAAATTCAGCCACGTCGACATCGTGATCAATTGCGCCGGCATTTTCCCGCAAAAGGAATTTTCCGAGATGACCTTCGCCGACTGGCGGCAGGTGCTGTCGATCAATCTCGACGGCACCTTTTTGGTGAGCGCCGCCTTCGTGCCCGGCATGCGGGCGCGCAAATGGGGCCGCGTGGTCAACATGGCGTCGTCGACGCTCGGCTCGGTGGTTACCGGCTTTGCGCATTATGTCGCCAGCAAGGGCGGCATCGTCGGCTTCACGCGCGCGCTGGCGAGCGATTTGGCCGGCGACGGCATCACCGTCAACGCCATCGCCCCGGGGCTCACTCGCTCGCCCGGCACGCTGGTGCGGGCGCCGCGCCCGCAGTTCAAGACCATGGACGACGAATTCGCAGCCATCGCGCAAATGCAGGCAATCAAGCGTGTCGAGGTGCCGGATGACTTGGTCGGCGCCGCGTCGTTCCTCACCAGCGACGACGCCGCCTTCATCACCGGGCAGACGCTGAATGTGGATGGCGGGAGGGTAAGGACCTAAACCCACAAGGCTAATCTGCGGCCTTATTTGCGGCGGCGAAGCGCCCTATATTCCATCCATGCGTCGTTTGCTTCGCCCGTTCTGGGTCCTTCTAGCGCTGCTGTTTCTGATGGAAGCGTGGCTGTGGGACCATCTCGAGCCGCTGGTCGCGCGGGCCGTCAACCTTATCCCCTGGGGACGCTTCAAGGATTGGCTCAAGCACGCGATTGCCGACCTGCCGCCGTGGGCGGCGCTCGGCGTCTTCATCATTCCCTTCATCGTCCTTTTGCCGCTCAAGTTCCTGGAAGTTTTTTTCATCGCCAAGCGGCAATGGCTCGCCGCGGCCGCTGTCCTGATCTTCGCCAAGTTGCTCGGCTTGGGCGTCACCGCCTTCGTGTTCGACGCGACGCGTGCGAAGCTGCTCCAGATGGCCTGGTTCCAGCGGATGTACGACTGGTTCCTGTGGGCGCGCGATTGGGCTCATGCGCAAACCGGGCCAATCCGCCAACGGCTGCATCAATTGACCTGGCTGTTGAAGCCGCAGCGCGCCGGAAGATTTCTGCGCCGGCTGATGCGGCTGCGCCGCCGCGCCTATCGCGGCGGTGCGGCGTAGACGCTGGGACTAACGCCGGTCAGTGCGAAGCGTGCGTCAGAAAATCCAAAGCGTGCGGCGCCCACAGGCCGAAGGCACACAGCGTGAGCCCCGCTATGCCGAGCCCGCCGGAAAGCCACGCCAGTACCGTCATGCCGGTGATGATCGTGGCTGATGCCAGCACGATCCCGATCTGGAAGGCGGCCGAGGCGAATTCGTAGTTGTGGTAGCGCGCCAAAGCCTCGTCGCGATGGTGCTCGGCTTCCTTGGCGCGCTCGGCGAGCTGCTTACGACCTTCATGGCTCGACGGCTCGTCGTCATAGCGCGCGGCCGTCTTCTTCCAGGTGTCGATATTCTTGGTCAGTCGCGCTTTGAGATCGGCATCGGTGGCGCGATCGGCCTCGATCTGCATTTGCTCCGCCGCCGTGCTTAACACGGTCATGCGAATGGTCTTGGCCTGGAAGAAGGTCCACAGGTCGTTGGACGTGACGTTCAGGGTGATCGCGGTCGTCTGCGCGCTTTTGCCCAGCGTCTCGGAAAACGCCAGAAACAGCGCCAGCACCGAAATCAGCAGCGCAATCTTTTTGTTGCCGCCATGCGCCGCGTGCTCGGCGTGCTCGGCATGCTCCATATTCTCGTGTGCGCTCATCGCCCCCTCCCGCGGTGAATTGCACGCCGACCCTGATATGAAACGTAAGGTCCGCGCAAGGGGCGTTACGCCCGCGGATGGGCGCTGGTATAAACTTCGAGTAAACGCTCGGAATCGACCGCCGTATAGATTTGCGTGGTCGACAGCGAGGCGTGCCCGAGCAGCTCCTGGATGGCGCGCAGGTCGCCGCCGCGCGCCAGCAGATGGGTGGCGAAGGAATGGCGCAAGGCGTGCGGCGTCGCCGTGTCGGGCAGGCCGAGCGCGCCGCGCAAGGTGGCCATCGCCAATTGCACGATGCGCGGCGAGAGCGGGCCGCCGCGGGTGCCGACGAACAGCGCGCCGTCGGCCGGCAGATCGATCGGGCAGAGCGCGACATAGTCGGCGACCAGTTTGGCGACCTGCCGCAGTACCGGCACCATGCGCGTCTTGTTGCCCTTGCCGGTAACGGTGATGGCGTCGCGTTTGCTGAAATCCTTGCGCTTGAGCGAGAGCGCCTCCGAGATGCGCAGGCCCGAGCCGTAGAGCAGGCCGAGCACCGCGGCGTCCCGCGCGATGACCCAAGGCTCGCGGGCCTCGCCGTCGCGCAAATCCGTGTCCGAGATTCGTTTGGCCGCGGCGATCGCCAGCGGCTTCGGCAGCGTCTTGCCGATTTTTGGCGCGCGCACGGCGGAGAGCGCGCCGACCTTGCCCTTGCCGTTGCGCTCCAGGAAGCGCGCGAACGAGCGGGTGCCCGCCATCACCCGCATCAGCGAACGGCTGCTCAGCCCCTCGCTACGGCGCGCCGCCATGAAAGCGCGCACGTCGGCGGGCGAGAGCGTGGCCAAGGCCTTCAGCGACGGCGCGCCGCCCAGATGCTGGGTAAGGAAATCGAGGAATTGGCCGACGTCGCGGGCGTAGGCCTCCAGCGTTTTCGGCGACATGCGCCGCTCAGCGCCGAGATAGCCGAGCCAGCGGCCGATTTCGGCTGCGACGTCCGGGGCGGCAAGGGTATTCATGGCGGGGAGAGTGTCACCGCTTTCTTCACCCTTCCTTAAGCGCGCGGAATCGGCCTAGATCAATCATTATGAGCACGCGCGTTATCGACGTTCTGGTGCCGGTGGCGTTGGACCAGACCTATTCCTACCGGGTGCCGGCCGGCATGGAGCTTGCGCCCGGCGACCTGGTGAGCGTGCCGCTCGGCGCGCGCGGCGAAACCATGGGCGTGGTGTGGGCGGAAAATCCCGCGCCCAATCCGCGCCTGCATAACCGCATGAAGGACGTGGCGGACAAGCTCGACGTGCCGCCGCTGAAACCCGAACTGCGCAAATTCGTCGATTGGGTCGCCGACTACACGCTGGCGCCGCGCGGCATGGTGCTGCGCATGGCGCTGCGCATGGGCGAACATCTTGGGCCCGCGCGCGAACGCATCGGCGTGCGGCTTAACGGGCCGCCACCGGCGCGGCTGACGCCGGCGCGTGCGCGCGTGCTGGCGCTGTTCGCGGACGGGCTGACGCGCGCCAAGGGCGATGCCGCGCGCGAGGCGGGCGTCAGCGCCGGCGTGCTCGACGGGCTGATCGACGAGGGCACGCTTGCCGCCGTGGTGCTGCCGCCCGACCCGGTGACGCTGCCGCCGGATCCGGATTTCCGCAAACCCGAATTCTCGCTCGGTCAGCTTGCCGCCGCCGACGCGCTGCGCACCACTGTCGACCAGGGCGGCTATACGGTGACGCTGCTCGACGGCGTCACCGGCTCCGGAAAAACCGAAGTCTATTTCGAGGCGGTGGCGGAGAACATCCGGCGTAAGCGCCAGACGCTGATCCTGATGCCGGAGATCGCGCTCACCGCGCAGTCGCTCGACCGTTTCACCGCGCGCTTCGGCACCAGGCCGGCGGAATGGCATTCGCAATTGTCGCCGCGCACGCGCGCGCGCACCTGGGCGGCGGTCCCGGCGAACGAAGTGTCGGTGGTGGTCGGCGCGCGCTCGGCGCTGTTCCTGCCCTATGCCGATCTGGGCTTGATCGTTGTCGATGAGGAGCACGACCCGGCCTACAAGCAGGAGGATGGCGCGCATTATCACGCCCGCGACATGGCGGTGGTGCGCGGCAGCGTCGCAAAAATTCCGGTGGTGCTGGCCTCGGCGACGCCGTCGGTGGAATCGGAGGTCAACGCGCGGCGCGGGCGCTACAAGCGCATCCATCTGCCGGAGCGTTTCGGGGGCGCGCACCTGCCGATGATCGAGGCCATCGACATGCGGCGCGAAGGTCCGCAGCGCGGCCGCTTCATCGCGCCGCGGCTGGCGGAAGCGGTCAAGAACGCGTTCGAAAGCCGCGAGCAGGCGCTGCTGTTCCTCAATCGCCGCGGCTACGCGCCGCTCACGCTCTGCCGCGCCTGCGGCTTCCGCCTGCAATGCCCGAATTGCGACGCCTGGCTGGTCGATCACCGCTTCAAGCGGCGGCTGGTGTGCCACCATTGCGGCTTCTCCATGCCGCCGCCGGCGGAATGCCCGCATTGCCATGCCACCGAAAGTTTCGCGCCCATCGGCCCCGGCGTCGAGCGGCTGGAGCACGAGGCGGCCGAGCTGTTTCCTGGCGCACGTATATTGGTGCTGTCGAGCGACCTAGTAGAATCGATGGAGCGCCTGCGCCAGGAACTCGACGACGTGGCGCAAGGCCGCTTCGACATCGTCATTGGCACCCAGTTGGTCGCCAAGGGTCACCATTTTCCCAAGCTCAATCTAGTCGGCATTGTCGACGCCGATCTAGGCCTCGGCAACGGCGATCCGCGCGCTGCCGAGCGTACATTCCAGCTTTTGCATCAGGTGGTGGGACGCGCCGGCCGCGAGGAGGGCCGCGGCATGGGCTTCCTGCAAACGCACCAGCCCGAGCATCCGGTGATGAAGGCGCTGATCCTGGGCGACCGCGAGGCGTTCTATTCGAGCGAGATCGCGTTGCGCGAGAAAACCGGCTATCCGCCGTTCGGACGGCTCGCCAGCCTGGTGATCACCGCCAATGAGCGGCACACGGCGGAATCGTATGGCCGCACGCTGGCGGCCGCCGCGCCCAAGCACGAGGATGTGCGCGTGCTGGGGCCGGCCGAGGCGCCGATCGCGGTGGTGCGCGGCCGGCATCGGTTCAGGGTATTGGTGAAAGCGCCGCGCGCCTTCGATCTCTCGATCTATTTGCGTCAATGGCTCGCGGACGCCCCGCGCCCGAGCGGCAATCTGCGGCTTGAAGTCGATATCGATCCGCAGAGCTTTTACTAGGCCGCCGCTTTCTCCGGCGGCGCCATCAACTCCGGACCTACCGGGCTCTCGATGGTCGCGGCGAGAATGCGGTCGATCTCCGCCATGGCCGCGGCGTCGAGTTTCCAGCCGTACACCTTGTCGACCGGATCGAGTTGCTCCGGCTTGCGCGCGCCCCAGAGCGCGAAGCCCACGCTCTGCTTTTCGAGAATCCAGCGCAACGCCAGATGCACGACGCCCAGGCCGTAGTTCTCGGCGGCGAAGCGGTCGAGATTCTGGACCGCTTGCAGATATTGCGGGAAGCGCGGCGCCTGGAATTTCGGATCGTTACGCCGCAAATCATCGCCGGAAAACTTCGTCGCTGCCGTTATCTTTCCGGCCAAGAGGCCGCGGCAAAGCGCGCCATAGGCCAGCGTCACAATGTTGTTGCGCTGGGCATAGGGCAACACGTCGCGCTCGATCTCGCGCTCGAACATGTTGTAAGGCGGCTGATCGGTGGCGAGCGGAGCCACGGCGCGGAATTTGTCCATCTGCGCGGGCGAAAAATTGCTCACGCCGATGGCGCGAATTTTCCCGGCCTTGAGCAAATCGTTCATCGCGCCGGCGGTCTCTTCCACCGGCACGTTGGGATCAGGCCAATGGACCTGATAGAGATCGATCACGTCAGTACGCAGACGACGCAATGAATCGTCGATCTCCTTCATGACGCGGCCGCGGCTGGCATTGCGGAACGGTTTGCCGTCTTTCGAGTCGAGCCCGACTTTGGTGGCGATGGCGACCTTGGCGCGCCGTCCGCCTTCGCTCAGTGCCTTGCCGACGATTTCTTCCGAGTGGCCGAATCCATAAATCGGCGCGGTATCGATCAATGTAATGCCGCGGTCGACTGCGGACTGAATGGTGCGGATCGACAGCGCGTCGTCGCTGCCGCCCCACATCCAGCCGCCGATCGCCCAGGTTCCAAGGGCGATGCGCGACGGCTTGAGGTTGGTGCCGGGAATTTGCGTGGTTTCGATTTGTGCGTTCATGGGATGCTCCGTTCATTCCGTCGCCGGCTGCGATGCCGATGAAATAGGGCTTGCAGCCGGCAACAGAAGAGGGTTCGCGTCCCGCGATGCGCAGGTCTGATTAGCAAATCTGCCTGTTCGACTATTGGACCCAGGCGCGGAGGTGCAAAAGCGCAATTGCGGTCAAAAAACAGCAATTTCTCGCCAACATTATTCCGGCATTTCCGTATGCTTAACGTTCGGCTGCAGCAGCACGCAGGCCGCCGCCGCGAAGATCAGCACGAAGCCGACGATGTCGGGCACGGTCGGCCGCTCGCCGAGCAGAACGGTCGAGGCGGTGACGCCGATCACCGGCACCAGCAGCGAGCCGAGCGAGGCCGTGATGGTCGGCAGCCGCCCGACGATTGACCACCACAGGAAATGCGCGAGGCCGACGCCGAACAAGCCGACATAAAGGATTGCCAGCATGGTCTCGCCCGGCAGCGGCCACAGCCGCGGTGCGCCTTCGAACACCAAGGTGCCGGCCGCGATGAACAGGAAGCCGAACAGCAACTGCCAGGCCGCGTTGGCCAGCGGCTCAATCGTGGCCTTCACCCATTTCATATAGACGGTGGCAAAGGCCCAGCTCAGCGCGCAGCCCAGCGAATAAACCACGAAGGGCGGAAATCCGTCGGCGAACAGCGGCCACACCAGCACCGTCAGGCCGGCCACGCAGAGCGCGAAGGCGAGCGTGCCGATCTTGTTCAGCCGCTCGCCGAGCAGAATCCAGCCGAGCAGCGTCGCCCAAATCGGCATCGAATAGGTGATGACGATGGCGCGCGAGGTCGCGCCGCTGAGCTGGGCAAAACCGGAGAGGATTTGAAACGCCGCGACGTTGAAGAAGCCGGCCACCATCACATGCAGGTGCTCGCCGCGCGGCACCCGCAAATTGTGCCCGGTCAGGATGGCGGCGGCGAACAAGGTGCTGGCGCCGATGCCGGCGCCGGCAAAGCGCAGGCTCCAAGGCGACACCTCGCGCAATGCCACCGCAGCCGCGATCCAGTTGAAGCCCCAGGCGAAGGCCAGCAGCAAGACCAGCAGCTTGGCCGAGGCGGTAACGTCGCGCTTGGCATCTGGTTGCGACATTGTGCCGTCGGCTCCCGGGCAGGAAAACGCCGCGCACGCTATAGGGGGAGCGCGCGCGTGGCGAGGGATCCCTGGGATGCAAAATTGTGGGCGGGATTTGTATTCGGCGTCATTGGCGGAACAAGCCCGGCCATGACGGGCTTGAGGGGCTCTACGAAATCCTGCCATGTTGCACCGCCCCCGGCCCTGTGTTAGCTAGCGCCTCGATTTCATGGGGGTTTTCCGCGGGCTTCCGCGACGTCCTCAAGAATCGGAATTCCATCTTGGATTCCAATGATTTGCGCCGCCGTTCTGCGACGGCGCCCGGCCTGTGAAGAAGTAACGAAAACGAGCGTCAAGTGGCTGGCAAAGATCCCATCATTTCCGGCATGGCTGGGCGGTACGGCAACGCCCTGTTCGAGCTGGCGCGCGACAGCAAGGCGGTCGACGCCGTCAAGGCCGATCTCGAGCGTTTCGATGCGCTGATCGCCGACAATCCCGACCTTAACCGGCTGGTGCGGAGCCCGGTATTCGGCGCCGACGAGCAGTTGCGCGCGCTGGCCGCGATCCTCGACAAGGCCGGCATCAAGGGTCTGGCCGCCAACTTTCTACGCGTCATCACCACCAACCGCCGGCTGTTCGCGGTTCGCGACATGATCCGCGCCTACCGCGTGCTGGCTGCCCGCCAAAAAGGCGAGGTCACCGCGGAAGTCACCGTCGCCGAGCCGCTCAGCGACAAGAATGTCGGCGCGCTCAAAGACGCGCTCAAATCGGTGACCGGCGGCAAGGATATCGACCTCGACATGAACGTCGATCCCGCCATCATCGGCGGGCTGATCGTCAAGGTCGGCAGCCGCATGGTCGACAGTTCGCTCCGCACCAAGCTCAATGCGATCAAGATCGCGATGAAAGAGGGCCGCTGATGGATATCCGCGCCGCAGAAATTTCCGCCATCCTGAAAGAGCAGATCGAGAATTTCGGCCAGGAAGCCGAAGTCTCCGAAGTCGGCCAGGTCCTGTCCGTCGGCGACGGCATCGCCCGCGTCTACGGCCTCGACAACGTGCAGGCCGGCGAGATGGTCGAGTTCGAGAACGGCACGCGCGGCATGGCGCTCAACCTCGAAACCGACAACGTCGGCATCGTGATCTTCGGTAACGACCGCGAGATCAAGGAAGGCCAAACCGTCAAGCGCACCGGCTCGATCGTGGACGTGCCGGTCGGCAAGGGCCTGCTCGGCCGTGTGGTCGACGCGCTCGGCAATCCGATCGACGGCAAGGGCCCGATCGCCTCGGACAAGCGCATGCGCGTCGACATCAAGGCGCCCGGCATCATTCCGCGCAAGTCGGTGAACGAGCCGATGGCGACCGGCCTCAAAGCCATCGACGCGCTGATCCCGATCGGCCGCGGCCAGCGCGAGCTGATCATCGGCGACCGCCAGACCGGCAAGACCGCGATCGCGCTCGACACCATCCTCAATCAAAAGCCGCTCAACGCGCAGGACGACGAAAAGATCAAGCTCTACTGCGTCTATGTCGCGGTAGGGCAGAAGCGCTCGACGGTGGCGCAGTTCGTCAAGGTGCTGGAGGAGCAGGGCGCGCTCGATTATTCCATTATCGTCGCCGCCACCGCGTCCGATCCGGCGCCCATGCAGTTCCTGGCGCCGTTTGCCGGCTGCACCATGGGCGAATATTTCCGCGACAACGGCATGCACGCGGTCATCATCTATGATGATCTGTCGAAGCAGGCGGTTGCCTATCGGCAGATGTCGCTGCTGCTGCGCCGCCCGCCGGGCCGCGAAGCCTATCCGGGCGACGTGTTTTACCTGCATTCGCGCCTGCTCGAGCGTGCCGCCAAGATGAACGACGACAACGGCGGCGGCTCGCTTACGGCGCTGCCGGTGATCGAGACGCAGGCCAACGACGTGTCGGCCTACATCCCGACCAACGTGATTTCCATCACCGACGGCCAGATCTTCCTGGAAACCGATCTGTTCTATCAGGGCATCCGCCCGGCGGTGAACGTCGGCCTGTCGGTGTCGCGCGTCGGTTCCGCCGCGCAAACCAAGGCGATGAAGAAGGTCGCCGGCAAGATCAAAGGCGAGCTCGCGCAATACCGCGAGATGGCGGCTTTCGCGCAATTCGGCTCGGACCTCGACGCCACCACCCAGCGCATGCTGGCGCGCGGCTCGCGCCTGACCGAGTTGCTCAAGCAGCCGCAGTTCTCTCCGCTCAAGATGGAAGAACAGGTCTGCGTCATCTATGCCGGCGTCAACGGCTATCTCGACAAGTTCGAAGTCGCGCGCGTGCGCGCCTTCGAGAGCGGTCTGCTCACGCTGATGCGCACCAAGCACGCCGGCCTGCTCGACAGCATCCGCAAGAGCGGCGACCTCTCCAAGGACGATGAAGCCAAGCTCAAGGACGTGGTCGACGGCTACGCCAAGACATTTACGTGATCCCCTGTCACGCCCGGCACGAGGCCGGGCATGACGAACGAAGATGAGCGGTTCGACTAAGGGCGACTGAGAAGAAATGGCCTCCCTCAAGGACATGCGCGTTCGCATCGCCGCGACCAAGGCGACGCAAAAGATCACTAAGGCCATGCAGATGGTCGCGGCGTCCAAGCTGCGCCGTGCGCAGGTGGCGGCGGAAGCGGCGCGTCCTTATGCGGAAAGAATGAGCACGGTGCTCGGCTCGATCGCCGCGGCGGTGGCCGGCAGCGACTCCGCGCCCCGGCTACTTGCGGGAACCGGCAACGACAAAGTCCATCTGCTGGTCGTCTGCACCGCCGAGCGCGGCCTGTGCGGCGCGTTCAATTCGTCGATCGTGCGGCTGGCGCGCGACAGGGCGAATGCGCTGATGAGCCAGGGCAAGGACGTCAAGATTCTCTGCGTCGGCCGCAAGGGACAAGACCAGCTACGCCGGGTTTACGGCAAGCAGATCATCGAGACCATCGAACTGCGCGGCATCAAGCAGATCGGCTTCGAGCAGGCCGAGATGATCGCCAAGAAGGTCGTCGCGC
>Ga0182024_10024847_pt1 | contig 10620 bp, 6 predicted proteins | sample P32metaG_FD_120480 | JGI IMG/M metagenome (GOLD analysis project Ga0182024, IMG submission 120480) | Permafrost microbial communities from Stordalen Mire, Sweden - P3-2 metaG (Illumina Assembly) | ecosystem: Environmental > Terrestrial > Soil > Wetlands > Permafrost | place: Sweden: Stordalen...
GCCAGGGAGCCGTGCCGCAATTGCGCGAAGCCATTGCCGCAGACCCCAAGCTGCGCGTGCTCATCGTGCACGGCTGGAACGATCTCTCCTGCCCGTTCATGGGCTCGGTGCTCACTGTAGACCAGATTCCCGTGATGGGCGACCCCACGCGCGTCGCGGTGCGCGAGTACCCCGGCGGACACATGTTCTATACGCGCGCATCGAGCCAGGCCATGCTGCGCAAAGATGTGATGGAGATGTACAGCAAGCACTGAGAATCCGCACGGACTAATGTCGAAAACGATCCATGAACATGGGTGCCCCAGGTCTCGATTCTGAGACCTGGGAAACCGCAGTGCTTAATCGTCCGGTCCCATCCCAATCTCCCCATTGACACTCTACCCATAGATAATCTATACATCGTTCATGGCGAAGAAACCCGACCTGCTGCCCGGCACGCTCGACATGCTGATCTTGAAGACGCTCACCCGCGCGCCGCTGCACGGATACGGCATCGCGCTCTCCATCAAGCGATTGTCTGACGATGTGCTCACCGTTGAGGAAGGTTCTCTTTATCCGGCATTGCAACGGCTGCTGTTGCAGGGTTGGGTCAAGGCCGAGTGGAAGATGACCGAGACCAATCGCCGCGCGCGCTATTACAAGCTTACGGCGGCCGGCCGCAAGCAACTCGGCATTGAGTTGTCGCAGTTCGAACAGATGATTGCGGCCATCGACCGCGTGCTAAGCGACGTGCAGGAGGCATAGATGAATTTCGTCAGCCGCTTCATCAAGAAGATCTCGATGCTCTTTGGCCGCAGGCGTTTCCACAGCGACCTTGAAGAGGAAATGGCCTTCCACCGCGAGCAGGCGGAAAAGGAATTCGTCGCCGCTGGCATGGCTCCGAAGGCCGCGCGCTACGCGGCGATGCGCCAATTCGGCAACGCGACCAGGCTCAGCGAGCGCAGCCACGAGGTAGTTGGCTTCAGCTTCGAATCCACTGCGCAGGACCTGCGCTTTGCGCTGCGCCAGCTGCGCAAGAATCCCGGATTCGCGCTGACAGCTGTTTTGATTCTGGCGCTCGGCATCGGATCGAGCGTTGCCATCTTCGCGTTCGTGGATGCGGCGCTCATCAAGCCGCTGCCTTATCCAAACCCCACGCGCCTCGTTGAAGTCACGGAGAGTCTCGCCCTGTTTCCGCGCGGCAACCTCTCCTATCCCGACTATCTCGACTGGAAGCGGATGAACAACGTCTTCAGTTCCATTGAAGTCTTCACCGGTACCGGATACGCACTGAACACGCCCACCGGGACCGAGCCCGTGCCCGGTGAGCGTGTGAGCGCGGGATTCTTTCGCACGCTGGGTGTTGTGCCCGCGCTCGGCCGCGATTTTCACTCCGGCGAAGATCTCCCCGGCGCGGCTCCAGTGGTCCTGCTGAGTTACGGCGCATGGCAGCGCCGCTATGGCGGCCGCCCCGATGTGATCGGGCAAGCGGTGAATCTCAGCGGCATCGCGCACACCATTGTCGGCGTGCTGCCCAGCGATTTTCAATTTGCCCTGCGCGACAATGCCGAGTTCTGGGAGCCGCTCCAGCCCACGCGCGAGTGCGAGAAGCGGCGCAGTTGCCACAATCTCGATGGCGTGGGGCGGCTCAAAGACGGCGTCACCGTAAGCGCGGCGCTGGCCCAGATGCAATCCGTAGCGCAACAACTCGAGCGGCAATATCCCGATTCCAATCGCGGCCAGGGCGCAAGCGTGATGCCACTCTCGCAAGCGATCGTCGGCGACATCGAGCCGATCCTGCTGGTGCTGCTGGGCGGCGCGGGATTGTTGCTCTTCATCGCCTGCATCAACGTGTCGAGCTTGCTGCTGGTGCGCTCTGAGAGCCGCCGCCGCGAGATCGCGGTGCGTGGAGCGCTGGGCGCTTCGCGCATGAGGCTTACCTGCCAATTCGTCACCGAAGGGCTTGCGCTGGTCTCGGCGGGAACGCTGCTGGGCCTTGCTCTCGCTTATGCCGGCATGACCGTCCTGGCCCGCCTCATCTCCAAGGACATGATGATCGGCATGCCCTATCTGCGCGGCCTGAGCCTCAATCCGCACGTGCTCATGTTCGCGTGTGCCCTTGCTCTGCTGGCGGCGATTCTTTTCGCAATCACGCCCATGCTGCATTTCAGATTCTCAACCTTGCGCGACGGATTGCAGGAGGGCGGCCGCGCCTCGGCCGGCACGCTGTGGAGACGGATGGGAGCAAACCTCGTCGTTGTCGAGTTGGCAACAGCGGTGGTGCTGCTCAGTGGCGCCGGCTTGCTTGGCAAGAGCTTCTACAAGCTGCTGCACATTGATCTCGGCTTCGATGCCGGGCACCTTGCCACCATCAACGTGGGATTGCCGGACGCCGCTTATTCCAAGGATGAGCAGGTGGTTGCCTTTACCCGCCAGGTGATCGACCGCATTGACGCGCTGCCCGGCGTGGAGTCCGCCGCGATCACCGACCTGCTGCCGGTCAGTTGCAATTGCGATACAGACTGGGTGCGCTTTGTGGGCCGCCCTTACAACGGCATCCACAATGAGGTGAATGAACGGGAAGTGAGTGCCGGCTTCTTCTCAACGATTCATGCTCGGCTGGTTCGCGGACGGTTCTTCAGCGAGTCGGAAGACGGGATGAAGCCTAAGGTGATCATGATCAATGAGGCTTTCGCACGCAAATATTTTCCCGGCGAAGATCCGATTGGCAAGCGGGTTGGCGACACCGAGCTGACGCCGAAATCGATTCGCGAGATCGTAGGCGTGGTAGGCGACTTCAAGGATGCGTCGCTCGACCAGGAGCAGTGGCCGGCTGAATATGAGCCCTTCAACCAGAATACGAACACATACTTCTCTCTTGTTGTTCGAACCGCACAGAACGAACAGGCTCTCTTGCCGTTGCTGGCTTCCACCATTCATGGCGTCAGCGTCGATGCCGCGGTCGAAGAAGGCGCCACCATGTCGCAGCGCATCGACAATTCACAGACGGCCTACTTGCATCGGTCGGCGGCGTGGCTCGTGGGCGGCTTCGCCGTGCTGGCGCTGCTGCTGGGCGTGGTGGGCTTGTACGGCGTGATCGCCTACTCGGTGAGCCAGCGGACGCGCGAGATCGGCGTGCGCATGGCGCTCGGCGCGCAGCGCGGCTCGGTTTACCACTTGATCCTGACCGAGGCTGGCAGGCTGATCGGCATCGGCGTCGTACTGGGGCTGATGGGTTCGGTGGCCGCGGCTTCCATGATGATGAAGATGACGACTCTGCTGTTCCGCGTGCAGGCGTGGGACGCGTCAACGCTCGCTGCCGTGGCGCTTCTGCTGTCAGTCTCCGCTCTAGTCGCGAGTTATCTGCCGGCCCGCCGCGCCGCGCGAGTCAACCCCATGGAGGCACTGCGCGCCGAGTGACTCACACGGCCTCAAACAAGCCGCAGAAAGCGGTTTGAAGTAAGTTGCGCGCCGGGGAAGACTAACTCGAGGTTGTCTGCGCCCAGCGTGCGCGTCACAACTTCGCCAAGCACCTGGCGGAAATCGGTTGTCACAGACAGATCGCGCCCCTCGTTGAGTTGCTCGTTGTTGAGGCCCGGCCAGCGCCCGTAGGCTTTGCCGCCCTTCACCTGGCCGCCGAGCACAAACATCGCATTGGCGTGGCCGTGATCGGTGCCGCCGGTTCCGTTCTGGCGCGCGGTGCGGCCAAACTCCGACATGGTCACGAGCGTCACGTTCGCGGCATCATCGCCCAAGTCGCGCCAGAATGCGGAAATGCTCGATGAAAAATCGCGCAGCCGGTCGGAGAGTTGTCCGTTCACGCCGCCTTGGTTCTGATGCGTGTCCCATCCGCCCACATCGGTGAAGGCGGCTTCGACGCCGAGGTTGGCCTTGAACAGTTGCGCGATCTGCTTCATGCTGTTGCCGAATTCCGATGCTGGATAATCGACTCCCGCGGCAGGCTTGTACTGCGATGGATTGGCCGCGCGCAGCATTTTGACCGCTTCAAACGTCTCGTCGCCGGCTGCGTGGAAGATCTGGTCGCCGCTGTCTCCATACATCGCTTCGAACGCATTGGCAGCAGGCGACGGCGTTGCCGCGCGCCCGCCCACAGAGAAGTTGTTTACGTTGCTGAGCGCGATGGCGGGAATGTTGCCGGCCAATGTTCGCGGCACCTGCGCGCCGAGGGCGAGGGCACGAAACGCGGTGTGTTCCGCGCGATGGCGCGCATCTTCGGCCTGCAGCGCGCGGTTGAGCCAGCCGTCGGTCGTGTTCTTCACGCCCGGCGTGCCCGACTCCATGTAGTCCTGCGCGTCGAAGTGCGAACGCGACATGTCGGGCGAGCCGGCCGCATGAACAACCGCGAGATGTCCTTGATCGAAGAGCGGCTTGAATGCAGCCATCGAGGGATGCAGGCCGAAGAATCCATCGAGGTCGATCACCTGGTTCTGCGGAATCGCAATCGTGGGGCGCATGGCGTAATAATTCTTTTCGCGATAGGGAACGACGACATTGAGGCCGTCTGCGGCGCCACGCTGGAAGATGACTACAAGGCGTCGCCCCTGGGCGCTCGCCGCTGTCGCCTGCGCCATCGCTGAGCGCACCAGGAAGCTGGGAATCGCCGCCGTGCCCGCAATCGCCAGCGCTCCATCGCGTAGAAAAAACCGCCGATTCAATTGCATGTGAGTTCCCCCATTTGCATACCGTTCATCGCCTCTGAAACTCCGGAGAGCCGAGCAGCAATCCGGCCAGCACTTGATCCTGCTTCTCTTGTATAGACGCCGCCGGCTTCGCAGGTGCTCGCGTCACCAAAGTTGCATCCGGCGCGCCCTGCACTGCGAACTGTTGCAGCACAGCGCTGCGCGTGGACACACTCACGCCGCCGGGGACAAGCATCGCTTCAAGCCGCTGTTCTTCGGCCTCGGGCGTCAACGTGGCTTGAACCGCGCGCGCGCCTCGGCTATCGACAACAGTGAACGCGGCCGGCGCGTTCAACAGGGTGTTCGCGTTTCCATCCCACGATGCCGCAACGCCATTGAGTTTGTTCGCCGCCAGCGAGAGCGCAAAATTCATGCGGTTCACCAGCGCCGATGTGCTGACCCACGCGGTCGATTGCCAACTGTAGCCCGTGGGCGGAACCGAGCCGTAGAGCGGCATGCCCATGCCTTGCAGCGCATTGGTCAGCGGCTGATAGTCCGTGACTTGGCATCCGCACGCGCGCACCGACGAGGCCACAAATTCAATCGGCGTCTTTACCTTGGCGCGATAATCCTCAGCGCTCCAGAACTCCGGCGAATGAAACAGCGTGCGCAGCACCACGGCAACATCGCCACCGCCGCTCATGTACGACTTGGCCAGCCGGTCGACGAGAGACTGCGGCGGATCGTCGCTGACAAACCGCACCGCGAGCTTGCGCGAGATGAATCGTGCAGTTGCCGGACTCGATGCCAGCATGTGCAACACCTGCCGGCCTTCCAGCTCGCCGTGCTCCTTGATCTTTTTGCCAAGCACTTTCTTCGTTCCCGGCTCGTGGCGATTCTCATCGAACTGAAACTCGCCGCCGCGCTGAGGCCGATCCACCGTCCATCCGGTAAAGACGCGCGCCACTTGCGTCACATCGGCCTGCGTATAACCGCCGTTCACGCCCAGCGTGTGCAACTCCATCAGCTCGCGCGCGTAGTTCTCATTCAGCCCCTCGTGGGCTTTCTTCCTGTCGCCTGGGCGCATCGCTGCTCGCTCGGCCGCCGTCGAATCCGGCCCCGTGCTGCTTGAGTTGTCGAGATATAGCAGCATTGCGGGACTGTGCGCCGTGGCCTCAAGGAGGTCTTCAAACTTGCCCAGCGCCCGCGGCCTGATCACGTCGCGCTCATAACTCACCAGGTAGTAAGGCGTCTCGCCGTTCTTATGCAGAAACACATTGAAGTGATTCATCCAGAAGTCGGTCATCACTTCCTGCAACTGCGCGTTTGAATAAATGTCCCGCGTCAGTCGTTGCGCGGTTAGCTCTTCCACGACGAGGCGCTGCGGATTCTCAAGTGCGGCCACGGTCTCTTTGAGTTCGGGACTCAGATCGGCGGTCAGCGCGGTCCGCTGCTGCCCCTTGAGTCCCTTGCGAAAGCCGTCGAGCTCCGGCTGCCTCATCGCCACCAGCCGTGCTACGCGCTGTGCCGGGGGCAATGCAAGAACACGCGCGATCTCTGCTTGATCCACGGGAGGCTTTTCCGCCGGCCGTTCCATTGTCGCATTCAGCTCGCCGGATTCAGTCTCTGCGGTTTGCGCGGCAGCCGCACCTGTGGCGGGCGCGGCCATTGTTCCGGCGCCCCCGGCTGCCATCTGATTCGCGGCCCCAGGCGCGGCGGCGAGCTGCTGCTTCTTTTCTTTTTCCTCCATGCGCAATTGATAGCGGTCAAATTGATTCGCATACACCGCGTGCAGAGCGCCGCGCTCGGGGAAAGGCGCTTTGCCGTCCATGGCCTGGCGCACCAGCGCGTCGGTCGGCAAGCGGAAAAGCAGGTCTTCCGTGCTCCATTGCATGGCAGGGAACTGCGCGAGCCGCGCGACGAGGCCGGCTTGATTGATGCGCTCGGGATGCAGTTGCGACTCAAACCACCGATCGATGCCCGCGGAGCGCACCGCGTCCAGATCGCCCGGACTCAGCCCGAATGTGAATCGATTGAGCGCATGAAGAATCCGTTCATCACCCTGCAACTGGCCGGATCGATCAGGAGGCCTCTGAGCGGGCCTGGCGCCGGGCGGAGCGTCTGCCGGCGCTGGCTGGGGAGATGATTGCGCCACACCGGGCGCGGACGGCACGCAGATCGCAAGGCACATCAGCGCCGCAAGTAGGCTTCGGAGGCGTTCCATCGGGGGCTCTCCTGACAGGGATGCCGCAGTTCGTACGCGCGCGCGACCGTACAGTCAAGCAAACACGGCGCCTGCGCGGAAGTTGCGCAGAACGCAGTAAGTTCAGAATAGACCTCTCATCAATATGACGCTACTTTCCGTCCGCCTGGGTGCTCACAATGAACGCGGCAACGCGGTCATGGAGCTGCTTGAGGCTCTCGTCGCGCACATAAACCATGTGGCCTGACTCGTACCAGTCGTACTCGATATTCTTCGCAAGCGACTGCGGAATTGGCAGGTGCTTTTCTTCATACTGTGCGGCGAAGAACGGCGTAGCCAGGTCGTAGTAGCCGCCGTTCACCATCACGCGCAGCCGTGGATTGGTCTTCAGCGCCTCGGCCAGATCGTTGGCCACATTCAGGTCGATGGGGTTGCCGTGGTGCACCAGGTCCCATTGCGTGCCGCCGAAGAGCGCCTGAGGCAGATAGGTCTGTCCCTCTCCATACTTCAGATCGCGGCGCACATAGTCGTTGAAGAGCGATACATACGCCGACGAGATGGCCGAGCTCTGCGGATCGTACTCGGCGCCCTCGCTCAGCGAGTCGAGGTTTGGCCCGGAGAAGCGCGTATCGAGCCGCCCCGTAGTCAGGTCCTGGTCGTCCTGCAGCGTCTTCGAAAACTCGCCGCCGCTCACGCGCAGATTGGCCTTGAGCAGATAAGCAACCGGCAGGCCGATGTAGCCGTGCAGCTTCTCGGCAACCTGCTGCTTCTCGGCTGCACTCAGGTCCGTGCCCTGCGCCAGCGCGTGCGAATACTCGCCCATCGCGTAGTCTTCCACTTCTTTGAGAAACGGCTCCAGCGCCGCAGGTTGCTCCGGCAGCCTCTTGTGATACCACGCCGTGGCCGCATAGGTGGGCAGCGCCAGCACGTAAGGCAGGTCCACTCCGGGGTTGGCGCCGGGGCCGTCGATATCGGTGGTGAAGTTGAAAATCTGCGAGAGCAGAATCACGCCATTGATATCCATGCTCTTGCCGTTCTCAAGAATGTCGGCCAGCACCGCGGAGCGCGTGGTGCCGTAGCTCTCGCCGAAGATGTACTTGGGTGAATTCCAGCGGTTGTATTTGGTCACGAAGCGCACGATGAAGCGTGCGAATGCATTGGCGTCTTCATCCACGCCCCAGAAAGCCTTCTCGGCGTCCTTGCCCACGAGCCGGCCAAAGCCCGTGCCCGGCATGTCGATAAATACGAGATCGCTCACGTCGAGCAGCGAGCTGGCGTTGTCTACCATCTTGTAGGGCGCGGCGGGCAAATGCTGGTCGCCACTGGTGACAACATGCTTTGGCCCCAGCGAGCCCATGTGCAGCCACACGGTCGAGCTGCCCGGGCCTCCGTTGTAGAAGAAAGTAATGGGCCGGTCTTCGGCCTTCGCGTCTTTCTTGAAATACGCCACATAGAACATGCGAGCGACAGGAGGCGTATCTTTGGCTTCCTTCGGCTCGTCGAGCGCAAGCTGGCTGCCGGCCTGCGCGTTGCCGTCGAGGCCAAGCTGCGCATCCTGCGTGTCGGTGGCGCCCACGGTAATGGTGCCGGCGATGGCGTTGTAGGCAATATGCTGCCCGCCCACATCGATCGTGCCCTGCGATGTGACTTCAGCGGGCGGCGTCTTTTCCGCAGTCTTGTCGGCGGTTTTTTCTCCGGATTTGTCGGCCGCGGCCGCATCGGGTTTGGCAGTCTTCTTGTCTTCCTGGGCGCGTCCAGTGGACGGCAGCATCAGGCAGCAAGCCGCAAGCAGAGCGGCAGAGCAACAGAGTGTCAGGCGCATTCAGGGATTCTCCAGAAAGGGAACTTGGGCGAAGAATAAGTATAGTGCCTGAGGAACGGCGTTCGCTATTGTGTCTTTCCTGATCGACCCTGAAGCTGCGCAACCAACCGATCGAAAAGTTCAGGCAATTCGATGAGTGGGTGCCGTCGTCCCGTCCTTTCGGCTTCTGACGGGAGCATTTCGATGAGCCCGATTTGGGTCTCAACATCAAATTCACCGAGCGCCTCATCCAGCATCAGGTAGCCTATTTGCCTGAAGTCGAGGTCATCTTCGCGATAACCCGGAATGTAGAGAGCGATACCGGCGATCTTCCCATTATCAAGCAACGAAAACTCTACGAATCGAGGGTCAGCTTCCTTGCCTCGAAACTCAATTGTGTTGAAGACAGCGCGGCGCGGTCGAAATGCGGTGACTCGCCAGCGGTCGAGAGGCGGCGCAGCCTTCGAGAGCGACACCACAGCAGGAAAGCTGTCCCGGATACCTCCTGCACTAATGACGAATTCGCGGTGAGCCTCTTTCGGACCAAATTCAAAGCACAGATGAGGATCAACCTTCTGCATCTGAGCGGCGAGATCGTCGAAGATTCTTTCCTGATCGATTTCGAAATTCAGCAACTCGTCTCCGTGCTGGACGAACCAATCCCAAAATGCTTCCTCTACACTCACGCCCGCCATCCCTACTTCTGCACCTTGTCGAACGGCTGCTTGTCGGTAATCCGCGGCCGGTTCTCAGCCTGCAGCTCTCGCGACACCGCCTCGACTTCGCGGAACACCCGCAGCAAATTGCCGCCCAAAATCTTGCGGCAGTCCTCGGCCGAGTAGCCGCGCTCGATCAGCGCCGCAGTGATCTTGGGCAGGTCGGCCGGCGAGTCCAGTCCCTGCGGCAATTGGCCGCTCACGCCATCGAAGTCCGAGCCCAGGCCCACGTGATCGACTCCCGCGATCTTGGCAATATGGTCGATGTGGTCGATCAGCACAGACAGCGGCGGCCGCGGAATGCGATCGGCATACTGCCGCTGCACCTTTTCGATATCGGAGTAAGTGACTTCCTTGCCGTCCGCCTTGAATTTCGCCTTCAAATCTTCAACGGCTTTGTCCACTTCGGGCTTTTGCGCGATCTGCGCATTGCGATAATCCTGCGACAAAAACCCGGAGTAAAAATTTACCCCCACCACGCCGCCCTTGGAGTTGGGCCCGCCGGAGTTGGCCACCGCGCGCAGCATGTCGTCGGTCATGTTGCGCGGCGCGTCGCACAGCGCGCGTGCCGAGGAGTGCGATGCAATCACCGGTGCGCGCGTAATCACTAGCGTGCGATAAAATGTCTTGTCCGACACATGCGAGATGTCCACCATCATGCCCAGGCGGTTCATCTCGTAGACCACATCCTTGCCAAACTCGGTCAAGCCTTCCTTGGTGTGCGGCACAGTCTTGTCGTCTATGTCGCCCGAGCTGTCGGCCCAGCCGTTTGAGTTCGACCAGGTCAGCGTCATATAGCGCACGCCCAGCGCGTAGTACTGGCGCAGCAGCGGGATCGAATCTTCGATCGAGTGGCCGCCTTCGATGCCCATCAGCGCGGCGAATTTGTGATCGCGATGCGCCTGCTCGATGCCCGCGGCCGAGGTCGCAAATTCGATCTGGTCCGGGTGTTTGGCCACTTGCTGCTTGACCGAGTCGATCAGCTCGAGCGTCCGCCGCGCGTAGTGATCCTTGTAGAGCGTCGGCTCCACCCAGATCGAAAAGAACTCCGCGCCCAGATTGCCTTTGTGAATGGAATCGAGGTTGAGATTGCCTCCGCCGAGGGGATCGGCGAGATCGAAATGCTCATCCACAAAACGCTGCGGCGTGTCGGCGTGCGTGTCAATAACGATGGCGGATCGATGCACCTGAGCGGCATTGGGGGCGGCGCTGGGCTTGGCAGTCTTCATAGGGGTCTTTGCCGTGGTCTGCGCGCAGATCAGCGCGGGGATTGCGAGGAGC
>Ga0182024_10024848_pt1 | contig 10620 bp, 6 predicted proteins | sample P32metaG_FD_120480 | JGI IMG/M metagenome (GOLD analysis project Ga0182024, IMG submission 120480) | Permafrost microbial communities from Stordalen Mire, Sweden - P3-2 metaG (Illumina Assembly) | ecosystem: Environmental > Terrestrial > Soil > Wetlands > Permafrost | place: Sweden: Stordalen...
GAGCGGTTTGCGCGGGTGCGTCGGGGGAGCTGCCGGCGAGAAACTCGGTGCGGAGAGCGGCGGAGCACTCCGTGGATGCCCGGCCGCGCCGGACCGGCCTGCCGACGATAGGTTTGGCGATGTGACGAATGAGGAGAATGCAGCAGCGGTGAAGCTCCGCCAGGCGGCCTAGACGATCGAGAAGAGGGCGGGTTTGCGAAGCGCGATCGAGATCAACGGCCCAGAGACCGTCCCAGGGATCGAGGATCACGAGGTGGGCCTGGGTTTTCTGGAGCGCGTCCTCCAGATCGCGAAGAGCGGAGTCAGGCGAGGACATGGAGCTCGCAGAGACGGCTCTCCGCAGAATGACCAGGCGCGCGGGATCTCCGTGGAGGCCGGCGAAGCGAGGTTGAATGACTTGCGCGGCAGCGTGTTCCGCCGAGGCGTAAAGGACGGTGGCTGGTTTGAGTTTTTCGCCGGTGAACGGGTCGCGCCCGCGTGTCAGCGCTGCCGCGATGGCGAGGGCGATCCAAGTTTTTCCTGATCCTGGCTCCCCGGAAAGCATCGCTAACGTACCGGCGGCGAGCCTGTGTTGCCAAAGCCATTCGACGGGTTGGGGCTGGAGGTCGGCGAGGTAAACGATATCTGTGCCGGTTACGGTTGCGTGTGCATCCGCGGGCAACGGTGATGGCGTGTGAGGCGAGAGTGCATCGTTCATCGTGGTTTGCTGTGGGATCATTGCTTGCTCCAGGCTGGAAGGCTCCTTGGTGCTCTCTGTGCAGGAATCGGGTGAGGACGGTTGCGTCCATGCGACCCGGTTTGACATAAAAATCTTGTCCTATGGCCGACAGTAATACGCTGGGGAGCCGCCGTCCATGGTCCTGGAGAATAATCATGTGGAAGAGCGGGTAGTAAACTCGTGATTACTCCCTACTGTTCAAGTTGACGAAGTAGTTAACCACGATTTTTGCAACGATCTGTCCGAACAGTCGGTTACACGGCCACGTGATCCGCATAGGAGTTCTGCATGGATTCGACGGCACCTTCGCCATAGGGTCGTGGCCGTCTGACGCATAGACTTCTGAGGCATAAACTTTTGCCCGGGTGACCGCCGATCAGTGAGAGGGAATTTGTTGCCATCCACGAAGCAGCAACGACAAAAGCACGGAAAAAAATGATCTAAAGCGTGGCATGATGATCTCCTTAGGTGGTAGAGTTTCCCGGCCCACCCACACAGCACGTTCGCCTCTAACCAGGGAGCTGAGTCCATGTCTGCACTCATCCAACTCGGACTCGGCCATCTGGAGCCCGAGTCTTCCTCCATCTCAGTAGAAAGGCAAAATTGGCTCAGCAGATTTGAAACAGCCGATGAGTGGATCAAGAAAGTTTTTGAAGGCGTCGAGAAGCTGGGGGCACCGCCGCATTCCCCGGGAGCGATCGGGGAGCTTCTTGAGAAGGCCGCGCCCTGGATTGAGTCCAGCGCCAAAGCCGTTCCGCCGGCCCATCTGCTTTTTGAGGTCGTCTCAGCACTCGTCAAGCTCAACGATCCGAGAGACCTGGCCATTCTGGCCTGCACCGTCGCCTACCAGACAGTCACCGACCGTGCCGTTCGCACCGCAGGCCTGCCTGCCTCCACGCCGATCACGAAGGCGCTGCGCAACTCCATAGCCGTCTCACGGGAGGAGTTCGCCTACTTCACGATCGAGGGCGCTCTCACCCACCCGTTTGTCCGCCGGGCTGATGAAGTGCTCGAATACTATGCCGCGCGGGCCGGCTTTGAAGGCCACCAGTTAGACAAGCTGGTCGCCGCCATCCACAGCGGCTTCCGCGAAGAGTTCCGGCTACTCATCACCGATGGCGAAAACGACAAAAAGTTCGCGCCTCTGCGCAATTGGTTGGGCACAGACTCCAAAGATGCGCTCATCCGTGAAGCATTGCGCCGCCATGTGCAATACATCAGCTGGTTGTATGCAGAGGCGCCTTTGCTCGACGAAGAACCTTATGCACTCCAACATATCTACATCGATACCGGCTGCGGCATACTCACTCGGAAGCAACTACAGGAAAAGAGCAAAGAAGGCGGTTCCCGGCGCGATGCCTTCAAACGCGACGATGAGAACGGCGGTGTCCACAGTTTGCTCGACACTGTTCTCGGGTATCTGCGATCGCCGGAGTTTAACGACGTCATCGTGGTTCAGGGTTCCGCCGGGGCAGGGAAATCGACCTTCGCCAAGTACCTGGCGCACACTCTGGCCCGCGATGGCTTAACGCCGCTGCTGGTGCGGCTGCGCGATGCGGCAAACATCAGCAAAGGCTTTTACCCCACCATAGACGATGCCCTGCGGTATGAGGATGAGGTCTACCTGCGTGGTACAGAGCATTTCCAACCCCCGTCAGAGCTGTTCAGCAGCGGAACGCTATTCACAGAATCTGTGCGTTACTACGGCACCGAGATCTGTCCTTATGTGCTCATTCTCGATGGCTGGGACGAAATCAGCCTCGACGTGACCGAGGGATACAAGCAAAAAGTGCAATCTCTGCTTTCGGAAATTCGCCGCGAATTCCGGCGGCCCCATCCCCGGGTGCGCGTCATCCTCACTGGTCGCCCGTCCGATGCCATCGATACAGCCGAGAGCTTCTTTCGCGATGCCACGCCGGTACTTACCGTGAGAGAAATGACGCCTGAACAGTTGGAAGCATTCGCCGGCAACATACGCAAGAGCGTCGCGGAGAAACCCTTGCGGCGCTACACCAGTAGCTGGCAGATGCCCACAGAAACGCAGCTGCAAAACCTGTTCGATCACTACAGGGACGGGTTCGCAGGCGCCGTTGGCGACGAAAGTGAACAGGTACTGGGTGTACCTTTTCTTGCACAGCTAGCCTTTCGCGTGATGGCAGACTCAGACGGTGAACAGGTTACCAGCGATTCGACGGCGTTATTGCGGCGCATTACGGAGATTACGGTTCATCACGCGCGTAGCTCCAGCGAAGATGTGGGCGCCGGCCATGGCAGCGATTCCGTCAACAAGGTCACTGGTAAAAAACTGCACGGCCCGCTATTGCGCACTCTGCTGCATAGGACCGCCGCAAAAATGACCATCAGCGGTCGAGAGAGTGTCTCGCACGAACAGCTTTCGTCGTACTTACAAGCGACGGACGAGGGTGAGCTGATGAAACAGGCAGAGCAGGCTGGTGGTGTCACCGGGCTGCTTATCGCCTTTTTCTTCAAAGGTGGCCGTACCGACCTAGGCTGCGAGTTTACTCACAAGGCCTTGCGGGAATATCTGTTTGCCGAAGCAGTCGTTGAGACGATCAAGCGTCTGGCCCTGAGCTCTGCCACGATGGCTCCCCTTGTGGTGCGCCCTCAATACTGGGCGGACTTCGACCTGAAAGATCCGCGGCAGCAGTGGTCACGCGACCTAGCTGAATTGCTTGCACCCCAGTCACTCACGCCACCCGTCAAACGCCATATTCTCAACCTTCTCGAATGGGAAATAACGCGTACTGACACAAGCCACCCACGCGAAGAGAGTACTCAGCCGCTCACGCTCTCACAATGGATTTATGTGCGCGACGGAATGGCGGATGCCTACGATTGGTGGACAGAAGGCGTGGCCCTGCGTCCACAACTAGCGGCTGTACCAAAAACGATTGAGACGCAGTGGGAACAACCTTTTCTTGTGGATCTCATCGAGAGCCAGACCACCAGGCCGAACAGGCAGGGCATCTTGACCGTTGCTCCGCCGCGAGTTACCACCTACGACGGCCACCTGGGCGCCGCTCTCATGCAGGTGACGGCCGCCATTCATTACCTGGTCGGCGCACGGCTCACCCAGGGCCAGATCCGCGACCGCCTGCGTGATGGATCACGTGTTCAGTCCCAGGAGACCGGAGTTCTTGTCTCGTTCCGGCCTGGTGGTCTTGGGTCCAAGTACTTCGCATTCCTTTGCGCGCGCGTCAAGGCAGTTGGCCATTACGCTGCCGTTTTCGAGCGTCACTTTCCCAGTGAAGCTTGCCTCTGGGGTGCAGACCTCCGGGGTGCAGACCTCCAGGGTGCAGAGCTCCGCAAGGCAGACCTCCGGTGCGCATACCTCGACGGCGCAAACCTCTGCGGTGCAGACCTCCGGGGCGCAAACCTCTCGGGTGCAGACCTCCGGGGCGCATACCTCGACGGCGCAGAGCTACGAGAGGCAGACCTCCGGGGCGCAGACCTCCGCGGTGCAAGGCTCCGGGGCGCATTCCTCAACGGCGCAGACTTGAGCGCAGTAGACCTCAGCGACGTTGACCTCAGCGACGTTGACCTCACTGTTGTATCAATGAGCAAGAAAGATCGCAGGCGCTGGACTATAACCGTCCCAACGCTGGACCCCACCGCAGACCCTTCCGGCGAGCCACGGACCATCGCCGCAGAGCCTGAATCCACCTGACCAGTCAGCTACTGCCCTTTTGGTGCTAACCTCAGAAAAATATCGAGGTTGGCCCACTCAAACCGTTTATTGGCTTGCGCGGGGAACATCTCCGAAATGCGCGACAGACGAAATAAGCCCCTAAAATTCGCATCGGTAGATTCGGGGATTGTTTCGTCTGTCGCGCATTTCTGTCGGAATAGGTATCCTGTCGCCGGATCTCGTCCGACCCTTTCATAGTCCCGGCTGGTGACTTTCCCCGCCGCCTCGGCGGTGGAACGCCTGCAGCAGCCCTAGGGCCGGGGCAGGGCGCCCCGAGACTTACTTCGCTTCGTACTTGTTGACCTCGGGGTGTCCCGATCTCTCGCTTCGAGCCTGAACGAAGTAGCTCCGTGAGAAAACTCCGCTGAGACATCACCCTTGCTGTGTAAAGCGTAGAAGACAACGACTCCAGCGATCGCTGCAATAGAGACCACAATCCAGAAGGCGGCGGGAAGGGCAAAAACCATATCGGGGTTCACTTTTTCACCTCGGAATACCCCGGAGGCGAGATCAAACTGCTAGCTTGTGTATTCATAGGTATCACTGGCTGTATCACTGGCCGTGCTCGACCGGGTGATTTCGGTCCGCTAGTGGCCTCCTGGATCGCAGCAGCGACAGCCTGCGCGTCGCCTAACTTTTCTTGGAGTTCCTTGGTTAACTGGTTAGCGTCGTCGCTAAGTTTCTTAAGGAGTTCAGGTAGCCTCCTAATCGCCTTCAGGCGTAGGCCCCGGGGTGCCTCATTAAAGATCCAAGTGTCAACGACTTCATCATATTCGGGATGCCCACCATCGCCGCTTCGGCTCCTAAGTGCAGTTCCCCATTTGCCGTTAATTTTGGCGTAGCCGAGTTCTTCGATCTTATAGCTTTGGTCTGTTTCGTTACGTCCGCCAAATTTCTTCACGGCGACCCAGGCTGTTATGCCTAAGTTCATTTTCTTGAGGTTGTCATCAATGTCGGCTATAGCCCTTCCGAGTTCGTCGGAGATGGCGTTGAGAGCTTGGGCTGCGGAGCTTAACTCGAGGAATGAGGCGGATACAGCCTCGGAGAGAGAGGGGTCAAGAGGCATGATTATCTCCCAAACATACAGGTTGGGCTGCGCTGCCGTCAGACAGGTAGAGCCGTTAATGTTGCCGCCTCCCGGCGGGATTTCAGGTTTGGCTCCGCCTTCCAGCGGTACAACGTTGCCGATTACCCGATGCTTTCGCAAACGATTATATGCCCAATCTACAGCCACCGCAATATTCTCTCTAAAGCTACAGCGGTCCGGGCGCGCGCCACACTCTACGGTACGATGAGTTCTTATGCACGGACTGACAGTCGCGTTAGGCGTTTGGCTGATCGGACAGGAGGGTCACGATCTAATTCTCGCCGCGGTGGAGGAGGCAAACATCATCATCAATGACCGTATCTACATCTCGGCGGACCCGCGCGAGAGAAAACTTTATGACTTGTGGCTGGCGGCCAACACTCGATACGAAAATGGTCACGATTCGAAAAAGCTCCTCGCGGTGCATCAGCAGATCGAAGTTGCGGGGACGAAATAATCACCAAGGGAAATTCGTATCATCGAGATTCTTGAGCATGGTGCGGCCACAACCAACATCGTCAGGGTATTTGCGGGACGGGACGGAATAACCCCCATCAAAAATCGGAGGTAGGCGCACAGTTCACACCCGTCTTATCCCCCAACGCGCACACGTTCAACTAAGCCCCAAACGAAAACGTTCCCTGACTCTTTCCCGGCTCCGCCGCTCGCTTGGGTCCACGCTTTTGCAAAGCAAGGCGCCGCTTTGTCTGCCCTTCCACTCCGCGCAAGGACTCCGCCGACCCGAGCGGCCTGCCCGTGTGCGTGTTGTGACGAATCGCAACCAGCGCGGCCTGGACAAGCATCGAGGGGACAGGACAAGCATCGAGGGCATCGAGGGGACAGACGAAATAACCACTACTAGTTTAGTCTTGCGGTGCGCAACACGCCCGTCCTTACGTTCGTACTCAGCATAGATGGCGGACAAATCCAGTTCGTTCATCACATCGGCTACGAATCGCGCCAAGTGATCTTCCGGCAACCAGTCTTGGAGCGAAGGAGGAAGCAGAAACTGCTGATCGAGAGTGCAGACTCGAAAGCGCTTGTTCACGCAATCATCATAAGAAATTTCAGCTCAGGGCCAAGTGATTTTCATGGCTACCCCCATCTATCTCCGACACACTCTCAGGCTGTCCCTCTTTCTGTCCAAACTGCTCTGCTTTGCGAAAAATTTCGGCTTCTCGGCTTCTCCTTCGAGTAGAGCTGGAATCCATCAGGACTTCTGGTGACGCTAGGCCAGTGGCAGTTGCATTTGGCCATTGCGGATGTCCTACTGGGGCACTGGAGCTGGGAACAGCCTCGTATCGATCCGATTCCAGTCCAGCTTCTGAAGGTTACGAAACCGATGCGGGCTTTGGCACAGACGGACCGGCAACTAGTAGCGGTAGGTTTCAGGCTTGAAGGGGCCTTCGACCGCAACACCGAGGTAGTCGGCTTGCTTCGGCGTAAGGGTCGTGAGCTTCACTCCGATTTTCTCGAGGTGCAAGCGAGCCACTTCTTCGTCCAGGTGCTTGGGGAGGGTGTAAACATCGACCTTGTAAATGTCTCTATTCTTCCAGAGGTCGAGCTGAGCCAGTGTCTGGTTCGAGAAGCTGTTGCTCATCACGAAGCTGGGGTGACCGGTGGAGCAGCCCAGATTCACCAGGCGGCCTTCGGCGAGAACAAAGATCGCGTTGCCGGTGGGGAACGTGTACTGATCGACCTGGGGCTTCACGTTGACCTTCTTGACACCAGCCGAAGCATTTAGGCGATCGATTTGAATTTCGTTGTCGAAGTGGCCAATGTTGCAGACGATGGCCTGGTCTTTCATTTTCTCCAGGTGCTCGAGAGTCAACACGTCCAGGTTGCCAGTGCACGTGACATAGATGTCGCCACGGCCGAGAGTGTCCTCGACGGTGGTCACTTCGAAACCTTCCATCGCAGCCTGCAGGGCGTTGATCGGGTCGATTTCGGTCACGACAACACGGGCGCCCATGCCACGCAGCGAGTGGGCTGAGCCCTTGCCTACGTCGCCGTAACCGCAAATCACCGCAACCTTGCCCGCCACCATAACGTCGGTTGCGCGCTTGATGCCGTCCGCCAGCGACTCGCGGCAGCCGTAGAGATTGTCGAACTTCGACTTGGTGACCGAATCGTTGACGTTGATGGCGGGCACGAGCAACTTGCCTCGCTCCTTCATCTTGTAGAGGCGGTGCACGCCGGTGGTGGTCTCTTCGGAGACGCCGCGCCATTGCTTGGCGACTTCGTGCCAGTGCTTCGGATCTTCTAGTTGGATCTTCTTGAGCAGATCTTTGATGACCTGTTCTTCGTGATTGGAAGACGGACTGTTGACCCAGCCGTCGCCGTCTTCGAGTTCGTAACCCTTGTGGATCAGCAGAGTGACATCGCCGCCATCATCGACGACGAGCTGCGGTCCCAGACCGTCCCCGTGATCGAGGGCTCGCGCGGTGCACCACCAATATTCCTCAAGCGTCTCGCCCTTCCAGGCAAACACCGGGACGCTGGCAGCGGCAATCGCGGCAGCGGCATGGTCTTGGGTGGAGAAGATGTTGCAGCTTGCCCAGCGTACTTTGGCGCCCAAATCCACCAAGGTTTCAATCAGGACAGCGGTTTGAATCGTCATGTGCAAGGAGCCCGTGACGCGCACACCGGCCAGCGGCTTGCCAGCGGCATATTTCCGGCGAATGGACATCAGGCCCGGCATCTCGTGTTCGGCAATTGAGATTTCTTTACGTCCCCAGTCGGCCAGGGAGAGATCGGCCACCTTGTAGTCCGGCACGGGAGCCCCATATCCTTCATGTCGCAACTTTTCGATTACCGGTGCTGGAAGTCGGTCTAATATCTCTAGGAGCTCTTGCTGAATTTCAAATGGCGGTTCCCCGTTGAGAGCCCGGTAGACCAACCGCCCCGCGTCATTGAATCTGGAACACTCCACTGCAAGAGTCGCCGCACTCCGGTGCAATACCGATCGGTCGGGCTCGTTGCTGTGTTCAGCTAGAATGTTGGCTGCCAAGGCTTCGTACGCGTAAGCTTCGTCTACCAGTGATCCGTGAGATTCACCCTTCGCCTTTGCCAAGAAACCCCTTTCCGCTAAATTCATCGCCTTCCGATGGTAAATCTTGGCTTCCTTAAGTCGCGCGGGAGTTATCGGGGACAGTTTCCGACCGCTAGTTCTGGTTTGCTCTTGATCTATTTCTTGAGATACCAGGTCTTTGCTCATTTGACGTACACCCGCGCCTTCGGACCACTAAACTCTACAATCGCGACATAACCAGGTAACGCAGTTCCGTTCGTTTTCGAAATTTGTTTGACCTTCTTATTTAATCTGGTCCCAATCTCGGAGTCGCCTCCTGCAAGAATCCCCGATACCTCGAGTCGGGCTTTCTGTTCCAAAAAAAGGTCATCTTCATTTCCAAGCCAAAAGTCAAAACCTGTTCCCTTGCAAGAACGCTCGACTACCGTCTGGCCGGTCTGATCTTTCACCAAAAAGATGGCAATCCCATACGCTCCGTATTCGGTTGCGTACTGTAGATCATTATGAGCGCGAAGTTGCTGATCGGTAACAGGGAGCCACTCAACAGTAAACTTGGACTTAAAGTGCCCTTCGGCAATTAGCTGGACCCCGGAGTTATGGTTTTGATGTTCAAAGCAGACTGCCGCCGCTTCGGCAAAAACGGTGCCAAGAGCCGGCGTGAGCCCGGGCATGCCTCGGCTAAGAGCCCCTAAGTTACAAATCCTCGCTGGAACACTTGACACGCTTTCCATCTCCCATTGAGTATACTGCCGCGTCGTCATTTTGGTCGGCTATGCGTCCGGCTGCCGCCTGGACTCATCCCCGCTCAATACCGATCTTGTCGTCGACGGCGACTCTGAACCGTTGCTTACAGCCGATGTAGCGTTCCGTGGTTTGCACCCAGACATGCTCGAGGAGGAATTAGATCTGTTCAAGTTCTCCTCCAGAAAGCGTGATAAAGCCGAGCACAGTATCGCCAAGGATCGAAGGATTAGGGTCAGAAGGATTAGGGTCAGAAGGATTAGGGTCAGAAGGATTAGGGTCAGAAGGATTAGGGTCAGAAGGATTAGGGTCAGAAGGATTAGGGTCAGAGGAAATAATCACCTAAAGGACGACGACTCAAACCTCCGGTCACATGTCCGTATAGTCGGCTTTTCGGACAAGTGCTTCCGACCGTCGAAGTGGAGTTCCCGTGACTGGGCTTTTAGTAGTTTGCCTTGCGTGACCTCCGCCTGGGACAACTTACCGAGCCTTTGCGGGCAATCCGAAAGGCGTTGACAGACGGGATGTTCACCGTTCTTTTTTCGACTACGCCCCTATCGGCAAGCAGAAAATATTCAGTGAACATCCCGTCTGTCAACGCCTTTCTGTCAACGCCTTTCTGTCAACGCCTTTCCCGTGATTACTCCCTACTGTTCAAGTTGACGAAGTAGTTAACCACGATTTTTGGCAACGATCTGTCCGAACAGCCGGTTTATCGGCCACTTGTGACAAACGAGCGACTCAAGGTCTGACTTGGCCTGTTCACGTCAACGCACAGCGGAGATCCACCTTGCGCAGATTGGTTTGTGACCGGTGGAATCCGGTTACCCTTCTTGCCAACCAGGTGGAGCGCCACGCGTACCCCGAATCCGTCCAATTCGCGTCGAGTCCGAGCTGCGGCTTACAGTTCGCGAATCGCAGTCACAGGGTTTCGGCGCATCGCTCGATGCGCCGGAAGGTAGCATGCTGCCAAAGACATTGCTCCCAGGAGCATGACGACGGAAACTACGGTGACGGGATCGTTGGCGCCGATGCCGTACAACAGCCGGACGATAATGCGTGTCACTCCCAACGCAAACGCCAGTCCTAGCACGAGCCCGATGCCTGTGAGCCACAATCCCTGCGACAGTACGAGCCGCAGCACATCGACGCGCGAAGCCCCCAGAGCCATTCGTATTCCGATCTCGTGAGTTCGCAATTGGGTTCGATAGGATACGACTCCGTAGATTCCGGTTATCGCAAGAACCAGCCCAATCAGCGCGAACATTCCCGCCAGGGTGCTCTGTATGACGGCGAAACTGCTCGCCATCTGGGTACTCTCTCGCATGGAACGC
>Ga0182024_10024849_pt1 | contig 10620 bp, 11 predicted proteins | sample P32metaG_FD_120480 | JGI IMG/M metagenome (GOLD analysis project Ga0182024, IMG submission 120480) | Permafrost microbial communities from Stordalen Mire, Sweden - P3-2 metaG (Illumina Assembly) | ecosystem: Environmental > Terrestrial > Soil > Wetlands > Permafrost | place: Sweden: Stordalen...
CGACTTGCAAAACCCTCCTAACTCCCTCAGCACGGCTATCGCTTGCTCGACGCGCTCCCGCGGCTGCCCTGCCGAAACGGCGGAGCGGTAGCTCGGGGCGAGACGATGCCCAACGGTGCGCATCATCTCATCTACTTTCTTCGGGGAGATGCTTTCTTTCAGCACGTCCAGCAGGTGACGGAGGACGAGGCCGTACACCTTCGGGAAGAGTTGCTCGGCCTTTGGCGTCAGGGCATAGGTGACGTTGGGCTTGCGCCTGCCCGGTCGCGTGCCGCTCTGCCGGACAAGGCCATCCCGCTCCAGGGCGGTCAGGTGGGCACGCACGGCGTTGTCCGTCAGATCGACCGCTTCTGCCAACTCATTGACGGTACGACTTCCTGGCAGCAGCAGTAAAACGATGCGCCCTCTCGTACTTGCCCAAAAGCGTTCATCCACGAGCGTCGCCCCCCTGCATTCCAGAATGCGAAACACGCGCCTAATAAGTCAAAAAATACATTGACTTATTTGACTTTTGGCACGACATTTGCGGCTTCGTCATTGTAGGAACCTCGTTCCTCACTGCCTTCTTCCCGCGGAGCGGTCGGGGCTTCCGGTCCTCAACGAGTCGGAGGTTCGTCAGCCCGATCCGGAGCAGGACGCTTTCAGCCAGCCCGGAAGGGATAAGGCATCACAGGAGACCAAAATGAGCACCGCCGCTGCCAGCCCCACCTGCGTCACGAAACTGAAGAGCCGCGAGGAAGTAGCCGAGCAGACGATGGCCTTCCGCTTTGAAAAGCCCGCTGGCTTTACGTTCACGCCCGGCCAGTTCATTGATTTGACGCTGCTCAATCCACCGAAGACCGACGCCGAAGGCAATGGGCGCGGATTCTCGATTGCGAGCGCTCCCTACGAAGACTTCCTCATGGTGGCGACCCGTCTGCGCGACACGGCGTTTAAGTAAGCAGGTGTTGAGGAGCCTCCCCCTGGGCGCCGAAGTGAAAATGGAAGGCTCCTCCGGTGACTTGAAGCTTCACCATGACAAGTCCCGAGCGGCCGTGGTCCTGACCGGGGGGATCGGCATCACGCCCTTTCGCAGCATTCTTCTGAACGCCGCGAAGGAGAAGCTGGCCATCCCGATATTCCTCTTTTACGGGAACAAGCGTCCGGAGGACGCCGTTTTTCTCAGCGAGCTTCAGGAACTGGAGAAGCAGAACCTCCATTACAAATTGATCGCCTGCATGAGCGAGATGGAGAAATCCCATCGCCCCTGGGGGGGTGAGAAGGGTGTGATCGACGCGCAGATGCTGGCCAAGTACCTGAAGGGGGTCGTTTCGCCCATCTACTACATCACGGGGCCGCCGGCCATGGTCAAAGCCATGCACGCGCTGCTCACGGGCACGGGAGTCGATGACGACAACATCCACACCGAGGAATTTGCCGGCTATTGAGCGTATCGGCTGATGCAACGTCGCCGCCTGCGAGAAGTCGCTTCCTGGCGCCGGATGTTCGGCGAAAAGAGCCGGTGCAGGTGGTTTTTGAAACAGAGCATCGGGCACGGCCAACTCGAAAGGAGCGCACGACACAAACTGCCATACGCACGCGGAGTGGCGTAGACCGCGTTGCCATATTTATTCTCTAGCATCCGGCTGAGACGCCGGAATCCCTATGTGGGGAATGCACGCGCGCAGCGTGCTGCCTCTCGGGGATGGGTGCTCCTCCAAGTAGATCGGGGGGTGACACGCGAACGCACTGTCTGCCGCCAGTTCCGGGCAAGGGCATGTCCGGGCAGACAGAGAGGTCTACCAACCCCTTGCAGACGGGAAGATAGTCTGCACGTCTCCCAGCCCCCCCATCGACAGTGTGGGCTGGCGGTTTCGTCAACGCGAGGTCAAACAGGCTGTGTCGTGCCTGAATCAAAACGACTCTCTGCCTTGTCCGTTTGGGGATATGCCATCGGTCGATGGTCCGGGTTCGAGGCCCGGCAAGGTGGTTGGTCCTGTGCGAAGGCCCTGTTGCTGATGTCACTCCTGGCGCCGGTCAGGGCAAGATGCGTTTGGAGTTCGGTAGCGTTTGCCCCGCTCCACGCGGCAATGCGGGCCTCACGCGACGGCGCCATGATCGAGAGTCTGAAGCATTGATTTCCTTCCTCGCCCGACACGGAGGTTCATGCCCTTGCCAACCACCTCATTGCAACGCGTGGCTCTGGTGACCGGCAGCGGGAAAAAGCGTGTCGGCTGGCATGTCGCCGACGCCTTGGCCGGACGCGGTTATGACATTGCCGTCCATTATCGCACTTCCGACAAGGAAGCCGCCGAAACGGTCGAGCACCTGCGCGGCCGCGGAGTCGAGGCGGTTGCGTTCCAGGCCGACCTGTCCGACGAACACGCGGTTCACGACCTCTTCCGGGCGGTGCATGACCGCTTTCGCCGGCTTGATGTGCTGGTCAATTGTGCCGCGGTCTACCAGGCGAAGCGGCTGGAGGAAGTCACTGCGGCGGACCTGCGTCACAACTTCGATGCCAACCTCCTGGGCACGTTCCTGTGCGCGCGGCAGGCTGGGCTGGCTATGGTGCGCCAGCCCGAGGGGGGGTGCATTGTCAACTTCGGTGACTGGGCTCTGGCGCGGCCCTACCTCAACTATGCCGCCTACTTCGCCACCAAGGGGGCCATCCCGGCATTGACCCGCTGCCTGGCGGTCGAACTGGGCACTCGCAACCCACGGGTGCGCGTCAACTGCATCCTTCCCGGACCCGTCTTGTTCCCGCCGGACATGCCCGAGACCGAGCGCGAGGAGGCGATCCGCTCCACGTTGGTGCAGCGCGAGGGGCAGCCTGGAAACATCGCCGCCACGGTACTCTTTTTCCTGGAGAACGATTTCGTCACCGGCGCCTGCCTTCCGGTTGACGGCGGCCGCACCATCTATGCGGCAGGCAGTTGATCGCGGGACAGGACGCCAAACCGTGCGCTGGTGAGCGCGCGCCGACATTCAAGAATGGCATCATTGCGGAGAGGGAATCAACTGGAAGGAGTCGCGGCATGATTACGCCACAGCACGCCGTCACCCAGAAACTACGAATCCGCGTCGAGGAATTCAAACCCCGCCTGCTGTCCGGCGAGCCGGTCACGGTCGTCGATGCTCGCAATGAACAAGCCTGGGAATCGAGCCCGGTCAAGATCCGGGGGGCCATTCGCATCCGGTTCGCCAACTGGCACGTGGACCCGTCCTGGCCGAAGGATCGGTTCATGGTCGTCTACTGAACCTGACCCAAGGAACAGGCCAGCGCCAGTTTGGCGCTGCAACTCCGCGAGCAAGGCTTTGAGAACGCTTTTGCCCTGGAGGGCGGGTTTGATGCCTGGCAAGCGGCCGGCGGTCCGGTCGAGCCGAAGTGATACCTGCCGGCGTGAGAGAGGGATGCCATGAATTCGGAAGATCGGCACGACGTTGTTCGCCTTGCCGCCGCCGCGAATCCGTTTCAGGCCCACATCTGGCAGCAAGCGCTTGAGCAAGAGGGCATTCGCTGTCAGGTGCTCGGCGATTACCTGGACGCCGGTATCGGCGACATCCCGGGCATGGCAGCCGAGGTCTGGGTCGAGGCCGCTGACCTTGTTCGTGCTGAGGCGATCCTCCGTCAACATGGAGACCGTTCCGAAGACGCGACTCAGTCTAATGAAACCCCGTAAGTCCCAGGCGCCCGCGCCAAAGGAAGACACCGTATGGATACGCAACACCGCGTTGTCATTGTGGGAGGCGGCTTTGGCGGGCTCTTCGCGGCCCGCGCCTTGAAACGGGCTCCGGTCCAGGTGACCTTGATCGACCGGCGGAACTTTCACCTGTTCCAGCCGCTGCTCTACCAAGTCGCCACTGGCGGACTCTCCCCGGCCAACATCGCCGCCCCGCTGCGCGTCTTGCTGAAACGCCAGAGGAACGCCGAGGTACGCCTCGGCGAAGTGGCCGAAATCGATGTCGCCAGCCATCAGGTAGTGCTGACGGGCGGTGGGGAGATCGGCTACGACACGCTCATCGTCGCGGCCGGCTCCGCCCCTCACTATGTGGATGTGGAACTATATCACCCGCAATCGGTCGGCACTCTTGATTCCGGAGAGGAATGCTGATTTCTCGCCGGGGGAAGTTTCGGCGGCGGGTCCGTCTCGGCTCGCGGCTGGCGGGGGGAACGGGACGAGGCCGTCGGCGGTTAAGGAAAAAGTGGAATCGTGATTGGAAGCAGGCTGATGTCTAGCAACCCTGGCTTGTCAAGGAGTCACGATGGCGGTCTTGTTACAAAAGTATCCGGCTAGCGGCGGTCCTGGGATCGAACCTCGCTGGACGCGCAGCGACAAGGACGGAGTGGGGACCGCTTACGCGGCTTTGAGCCGGGTCTGGTTTACCGTCTCCAAGGGCGTCCTGAACGAGGTCTACTACCCGACCATTGATCGGCCGCAAATACGCGACCTGCAATATCTCATGACCGACGGGGAAACCTTCTTCCGCGGCGAACGCCAACTGGACAACACCCACGAATGCCTGGCCACGGACACGCTGGGTTATCGTATCACCAATGTCGATCCCCAAGGGGGCTACCGCATCGTCAAGGAAGTCATCGCCGATCCGCATCAGGCGTGTGTGCTCGTTCACACACGGCTGGAGGCGGGCCCCGACGTGCTCGCCAAACTCAGGCTCTTCGCGTTGCTGGCGCCGCACCTGGAAGTCGGCGGCCGGGGCAACAACGGGAACGTGGTCCAGACCAGCTGGGGGAAGGTGCTGACGGCGCATAAAGGCGGCGCCTGGCTCGCGCTGGCAGCCTCCGTCCCGTTTTTGCGCTGCTCCTGCGGTTACGCGGGGACGACCGACGGCTGGCAAGACCTGGCTCACAACTTCCGGATGGACTGGGAGTTCGACTGTGCGCCTGATGGCAACATCGCCCTGACCGGCGAACTCGATATCCGGCGGAGCCGGGAGTTTGTGCTGGCGCTTGCCTTCGGCGACAGCCTTCACCACGCCCTGGTCACGGTCGCCCAAGCCCTGGGTACTTCCTTCGCCGATCACCGCACTCGGTTCATCGAGCAGTGGCAGCACACTTGCCATCATTTGCTGCCGGGGAAGGAAAAGGCGGCAGGTGACGACGGCCGGCTCTACCACGTCAGCCACAGCATGATCCTGGCGCATGAGGACAAGACTTACGACGGCGCCCTGATCGCATCGCTGAGCATTCCCTGGGGCGAGGCCATGAGCGACGGCGACGTGGGCGGCTACCATCTGGTCTGGACACGGGACATGTGCCACAGTGCCGCCGGTTTGCTCGCGGCCGGCGATACGGAAGTTCCGCTCCGTGCCCTCATCTATCTGGCCTGCACCCAGGAGGAGGCTGGGGGCTTCTACCAGAATTTCTGGATCAACGGCGAACCCCACTGGCGCGGCATCCAGCTGGATGAAGTCGCCTCGCCCATCCTGCTCGCCTGGCGCCTGCACCAGGCCAAGGGTCTTCAGGACTTTGATCCTTATCCGATGGTGCTGAAAGCGGCCGGTTATCTCATCCATCATGGGCCGGTCACGCCCGAGGAACGCTGGGAGGAAAACAGCGGCTACTCGCCCTCGACATTGGCGGCGCACATCGCCGCTCTCATCTGTGCCGCCGCCTTCGCGCGCGAGCGCGGCCAGCAGGCCACGGCGCAATACCTCGAAGAGTACGCCGACTTTCTGGAGTCCCACATCGAGCCGTGGACGGTGACCACGGAAGGTTCACTGGTCCCCGACATTCGCCGCCACTTCATCCGCATTCATCCCGTGGACGCCAACGATCCCCAGCCCGATGAAGACGCCAACCACGGTGTCCTGGAGCTGCGAAACCAACCGCCTGGGGCGCCCACCGCCTTTCCGGGAAAGGACATTGTGGATGCGGGGTTCCTTGAACTGGTCCGCTACGGCATCCGCAAGCCGAGCGATCCCCTGATCGAGGATTCTCTCCGCGTGGTGGACGCGGTCCTCAAGGTGGACACGCCCTTCGGGCACTGCTGGCGACGGTACAACCATGACGGCTACGGGCAGCGACCCGATGGCGGGCCCTACCAGGGCTGGGGATACGGGCACGCCTGGCCGGTGCTTACGGGAGAGCGCGGGCATTACGAATTGGCGGCGGGGCGCGACGTGCGGCCGTTTATCAGGGCCATAGAGGGCTTTGCCACTTCGACCCGATTGCTGCCCGAGCAAGTTTGGGCGTTGCCAGACCAGCCCAAGGCCCACATGAGTTTTGGACGCCCCACCGGAGGCGCCATGCCTCTGGTGTGGGCGCACGCCGAGTACATCCAACTGGTACGATCCGCGGCGGACGGCCAGGTCTTCGGCCTGATCGCGGAAGTCGCCGACCGCTACCGCAACCGCCGGGCGGCGCCGCCCCTGGAAATCTGGAAATTCAACCGGCAGGTGCGCTCGCTACCTGCCGGGGGAACCTTGCGGATCCAGGCGGCTTCCCCGTTCCGGTTGCACTGGACCTGCGACGAATGGAAGCAAGCCCATGACACGGACTCCACGTCCATCGGGACCGGCCATGAATTCGTGGACATCCGAGTGCCTGCGCGGCAGAAGGCTCCCGTTCGCTTCACCTTCTTCTGGACGGCCGTGGAGCACTGGGAAGGGCGGGATTTCCAGGTTGGCGTGGATATGGGGGGGAGAGAAGGGTCCGGTTCAAGCCGCCGCAAGAAGCAGTCGCACAACGACGCCGGTATCGTCGGGGCGGCGTCGGACGTATGAGTCCATCACAACAAGAGGAGGCACAGCGCAACTATGGCACTTTCGACCACCCCCTCTCCGCCCGAACTGGATGAACTGTGTATCAACACGCTCCGTTTCCTGGCCGTGGACATGGTGCAGAAGGCCAACTCGGGCCATCCCGGGCTGCCCCTCGGCTCGGCGGCCATGGCTTACACCCTGTGGAACCGTTTCCTCAACGTGAACCCGCGTGACCCTCAGTGGCCCGATCGCGACCGCTTCGTGCTGTCGCCGGGTCATGGCTGTGCCCTGCTTTACGCGCTCCTCCATGTCACCGGCTTTGACCTTCCCCTGGCGGAGCTGAAGCGCTTTCGCCAGTGGGGCAGCCGGACTCCCGGCCACCCCGAATACGGCAAGACGCCCGGCGTGGAAGCCACCACCGGCCCCCTGGGGCAGGGCTTCGGCAATGCCGTCGGCATGGCCATCGCCGAGGTAGCTCTCGCGGCCCGCTTCAACCGGCCGGATCATGCCATCGTGGGCCACGACACCTACGTTCTGGTCAGCGACGGCGACCTGATGGAGGGGGTCTCCTCGGAAGCCGCTTCCCTGGCAGGCCACCTGCGGCTGGGCAAGCTCATGGCCCTCTATGCCGACAACCTCGTCACGCTCGGGGGCAGTGCCAATCTGACCTTCACCGAGGATCGCCAGGCACGCTTCGCCGCGTATGGCTGGCACGTCCAGCGGGTCGAGGACGGCAACGACGTCGCCGAGGTCACCGCGGCCATTGAGGCGGCACGGGCGAAAAAGGGCCGTCCGTCGTTCATCGATGTCCACACCCACATCGGTTACGGCAGCCCCCACAAGCACGACACGTCGGCTTTGTCGTCCTACCGATCGTCATGGGCGTGGACAAATTCTTCGATTTTCTCGGCAACTGGGACATGTATCTTGCCCCCATCGTCCCGCGCCTGACGCATCTCGACGGTCACACGTTCATGATGGTGGTCGGCGTGATCGAGATCGTGGCGGGACTTCTGGTTGCTTTCCGGCCCCGCATCGGCGCCTGCGTCATCGTCCTTTGGCTCTGCGGCATCATCGTGAACCTGTTGCTGATTCCCGGTTTCTACGACATCGCCATGCGTGACTTCGGCCTGTTGCTCGGCGCGTTGGCGCTCCAACGGCTCAGTCGGGAGTTCGGCCGACATTCGGCCCTTTAGACTGGCACCCTTGAAAGGAGTGAATCGATGAGAGTTCTGTTCAAGCTGCTGGATCAGATCGAGGAAATGCTCGGTCACAGCCCTCACCCGGCGATTGTCGCCGTGCCGCTCGGCGGTTGGACGGTCGGCGTGATCTGCGACGCCTTGGGTCTGGCGACCGGCCGGCCCGCCTATGACGACGCGGCGCGCCTCAGCATGGGGATCGGTCTCGTCGGGGCGGCCGGCGCGATCCTGACCGGCCTTCACGATTACAGTTACATTCCCAGAGATCGGCCGACGCATGACATCGCCACCTCCCACGCCACGTGCATGGCCATCGCGACGACGCTGTTCGGCGCCAGCTTCGTTCTCCGCGAGCGACCTCATCAGGCCGGGGGTGGGCCGGGCTGGACGGCCCGTGCGCTTGCCTTGAGCGGCTGGGGGGCCGCGGTCTACGGCGCCTACCTCGGCGGAGTTCTTGTCGAGGAATACGGCGAAGCCGTCAAGCCCGTGATCCGGCAGCAAAAGAAGAAAAAGGAGGAACTGGACCGGGAGAAGGCGCGGGAGCAAGTGTCGCCCGCGCCTGCGCGTGAGCCGCGCGAACGAACACCCGCCCCCGCGGGACAGACCTAGCCGCCATTTAAGCACGGGTGGGGCAGGTTGGCGGCCTGCCCAGCATCGGCGCACCCGTCGCCCGCCCGCCGGCTTTCGGGTGCCGCTGGGAAGAACAACGAGGCCGGTGTGGCAGCGGCATCATGCGCATGAACCCGAGGAGTATCACGGCGATGATCCAACTGAAGCGCGTTTACGAAAAACCTTCCCGGAAGGATGGCTTGCGAGTCCTGGTTGATCGCCTGTGGCCGCGCGGCCTGACCAAGGAGCGCGCGGCGGTGAAATTGTGGCTGAAGGACGTGGCCCCGAGCACGGAGCTGCGCAAGTGGTTCGGCCACGACCCGGCCAAATGGAAGCAGTTCCAGGTCCGCTACCGGAAGGAACTCCGCGAGAAGAAGGACGCGCTCAAGCTGCTGAAGCAAAAGAGTGAAGAACACACCGTCACCCTGGTGTACGGCGCGCGGGATGAGGAGCACAACGAGGCGCTGGTTCTGAAAAGGATCCTCGAAGGCCGCAGAACGAAGGTTGAAGGATGACCATGCACATTCGACTCAAGACGCTCCTGCTGCTCGTCTCGCCGCTGCTGCTGGCGGTTGCCGCGGCTTACGTTCAGTGGGGCACGGTCGGCCTCCCGGTGCTGCCGGTCAGCCCCACGATGACCCCCGAGACGGCCGCGGGGCCTCATGGCTTCCCGGCCTGGCTCCGCATTACCCACTACGTCAACTTTCTGTTCCTGATCCTGCTCATCCGCAGTGGCTTGCAGATCCTCATGGATCACCCCCGGCTGTACTGGAACGTCCATTGCACCCCCGGCACCGAGTGGCTCCGGCTCACGCCGGTCGAGGTGCCCAAGGATCGCGTCTGGACGGCAAAAGATGACTCCCGTTACCTCTCCCCCTGGATCGGCCTGCCTGGCTACCGGCACACGGTCGGCATGGCCCGGCACTGGCATTTCCTCAGCGTCTTGTTCTGGGTCGGCAACGGCCTGCTCTTCGTAGTCTTGCTGTTTTGTACGCGGCAGTGGGAGCGCTTGGTCCCGACCTCCTGGCGGATCGTGCCCGACGCCTGGGTCGTCTTTGTCCACTACGCCACCTTCCACCTGCCGCCGGAGCCAAAAGGCTTCCACCCCTACAACGCGCTCCAGCAATTGTCGTACTTCGGGGTCGTGTTCGTCCTGGCCCCCCTGGCGATGCTGACCGGCCCGTCAATGTCGCCGGCCTTCACGGCCCGGTTCACATGGTATCCGAGGCTGCCAGGAAATCGCCAAGTCGGCCGCTCGATCCACTTCCTCATCATGTGCGCCTTCGTCGTTTTCATCATTGGGCACGTGACTATGGTGGTGCTCACCGGGTTCGTCCGAAACATGAACCACATCGTGGTGGGTACGGACAGTGCCAACCCCATCGGCCTGTACCTCGGACTGGCGGGGATCGGCGTGGTCGTCCTGCTGAATGTGTTCGCCAACTGGATGGCGTGGAGGCGCCCGCGGGCCGTCCAGCACGCCGCCAAGGCGATTGTCAGCCCGGTCATGGGCTTCCTTTTGGACCGCCCCGCTCCGGTGGCCGAGTTCGGCCGCGCAGACATCTCGCCCTTCTTCTGGGTCAACGGCGCCATGCCGACCTGCGACGAGTGGAAGCGGCTCGCCGCCAGCGATTTCAAGGGCTACCGGCTCAAGGTATACGGCCAGGTGGAGAACCCGGTCGAGTTGTCGCTGGACGACCTGCGGGCACTGGGCCAGAAGACGCAGATCACGCTGCACCACTGTATCCAGGGCTGGTCGGGCATTGCCGCGTGGGGAGGAGTGCCGCTGACGGAACTGATGAAGTTGGTCCGGCCGGCGCCCAACGTCAAAGCCGTCGTCTTCTACTCGTTTAGCGAGGGAGTCGAGTTCAGCACGGGCGTCGTGGGCGGCCAATATTACGACAGCCTCTCGATTGCGAACGCTCGGAACCCGCAAACATTGCTGGCTTACGAAATGAACTACCAGGCGCTCAATCCGCTGCACGGGGCGCCGTTGCGGCTGCGTGTCGAGAATCAGCTCGGTTTCAAGATGGTCAAGTGGATTCAGGCGATCGAGTTCGTCGCGGACGTCCAGTCGGTCAACGAGGGCGAAGGCGGCTACGCCGAGGAC
>Ga0182024_10024850_pt1 | contig 10620 bp, 7 predicted proteins | sample P32metaG_FD_120480 | JGI IMG/M metagenome (GOLD analysis project Ga0182024, IMG submission 120480) | Permafrost microbial communities from Stordalen Mire, Sweden - P3-2 metaG (Illumina Assembly) | ecosystem: Environmental > Terrestrial > Soil > Wetlands > Permafrost | place: Sweden: Stordalen...
ACTATGACAAGGCGCGAGCTTTCTACGAAGGCAAGCTTGGCTGTGAGTTCGTGAGCCTCGACCAATTTGCACTGGTCGTGAGCGTCGGCGGCCACAAGATTCGAATCGCAAAAATCCCGAACTTTACTCCTCTTCAAGGCACTATTTTGGGCTGGGAGGTCCAAGATCTCCGCTCGCTAGTAACCTGGCTTCATGATCGCGGCGTCATTCTTGAAAAATATCCTTTTGCTCAAGATCAGGAACTTGGAATTTGGACCGCGCCCGGCGGCGACCAGGTGGCTTGGTTCAAAGATCCGGACGGCAACATTTTGGGCGTCTCGCAGCACGCTGATCCCGCTCCAAAATAATTTGCAAAACGCTGTGTTTCAGAGGAAAATCCGGCATCTCGCTGGCCTACCCGCAGGTCGCTTAGGAGGTTCTGTGACGAAGTCTCTCCTTTTAGGGACCATTCTGGGTGGTTTAACCGCGTTCATCTGGAGCAGCATTTCCTGGGCTGTGCTCACCTGGCACGAAAAACCGATGCTCCCTTTTCAAAATGAAGACGATGTCGCCGCTGTGATTGCATCGCACTCCACACAGTCAGGAATTTACATTCTTCCCGGCGCTCCTTCTACCGAGGGTATGTCTGCCGATCAGAAGAAAGCTGCGGAAGCCGCCCAAATGGCCAAAATGCAAAAGGGGCCGCTCATGTTCGCGGCAATTCGCCGCGATGGTTTCCCTTCCTACACGCGAGGCCTGATCATTCAGCTTCTTTCCATATTGGCCGCGGCATTCCTGCTCACCTGGATGCTGCTGCAAACCAGCGGCCTCAGTTACGCAGGCAGAGTTATGTTCCTCGCTGTCGCTGGGCTGGCTGCCAGCGTTATCGTTGATTTGCCCAATTGGAACTGGTGGGGATTTTCCGGCACGTACACGCTTATAAATCTGGTCGATTTCACGCTGACGTGGATGTTCGCCGGTTTCGTAATCGCAAAAGTCGCCAAGCCCCGCGTCCCCGCGGTTGGCTTCGCAGCGAATTCTTAGTTTCAGACGGCAGCGCCCACTGCCGGCATGTAGAACAACCGTAGATCTGTATCTGATCTCTGCAAAAGGGGTGCGACATGAGAAAACGCAAAGCCAAGCCGGAACTGCCGGCAAAACCCGAATCGCAGTTTGAAGCAAAGCCGATCAACCGCCGATCGTTCCTTGGCAATGTTGGCTATGCGGCCGCTGCTACGGTCACTGTAGGCGCACTCGGCGCCCCCAAGCCAGCTGCGGCGCAATCCGCCTCGAGCAGTTCCACAAGCGTCGCGGCGCCGCAAGGCGTTACAAACCCGCGAGTGCTCCAGGCTTTCGAGCTTCGCGTAAAAGAAGCAGTCCGCGATTCCCTCGTTCATGCGGCTCCAAATGTTAGTAACGGTGACTTGGAACGCTACGCCGACAAGGGTGGCACTTACACCAAAGCTCTTCCTCACGATCCCTTCGGCCGCGTGGACCTGAGCGCCTTCTCAGCCTTGACCACCGCGCTTGCCAGCGGGAAGTTTTCAGACTTCCAAAAAATACCAATGGGAGGCACCCACACACTAAACGGTCCGCAAGGCGGCCTGGCCTTCGACATGGAATGTCTCGACGGCGTCCAATTCGGACAACCACTGGTTCCTCCCGCACCCCGAACTTCCAGCGACCAAAACGCCACAGAATTATTGGAACACTATTGGGCTTCGCTGCTACGCGATGTGGCGTTCACCGATTACGGCTCGAGTGCGCTAGCAGCTCAGGCAGCCGCGGAACTCGGCGCGCAGCCAACTTATTTCGGTCCCAGAAACGGCAGCGGCCAAGTCACCACGGATTTGTTGTTCCGCGGCGCGTTCCCCGGTGAATCGCTGGGCCCTTACATTTCACAGTTCTTCATCCTTTCAACAAAGTTTGGCGCTCAACCGATTGGCCAGCAATTGCAAACTTACGTCCCGAATCTGGACTACGGCGCCGACTTCACCACTTGGCTCGACATTCAAAACGGCGTGGACACTGGCCTGCGCAACCAGCTTGATTCGCAACTGCGCTTCGCGCGGAACGGGCGCGATATCGCCGCTTACACCCACGTGGACGTTCTCTTCCAGGCTTATTTCACTGCATTTCTCGTGCTCTCCGGCATCAGCCCCCTGCCGTTGAATCCCGGCAATCCTTATGTCGGCTCAAGGGCGGAAAACGGCTTTGGCACTTTCGGGGCGCCCGACTTTGCAGCGACGATCACAGCCGTTGCCACCAAAGCTCTTAATGCCGTCTGGTATCAGAAATGGTTTGTGCATTTGCGCCCGAGGCCGGAAGCCATTGGTGGAATCGTCCATTTGCTCAAAACCGGGCAGGGTGCCAACACAGACGTGAAGTTGAGCAACGTGATTCTGAATTCCCAAGGCCTGCAACAGAGCTTCAATAAGTACGGTACCTGGCTACTTTCGCAAGCATTTCCGGAGGGCTCGCCGACGCATCCTTCCTATCCAACCGGTCACGGCGTAGTAGCCGGGGCGTGTATCACCGTGCTGAAGTTTTTCTTCGACGGAAATTTCGTGCTTCCCAATCCGATGGTGCCCGCCGACGATGGTTTGTCGCTTCAGCCCTACACTGGCGCCGATGCCGGCGAACTCACCGTCAACGGTGAACTCGCCAAATTGGGCCACAACGTTTCCTTCGGCCACGGAATTCACGCTGGAATCCACTGGCGCAGCGATACCGACACGTCGCTGCTTCTCGGCGAGGCCGTCGCGCTAAGCTATCTTCGTGACAAAGCCCTCACTTACAATGAACCTTTCACCGTGCAACTCACACAGTTTGACGGAAAAACCGCCACCATCTCCAACCACGGCAACCCATAGAATTGCACGTTTGGCCGCAATTGCTGTGGCGTCCGGCAGCAGTTCGACATTCTGATTTGGCTCCGACGGCATGTCCGGTCCCGTTGTTGGCGCGTCCCATAACCGGACGGCGCCATCCATTTGCAAGTAACGCGATCCAGATAAAACGTTGCACCAACATTGACTTAGGTCTCTCCCGAATGTGGGCCGGGACATGCTTAAACCAACTTAACTCGTCCTTGGAGATGCGCGATGACCTCGTTCTGGCAAGACATGCGCTACAGCCTGCGACTGCTCCTCAAGGCGCCGGGATATGCGGCGATTGCCATCCTGACGCTCGCCCTCGGGATCGGCGCGAACACTACGATTTTCAGTTGGATCAACTCAGCATTGCTGAACCCAGTGCCCGGACTTTACAAGCCGAGCGAGGTCGTGTCGCTAGCGTTGGGCAAGTCCGACCAGCCATTCGGGTTCACTTATCCCGATCTCGAAGCCGTGCGCGACGGACAACAGAGTTTTAGCGGGATCGCAGCGTGCTGGTTCGCCCAAATGAGCCTGACGGGTAAATCCAAGCCGGAGCGCGTCTGGGGTATGGTAGCGACTGCAAATTATTTCGACGTCCTCGGCGTGCAGCCAATCATCGGGCGAACTTTCCTGCCTTCTGAGGACGAGAAACTGGACGGCGCGCCCGTGGCGGTCATCAGCTACCGCCTATGGCAAACTCACTTCGGTGCAAGGCCCGACGTGGTGGGGCGAAGCATCGAAATTAACAAACACGCGTACACCATTGTGGGCGTGACGCCTGCCGTGTTCCAAGGAAGCCAGACCGGAGTACGGACGGAGATTTGGGTTCCCATCATGATGGAAGCGCAATTGGACGCGCGGGGCGACCTGATTCACGATCATCACAATTTCTGGTTATTGGTGTTTGGACGGTTGAAACCGGGCGTTTCGCTGGCCCAGGCGCAGGCGGAAATGACGCTGCGGCTGGAACCGGAGGCCAAGAATTATCCGGAGGAGCACAAAGGCAAAGACAAGGTAACGGCGTACCCGCTGTGGCGAAACCCTTGGGGTTTGAATATGTTTCTCTCCACGCTGCTGCCGATGCTGATGACCATTGCCGGCCTAGTGCTACTGCTGGCCTGCGCGAACGTGGCGAATCTGATGCTGGTGCGCTCGGTATCACGACGCCGTGAAATCGCTATTCGGATGTCGCTGGGAGCCAGCCGATGGCGGCTGGTGCGGCAACTCTTGGTGGAGAGTTTGGTGCTGGCGCTCGCCGGAGGCGGACTCGCGCTGCTGATCACTTTCTGGACCGCCGGAAGTTTGATGAAGTTCATGCCGGATACGGATTTTCCATTGTCACTCACCATCACAACGGATCGCACGGTACTGGTCGCGACGCTGCTAATTGCTGTGCTCACAGGCGTGATCTTCGGAATTTTGCCTGCGCTGCGGTCCTCAGGTGTGGCGCCGATTACGGTATTGAAAGAGGATACCGGCGGCGCATCCGGTACGCTGCGGAAAGCGCGCCTGGCCGGCGGTTTGGTAGTAGCTCAAATTTCGCTTTCACTGTTACTACTGATCTGCGCGGGATTATTCATTCGCAGCGTCCGGAGCGCGCAGCAAATCTATCCGGGCTTCAACTCGCATAACGTATGGATCGCTTCCTACGATCTGTTTACCGCGGGATATTCCGAAGCCAACGGGGCGGAATTCGATCGCCAGCTCATCACCAGGCTGGAAGCGCTTCCGGGAATACAATCGGTCGCTTTGACCAATCGCATGCCGCTGGGGTTTAGCGGAGGCTCCACCAGCGTGAAGCCGGAAGGCTACGTATCGCAGCCGAACGAAGTGATGGAGACGCAGGCCGCCATCATCACGCCGAATTATTTCCAAACCATGCAAATTCCGATTGTAGAGGGGCGCGACTTCACGCTGCAGGACACCAAGAGTTCGCAGCGCGCGGCGATCGTCAGCGAAGCGTTTGTGGAGCGCTACTGGCCGCATCAGGAAGCGTTGGGCAAACAATTCAACTCCGACTTCACCAACGAATGGTTCACGGTGGTGGGCGTGGCGCGGGACGCGAAAGTGAGAACCTTGAACGAAACGCCGACGCCTTTTGTGTACCTGCCGCTGTACCAGGTTTACCGGGCCGAAATCATGATCGGTGCGCGGGTGTCCGGAGATCCGGTGGCTGCCGGCAATACGATCCAGAGTACGATCCATGAACTAAATCCCGACCTCGCGATGTTCAACGTCAACACGCTCGAGTCGCAGCAACAGTTTGCCAGCTTCGGCCAGCGCGTGGCGGGGACTTTTGTCGGTGCATTCGGCCTGCTCGCTTTGATTCTCGCCGCCGTGGGAATTTACGGCGTCACGGCTTACACCACGCGGCAGCGCACGCACGAAATCGGCATCCGTATGGCGCTGGGCGCGAGCAAAGACGACATTCTTCGGCTTGTCCTCGGCCATGGTCTTCGCTTAACACTTATCGGCGTGGGCCTGGGCTTGGCGGCATCGTTTGCTCTCACGCGCTATCTTAGTGGCTTGCTTCTCGGCGTAACGAGCCACGACGCGTTCACATTTTTCACCGTCGCGCTCCTGCTCTGCGCTGTGTCCCTCTTCGCCTGCTTCATACCCACACGCCGCGCCATGCGCGTGGACCCCATGGTCGCGCTTCACTACGAATAAAATCGGCGGCTGGCACAAAGTTAAGATTTTGGTTATTATCCATCGATTCCCTGCATCCCGAATGAATCGAGAAGGAGATCCCAAATGGCGCGATTTCTGAGATACCTGTTGCTCTTATCTGCCTGCGCGACCTTGGTGCCTTGTACGCAGGCGAGTTGGGGACCCTTCGTGTCCACCGGTACTTTCACTGGAATCGGCAACCCGTCATGCGCCGCGGTATCCAGCGATCACGTCGTGTGTGCTGTGCGCACCGGCAAGGCCGCGCTCATGGTGAACGAATTCAACGGGACCACATGGTCGGGCTGGAAAACTCTGACTTCCTCGGTCGTTTCGGACCCTAGTTGCACCAGCAATGGCACAGGCTCGGTAATCTGCGCCGCTACCTCAACTACTGGGGGCCTGCAGGTTTCCATTTTTAACGGCACCGCCTGGAGCACGCCCACAACAGTTTCCGCATCCCTGTTCTCCGCTCCGAGCTGTGCCGAATACACCTCTGGTGAGGTGCTCTGCGCCGCCCGCAATATGACCGGCGGCCTCGCGTGGTCGCTATACAACGGCACCACTTGGTCCGCCTTCGCAAACGTGGCCACCACCGCCGTCTCCGCGCCGAGCTGCACCACGGACAACAACAGCGGCATAGTTTGCTCGATATACACGACCGGCGGGTCCACTCTGGTAAATCGTTTTGCCGCGGGCAAATGGGAGGGCTTTCTCAACGTTGGCGGCATCGCCGGCGGCGAGCCGGACTGCACGTCTCTGGACTCCGCTGGCAAAGTGGCGTGTTTCGCGAAAGCATATGATTCGGGAATATTCGTAAATCTCTACAATGGCGCTTCTTGGGTCGCCACTGATTGGTCGGGTTACGAAGGTCTCTCCGGCACGCCAAACGACAACGCCGGTTGCACCAGCCAAGCTAGAGGCGAGTTGGTTTGTGGTGGAATCTCTGTTACCGACGCCGCCTTCTACGCAAATGTATTTAATGGTTCTTCGTGGACTGGCTGGGGCAAAGTCGGCGGATCCGGTGTGGGCTCTCCTTCTTGCGCGCCGCTGGGCTCAGGCAAGGTCGTCTGCCTGGTCATGGGCCCGACAAACAAACTGACCAGCGTCGTTGGACCGTAACGTCGACTTCGTTTTGCGATTCCTGCTAATACCTGGCGTGACGTCGCCCCGTCGCGAAGAAGGTCTAACGCGCTCGGTAGGCCTCTGGTGTATGACGTTTCCGCAGTCCCACAATCAAAAGAAAAATGCAGCAAGCCCGAGCGCACTAATCAGTCAAAAGATTGTAGCGAGTCGCAAGTCACGCGGAGATCAAATGGACCCTTTATCTTTCGTCGGAGCCCTTGCCGGTTTTTGCACAACAATCGCCTTCGTTCCGCAAATCGTCAAAATCAAAAAGCAAGGTGCTGACGACCTTTCTTATCCCATGCTGTTTCTGTACCTCACCGGCGTTCTTCTCTGGTTGGTGTATGGTCTGATCCTGCACGCCGCCGCAATAATCTGGGCGAACTCCGTCACTTCATTCCTGGTGGCCGTGGCGCTCGCACTCAAAGCCACATGTCCTCCCCCCACGCGCGACAGCCAAGCCAAATGACCGAGCCGCAATTCAGTCCGGAGAATTTTTGACCGGGCGCCGACTGTACTACGAATCGGAAATCACTGAGGAATGCCGAGCGTTTGCAGGCTTAACTCGCACCGCGACGCAATTGCTTTGCCGCCTGGAAAGTTTCCTTGTATCGTGCAGCGCAGGTGCTCCTGCCATAGCAATTGAAAACAAATCCGAAGAACGCTCTGTCGAGCAGAGCCCCAGTTCTGCGCCGATCCATTTGCCGCGTGAGCGTCGATTGACGCTTCTCGGTCTGATGGCTATCGCCTTTTTCACTACTTGCGGAGGGCCGTTCGGACTAGAGCCGCTGCCTGCCGACGTCGGACCCGGCTGGGCCGTAGTGTTGATTCTTGCCGCGCCGTTGTTCTGGAGTTTGCCGATGGCGCTGATGGTGGCCGAGCTTTCCACTCTGATGCCTGAAGAAGGCGGCTACTACGTGTGGGTGCGTGAAGCGATGGGCCCTTTCTGGGGTGTGCAAGAGGCCTGGTGGACGATGGGATATTCCATCGGCCTGATGGCGAGCTTTCCGGTGCTGTTCGTCAGCTATATTTCATTTTTTATTCCGGCACTTGCACCAGGCGCGAGCACAACGCACGCGGGCGTGCTGGCGTTCATTCGCTGGGGAGTGGCTGCGGCATTCATCTTATCTGCTATGGCCGTGAATTTGCGCGGCGCGCGCGATGTGGGCGGCTCGTCCAAGATCGGCGCCGGTTTCATACTGGGTGCATTCGCGCTGATGGTCGCCATGTGGCTGGTGCGAGGTCCGGCCGCGCTCGCCGTGGTCGGAATCGTCACTCGCGATCTTGCCAGAAGCGATCCCAGGGCGTTGCTTCTGGGTTTGTCGCTAATATCCTTCAACTTTTCGGGATGGGACAACGTCTCAACCTTTGCCGCCGAAGTTGACCGGCCGCAGCGCAACTACCCAATCGCGCTGGGTGGAGCGCTCGTCGCGCTGGTGCTCTGCTATCTGCTTCCTATGCTCGCAGGCCTGAGCGTCACCACCAGTCCGGCAATCTGGAACACTGATTCAGGTTGGCCCGAGATTTCGCGGCTGATTGGAGGACCCTGGCTGGGCGCTCTGGTCGCCGCGGCGGGAGTTGTTTCCATGTGGGCGCTGTTCAACTCGCAACTGCTCTATGTTTCGCGTCTGCCTTTTGTGATGGCGCGGGACCGCTGGCTTCCACCGCTCCTCGCAAAAGTTTCACCGCACACTGGCGTTCCGAAAGTATCGATACTCATTTTTTGCGGGATAACAGCGGTGTTTGCCGCTCTTCCTTTCGGGAGCCTGGCTATCATCACGTGCCTGCTGTACACGCCGGCTCTCGTGCTGGAGTTTCTCGCGCTGATTATTTTTCGCATGCGTCGCCCGAACGCACCGCGCAGTTTCCGCGTACCCGGCGGATGGTGGGGCATGATGTGCGTTTGCGTGATTTTTTTCGCGGGCGCCTTCCTTGTGCTACTGGCAACTATGCGCGAGTGGACGTCCTATCCCGGGCAGCTTCTGGTGGTCGGAATTGTCGTAGTCAGCGGCATTGCTTTGTACGTACTGCGGCGCAGGCTTGCGTTCCTATGAACAGGCGAAGTCTCGCGGTGAACAAAATTTCGGCGGTCGCGTTCCAACAATCCGTCATCGCCGCGCGTTGCGGCTCCTGAACTCGTCTGCGATAATGATTTGCTTCAACCGAGGGCGTCTTTGACTCGCACTGACTGGACTGGCAACGAAGTCCGCAAAACATTTCTGAAATACTTCGAAGAGCGCGGCCATCGCGTGGTGCGCAGCTCTTCGCTCGTCCCTCACAACGATCCCACGTTGCTGTTCACCAACGCCGGAATGAATCAGTTCAAGGACGTGTTCCTCGGCCTCGAGCAGCGCGACTACAAACGCGCCACTACCTGCCAGAAGTGCGTCCGCGCCGGAGGAAAACACAACGACCTGGAAAATGTCGGCTTCACCAACCGCCATTTAACGTTTTTCGAAATGCTCGGTAATTTTTCTTTCGGCGATTATTTTAAAAAGGAAGCTATCGCTTACGCTTGGGAACTGATTACTTCGCCGCAATGGTTTAGCCTTCCGGTCGAAGAACTTTATTTCACCGTCTTCGGCGGCGCCGAAATCTCTGGACAAAAACTTCCTCCCGACCATGAATCCGCCGGCTTTTGGACTGCAACAGGCGCGGCCAAAGACCGCGTTTTCGAAATCCCAGGCTTGAAAGAAAATTTCTGGGCTATGGGCGATACTGGCCCTTGCGGCCCTTGCACCGAAATTTTCTACGATATGGGCCCGCTAGCTTCTGACAAGACGGGGCCGGACTGCCCAGATTGCAAGTTCCCTTGCGATTGCGGCCGCTATGTCGAAATCTGGAACTTGGTCCTTATGCAATACAACCGAGACGCGTCCGGAAAACTCAATCTTCTTCCCAAGCCCTCGGTCGACACCGGAATGGGCCTGGAACGCATGACCGCCGTCTTGGAAGACAAGATCAGCGCGTTCGACACTGATGTTTTTAAGCCGATCATGCGCGAGGCTGCAAAGCTCGCGAATGTTGACGCTAATGAACCGAAGATTCAGCCTTCGCTCCGAATTATTGCTGACCATTCCCGCTCCGCGACATTCTTGATCGCGGACGGCGTCGTTCCATCGAACGAAGGCCGCGGCTACGTTTTAAGAAAAATTATTCGCCGCGCATTGCGCCACGCGCGTGTGCTACAGGCGCCCACACCTTTTCTTTCACTGATGTCGCGCACAGTTCGTCAGGAGATGAAGGACTCGTATCCCGAGCTCGAAGAACACGCTTCGCGTATAACGAAAATACTAGACGAAGAAGAACGCCAATTTAGTCGAACGGTCGAAGTCGGTCTGAAGAAGCTTGACGAGGACCTAGTTCCGTACTTGAAAAACAAGGAAAGCCAGAAAGCTGTTCAGTATCCAGGCGCGAATGCCTTTCGGCTTTACGACACTTTCGGGCTACCGCTCGATTTCATCGAAGACGTGCTTCGCGACAACGGCCTCGCGATGGATCCGGCTGAATTTGACCGCGCGATGCAGGAGCAGCGCACCCGGGCGAAGGCCTCCTGGAAAGGCGTACACAAAGATGCCGCGAATCCGGTGTACACGAAGATTGCGCAAACTTATAAGACCGAGCCGGACTTTTACTTTGGCACCGACACGCGCGACTGCCGCATCGAAGCTATCATCACCAAAGAAGGCCAGGTAAACGAAATCAAGAAAGGCACGGAAGCGGAAGTTGTCCTCGACCGCACTTCGATCTACTCGGAATCCGGAGGGCAAGTCGCAGACACCGGCGGCTTCTACGACAATTCTGAATCGCTCGAAGTCGCCGAAGTTCGCGGCGCTTATTACCCCGTCACAGGACTCGTCGCGCATCGCATTGTGGCCAAGGAAGATCTGCATGTGGGTGACCGCGTCGCCACCGTGGCCGACGCCGAGCGCCGCATGCGCAATATGCGCAACCACACCGCTACACATTTGCT
>Ga0182024_10024851_pt1 | contig 10620 bp, 13 predicted proteins | sample P32metaG_FD_120480 | JGI IMG/M metagenome (GOLD analysis project Ga0182024, IMG submission 120480) | Permafrost microbial communities from Stordalen Mire, Sweden - P3-2 metaG (Illumina Assembly) | ecosystem: Environmental > Terrestrial > Soil > Wetlands > Permafrost | place: Sweden: Stordalen...
CCGCCGCCGCCGAGCTGGCGGAGCGTGTGCGTCCCGACGAGACCGAGCGTCAGGCGGAGCTCTGTGCTCGCCTGGTGAGCGCCGTGGAGGCGCAGGTGTCCGGCGCCACCGTCACCGCATCCGGCGCCCGCAAGGCTGCCGGGTTCGCCACGTTCGCGATTGCCGGCATCAGGAGCGACGTCCTGCTGGCGGCGCTCGACATGGAAGGCGTGGAGGCGTCTGCGGGATCCGCCTGCGCGAGCGGCGCGCCGCTGCCATCCCACGTGCTCAGAGCAATGGGATACCCCGACGACCTTGCGGCTGCGGCGCTGCGCTGCACCACGGGTCGCTCGACCACGTCCGACGACGTCGATGCGGCTGCGGCGGCGATCGCCGCTTCCGTGGGACGGATCCGGGAATCAGTCGGCGCTCACCCCGCTGCCGTGCGCGGCTGACCTCGCCGGTCAGGCCGGAGCCGGAAGTCCGATCGCCATGCGCAGCGCCGCAGCATCGCTCGCGGCCGTGGCGAGCAGCGGGATGATCTGCTGCTGGAGGATTCCGATCACCGGGATGGCCGGCGCGGTGGCCGCCTGCTCGAGGAGCTTCTCGATGGCTGCGTCGTCACCGAGGAGGTGCGCGGCGTCGGTTGCCGCGCCCTGGATGAACGGGATGGCTCGGAGTGCGTTGTCGTAGGCGATGGTCAGCTGACGCTGAGAGCTGAGCGCCGTCTGGCAGCTGCTGAGGGATACCGAACCGCTGCTGGCGTCGCAGGTGGCGTTCTCGGTTGCGGCGATCGAGACCTCACCCTGGTTGTAGTGGGTGGCGGCGGCCGTATAACGTGCCTGGATCTGCGCGGGCGTCAGCGGGGTGGGCGTGGGGGAAGTCGGGTTCGTCGAGCCCCCGCAGGCCACCATCAGGGCGGCCGGAAACACGAGGAAGATCGCGAAGCGAGGGTGGGGGACTGGCATCGGCGCCCGCCGAGAATATCTCAGCGGCGGTGGGTCCCCTCTTGAGTGCCGGCCGGGTCAGGTATAATTCTGACCATGACAGTCGGGATTCTTCCGAATACGGCGCGGGGCGCCTCCCACAGGCACACATCCGATCCCAACGCCCCGCCCGCTGCGTCGTTCTCGATGCGGGTGAGCTCCAAGGCGCACTACGGGCTGCGCATGATGACCGAGTTCGCCAAGTCGTACGGCGCAGGTCCTCTGAGCATCGCCGAGGTGGCTCGAGTCGAGCATCTGCCCCTCGCCTACCTCGAGCAGCTGGCGTCACAGCTGCGCCGCGGCGGCCTCGTCGAGAGCACTCGCGGGGTGCACGGCGGCTACTCGCTCACCCGTCCGGCAGAGCAGATCAGCGTTCTCGATGTTGTGACCGTGATCGAGGGCGAGGTGTCACCGGTCGAATGCGTCTCCCACGGGTACGTGACCGGCACCTGCCAGCGTGAAGGCGAGTGCGCGTCGCGGGGGCTGTGGATGCGTCTGAAGCAGAGCATCGATGCCGTTCTCAGCCAGACCACGCTCGCCGAGCTGGTGGCCGATCAGTCGCTGATCGACTCGATGGCGCCCGCTTCCGAGGAGACCTGCCCGTGAGCCAGGCGGTGCTTTCGATCTCCGGGCTCCACGCGACCGTGGAGGGCAAGGAGATCCTCAAGGGCGTCGACCTGCGGGTCGCGCAGGGCGAGGTCCACGCGCTCATGGGACCGAACGGCTCGGGCAAGAGCACGCTGGCATACACCCTCATGGGGCATCCGAAGTACGTGGTCACCGGCGGATCCGTGACCTTCGATGGTCAGGATCTGTTGCCGCTGACCGCGGACGCGCGGGCGCGCCTCGGCCTGTTCCTCTGCTTCCAGTACCCCACCGCGATCCCCGGTGTCAGCACCGTCAACTTCCTCCGGGCGGCACTCCGCGCCCAGGAGAAGGAGATGCCGGCACGCGAGTTCCTGAACCGTCTCAGCACGGAGATGAAGGAGCTGAAGATCGACGAGAGCTTCCGCTCGCGCTACATCAACGACGGTTTCTCGGGCGGCGAGAAGAAGCGCATGGAGATCCTGCAACTGGCGATGCTCCGCCCCAAGCTCGCGATCCTCGACGAGACCGACTCGGGTCTCGACGTCGACGCGCTGCGGACGGTCGCGGACGGCGTGATGCGTCTCTGCGGGCCCGACATGGGTGTGCTCGTGATCACCCACTACCCACGCATCCTCGAACACCTTCACCCGGATCGCGTGCACGTCCTTCATGACGGGCGCGTGGTCACCTCCGGCGGGGCGGACCTGGCGCGACAGATCGAACGCGAGGGCTACGAACCAATTCTCGGGACGGCCGCGGCCGCCACCGCGTAGGAGATCCGCGATGGCGATTCAAGCGAAAGAACTGACCAAGGACTATCAATTCGGGTTCTCGGACATCGACGTGTCCGTTTTCCGCACGGCCAAGGGTTTGTCTCCCGAGGTCGTGGCGTCGATCTCGCAGCATAAAGGCGAGCCCGAGTGGATGTTGAAGTTCCGCCTCAAGGCGCTCGACCATTTCCGCAAACGGCCGATGCCCACCTGGGGCGCGGATCTCTCCGGTCTCGATTTCGACAACATCTACTACTACGTCAAGCCCGTCGAGGAGATGAGCCGCTCGTGGGATGACGTCCCGGATTCGATCAAGCAGACCTTCGACCGGCTCGGCATCCCGCAGGCGGAGCGCAAGTTCCTCGCCGGGGTCAGCGCGCAGTACGACTCGGAGGTCGTTTACCACAGCATTCGCGAGGACCTCGAGAAGCAGGGTGTGCTCTTCAGCGACTGCGACACCGGGTTGCGCGAGCACGAGGAACTCTTTCGCAAGTACTTCGGCACGGTGATCCCGCCGAATGACAACAAGTTCGCCGCGCTCAACAGTGCGGTGTGGTCGGGCGGATCGTTCGTCTACGTGCCCAAGGGCGTCAAGGTCGACATCCCGCTGCAGGCCTACTTCCGCATCAACAGCGACAACATGGGCCAGTTCGAGCGGACCCTGATCATCGCGGACGAGGGTTCGTCGGTCCATTACATCGAGGGCTGCACGGCGCCCAACTACTCGAGCGACTCGCTGCACAGCGCGGTGGTGGAGCTGATCGCGCACAAGGGCGCCAAGATCCGCTACACGACGATCCAGAACTGGTCGGACAACGTCTACAACCTGGTGACCAAGCGCGCCATCGCCAACGAGAACGCGACCGTCGAGTGGATCGACGGCAACCTGGGCTCGAAGGTCACGATGAAATACCCGTCGGTGTACCTGATGGGCGAGGGCGCTCATGCAGAAGTCATGAGCGCCGCGTTCGCCGGCAACGGCCAGCATCAGGATGCGGGCAGCAAGGCGATCCACGTTGCGCCGAACACCACGAGCAACATCGTGTCGCGCTCGATCAGCAAGGGCACCGGGCGCACGTCGTACCGCGGTCACATCAAGGTGCTGCCGAAGGCGCACAACGTCAAGGTGAGCGTCCGTTGCGACGCGCTGCTCCTCGACGAGGAGTCGCGCAGCGACACCTACCCCTACATGGATATCGACAACCCCGACGTGACCATCGGACACGAGGCGAGCGTCAGCAAGGTCGGCGAGGATCAGATCTTCTATCTGACGTCTCGAGGCATTCCCGAGCAGGACGCGACCGCCCTCATCGTCAATGGATTCTTCGAGCCCTTCGTCAAGGAGCTGCCGATGGAGTACGCGGTCGAGCTCAACCGTCTGCTCGCCCTCTCCATGGAGGGCGCGATCGGGTGACGACCCCGCTGGCCGATTCGCCCGCAGCGGCGCTCGGGCAGGCGGTCGCGGCAGCGCGGGCTGAGGCATCACCGGCGTGGCTCGCGGCGCGCCGCCGCATCGCGTGGGACGCCTACGAATCGATCCCGATGCCCTCCTCGCAGCGCGATGAGGACTGGCGCCGCACCGATATCTCCGCGCTGCACCCCGAGCGTTTTGAGCCCATCGAGTACGTCGACGTCGCGGTTGTGGACGCTATGCGCGCGCAACGGGATGCGGCGGCTCCCACCTCGGCATTCGTGATCGATTCGCCGGTGGCGGCACCGATCGAGGGAGCCGACGCGCTCCACGCGCAGGGAATCATCATCACCACCCTCGAGGAGGCGGCGACCGTGCACCCCGAGCTGGTGCAGCGAGCGTTCTCCGCCGTTCGAGCCGACGAGTCGAAGTTCGTCGCGCTCTGGAACGCGCTCTGGCGAGGTGGCGTCTTCGTGTACGTCCCGCGTGGCGTCGAGGCGCTCGTTCCCATCTGGATCGCCCACCCCGGCGGCGGCGAAGGCCGCGCGGTGTTCCCTTCCACGGTGGTCGTGCTCGATGAAGGCTCTGCGCTCACCGTGATCGATGCTTACGCGTCGCCCACGGGTTCTGCGGCGCTGCTCAGCGACGCGACGGTGATCCTCTCGGCCGGTCGCGACGCGCGCCTCGACTACAACACCGTGCAGCAGTGGGGCGAGGGCGTCTGGCACATCGCTCTGCAGCGCGCAGTCCTCGACGCGAACGCGAAGCTCCGCTTCATGGGTGTGACGCTCGGCGCCCGCCTCCAGAAGGTGTGGTGGGAGGTGTTGCTCGAAGGTGTTGGGAGCGAAGCAGACGTCCTCGGCATCTGTTTCGGGGACGGCACCCAGCATTTCGACCATCAGTCACTCCAGGCGCATGTCGGAGCGGAGACACGGAGCAACCTGTTGCTCAAGGTGGCCGTGCGAGACCGGGCGCGCTCGGTGTACGGCGGGATGATCGATGTCGCGCCGACTGCGATTCACGCTGACGGCTACGTCGCCAACCGCAATCTCCTGCTGAGCCAGGGCGCCAAAGCCGACTCCATCCCGCGGCTCGAGATCCGCGCCAACGATGTGAAGTGCGGGCACGGCGCCACCGCAGGGCACGTCGATGCCGACCAGCGTTTCTACCTCATGGCACGGGGCGTGCCACCCGAGGAGGCGAGCGCGCTCATCGTGCGTGGCTTCATGGACGACGTCCTCGACCGCGTTCCGCATCGCGGGTTCGCAGAGCTTGCCGGGACATTGCTCGACGCCGAGATCGCCGGCGGGTCTGTGACCGGGGTCGCGGCGGAGGCGTCATGAGCGACGGATGGGTCGACGTGGCCAGGGCCAGTGACATCCCGCCCGGATGCGCCGCCCGGGTCGAGATCGACGACACACCGGTGGCGATCTTCAATGTCGACGGCGCGTTCTATGCGCTCGACGACACCTGCAGCCACGCCGAGGCATCCTTGAGCGAAGGCGACCTCGACATCGATCGCTGCGTCATCGAATGCCCGCTGCACGGTTCGAGCTTCGACCTCCGTACCGGTGACCCGCTGTCACTGCCCGCGGTCGAGCCCGTGCGGGTGCATCGCATCGAGGTCACCGACGACGGGTTGCTGCGAGTCGCGCTCGCCGATGCGGTGGCGGCGCAGTGAGCGCGCACGTCGCGACCGAACCGAGCCTGGACGTCGCCCGCATCCGTGCAGACTTCCCCATCCTGGCGCGCGACATCGGCACCCATCCACTTGTCTACCTCGACTCCGCCGCGACGTCGCAGAAGCCAAAGGCGGTGGTCGATGCCATCGATGCGTACTACGCCAGCAGCAATGCCAACGTCCATCGCGGCGTGCACACGCTCGGCAACGAAGCCACCGAGTCGTTCGAGGGCGCGAGAGCCCGGGTGGCCACATTCATCGATGCTCCGCCCGAGGGCCTGGTGTTCGTGCGCAACACCACCGAGGCGATCAACCTGGTCGCCTACTCGTATGCCACCGAGCTGCTCAACCCGGGGGACCGCATCGTCGTCACCGTCATGGAGCACCACAGCAACCTGGTCCCCTGGCAGCTCGCCGCTGAGCGCCGGGGGTTGCAGCTTGCGGCGATCGACGCCGACGAGGATGGACGTCTCGACCTGAGCACGCTCGACGAGCTGCTCGCCGAGCCGACACGCCTTGTTGCGATCGGGCATCAATCCAACGTGCTCGGGACCGTCAATGACATCCGCATGATCACCGAGCGCGCGCACGCGGCGGGAGCCCTCGTGTGCCTCGACGCCGCGCAGTCGGTGCCGCACATGAGCTTTTCCGCGCGCGACCTCGACTGCGATTTCATCGCGTTCAGCGGCCACAAGATGTGCGGACCGATGGGCATCGGTGTGCTCTGGGCACGCCCGGAGCTGCTCGAACGCATGCCTCCCTTCCTCTGCGGTGGCAGCATGATCAGCAGGGTCACGCTGGAGCGGAGCACCTGGAACACGGTGCCGCACAAATTCGAGGCGGGCACGCCCGACGTCGCCGGCGCGGTCGGCCTTTCGGCAGCCTGCGACTACATCGACTCCATCGGCCGCGATCGGATCCACGCCCACGAGATGTCGCTCATCCGCCACCTTCTCGATGTTCTGGACGAAGTTGGCGATATCACGATCTATGGGCCCCGCGACCTCGAGGCCCGCGGCGGCGTGGTGAGCTTCAACCTTGCGGACGTGCATGCCCACGATGTGGGCACGATCCTCGACCGCCGCGGCATCGCCGTTCGCGCCGGACACCATTGCGCGCAGCCGCTCATGGCCCGCTACGACGTGCCCTCGATGGCGCGCGCGTCGGTGTATCTCTACACGACGCACGAAGAGATCGACGCTCTTGGTGAAGGGCTCGGCGAGGTGCGCCGGGTCTTTCGCGTCTAGCCACGGCTGACGAGGAACGTCGCGATGCGCGCGGCGGCCTCGACACGAACCGAGAGCAGACCGTGGCCGAGGCCCGGATAGACCACCAGCTCCGCATCGGGCAGCAGCTTCACCTCGCGGCGGAGGAGGTCGATCTTCGCGAACGGATCGCGATCACCGCTCAGCAGCAGGACCGGGCATGTGATGTCGGGCCAGTGCGCGATGCGCAGCTCGTCGGGGTGTCCTGGCCGGTGGAGGGGATAGCTCAGCAGCACCAGTGCTGTCACAGGCTGCTGCGCGGCGAGCATGCTCGCCATCCGGCCGCCGTACGAATGCCCGCCGATTGCCGCGCCCGGTTGCTCATCGGCCGCGATGCGAAACACGTCGATGGCGCGGTCGTTGTTGGATTTCGGCAGGTTCAGAGCGGTTGCTCCAACCCCGTGCTTGGCAAGCTCGGTCACCCATGGACGCATCGAGTCCGCTGTCCCCGACGCCCCATGGCCGAGGAAGAGATGCGGGGCCGTGCTCACGGCTGCCTTACGCTTGCTCACGTTCGAGAATCTGGAACGCTGCCGGCTGGGTTATGTGTGCGGAAACCGGCGGACGACCCGGCAGCCAGGTGGCGCAGACCAGCGCGCCGCCGAGCAGGATGCCACTTCCACACCAGAACGGCAGTCCCGCATTCACGCCATACAGCGAGCCGAGCACGGCGGCGCCAAAGGCCATCCCGCTGAACTGATACAGGCCGCCGATCCCCATGGCGCGGCCACGCAACGATTCGGGAGTGCTGTCGCCGATGACCGCAAAAAGGCTCGGCTCGAGGATCACCGTCGCCACGGCCTCAATCGCCCCCACTGTCAGGATCACAGCCAGGATCTGGAGGAACGGATAGGTTGCGGCGCATGCGGCCACCACGCACAGACCGACGGTCACCAGCTTGCGGCGGTCGGAACGATCGGCAAGGCGGCCCCCGGCCCGCGCCAGCAACAGGATCGGGAGCGCGAACAGGCTCACCGACAGCCCGATGATGAATGGATCCTGACCGCGCGCCGCCAGGTACTGAGGCCACACGACGTCGTACATCGACCAGATGGTGCCTACCGCGAACAGCGCGACGATCGGCACCACGATGCCGCGGATGCGCCACCAGCGGAAGCGTTCTTTCCTGATGACCGACGTGCTGCGCTCGGCGCGCGTTTCAGGGACACGGAGCATCGGCCCGAGTCCGATGAACATCGAGAGCCCGGTGATCCCGAACACTGCGGAGTCGCGCCACAACGCCGCTGCGCCGCCCACGAGCGGTCCGACGAGCAAGCCCACCATCTCGTACGCCTGAAGCTGCGAGAAGCGCTGGGCGCGCTGCGCCGGGGCACTGAGATCCGTGAGTGCCGCGCGCAACGCGGGAACGTATGCGCCGGCGCACGCCCCCATCAGAATTCGGATCGCGGTGAGCACGGGCAGTGTTCCGATGTTGAAGAACAGGAACAGCGAGAGAAACGCATAGACGAGGCGCGGACCGATCAGAAACGGCTTGCGACCCCAGCGATCGCAGAGCCGTCCTGCGGGCACCTGGACCAGGGTGTTGGCCACGAGTGGACCTGCGATGAAGATCGCCACCGCAACCGAATTGCCGCCCCTGTGGGCGACGTACAACGGCGCGATGGGAAACACGGCGGCGACCCCCGTGAACATGATCAGCTGCCCCACCAGCAGCCAGAATGCGGGGTCGGCTCTCCGTTTTCCGGAGCGCGCAAGGACGTCGATGCGAGCCATGGGCTCCATTCTCAGGTTTTGGGCGCGAACCGTTGGACTACGATGGTTGTATGGCACTCGGTTCGGCGCCCGTTGATGACGATCTCTACCGCGAGATCATCCTCGACCACTATCGCAATCCTCGGCACCATCATTCGGTCGAGCCTGCGGACCGCGTGATCGAGGCCAACAACCCTCTCTGCGGCGACGAGATCGACCTCAGCTACCGGCTCGACAACGGCACGGTGGCGGCGATCGGGTTTGTGGGCCGCGGCTGCTCGATCAGCCAGGCCTCGGCGAGCATGCTCTGCGAGGCCGTGACCGGGATGAGCGTTGAGGGAGCCTCGGCACTCGCCGAGCGCTTCCGCACGATGCTGACCGGTGACGTCGCGTCAGCCGATGGCGCAGACGACATCGGCGACCTCGAGGCACTCCGTGGGGTACGCGCCTACCCCGTTCGTGTCAAGTGCGCGACGCTTGTGTGGAACGCGCTGCTGGAAGGGCTCGCCGAGACCGCCGCCGCACCGGTTGCAACAACGAGGATGGAGAAATGAGCACCACCGAACCGGTTTCGACGACCGAACCCGCCGCCGGCCAGAAGGAGGCGAAGGCGTCGGACGCCCTGGTCCGAGCTGCGCTGAGCGAGGTGTACGACCCCGAGATCGGTATCGACATCGTGTCGCTGGGGCTGATCTACGACACCAACATCGACGATGAGGGCCTGCTCACCATCGACATGACGCTGACGACGCCGTACTGCCCGATGGGACCGATCATCGAGACCCAGGCGCACGCCGTCTGCGCGCCGCTTCCCGGCGTGCGCGACGTCCATATCAACCTGGTCTGGACACCACCCTGGGACCCGCGCACCATGGCCTCTGAAGAGGCCCAACTCGAGCTCGGCATCTACTGACCTCGACGCCGGCGAGCCGGTCTGGCATCGTGTGCTGAATGGAGCGCGTCTTCACGCACGCTGAGGCCACCGAGCTGCTGCCCCGGCTCACCGAGTTGCTCACCTCGCTGCAGCTTGCGCATCGTTCGGCCATGGACGTCGCGGCGGAGCCGGACGATCACCCGGTGTCGTCCAACGGATCGGCGGCCGCGGCGATCAAGGCTTCGGGGCCGTTCCACGACGCTCAGCGACTTGCCGGCGAGGTGGATCAGCTCGGGGTGATCCTGCGCGACCCGGACAGCGGGCTCGTCGACTTCGCAGCAGAGCGCGATGGCCGCCCGGTCTATCTCTGCTGGCGGCTCGGCGAGGAGCGGATCGGGTTCTGGCATCCTCGCGATACCGGGTTCATGGGCCGCCTGCCGCTCTGATCAAGGCCTGGTCTGATCAGGGCTCTTGGTCTCGCGCGTACTCAACGAGCTTGGTGATGTCCTCGGCTGTCATGTGCACGAAGAGCACCAGGTCGTCGCCACGGTCGAGGAATCGCACCTGGACGAGGAGGTCGTGCTTGAACAACCCCTTGGGGCGCACCACGATTCCCACGAGCTCGCCCTCGTCGAAGAGCACGTCCTGCACGGTTCCGAGCACGTCCCCGGTGCGCCCGACCATCACCCGCTCGCCTCGGCTGATCTCGATCTCGCTCGCCGACTTGTTCCTCACAGCGTCGATTCGCGGGAAGGCGCCTGCCGCACCGCCGAACAGCGCCGCCGCGTACCGCCACTGGTCCCCAGGCTGGAGTGGCACGTACTGATAGCTGAGATAGGGCGGCAGCCCGCGCGTCGCCCGCTTGTCGAGCTTGAGGCGAACCTCCTGTGGACTGACGCTGGCGACCGCGTCGAGGGGCACGATCACCTCGCTCACCAGGAGTCCCGAGCCCGGTGCGAGGACACGTCCGGAGAACCACTCGGTCTCGAGCACGATCAGGGCGTGCGGATCCCACGACTCACTATCCACGACCATGCGCTGCAGGGTTCCGGCGTGATGGCCGTCCGAAGTCTGCACCGCGGCGCCGAGATGGAAGTCCTCGAGGCGGTGGCCCATCGAGCCTTCGGTCACGCCGCGCGCCCAAACCGGGATACAATTTTGGAGCGTCTCTCGGCCCGGACCCGCCCCGCCTTCCATACGACGCATGCGGACGCGGTGCCGTGGCACTTTGGCAAAAGGAGGAACCTAGCCCATGACAGATTCTTCGAGTACCACCTCCTTCCCGACCAGCGCAGTGGTGGAGAGCTGACCGCAGGGAGCCAGGTCACCACTCGGAGAGAGGCGCAAACCGTC
>Ga0182024_10024852_pt1 | contig 10620 bp, 13 predicted proteins | sample P32metaG_FD_120480 | JGI IMG/M metagenome (GOLD analysis project Ga0182024, IMG submission 120480) | Permafrost microbial communities from Stordalen Mire, Sweden - P3-2 metaG (Illumina Assembly) | ecosystem: Environmental > Terrestrial > Soil > Wetlands > Permafrost | place: Sweden: Stordalen...
AAGACTGTAGAGTCCGGCGCCAATCGCGGTTAGACCGCCTACCACCACCGCGCCTTCCAGCGCGCCGACGATCCAGCCTACGATCGGACCAGCCATGAGCATCGGTCCGACGCCCGGAACCAAAAAGAACGCGGAGCCGAACAACAATCCCCAGATCCCGCCCCAGAATGCTCCTGTTTTTCCCCAGTACTTCATGCGGTCTCCGGCGTTGTAATAACCGATCACGTGTTCATCCGTGTGGTAGTCGCGTCCGACAATGGACAGTTTCTTCATGTCAAAACCGGAGCGCTGTAGTTCCTTGACGGCAGCTTCAGCTTCGGCGTGGGATTTGTAGATCGCCACGACTGCATTATTTTGGGTCATAATATTTATTCTTTCATTTCTGCGTTTTAGTCTATTCGCAGGCGGCACACTAGGCTGCGGTTTTGTCCTTGTCTATGGGGTGTAACCCTACTTGGCGTTTGCGATGTGTCAAGCAAACCAATTGCTTGACAAACATGGGATTGGCCTGGCTTCAGCCGGTCTTGGCATTCCGTGGCTGCGGCGCGCAAGTCGAGATTCAGCGCGCTCGAGGGAAAGTTTTCCAGCAAGAGTGTACAGTGAGCAGCGGGCCGGACGTTTTCTATGGGGTGTACACCCCATATACAAGGTGCCGCCGTGACACGATGCTAACCTTGAATTGGCGCGCGGCTTTGGCGGATGAAGAGTCCCGGAGCGTCCCGCCTAGTCTGGCCTGAGGGCATGAAACGAAAAATGAACGGGTTGTCACGACGCTATGCGGCGGCGTTGCGCCAGCACTTGCGCCTGGGGCGGCGGGCGGGCTTGCAGCCGGCCTTGCGACTGGGCCGTCAGGCCGTCGTTCTGGGGCTGGAGACGCTGGAGCTGGCCCGGATTCACGAGCAGGCCGTGGCCACCCTGGAATTATCCTTCAGCAAGGATGGGATAGGCGAGCGGGCGGCGTTATTTTTTGCCGAGGCCATGACCCCGATCGTGGAGACGCATCGGGCGGCGCGGCAGAGCAAAATGGAATGGAGCCGGCTGAACGAGACGCTGAACCGGCGCACGCTGGAACTGGCCGTCACCAACCGTCAGTTGCAACGGGGCATCTTCCGGCGCCAGAGCGTGGAAGCGGCCCTCAAGAGCAGCGGGGAACGCTACGCCCGGCTGCTGCGGGAATCGCTGCAACTGCAGGAAGGTCTGCGGCAATTGACGCACCGGGTGCTGGCCTCGCAGGAGGAGGAGCGCAAGAAGATCAGTCTGGAGCTCCAGAATGAGATTGCCCAGACTCTGTTGGGCATCAACGTGCGGCTGTTCTCCTTGAAACAGGAAGCCCGCAACAACACCAAGGGACTCCGGAAAGAGATCGCCAGCACGCAGCGGCTGGTGGTAAAGTCGGCCCGATCGGTGCGGCGGGTCGCTCGTCAATTCCGCCAGGCATGAAACGCAGGCTGCTCAACTTGTCGCGACGCTATCAAGCGGCGTTGCGGGCGCACTTGCAACGGGGCCGGCGGGCCAGTCTGGAGCCGGCGCGAGAGCTGGGGAGCCAGGCCCTGGCGGCCGGACTGCAAACGCTGGACTTGGCCAAGCTGCACGAGCAAACCTTGGTGATCGAACTCTTGCCGGCCTGCCGGGCTGGCCATCGGGCCGGGCTCATCAAGCGGGCGGGGGTTTTCTTTGCGGCGACGATTACCCCGATTGAGAAAACGCACCGCAGTGTGCAGGCGGCGGCCGACTATCTGAAGAAATCCATTGAGACGTTAAGCCAGCGCATGGTGGAGCTGGCGGCCTCGAATCTGGAATTGCAAAAGGAAATCGCCCAGCGCAAGGCGGTGGAGGAGGCGCTCAAGAAAAGCGAGCATCATTATAGCCAGTTGTTGGAACGATCGGATCGTCTGCAGGCGCAGTTGCGGCAATTGTCCCGCCAGATACTCTCGGCGCAGGAAGAGGAGCGCAAAAAGATCAGCCGGGAACTGCACGATGTCATCGCCCAGACGCTGACGGGCATCAACATCCGGCTGGCGACCCTGAAAAAGGAGGCCGCGCTCAACAAAAGCGGCCTGGACCGCAGCATCGCGGGCACGCAACGGCTGGTGGAAGAATCAGTCGGCATTGTGCATCGGTTCGCCCTGGAATTGCGCCCGGCGGTGTTGGACGACCTGGGGCTGATCCCGGCCCTTCATTCGTTCATGAAAAACTTTGCCGCGCGCACGGGCGTGCGCACTCATCTGAGGGCCTTTGCGGGGGTGGAAAAAGTGGACACGGCCCGGCGCACGGTGCTCTTTCGCGTCGCCCAGGAGGCGCTGACCAATGTGGCCCGGCATGCCCAAGCCAGCCGGGTGGAAGTGAACATCGAAAAGCTGCCGACCGGCGTTTGCATGAAAATCAAGGATGACGGCAAATCCTTTCCAGTGGAACGGGTCTTGCACGGCAATGGCAGCAAACGCCTGGGCTTGCTGGGCATGAGGGAACGGCTGGAGATGGTCGGCGGCCATTTTGGCGTTGAATCCGCGGCGGGCCAGGGCACCCTCATCACCGCGCGCATTCCACTCGGCCCGGCGGCGCCGGGGGGCGCGGGTGGATTATTGCTCAAGTCCGATGAAACCAAACTTGTAAGACTATGAAACGAATCACTGTTCTGCTGGCGGAAGACCACACGATTGTGCGCGAAGGATTTCGCAAGATGCTCGAACTCGAAGAGGACCTCGAAGTGGCCGGCGAAGCGCAAGACGGACGCCAGGCGGTGGCCCTGGCCCAAAAGCTGCGTCCGGCCGTGGTCTTGATGGACATTGCCATGCCCCTGCTCAACGGTTTGGAGGCCACCCGCCAGGTTCTCAAAGCCGTCCCCAGCACCAAAGTGCTCATCCTCTCCGCGCACAGCGATGACGCCTACGTCAAAAGCGCATCCGCGGCCGGCGCGGTGGGCTTTCTGCTCAAACAAACCTCCGCCCACGACGTGTGCCGGGCCATTCGGGAAGTGCAAAACGGGAAAACGTTTTTCAGCACCACCGTGGCCAGGCGCCTGGATCGCCTCCAGGCCCAACCGCTCAACCGCGGCGGACCGCTCCAGAAAAAGGATGTCCATCTGACTTCGCGCGAGATGGAAGTGCTCCAACTCATCGCCGAAGGCAAAGCCAACAAGGAAACCGCCTCGGAGCTGGGCATCGGCCTGAAGACCGTCGAAAAGCATCGCGAGCATCTGATGCAGAAACTGGACATCCACGACACCGCCGGTCTGACCCGCTACGCCATCGGCACCGGCATCATCGAGAGCAGCGTCCAATTGACCATCGTCTGAGGCCGCCAGCCCTGTTGATTTTCCGCCTCAGCCCGGTTTTTCCCCAGCCAGCGAAAGATGGACCATGAATAGAATCAATCTCTCCTTCTGGATGACTGTGGCCGGAACCTTTTGCTGGGGCGTCTGTTTTTGGTGGATGCGCCGGCTTTCCATCAAGCAGAATTCTCTTTTGGATCAACTTCGCGAGCAGGGCAAACGCATAGAGAAGTTATCCAGGATCGAGCATGATCTCATCAAGGAAGTGCATCCCCAAGTCAACGAGATTAAAGAGGGGATGGAGGAGATGATAGCCGCAGTGAAGGAGAATTCACAACCCCCTTCTCCCGCATCCAAGAGATAGAGCCTATGGTTCGGACATCGGACCGCAAAATGACCGGGAATATTTGAGACGGATTCAGACAGTTTGTCATGGGGTGAACACCCCATAGCCCCGCCTGGTTTGCCAGCCTATGTTACCACCATGAATAAAAGCAAAAATCGGCACGCCGTTGAGCCAGTCGGCGCGCCCTTGCCAGGCTCGACGATTTCCCCCTGCCGCATTCTGGTAGTTGACCAGAACAGCGATCTTCGCCTGCTTTACACCGATGCGTTGGCTGGTCCGTGCTGCCAGGTGGATGTCGCCGAAGATGGCGAGGCCGCCTGGAAGGCGCTCCAGGCCCGCCGCTACCATCTGCTGTTGGCCGAGAACGACCCGCCCAACCTGACCGGCGATGAACTGATCACGAAGCTCCGTTCCGCGCGCATGGAGTTGCCGGTCGTCATGGCTGCGGGAGGCTGGCCGATGCTTAAAGCGGTCCGGAACCCGTCGTATCCATTCGCGGCCACGCTTTTGAAACCTTTTGACCTGGTTGCGTTGCAGGACATGGTGAAAAACGTCCTGCGCGCAGCCATCCCCGTAAGCAAATATCCGCCGCGATGGACACGTCGCCCAAACCATGACCGCACGGCATCCATTATCCCAGCCTACGCTTATGCAAACGCATCCCAAGAACAAGCCATTGACCTTCGGTGATTTCGTGGCCGGTGTTTACTGCGCTTGGGGCAAGCGCGCGGCCAAAGGAATTATCAGGCTCGCCATCAAAACGCACATCATTGAGTTTCGAGGCACGGAACGGTTTGTAATCTCTTGAAGACTTCAACCCGGGTGGAAAGCCATGAACACCTCAAAGTTCAAACGGTATCGAGACTGCGAAGTTCGATCCCGGTGATCCTATTGTTGTGCCTCTCGCCGCTGGCCCGCGGGCAGACGCCAACGGTGGTCGTCACCAAGCCGCCGCCGGCGCAGACCGTAGTTCTCCCGGCATCCGTCCCCGACCCTATCGAACCGTTCAATCGGGTGGTGTGGGCCTTCAACGAGGATTTGATGACCGGGGTCATCAAGCCGACCAGCCGGCTTTATCGGTTTGTCGTTGTGAAATCGGTGCGAACTGGCCTCGGAAATATGGGCAAGAACCTCACTTACCCGGATCGAGTGATTAACAATCTGCTCCAGAGAAAGTGGATCGGAGCGCGCGATGAATCGTACCGCTTCGTTTGTAATACCACCGTCGGGGTGGCCGGATTCTGGGATGTGGCCAGCACGTGGAAGATTCCCAAATCAGAAGCGGATTTCGGCCAGACTTTCGGCCAGTGGGGCTGGAAACCGAATTGCTACCTGATGCTGCCGATTTTTGGACCGAGCAATGATCGGGATATCCTCGGCCTGGGCGCCGACACGGCCGCCAATCCACTGATTTATATTTCTCCCTACGAATTCGTGGCGAGCGATCCGCTGACCTATCTCGGCCCCTACACTTATTTCACCTACGCGGTCATGTATAACGATTTGGCCGACACCGTGCGCGAAGATGTGCGTTTCAGCCAGGCCGAGATGGATCCGTATGCCGAACTTCAGTACGCCTGGACGTTCACGCGCAAGAACCGGGTGGCGAATTTCCAGGTGAAGGGAAAACAGGACGAAGCCTCGCTGGAAACCCTCGAATCGGTCTTCTTTACTTACAAAGACCCGGCTTTCCCGGACCGCGGCAAGACCAAGTCGGTCTTGATTCCGGCGACGGGCCGGAGACTAAAATTCACGTTCTGGTTGCAACCGGGAAACGCGCCCGTGGTTTATATCGTTCCCGGACTTGGTTCGCATCGGCTGGCCGAAACCTCCCTTGCGCTGGCCGAGTTGGTTTACAAGAGCGGCTTCTCCGCCGTTTCGGTCAGCAGCCCATTCAACTCCGAGTTCATGGAGCATGCTTCGACTGCCGCGATGCCGGCTTACTTGCCGGTGGATGGCCACGACTTGCACGTCGCTCTCACCGAGATGGATCATCGCCTGCGTGCATCGTATCCGGGCCGCTTGGGGGAGAAAGCTTTGATGGGTTATTCCATGGGCGCGTTTGAATCATTATACGTCGCGGCCACCGCGCCGACGAATCCGTTGCCGTTGATCCAATTCGACCGATACGTTGCCATCAACACGCCCGTCCGGTTGATGCATGGGATTACCAAGCTGGACGCATTTTACCGGGCGCCCCTGGACTGGCCGGCCGCGGAACGAGCCGACGATATGGAAAACACCTTTTTGAAAGTGGCCGCCTTGAGCAAGAGAAAGCTCACGCCGCGAACCTCGCTGCCCTTCAGCGCCATCGAGTCCAAGTTTCTCATCGGCGTGACGTTTCGATTCATCTTGCGGGATATTATTTTCAGCAGTCAGCGGCGACATAATCAGGGCATTCTGCGGCACGCGATCATGAACTACAGGCGCGACCCCGTATATCAGGAAATTATGCAGTATTCCTACAAGGATTATTTTGAGAAGTTCGCCGTTCCGTATTACCAAACCCGGGGCCTGGCCGCGCCGGCGGCGGAAGCGATGAAAAAAGCCGATGATTTGCGGACGTATGACGCCGGCCTGCGCGCGAATCCCAACATCCGAATTATAGACAATCAAAACGATTTCCTCCTTTCGGACGAAGACCTGGCCTGGCTCCACACCACGTTCGGGCCGGAACAATTGACGGTTTTCCCGCAGGGCGGGCACTTGGGCAATCTTTACAATCCGGCGGTGCAAAAGACCATTTTGGGAGCGCTGGCGGATTTGAAGGCAGTTCCGCCCAAGTCTCATTAAACCACTGAGCATCCTTATGAGATAGAAGGATGCGAAAATCCATCCGCGGGCGAGTAGGGTAAGACCCCATAGCGGCCGCACGATCTCTCGGACTATTCTTATTCCGCTATGTTACGAAGCATTAAACAATTATACGGAGACAAACTTGGGGCGCTGGATGGCGAGATCGGCCATGTGAAGGATTTTTATTTTGACGATCGAAATTGGGGGGTGCGTTATGTGGTTGCCGATACGGGCTCGTGGTTGATGGGGCGCCAGGTGCTCATCTCGCCTCATGCGCTCGGCCGGCTCGGTCCGGCCGGAAAAGTCCTGTCGGCGAACCTGACGCGGAAACAGATTGAGAACAGCCCTTCGATTGAATCGCACAAGCCGGTGTCGCGACAATACGAAGAGGAGTATCACCGCTATTACGGCTGGCCCTACTACTGGCAGGGTGATGCGTTGTGGGGCATGAGCGACATTCCGATTTTGGCGCTGCCGTTAAGTCCTCCTGCGATCAAACCAGCCGCCTCCGGAGGCTCGCAACCCCAAAGCGCGGACGCGCATTTGCGAAGCACCGAAGCCGTCAACGGCTACCATCTCCAAGCCAGAGATGGGACGATCGGCCATGTCTGCGATTTTATGATGGACGATCATAGATGGGTGATTGGCCAGTTGGTCGTCAAAATCGGCCATCGGTTTTCGGGCCGAGAGGTCCAGATACCGACGAACAAAATCGACCGGATCAGTTACGAGAAATCCACCGTGTTTGTAGATTTGACCGGCGAAGCCGTTGAGCAAAGTCCCGCCCATTACATGAGCGCGGTCGCGGCAACTGTTTGAACTCACACTGCTCCATCCACGGTCCAAATCGACCGCACAAACTAAACCGAGAGCATGATACAATGATGAACACTCCCATTATCAGCCGAGACCTGACCAAACAAGCCCGGCATAGCCCGCGCGAACGCGTGGCCGGATTCGCGATCGCCAGCCGTGCCATTGACAAATGTCGCGCCAGCCTGGCGGGAACGCTGGGCGACTATCATTACGATTGTCCGTTGGACAATATGCTCTTCACCTTCAAGGGCATTACCGGCGAGCAATTTAAAACCGCCGTTCAAGCTGCGGCCAATTATGAGGATGTGGGCGCCTGGCTGCAGCCCAACGGCGCCACAAAAACGGCGGTTGGAATCAAAGCCTGGTCGGATCAAATGGAAGCCGGCAGCCCGGTGAAGAATCCGGAGCGTCGCCCGGCTTTCATCGAGAACTGCTCCAAGCTCCAGTTGAATCCGGAGACGAACACCACCTTCGACTGGCTCGAAGCAGACGACCGCGCGAACTTCCAACGCAAGCCCATTTAACCCTTTTTCTTTCCCGCCCAACAACACCCCTTCACAGATTGACCGACGCAAGACTAAAACTATGAAAGCATCCACCACCAAACCTGAGGAAACACCCGAAACTCCGGTTTTCCCAAAAACACCCCGCCACCTGCGCCAGGACGTCACGCCAGCCGCCGCCAATCCAAAGGCTCACAAGCGGGACAACATTTTTTCCAAATCCCGCGACACGCGCGAGGATCGCGGCGCGCGCCAAATGAAGACCACGCATAACCCACAAACGTTTACGCACGGACGTTAATTTTCAGCCCATGAAAGTAAATCCACTGAAAGAAGTTACGTTGGCTGAAGATTCCGCCGGCTTCAGCACAGTCATCCGCAAGACTATGAAGCAAGAATAGACAACCATGCGAACATTGCTCTACCTGCTCTTTCTGGCTTGCCTGGGATTCCTCGTCCTTTGCGCCGATTTGGTCCGATGGTCGGTCTCCCATCATCTGCGCGCGCAGATCTTCGTCCGTCGAGAGCGTTCCCTCACGTCGAAAATGGAGGAAAGAAGCGTCAGTGAAGGATATATGAGAGGCTGGCGACAAAGGGCTTAATGTTACCAACATCCAGGCCCAGCGCGATTATTTCGGAGCGCACACATACGAGCGGATTGACGCCAAGGGCGCGTTCCACACGGAAGGGAAGAGAGCGTGAGCATTACGAAGACGAATGAACAAATCGAACCGACGGTGTTCGTCATTTTTGGCGGAGCCGGCGACTTGACGTGGCGGAAACTCGTGCCCGCCCTGTTTGACCTCTCCCAGGACCAAAGCATGCCTGCTCATTTTGCGGTCATCGCGGTGGATCGCGTTGACATGAGCGACGAAAAACTGCGGCAGCGTCTGCTTGATGGCGTCAAGAAATTCTCGCGCCACGGAAAGGAGGCCCCGGGGCATTGGAGCGAGTTTGCCAAGCGCATCAGCTATCAGCAGGGTGATTTCAAGAAGATGCAAACATACTCGACCCTGGGCCAATCCTGCGCGAAGCTGGAAAAGGAATGGGGCGCCAAAGTCCACCGCATTTTTTACATGGCCACACCGCCGAGCATGTTCGGCGAAATTCCAAAATACCTCGGCAAAGCCGGGTTGACGCGTGATGAGGCATGGGCGCGAATCGTGATTGAAAAGCCGATCGGCTACGACCTGGAATCGGCCCGGGCCCTCAATGCCATCCTTGCCGCTAATTTTGCGGAATCCCAAATCTTCCGCATCGACCATTATTTGGGCAAGGAAACAGTGCAGAACATTCTGGCTTTTCGCTTCGCCAACCCTCTGTTCGAGCCGCTCTGGAACCGTCGTTATGTGGACTATGTGACCATCACTGCCGCCGAAGAGGTGGGGGTCGAACATCGTGGAGGCTATTACGATCACGCGGGAGCGCTGCGCGACATGGTGCAAAACCATCTCATGCAGCTTCTCTGCCTCGTGGCCATGGAACCCATGGTTTCCTTCGACGCCGACGAGATACGCAATAAGAAAGTGGATGTGCTCCACGCCGTGCGTCCGATTCAGCCCGCCGCCGTCCATCAATGCGCGGTGCGCGGTCAATACGGCAAAGGTTGGGTTGGCGGAAAAAAAGCGCTCGCCTATCGCGAGGAAGAAGGCGTGTCGCCTGATTCCCAGACAGAGACGTTTGCGGCCTTAAGGCTCTTCGTGGACAATTGGCGCTGGCAGGATGTGCCTTTCTACCTTCGGACTGGAAAGCGCCTCACGCGGCAGGCCTCGGAAATTACCATCCAGTTTCGCGGAGTGCCGCATCAATCGTTTCCGGCTGAGGCCACTCTCGATTGGCAAGCGTCCCGATTGACGATGTCCATCCAACCTGACCAAGGCATTGTGCTGCGCTTTCAAGCCAAACATCCCGGTTCCAAAATGCACCTGCGTTCGGTGGAGATGAAGTTCAATTACCGCGACACCTTCGCCGTCCAGTCGCCGGACGCTTATGAGACGTTGCTTTTGGACGTGATGAAGAACGACGCCACCCTCTTCATGCGCGCCGACCAGGTCGAGGCGGCTTGGGGATTGTTGATGCCCGTGCTCGAGGTCTGGGCGGCGGCCCCGCCCAGTGACTTCCCCAATTACGCCGCCGGCACTTGGGGACCCGAGGAAGCTCAGGGGCTGCTGTCTCACGGACACAGTTGGCCCCTGCCGACTGAATTGGTGGAAACATGCAAGAAAAAGATTTAAATTATGACAACAAATGTACTCACACCGGAACTGCTCAAAAAAATGGATGCCTACTGGCGGGCTGCCAACTATTTGTCGGTCGGCCAGATTTATCTTTACGACAATCCACTGCTCAAACGTCCGCTGAAGCTGACGGACGTGAAACCGCTGGTGGTCGGACACTGGGGCACCACGCCGGGCCAGAACTTCATCTACGTGCATTTGAACCGGGTCATCAAGAAGTATGACCTGGACATGTTCTACATCGCTGGCCCCGGTCACGGCGGCCCGGCCATTGTGGGCAATGTTTACCTCGAAGGCACCTGGAGTGAAGTTTATCCCAACGTCACCCAGGACGAAGCCGGCTTGCAAAAGTTGTTCAAACAATTCTCGTTTCCCGGCGGAATTTCCAGCCATGTCGCGCCGACGACGCCCGGGTCGATTCACGAAGGTGGCGAGCTGGGCTATTCGCTCAGCCATGCTTTCGGGGCCGCGTTCGACAATCCGAATCTGATCGTCGCCTGCGTCATTGGCGATGGTGAAGCGGAAACAGGACCCTTGGCAACTGCCTGGCAGTCCAACAAGTTTCTCAATCCAATGACCGATGGAGCCGTGCTGCCGATCCTGCATCTCAATGGCTACAAGATCAGCAACCCGACTGTGCTGGCCCGCATC
>Ga0182024_10024853_pt1 | contig 10619 bp, 10 predicted proteins | sample P32metaG_FD_120480 | JGI IMG/M metagenome (GOLD analysis project Ga0182024, IMG submission 120480) | Permafrost microbial communities from Stordalen Mire, Sweden - P3-2 metaG (Illumina Assembly) | ecosystem: Environmental > Terrestrial > Soil > Wetlands > Permafrost | place: Sweden: Stordalen...
GGCAGATTGAGCCTGGAAGGACGCGCGGTGAAGATGCGCCACCTGAAGCCTCGAATTGTGGCGCGGCTACGTAGCGGATTTGACATGATTGTCGTAGATCCTCATGGGAACCCACCAAGGGGAACGCTGCTATCGCTGGCAAAGATTTTGGCCTGGGTGGTGGAAGAGTGGTACGGCACTTTCATTCACGAATCGAAGGAAACAGTACTCATTTGCGACCGCTACTATCATGATCTTCTCGTCGACCCAAAACGTTATCGCTTTGGCGCACCGTTATGGACGGCCGAGTTGGTCGGGAAACTAATGCCACGCCCAAAACTATGGATACTATTGGATGCGCCACCGAGTCTGCTGCAGGAGCGGAAACAGGAGGTGACTCCGGAGGAAACAGCTCGGCAATGTGATGCATACAAGACCTTCATTTGCAAGCAACAGAAGCATGTGATCATAGATGCCTCGCAACCGCTTGACAAGGTGCTTGTTGACGTGGAGACGGCCATCAAGATGGTTGTGATGGGAGACGAAGGTAATCGTGGCTGATTTAAGCCGCTTCTACCAGGCAGAGAGGCAGCTGGCAGGAACGCATCTTGCCCTGTGCTGGAAAGGCCGGGTGCGTTATACGGTTCCACGCAAGCTGGCCGGGCAGCAGGCATGTTGGAGAGTTTTTCAGCCAGGCCAGCTGGGGATTCCAATGCGTGCCATGGCACTCTTGCCCCAGCTCCCAGGCTCAATGGGCTGTAACGAATCTGAGGACCTGGCACTGATCAGGGAATTGATCGGTAAGGAAGCTGGGCTATCGAGTTGCCGCGCTGGAGCTCCGGGCCCTTGGTACAAAGAGACGATCCTCTTCCTGGACGAGCGGGACGAGCCACTTTATGTGGTGAAGGCCGGCGCTGGAGAGGAAGTTGACGCCCTCCTTCAAAACGAAGCCAATTGGCTAGGAACCCTTCGAGATCAGCCATCGCTTGCTAGCCACATTCCCGAACTTGTTGCACACCGCTCCGGGTCAGATCTTTGCTTTGTTGGGCAACGCGTGGTCTCCGGTAATATCGAATTCCGGCTAGGAGAGCCGCAATTCGATTTCTTGCGGAAGCTTCAAGAGTCTTCGCTTCAAACGATGCGGTATGAGGATTCCAGGCTCTACCGAAACCTCACCTTGCGTATCAACGGGTTAAGAGGGAAACTAACTCCTACGTGGTCAACTCGACTCGCGTTGGGTATGGGACGGATCAAGAACTCGCTCTCAGGCGCGCCAATCGTGGTAGTGACTTCACACAACGACTTTACTCCATGGAATGTACGACTGGAGCGAGGCGTCGCTAAGGTCTTCGACTGGGAATATGCGGACTCTGAGCACCTTCCCCTGTTTGACCCCCTTCACTTTATCTTGCTCCCTATGGCGCTCAAGCGACGGCCTACGGTCAAGATGGTCCAGGGGATGCACGAAGCGCTGCAGCTTTGCCAGGACACGCTTGGGAAGGAGCATTGCTACCATGCGGAGACACAGACTCTCGCCTATCTGATGAATGTTTGCACGCTTTACCATTGGAGTGCGCGCATGGAATCACGTTCGGACCCTGTTCGGGACTGCTATGCGGATTTCATCGACCACATTTGCCGTAGATAGGGCTGCCGCAGACAGCATAGAGTTTGGGCCATTCGGAGTTCGGCACCTGCTGGATCATGCCTGGAATCTGGCGAGGCGTTGGCGCAAGGGATGGGCATTCGCACCGCGAAAAAGCTATCATGGATTGGGGGTACTATTGATTCCACTTGCTATCAAGAGGCGCTATGCCGCGTGGACTCTGCGCGGGATGCACGCAGTTGGAAAAAAGGACATTGGATCACAGTCTTATCGGCGGCGCTAAGATGATTCTTGATACAAACGACCATTTGGCGCAGCGGATCCGCTGTGAAGAGGCCTTTGAGCCGGAAGTGCGCCAAGAGTTCGAACGGCTCGCGTCCCGGAGCGTAAACGTCGTCGATATCGGGGCGAATATTGGTTATTGCACGATCCTCGCGTCTAGATTGGCCGGTCCGGAGAAGCGGGTGTTCTCATTTGAGCCCCAGGCGAACATCGTGCGTAAGTTGCGTCGGAACATCGAGGCGAATGCTCTTTGCAACGTGGAAGTGTTCCAATACGCGCGGTCGGACAAACCTGGCACCGTGAACTTCAATGTCCCTCCAGAAGGGGCAGAAGCGTTCGGCAGCATGCGTTCGAATGAACGATTCAAAACCGTGAAGACCGTTGAAGTCGAGACGCATAGATTGGACGATGTACTGGACAAACTTGGAGACCCGAAGATCGGTCTTGTAAAAATGGATGCCGAAGGTGCGGAGCTTCTTATTTTGCGCGGGGCCGAAAAGCTATTATCCTCGCCCGACAAGCCCGATCTGATTTTCGAAGCCAACGAATTGAATTGTAAGCCGTTTGGATACTGTGTCTTCGACATTCTGGAGTATGTTCACAGCTTCGGATATAAGCTGCGACAACTTGATTCCGAAAACTGGATTGCCGAATCGTAGGGCAATGAGAGTTTCACAGCCGTCTTGGCAGTTTGAGGTAATCAGCAGGAGATTTAAGCTTGGCGCAGTCTGGACAAACGGAGGCAAGGATGAAGGATGGACTGATCGAAGTTACCGGGGCAAGCGGACCCACTGAAGGGCGGCTGGTGGAGCTGCAAATCCCCAAGATCAGCATCGTCGTTCCTTCCTTCAATCAAGCAAAATATCTAGAGCTTGCGCTGCGCTCGATCATCGATCAAGCTTATCCAAACTTTGAGCTCATCGTGATTGACGGTGGCTCAACGGACGGGAGTCCAGACATCATCCGCAGGTACGAGAGCCACATGAAATTCTGGTGCAGCGAGCCTGATGGCGGGCAAGTGCCGGGAATCATCAAGGGATTTTCGCACGCAAGCGGAGAAATTCTTTTTTTCCTCAACAGCGATGACCTTCTCGAGCCTGGAGCGCTGCACGAAGTGGGCGCGTATTTCGCGCGGAATCCTAACACCGATGCTGTTTTCGGCAATGCGCTATGGATTGACGGCAATGGGAACCCGATTCGGCCACAAAAGGAGATCCCATTGAACCGATTCATCTTCCTTCATACTTATAACTATGTTCCGGGTATGTCGATGTTTTGGCGTCGAACGATTTACGACCGGGTCGGCGGGTTCGACACGTCATTCCAACTGGCATTCGATGCGGACCTCTGGATGCGCTTCAGCGAACATGGGACCATCAGACACGTGGCTCGGCAGTGGTCGCGGATGCGGAGTTACCCCGAGCAAAAGAGCCAGCGCCTGCTGCAGACGGCTCGCGATGAAGATATGCTGATCCGATCGCGCTATTGGAGAGACCAGACAATGCCGTCAACCTACTTTCTTTCCCGAAAAATCGCGCTCAGTATTCGGATCGTTTGGAAACTGCTGACCGGGTGTTACGAATGGGGTTATCGCAGGCGTATCAAGAATGAATGATGGATCAATGAAAGAGGTCGATTCCATGGGAAAGACAGCTCTAATCACCGGCATTACAGGGCAGGACGGCGCATACCTTGCCGATCTGTTACTGGCGAAGGGCTATATCGTTCACGGCGTCAAGCGCCGCTCTTCCTCATTTAATTCGGCGCGAATCGACCATATCTACCAGGATCCGCACGAAGCCGCTAACGGATTCCGAATTCATTATGGGGATATGACGGATTCCACGAACCTGATTCGAATTATTCAGGAGGTGCAGCCGGACGAGATTTATAACCTTGCCGCGCAGAGCCACGTACAGGTCAGCTTTGAGACTCCGGAATATACAGCCAACGCCGACGCAACCGGCGCATTGCGTGTCCTGGAGGCGATTCGCATTCTCGGCCTTGGCCAGAAGGCACGGTTCTATCAGGCATCAACTTCCGAGCTTTACGGCAAGGCGCAGGAAATACCGCAGAAGGAGACGACGCCTTTCTATCCGCGCAGCCCTTACGGCGTCGCCAAGCTCTATGCATATTGGATTACTGTCAATTACCGCGAAGCCTATGGACTGCATGCCTCGAACGGCATTCTATTCAATCACGAAAGCCCCATTCGCGGCGAGACTTTTGTTACGCGAAAGATAACCCGCGCGGTGGCCAGCATTCATCTTGGCGTGCAGAAGACCCTGTACATTGGCAATCTTGATTCCAAGCGCGACTGGGGCCACGCGCGAGATTACGTGGAGGGCATGTGGCGGATGTTACAACAGGAAACCCCGGACGATTACGTCCTGGCGACAGGTGAAATGCATAGCGTGCGCGAGTTTATAGAACTGGCTTTCTCTCAAGTCTCGCGCAAGATTGAATGGGAGGGAAAAGGTATAGACGAAGTTGGCAATGACGCCGATAGCGGCGAAATACTGGTGAAGATCGATAGCATTTATTTCCGACCCACAGAGGTAGATATGCTTCTCGGCGACCCTTCCAAGGCGCACCGCATTTTGGGGTGGAGACATAAGGTTGGCTTTCCTGAGTTAGTTGAAGAGATGGTGAAGTCGGATTTGGAAGTTATCCTTCAGGAATCCAGGAAGCGGGTTATTGGGCATGGCTGATTTCTCACTTATCAACCGCCGAGTGTGGGTAGCGGGCCATCGAGGGATGGCAGGATCGGCGATTGTAAGACGGCTGGCGCGGGAGCAGTGTGAGATCATCACGGCAACACGAAGTGAGCTCGACTTGTTGCGTCAAGCGGAAGTGACCGCTTGGATGGCCGACAAAAAGGTCGACGCTGTTTTCCTCGCTGCTGCGACAGTGGGCGGCATTATGGCTAACTCAACGCGTCCGGCAGATTTCATTTACGACAACCTCGTTGTTGAAACCAATGTCATTCACGGCGCAAAAGTCACGGGGGTTGAGAAGCTATTGTTCCTAGGTTCTTCGTGCATCTATCCACGCATGGCGCAGCAGCCGATGCGGGAAGAGGCTCTCCTGACCGGTGCCCTGGAACCGACAAATGAATGGTATGCCATAGCCAAGATCGCAGGCATTAAACTTTGCCAGGCCTATCGCCGACAATTTGGTTGTGACTTTATTTCGGTGATGCCTACGAATCTCTACGGCCCTGGCGACCGTTACGATGCCGATGGCGGTCATGTTGTTGCCGCGCTGATCATGAAGATCCACGCCGCCAAGGTCGCGGCTAGCCCCACGGTCGAGTTGTGGGGCACCGGCAAACCAAAGCGCGAATTCCTCTTCACGGAAGATCTGGCCGATGCTTGCGTTTTTGTAATGAAGAATTATTCAGACGAAATGTTCTTGAATGTCGGTACAGGGGAGGACATGACGATCCTTGAATTGGCACAGAGTATTGCCAAGGTCGTCGGATGGCGGGGGACATTTACATTCAACACTTCAAAGCCGGACGGAACACCGCGCAAAGTAATGGATGTGAGCCGCCTGCGCTCACTGGGCTGGTCCGCAAAGACAGTGTTCGAGGCCGGCCTGAATCAGGCCTATGAGTGGTATCTTGCCAATGCAGCGTGATGGGGACTGTAGGCTCCCTCGCGGATGCAAGCGAATTGTTAGGTGCAAGGATCTAACATTGCGATCAAGAGCATGCGTGGTGCGGGCACCTCGCGGTATCCGTCGAACCCTATCACTTGGGACCCAGAGTTATGAATAGTGCGACAGTATATAGGGAGACTGCATGAGAGTGTTGCTTTCGGCCTACGGGTGCGAGCCGAATAGGGGAGGCGAGCCGGAGATTGGCTGGCAGAGAGTTCTGCATATGCTGGCATATTCCGATGAAGTATGGGTGCTCACGCGGTCCAACAATCAAGGGGTCATTGAAGCCGACCCGATGGGTCATGCTCCTGGTTTGCATTTCATCTACTATGATCTTCCGCAGCTGTTCCTGAAGCTCAAGAAGAAGGCCTGGTTCCTCCCGTTCTATCTCATCCTCTGGCAGTGGGGGGCATACCGGCTGGCTGCCAGGCACCACCGCGCAAAGCCGTTCGACAGTGTCTACCATTTGACATTTTCAGGCACGCACGCCGGAACTCTGATGGGAAAGCTCGGGATTCCGTTCATCATAGGACCCATCGGTGGCGGAGAACGAGCGCCCCTGCGGTTGCGCCGAAGCATCCCGATGCCTTGCAAGGTAAGTGAGTTGATGCGCGACCTGCGGATTCTGCTTCATCGCTATGGCCCGATTACGCGCTCGTCGTTTGCGGCGGCGAAACGTATCTACGTGACAACGCCGGACAGCCTACGACTGGTTCCGGCTAAATGGCATTTTAAGACTGAGGTGCAGCTAAGTATCGCAACGTGCGGTCAAGCTACACAACAGGCTGTGCGGCAGCCGCTAGCTTCCCCGCGATTTGTGTGTTTCGGGCGGCTCCTCCATTGGAAAGGTGTGCATTTCGCAATCCGTGCGATTGCTGAAGCAAGGCAAACACTTCCGACGGCGACACTCACGGTTTTTGGGAGCGGTCCGGAGGAACTGTGGCTGCGAGGCCTGGCGAAGAGAATCGCCGTAGCGGATGCGGTTAGGTTCGTTGGCCATGTTCCCAACAGGGGGCAGATTCTGGATTCGCTTCACACGTACAATGCTCATGTTTTTCCGAGCCTTCATGACTCAGGTGGAATGGTTGCACTGGAAGCACTCTCGGCGGGCCTTCCAGTCATCTGTCTCGATATTGGGGGGCCAGGTGTCATCGTCAATGAATCCTGCGGCGTTGTGGTTTCGACGGCAGGTGCCGATGAGGCCAAAGTAGTTACCGGTATTGCTAACGCCATGGTTCACCTGGGGTCGATGCCTTCGGCAGAGTATGAATGCCTCTCGCGCGGAGCGGTCACCAGGGCAAATGACTTATCGTGGGCCAAGCTAACAGAACGTGTCGCCTGTTGCGCGAGCGAGCAGCTTGTCTAAACGCGCTGCAGGCAGCTGAACCAGCCGATGGCCGGGCTAATCTATTGACAGGCTTCAACTACGCGCAATCTGCCAAGTTCTGTTGTGAAGCTTGACCGCGAAAGATTGCCTTACGCATACGAATCGTTTGGAAATTGCTGACTGGGTGCTACGGCTGAAATTACACTGGGTATATTAGGAATGGATGAGGTTGCGGTTTCCAATCTATGTGTGGGATCCGATTTAGGGGTTTTGGATACTGAGGTGTCCCACTAATTGTGGAATTCAAGATTCGCGTTGAACGGGCGCGATCGACGGTCAAAATGAATTGTTGTGCGAAAGGGCATATGACTCTTTATGAGCTCCTAAAGGAGAGTGTGAGAAAGATTCTGCGAAGCGCAGGCCTCGAATTAGTGCGCCCGGCTGGTTCGCGGCGTACGGTGATTTTGCGACACCACGGCATCCAGACCGTGCTTGACGTCGGAGCGAATAAGGGCCAATTCGGCGCCGAGCTTCGCGCGTGGGGCTTTCGGGGCAGGATCATCTCTTTCGAGCCGACGAGCGCTGCATTCAAGGTGTTGTCGAAACGGGCGGCTACCGACCAGTGTTGGACGGTCTTCAATTTTGCGCTTGGCGCAGAAGATTCCGTAGCAGAGATCAACGTCGCCTCCGGCTCGGGGGTGTCAAGTTCCTTGTTACCAATGGATGATCCGCACAGGAAGAGTGCCCCGGAGATCAAATATGTTGGCACCGAGCGGGTTGCGATAAAGACACTGGACAGCGCGCTTTCGAATTTTATTGCGCCTAATGAGATCCTCATGCTCAAGATGGACGTTCAAGGTTTCGAACATTTCGTGCTCCGCGGTGCCGGCGCAATATTGTCCCAGGTGCGAATGATCGAATGTGAACTCTCGCTTGTATCGCTCTACAAAGGGCAATGGCTCTTCCCCCAGATGCTTGGGTTGCTGGACACCTTGGGCTTCGCGCCCGTTAGATTCAACCCCGTCTTTTCGGATGCCGTATCGGGCCATTGCCTCCAGATCGACGGCATATTCGTGCGCAAGCAATAGAAGTCCCGGCCATGTGGATATCCCATTCACTCAAACCCAAAGCCCTGCCACCTGCGAAGGTACCGATCCCGTATTCCCGTGTCGTCGTGACTGGGGGCGGAATGGTGGCCGCTGAGACACTCTTGGCGGGCCCCCAACTCCCCGGGGGCCCCGTCTTCATCGTGAGTGGATCCTGCGGCGTCTTGAGCCAAGCTGACGAATGATATCACCTGCCCGAGACCCAGACGTCTGTCCGAGCACGCCTCCCTAGGCCGCATCAGTCGATGGTTGCGCTATCGAGCTGCGACGCTACGGTTACTGGCTCTCTGCCGGGTTTTCTAGCTAAGCTTGACCGCTTGCGCACCGTCTCGATAGAGTTCTTGTACGGGGCTCTGTTCGTCGGCCGTTCTGCTCAAGGCCGTAAGTTTCCAAATCAGGTGTTCGGAAGCAAACGCCTGTTTTCTCGCCTAACCCATTCCAGAACTTCTCCCTGACCTAAGAAGACCCAACAACCGGACAGGTGCCAAAGGCTGTTACATGACGCAATCGGTGCGATGGATGGGCAGTAGCGAATCCGAGTTTCCCGCGGTCAAGCCGTCCAGGCGCCTTTCTTCCTTGAAGTTTCTCCAGCGCTACCCAATATTTCTTCTCGCGCTTGGTCCGCCAATATTTAGAGAAAACGGTGCGCTAAAAGGGTTTGATACTTCCCAAGCGCATTTTAGTTTCTGGAATGTCTTTCAGGTAGCTTGGATCGCTTTGCCTACCGCCCGGGCCATCATTCGTCTAATCTCTGCGCGATCGCTCCGTATTCCAAGGCAGATCCAAACTGTGCTGAGGTTGGCCTTCTTCCTGGGTCTCTTATACATGATTTCTGTGATCTATTCTCCTGGCCGTGCGGTTTCGGCAGAGTTCAGTGTCTTATATTTTGGCACCATGATCTGCGTCACTGAGTTCATTGTCGATGTCTATCGGAATCCGCCAAATTGGGTGCAATGTCTGTTTCAACTTAGGGGTTTATCGTTTTTCTCTTTAATCGTTATCCTGGCGACTCTGCTTTTCGACCCCCCGATGGTGCTAAGCAATATCCCCGGAGTGGGAATTCGTCTTACGGGAGGGGTAGTCGGCAATACGGGTTTGCTTGGGTCGGTGATCGCGATTATTTCGGCATACAGCTTCCTGAGCTCGTTGGAATCAAAGGTTCAATCCACGTTCTTCTTCCTGGTCGGCCTGGCAAGCGCCCTGATTTCGCAGACGAGAGGAGTCGAAATAACGCTGTTAATTGTTTTAACAATCCTTGGAGTTCAATGGGCAAAGACGAGCGGGCGTGCCGCATACATCTTCATCTCCGGGTTCATTGCTTCTATCTTGGTTGCCGGCGCTGCCCTGGTAGCAGTCGGCGGGGGCCGCGTTTGGAATGCGTTCAATAGAGGTCAAGACACTTCGGGCATTGCAACTGCCAGCGGGAGAACGGAAATGTGGACGTATGCATTCAGCTACTGCATACAACACCCCTGGGGGATGGGCTACGTCGCGGGCTTTCGGTTTTACTTCACAAAGACGCTTGACTTTTATTTAGGCAGCGGCGTCGCCAAACTTGGCACTACTCACAACGCCTTCGTTCAGGTTCTTGCAGATGCTGGCTGGCTGGCCCTGGCGCTTTATTTAATTATGAACGCGAGAATAGTCGCCTTGGGATTTCGATTTGCAAAGAAGCAGATATTGGTACCATTGGCGTCAGAAAACGCCGCCCCTGATGGCATCCGATGCGCAATGCTATTGCTTTGGTTTTGCTACATAAATGGTATGGAATCGTCAGACTTCGACACTCCTCTGCGGCAATCGTTCTATTTCCAATATGTCATTGTAGCAATCATCCTTGGCGCATCCGCAAGGATGCTGGTCGCTTCCCGTGCGCGAGGTCCATCTTTGGTCCGGTGATATTCCATGGAATTCCGCCATTGGGTGGCCCCGTAGTACCGATGTGTTTCCTGAGAGATAGTCTTAAATGCCTTCATCGATCCTCTTTGTTCATCAAGGATACGAGCTATATGGTTCGGATCGCACACTGATTCAATCTGTCCATGCGGCCGCATGCCGTTGGCCGGAAGCCCGGATCACGGTGCTGCTGCCCAGCGACGGCGTTTTGCGGACAACATTACTGTCCGTCGTGAACGACGTGCGAGTTGTAGACCTTGCGATTCTGCGCAGAAGCAATCTAGGAAAAATGAAGCTCCGCGACGTGGGCGGACTTATCAGGAAAATCAGGCAAGCGCGCCGGATGATGTGTGGGTACGAAGTGACTTATATCAACACAGCCTTGGTGATGAATTATATTCTTGCAGCGTGTGCAGTGAGCCGGCCGCGTATCATCCATGTTCACGAGATTCCGACAGGGGTGGCGGCTCTTTTCTTTTCGATCCTCCTGACGTACAGTCGCGCGTTCCTGATATTCAACTCGCTTGCTACACGAAGCAGCTTCAGGCTGCCGTTCTGGCAACACGGCGCTATTGTGTGGAATGGTGTCGCAGGACCACCGGAACTGCAGCGAGCCGGAGCGCACAGTAACTTGAATCTGTTGCTTATTGGCCGCTTCAATTCGTGGAAGGGGCATCTAGTTTTACTTCGCGCCATCGCCGAGCTTCCAGCACAACTCCGCGCCCGTCTTTGCGTTCGGCTGGTTGGCAGTGTTTTTGGA
>Ga0182024_10024854_pt1 | contig 10618 bp, 7 predicted proteins | sample P32metaG_FD_120480 | JGI IMG/M metagenome (GOLD analysis project Ga0182024, IMG submission 120480) | Permafrost microbial communities from Stordalen Mire, Sweden - P3-2 metaG (Illumina Assembly) | ecosystem: Environmental > Terrestrial > Soil > Wetlands > Permafrost | place: Sweden: Stordalen...
CACTGCACCGACGGCGCCGCGATCGAACACCGCCGTATATGCACGCAGGAGGGTAAGGAGGTCCCCTACGGCGAGACCGTGAAAGGCTTCGAAGTCAGCTCCGGCTCCTACGTAACGCTCTCCAAGGAGGAGATCGCCGCCGCCGATGGACCGGGCGCGCACATGATCGAGATCGAGCACTTCGTGGGACGCGAGGAGATCGACCCGGTCTACTACGACCGCGCCTACCGGCTCGGCCCCGGCAAGTTCGGCGACGATTCCTACCTGCTGCTGCAAGCGGCGCTGAAGCGCTCGGAACGGGTCGGAATCGGTCGCTTCGTCTTTCACAACAAGGCTCACCTGGTCGCGCTCCGCGCGCTGCAGGATGTGATCGCCCTGCACACGATGCGCTTCGCCGACGAGCTCGTCCCGGCCGGCGAGGTGGAGATCCCCACGCCGCAGCGCGAGCCCTCCAAGCCCGAGGTCTCCGCCGCCCGCGCCCTCCTCGACCAACTCAGCTCGAGCTTCCAGCCGGAGGAGTACGAGGACACCTATCGCGCCGCGCTACTCGAGCTGATCGAGCGCAAGGCTCGTGGCGAGACGATCGCCGCGCCCGAGCCCGTTCAGATCGCCCCCGAGGACGACCTGCTCGGAGCGCTGCAGGCAAGCCTCGAACGTCAGGGCCGCTCGCCACGGGCAAAGACAAAGAAGTCGAAGTCAAAGACGGACCGGTCGAGCTCGGGCAAAAAAGTCGTCGCCGGGAGCTCGCGCTGATGCCCAGACCACTGTGGAGCGGCTCGCTCAGCTTCGGCCTGCTCAACGTGCCCGTGACGCTCCACAGCGCCACGCGCGACCGCGACGTTCACTTCCAGCTGTTGCATGCACCAGACTGCTCGCCGATCGAAACGCGCAGGGTCTGCGCGGCCGAGGAGAAGCCGGTGCCGTGGCCGGAGATCGCCCGGGGCTACGAGCTCGATGACGGCAGCTGGGTGCTGCTCTCTGACGAGGATCTGCTGGCTGCCGCGCCCCGGCAGAGCCGCACGATCGACATCGAGCGCTTCGTCGAGGTGGCGGAAATCGATCCGGTCTACTTCGACCGCTCCTACCTGCTCGTGCCCACCGACGAGGGCGCCGCGCGCGCCTACGCGCTGCTGAGCGAGACGATGCGGGACTCAGGCAAGGCGGCACTAGGGCGCTTCGTGATGCGCGCCAAGGAGCGGCTCGTGGGCATTCGCGTCCGCGATGGTGCCCTGACGCTGACGACGATGTTGTTCGGAGACGAAGTTCGCTCCACTGAGGAGATCGCCGATGCGATCGAGGCCGCGGAACCGCCACGCGAGCAGGTCGACTCGGCCGTCGCCGTGATCGAGGAGCTCGGCGTCGAGTTCGATCCAGCGCGCTACCGGGACGAACACCGCGCCCATCTGAAGCGGATCATCAAACGCAAGCAGCAGGGCAAGAAGATCGCGGTTGCGCCCCCGGCCAAGGAACCCGTTACGAGCACCGCTCCAGATCTGATGGGCGCACTCGAGGAGAGCCTTGCCCGGATCAGGGGTGAGACGGGTACCCAGAAGGCCCGCGAGAAGCGATCGAGTCCTACCAAGAGATCATCCAAAGGTGCGGTTACCAGTAAGGCGAGCCGGGTAGGAGTGAAAAAGCAAGAGCCAGCCAGAAAGACGTAAGAGCGCAAGAAACTGGTTGCCACGAGGTCGCCGGGACGGTCTATTGAGGAGTGACGAGCGATGGCCAGCACGCCCAGATACGAGCAGGAAGAGACCAACGCGGCGGCAGCGGAAGCCGCGGGGATCGGCGGCGTCACCGGCGAGGAGGAGCTGGACCCCGCTCAACTGCCGGTCACAGAGGCCGGCGGTGGCGTAGCCGAGGGCTTCGAGGAGTCAGAGCGAGCGCTGATCGACCATGCCTCCCATGGCGACCAGCAGTCAGCCCACGCGGTTCTCCACGATCAGGGCTCACCGGAGGAGCCGAACGGCGCGCGCGAGGATTCCGAGCCAGACCACGAGCACAGCAGCGAGCTCGACGACGGGTGAGGAGAAGCCCAGCCGCCAAGCAGCGCGCGCTCGGTGAGTACAGCGCCAAACGGGACTTCGCCGGCACCCCCGAGCCCGCGGGACACGATGACAGCGGGCGGCAAGAGGACAGGGGAAAGGAGGGACGCCGCTTCGTCGTGCAGGAGCACCACGCGCGCAGCCTGCACTGGGACCTGCGGCTAGAACGCGACGGCGTGCTCGTGTCGTGGGCGGTCCCGAAGGGCATCCCGGAGGACCCGAAGCGCAACCGTCTCGCCGTCCACGTCGAGGATCACCCGCTGAGCTACATCGACTTCGCGGGCGAGATCCCCGCCGGGAGCTATGGCGCCGGGAGCGTGCGGATCTGGGACGCAGGCACCTACGACTGTCACAAGTTCCGCGACGACGAGGTGATCGTCACCTTCCACGGCGAGCGCGTGCAGGGCAAGTACGCGCTGTTTCAGACAGACGGCAAGAACTGGATGATCCACCGCATGGACCCGCCCCGGGAAGGCGGGCGCGAGCCGATGCCCGAGCGTCTGGCGCCGATGCTGGCGAGCGGGGGACGGCTGCCCACGGATGACGAAGAATGGGGATTCGAGATCAAGTGGGACGGCGTGCGCGCAATCGCCTACTGGCAACCCAACCAACTGCGGATCGAGAGCCGCAACCTGAACGACGTGAGCGCCCGCTACCCCGAGCTGCGCGCCCTCGGCTCCCAGCTCGGCTCCCACGAGGCGGTGCTCGACGGGGAGATCGTCTCCTTCGACGAGCAGGGCCGTCCGAGCTTCGAGCGTCTACAGCGGCGGATGCACGTCTCCTCGGAGAGCGCCGTCCGCCGGCTCGCGGACGAGGAGCCCGTGAGCTACGTGATCTTCGACCTGCTGTATCTCGACGGCCACACCACGATCGAGCTGCCCTATCGGGAGCGTCGCGCTCTACTCGAGAGCCTGGAGCTGAAGGGACCCACTTGGCAGACCCCCGCTTACCACGCCGGCGAGGGACGCGCGCTGCTGGCGGCCGCCGCCGAGCAGCAATTGGAGGGCGTGGTGGCCAAGCGCCTGGGCTCGCCCTACCGGCCGGGCAAGCGCACGGACGAGTGGTTGAAGATCAAGAACGTCAATCGCCAGGAGCTCGTGATCGGGGGATGGCTGCCGGGCAAGGGGGCTCGCGAAGGGCGGCTCGGGGCGTTGCTGATGGGTTACTACGAGCCGGACGAGGAAGGTCAACCGGCGCTGCGCTACGCCGGTCGCGTCGGCACGGGCTTCAACGATGAGGAGCTGGCGCGTCTGGGCCGGGGGCTGGCGGCGCGCACGCGGGATTCGAGCCCGTTCGACGGGACCCAGCCGCCGCGTGGGGCCCGCTTCGTCGAGCCGGAGCTCGTGGCCGAGATCGAGTTTCGGCAATGGACCCACGACCGCATCCTGCGTCACTCCTCCTACAAGGGGCTGCGCGAGGACAAGCCGGCAGCGGAGGTACGGATGGAGACCGTGACCCCGATGGATGGCCGAGGCGCCCAGAGAACAAGCAAGACACCCGTAAAGGCCGCGAAAGAGAAAGAGAAGAAGAAGAAGAAGAAGAAGGGAAACAACAAAGACGATCATCTCCCCGAGGGGGAGCCTTACAAGATCCTGCGCGAAACCAAGCGAGCGACGGAGATCGAGGTCGAGGGGCGGACCCTGAAGCTGACGAACCGCGTGAAGGTCATGTACCCGCGCACGGGGTTCACAAAGGGCGATTTGATCGACTACTACGCCGCGGTCTCACCTGTGTTGCTACCCCACCTCGCTGGACGTCCGCTGACGCTCAAGCGCTATCCGGACGGCGTCGAGGGAGAGTACTTCTACGAGAAGCGCTGCCCAGCGCACCGACCCGATTGGGTGAGGACCGCCCCGATCGAAAGCGAGCGCGGAAGGGGCACGATCGAGTACTGCCTCGCCGACGATCTGCCAACGTTGATCTGGGCCGCAAATCTAGCCACAATCGAGCTGCATCCGAGCCTCTCGCGAGCCGCGCGGATGGACGGACCAACCGCGATCGTGTTCGACCTCGACCCGGGCGCCCCGGCGGGGTTGAAGGCGTGCTGCCGGGTGGCAATGTGGATCAGAGAGATGTTCGACATGTTTGGGTTGAGCACGTTCGTGAAGACCTCGGGTGCGAAGGGCCTGCAGGTTTATGTGCCGCTCAACACCCTGATCGGCTACGAGCAGACAAAGTCGTTTGCGCGCGCGGTCGCCGAGCTCCTCGAGAAGCGCCACCCGCGGCAGGTGATCTCACGGATGGCCAAGGATCTGCGCCCGGGCAAGGTGCTGATCGACTGGAGTCAGAACGACGAGCACAAGACGACGGTATCCGTGTACTCGCCGCGCGCGCGAGAGCACCCCACAATCTCCACGCCGCTGGCCTGGGAGGAGGTTGAGCAGGCCGTGCGGAGCAGGCGCGAGCCCAGCCTGAGCGCCGAGCCGCGCGAGTTGCTCGAGCGGGTTGAGCGGGACGGCGACCTGTTCGAGCCGTTGCTGAGCCTCACCCAAGAGCTGCCCGATCTGTCCGTCGAGCTCGACGCCCCACCCGGGCCGTAAGACGCCAAGCGGGTAAGTTACCCGGCGATGACCCAGAGAACACCACCTGATGCCCTCGTCTGCGTCGTCGAGATCCCCAAGGGCGTGCGCAACAAGTACGAGTACGACCCCGAGCTGGGCGGGATCAAGTTCGATCGGCTGCTGATGAGCGCCGCGACCTATCCCGCCGACTACGGCTACCTGCGCGGCACGCTCGGACAGGACGGCGACCCCCTGGATGCGTTGGTGTGCCTGTACGAGCCCACCTTCCCGGGGTGCCTGATCCCCGTCAAGCCGGTCGGGATGTTCATGATGCGCGACGAGAAGGGGATCGACGACAAGATCATCTGCGTCCCGCTGCACGACCCCTATTGGAACGAATACGAGAAGCTCGAGGACCTACCGGTGCTGCTGCGTCAGGAGATCGAGCAGTTCTTCTCGATCTACAAGGAGCTGGAGGGCAAGACGGTGAGCATCGACGGCTGGCACTCACGCGAGGAGGCCGAGCAGGAGATCGCCGAGGCGCGCCGGCGCCTGCGCGAGCGCTGAGGTCGAGTCGAATGGACGCGGTCGAGCTGCTGGTCGAGGCCGGCGCGGCACTCGCGGGATCGCTGGACCCGAGGACGACAATGCGCGAGGTCGCGAAGCTGACCGTGCCCCGGTTGGCGGATCTCTGCGTGATCGACCTGCTCGACGAGGATGGCCGTATCAACGACGTCGCCGTCGTCGCGGCCGACGCGAAGGTGGCCCGTGGCCTCGAAGCGCTGCGCGCCAGCTCGCCGCTTGATCCTGACGGCGAGCACCCCGTCGCACGGGTGATCCGCAGCGGGCAGCCGGAGTTGCTCGCGGAGATGGCGGACACCTCCTTGAGAACCTTCGCGGAGAGCTCCATCCACGCGGAGTTCATGATCGCCAACAACTACCGCTCGGCGATCGTCGTACCCCTGCAGGCGCGCGGCAGGACGCTCGGCGCGCTCTCTGTTCTGCGACTGGAGCCGCGCAAGCCGCTCGGAGCGGCCGAGAGGCCCTACAGGCAGGAGGATCTCGAGCTCGCCGCGGAGCTGGCGCGACGGGCGGCGCTAGCGATCGACAACTCTCGCCTGTTCTCCGATCTGCGCCGGCTCGAGCAGCGGATGGAGGCGATCCTCTCGAGCGTCGCGGAGGCAATCACGGTGATCGATCGAAGCGGCCAGACGATCTTCGCCAATCAGGCCGCCGCCGACCTGTTGGGATTTCCGACGCCCAGCGATCTGACGGGCGCGCCCCCGGGGACGATCATGTCTCGCTTTCTCGTCTCCGATGAGCAGGGAGACGAGCTCGGCCTGGAGTCGATGCCCGCAAGGCGACTTTTCAAGGGCGAGCATCCTGAGCCGCTGCTGGTGAGAAACATCGTCCGCGCCACGGGCGAGGAGCGCTGGCTGATCGTCCGCTCCTCGCCGATCGCGGACCCGGAGTCAGAGCGCGTCAGCTACGCCGTCAACGTCTTCGAGAACGTCACCGAGGTCAAGCGAGCGCAGCTGGCGGAGAGCTTTATGGCCGAGGCCAGCCGCGTGCTCGCCTCCTCGATGGACTACACCGAGACGCTGCGGGAGGTCGCGCGACTGGCCGTCCCGCAGATCGCCGACTGGTGCGCGGTCGACGTGCTGGGCGAGAGCGGGGAGATCGAACGTGTCGCCGTGCATCACTCCGATCCGCACAAGATCGCGCTGGCGGAAAGACTCGACCGCAGCTACCACCCGGCACCGGGGGATCCGGCGGGAGTGCCCGAAGTGATCCGCACCGCAGAGGCGCGCATCTACACGGACATCGATCCGGATGCCCTGGCCGCCTACGCACGCGACGACGCGCACCTGGAGCTGTTGAAAGAGATCCAGCCGACGGCGGTGATCATCGTGCCGTTGGCCGCGCCGACGCGGACGCTCGGCGCGATCACGCTCGTCTCCTCGGAATCGAGCCGGCGCCTGACGCAGGCCGATCTGGGACTCGCCGTCAGACTCGGCCGCCGCGCCGGCACGGCCGTCGAAAACGCGCGGCTCTACACCGAGCGCACGCGGATCGCGCACACGCTGCAACGGGCGCTCTTGCCGGAGTCCCTGGCGGAGATCCCCGGGGTGGAGATCCAGACGCTCTACGCGGCCGCCGGCGAGCTGAACGAGGTGGGCGGCGACTTCTACGACGTGTTCGACTACGACGAGGACCGCACGATGCTCGTGATCGGGGACGTCTGCGGCAAAGGACCGCGAGCGGCCGGGGTGACGGCGCTCGCCCGCCACACCCTCCGCGCCGCGGCGATCGGCGGCCAGTCGCCCACCGAGATGCTCGCGACGCTCCACCAGGCGCTGATGCGCCAACCTCCGGGGGCGGACCTGTGCACCGTCTGCCTGATCGCGCTCGCGCGTGAGGAGCACAGCGCGCGGCTGACGATCGCGCTCGCCGGACATCCGCCGCCGCTTTTAATCTCCCCTGCAGGGAAGGTCGAGCAGGTCGGCCACAGTGGCACGGTGCTCGGCGTCGTCGACCCGCTTCGCATCGAGGAGAGTGAGATCACACTGGCGGCGGGAGAGACCCTGCTGCTGTACACCGACGGTGTGATCGAGGCGGGCAGGCCGAATCGCCTGCTCGGCGAGGAAGGCCTGCTGGCGCTCTGCGCGGCCGCGCCGGAGCTGACACTGAAGAGGTTTCTCGAGCACATCGAGGGAGCTGCGCTGCAGCGCGCGGAGGGGCGCCTGCGCGATGACATCGCGTTGCTGGCGCTCCGCGTAGAAGGCTGAGATACCCGTCCGGTAAGTCCCTGCGCCGCCAAACCGGTGCGGTAGTGTTCTAAACGATGAGAGATGAGGGAAATCTTCTGGTCGGCGTGAGCAGCGAGGGGGAGCGGGTGGTGCTGCGGCTCGACGGCGAGCTCGATCTGGCCAGCGTGCCGACGCTCGAGCGCGCTGTGCAGGACGCAACGTTCGAGCGCACGGCGGAGATCGTGCTCGATCTGCGCGGACTCGAGTTCATCGACTCGACCGGGCTAAGAGCGATCCTCCTGCAGGACAAGCGCTCGACCGAGCGTGGGCAGACCTTCGCCCTCGTCCGCGGCCCCGAGCAGGTGCAGCGGCTGATGAGGATGACACGCGTGGATGAGCACCTGAAGATCATCGACTCTCCCGAGGAGATCCTCCTTTAGGTCCGATCCTGCTGGTTTGGCTACCGTCGGCGAGGAAACCACCCTTGGCCGGCCACGCGTTCACCTGCGCCAGACCAGCTCGACCAACGACCGCGCGCGCGAATTGGCGGCCGCCGGAGCGCCGCACGGCACGCTCGTAACGGCCGCCACGCAGAGCGCCGGCCGCGGTCGCCAGGGCCGCAGCTGGTCCGCGCCCGCAGGCAGCTCGCTGCTGATGTCGCTGCTCCTGCGCTCCCCGCCGCCGCTGCTGCCGCTGATCGCCGCTGTGGCGGTCTGCGATGTCGCGGGCGCCGACGCGCAGATCAAGTGGCCGAACGACGTCGTGTTCGTTCGCTGCGCGATCGAGGCGCGCGTCAATTCTCCGCGGAGAACCTCGTCGGGGCAGGCAGACTTCGAGACGCCGGGTCCCGGGCAGGTGATTCCCGCCGAGCCAACCCTGGCCAAGCTCGCGGGGATCCTCGTCGAGGGACGTCCGCAGGCGGGCTGGGCGGTGCTCGGCATCGGCCTGAACGTGGCCGTCCGTCTGGAGGAGCTGGCGCTCGAGCTGCGTGCCCACGCTGCGACCCTCGGCCAGACGCAGGATGCGATCGAGCCCACGCTCGAGCGGCTGCTCGCCGCGCTGGAGCGAAGGCTGAAGAAGCCCACGGCGCAGATCCTCGACGCCTGGCGCTCACGTGACGCCTTGTACGGGCGCGAGATCGCGTGGGACTCGGGGCGCGGGCGTGCACATGGCATCGACGACACGGGGCGTCTGATCGTCGCACTCGGCGACGGGGGGCGCACCACCCTCGATGCGGGTGAGGTTCATCTGGAGCCGGCCGGTTAGAGCATCCGCCGGCTCACTCCTCGGCGTGGTCGAGCGCCTCCTCAACATTGCGCTGCAGCTTCTCGCCCGCGCCCGGCGCCAGCTCGCCACCGTTGTCCCGCGCGCTCGCCGGCGCGCTCGAGAGCGCCTCCGTCAGCACCGCGTCACTCGGCGTCTGCGACTTGGCTTTCCTGCGTCTGCTTTTAGGCGCCCTCGGCGGTCGACCGACGTCCCCACCCGCTCCAGCGATCCCGTGAGCACCGTTCAGGTTCTCTGATGCACCCGAGCGGTTTGCGCGATCCGCGCCGCTGGTCTCGCCCCGCGTGTCGTCTGACCGATTCGAGTTGCCCGCGCCGGCTCGCGCTCCATTCGAGCCGGCTCCCGCGCCCTTAGACCCCTTGCGCCTGCGCCGCGCGTTGCGCGCGCGGCGCTTGGGGAAGTTGCGCAGCAGCTCGCGGGCGAGCGCCGGGGGCTTGCGCGCCATCCGCGTGCGCGCGCCGCGCAGCGCCTCCTCGGCCTCGGGGGTGTGCGCCAGCGCGGCCGCCAGGAGCGCGGCTGACAGGCGGCGGTCCTGCTTGCGCGCGGCGTGGATCAGCCGCCGGGCGTTGCGTGCGTGCGCCCCGCCAGCCGAGTTGACGAGCAGGCCGAGCAGCCGCTTGGTCTCCGGCCAGCGCTGCACCGCGTACTCCTCGTGCACGTCACGGGTGTACTCGGCCAGGCGCCAGATCCAGGCATTGGCCTGGTCGCGGCGGCCGATGCGCCGCTCGACCAGCGCGCGCAGCATGATCTTCGACGCTTCGCGGCGCTCGTCGCGCGGCCAGCCGCCGATGATGTCGATCGCGGTGTCGAAGGTGTCCGCGTCGCCGAGCGCGGGGATGTCGGTCAAAGCGCGCAAACGCAACTGCGCATTCTTGTTGCGCTGCACCGCGGTGATCAGGAAGCGGCTCTTGAGCTCGCCGGTGCGGTCGAAGTGGAGCATCGCCCGCGCCCGGCGCCAGCCGTTCGGCGCGACGCGCGCGCCGGCCAGAGCCGCCCACACGTGCTGCTCACCGTAGTCGAGGTGCTCGACCGCGATCCGCCACAGCTCGCGCTCGAAGACCTCGAAGCGCCGCTCCTCCTCGGCGCACACAGGTAGCACGCGGCGCTCGACCCGCATCCGGCGACCGCGACCGCGGCGCACCGGGCCGACGACGATCGCGCCGCCGCGGTAAACGTCGCGGTCGAGCAGCGAGTGCAGCGTCACGACAGGGTCGTCGTGCTTGGTCGCGGGGTGCACGAAGTCGACGACCAGGCCCGCCTCCTTGCCGGGGTGGCGGCGGGTGACGCGCCCGACGCGCTGCTGGTAGATGCGCTTGGACGCGGTCGGCGCGAGGTGCACGCAGACGGTCGCGCGCGGGCTGTTCCAGCCCTCGGCGAGCAGTTGCGCGTTGATCAACACGTCGATGTCGCCACGCTCGTAACGGGCGAGGATGCCCGCCAGCTCGCGCTTGGGTGTCTCACCCGATACCGCCTGCGCCTTCAATCCCTCGGCGCGGAACGCCTCGGCGAGGTTGTACGCGTGGCGCACGCCGGCGGCATAGACGACACCCGGCACGCCGTTGAAGCGCGTTTTGTAGAGGTTGGCGGCCGCCATGTTGAACGGCTGCTGGTCGAGCAGCTCGGCGAGCTGCTCCTGGTCGAACTCGGTATCCACCTCGCCCCGGCGCAGGGGCACCTTGGCGATCGTGCGCACTCCGGTGCCAGGCGAGATCCGCACGCAGCGCAGCGGCGAGATCACGCCGCGCCGCGCCGCCTGCGCGAGGTCAAAGCGCGAGGTCTGCGTCGGGAACAAGTCGGTCACGTGGCGTGCGATCAGGGCGCCGGTGGCGGTCATGCCGATAAAGATCGGTCCGGTCCAGGCCCTGATCGCGGCGCTCGTCTTCTCGCCGAGCGCGGTGTGCGCCTCGTCGCAGATGACGATCGTGTAGGCGCTGGAGATCTTGCCGGCGTTGCGCACGAACCACTGGTAGGTCTCGACCGTCACCGGACCCTTGCTCGAGTCCTCGCCGACGAGCAAAGCACGGCTGATGCGCTTGGA